>Ga0070730_10000111_pt1 | contig 101500 bp, 97 predicted proteins | sample Coa_R1_3_FD_66447 | JGI IMG/M metagenome (GOLD analysis project Ga0070730, IMG submission 66447) | Surface soil microbial communities from Centralia Pennsylvania, which are recovering from an underground coalmine fire - Coalmine... | ecosystem: Environmental > Terrestrial > Soil > Unclassified... | reverse complement strand
CAACGGATGGTCCTTATTTCCCAGTTTTTCGCCGGTAAGCTGCTCGAGGCGTTGCAGCGCTTCTTCCATCTGCTGGTCCACTTCGGCGGGTATGCTGTTGGTGCGCAGGTACTGGCGGCAGGCTTCGGTTTGGATGGTAAATCCAGGGGGCACGGGCAGTCCGGCATTGGTCATTTCGGCCAGACCGGCGCCTTTGCCGCCCAGTTCGGCTTTCATGCCGCCATTACCTTCGGCGCTGCCTCCGCCAAAGAAGAAGACAAATTTTGTAGTGGTGGACTGCTTTGTAACTGGTTCAGGAGCGGAAATGGGATTCATAGGCCCTCTTCCTTGATCTTTCCGGGATAAAGATCTATATCGGCAAGCCTAACGATCTTCCTGAGCCAAATCAAGCATACTTTCACCCATACATGCCGGAAAACAGAAAAGGGCAAGGTCGTGACAAACTCGGTTAAGGATTCCTGGGTTTGGGACGCGCGTAATTGTCCATTTCAGCGGTCCACTTCAGAAATCGGCTGAGTTGTTTGCGTTCGCGGAGCAGAAAACCCCAGAATTCCAGAAACCCGATCTCGTTCATCTTCAGGCCGCTGTAGGTTTCCATGCGCCAGCGCAGATAGGGGCTGCGCCAGGGAGCAAGGCGATGACCGCGCGTCGAATTCCAGAAAAACCGCAAGAGATAGCGCACAACCACAAGTATAAATGCCGGCCCATACCATCTGTATCTGCAATTATGGCAGGTAAAATTTACGGAAAGATGTTCTGTAAAGGCGCACCATGAGTACGTCGATAACTCAAGCAAGGAAAGAAATCTGCAATTAGGGAGAAGCAGTTAAAAAAATAACTTCCAGAAATTTTTAATGCCGGAGTAGAATTGGGGTACTGCAGGACATATGCTCAGTTTCAGGAGCAAGGGGGTTCGGCGTGTAATAGGGGCGATGCTGGCCTTGGCTGGCATAGCAGCTCTGTCGTTACACTTCTGGCCCGCGGGGACAGTTACCACCTCGCAGGCGAGCTTCTGGTCCTCGGAAGCTTCCGACGCATTGACTGTCCCTATTGCGCTTCGGCGGGATTTAGATCCGGAAAAGGTAGCTCTGGGACGAAAACTTTTTCACGACCCGCAGCTTTCCCGTAACAATCAGATTTCCTGCGCCAGCTGCCACAATCTCCGGAACGGCGGTGTCGACGGCCAGCCACGCTCGATAGGCGTCAACGGGACGATTGGCGTCATCAATGCGCCCACCGTCCTGAACACCGGCTTCAACTTCCGGCAGTTTTGGGATGGGCGCGCCGCCACGCTGGAGGACCAGGTCGATGAGCCGATTCAGTCTCCCGACGAGATGGGCTCAAGCTGGGACGAAATCACCGGTAAACTGAAGCACTCCTCTGAATATGTTCAGGCCTTTCACCGGATTTACGGGAATGAGATTCGGCGCGAACAGGTCAAAGACGCGATATCCAGCTTTGAACGCTCTCTGGTCACACCAAATTCGCGTTTTGATCGTTATTTGCGGCATGAGGTGAATGGGCTGACTCCCAGGGAAGAAGAGGGGTATCGTCTTTTCCAGTCTTTAGGCTGCTCCAGTTGCCATCAGGGCATTAATCTGGGCGGCAATATGTTTCAAAAACTGGGCGTGATGGCGCCGTATTTCGAGGACCGCGGACATGTCACCAAAGCCGATTTGGGCCGCTTCAACGTGACTGGTGATGCGCGCGACATTTACATGTTCAAAGTCCCAACCCTGCGCAACGTGGCCCTGACCGCGCCATATTTCCATGATGGCTCGGCAGCCACGCTGGACAGTGCGGTGCGGATGATGGCGAAGTATCAGCTGGGCCGGAAGCTCTCAGGGGACGAGGTTGAGCTGATCGTTGAGTTTCTGAAAACCCTGACCGGCGAACTGGATGGGGAACCATTATGAACCGCAGGCAAGCCGTCAATATCGCCATCGGCGTGGGAGCAGCCCTGCTGCTGACATTTCTTTTTTTGCGGCAGCGGCCCGTCGATTCCAACGAGTACGACCGGTTTACCGGCGATCTGCGTCTGATCAAGGAACTGGATGCCCAAATCAATCGCGATGTACTTAAGTCACGCTACGGGTTGCTGGGTTCTTATGATCCTTTTGTTAAGAACTTAAACATAATGCAGCGGGCCATCGACGATTTGCAGAAGACGCCCTCCCTTTCCGGTGAAAGCTCGAAAACCAATATCGAAGGGCTGCTGGCGAAGCAGGCCGGTTATATCTCCCAAAAAAAGTATCTGGTTGAAGAGTTCAAGTCGGAAAATGCAGTGCTGAAAAATTCGCTTGGTTATTTTCCCGTATTGATCGCGGAAAATTTGCACGAGGCGGAAAAAACAAAGGATTACCGTTTTCAGCGTGATATCTCAAAGCTGCTGCGCGACATGCTTATGTACGATATGATGCCGCACTCCGATCTTGCCAGCCAGCTTAATGCGGAGGTGGCCGGTCTCAGGGCCGACGCCGTCCATCATGCTGACCTGCAGGATGGAATCAGCAGTGTGATCGCGCATACCAGCAAAATCATAGCCACCAAACCCAGGGTGGAGGAAATAACGGAGCGATTAACGTCCCTTCCCATCGCGAACAACGTCGAGGAAATTTTCACCCTCTATATGCGCGATTATGAGGACGTGCAGCGTACCGCCAATATTTACCGTTTTTTTCTCTATCTGTGCTCGGTCCTGCTGCTCGTGTTTGCCGCCAGCCGTGCGGCCACCATGGTGCGATACCGCATCGCGGTAGAACAGGCCGCGGCCACGAACAAAGCCAAGAGCGAGTTTCTGGCCAACATGAGCCATGAGATTCGCACGCCCATGAATGGCATTATTGGCATGACGGATCTGGCGTTAAAAACCGATCTTACGGCGGAACAGCGCGATTACCTGGGCATGGTGAAATCGTCTGCCGATTCTCTGCTCACGGTAATCAATGACATTCTGGATTTCTCCAAGATCGAAGCCGGAAAGCTGGACATTGACTTTATTGAGTTCAATCTGCGGGAAAATATCGCGGAGACCGTCAAAATTCTCTCCCTGACGGCCCAGGAAAAGGGGCTGCAACTCATCATGAATGTCGGGCAGGATGTGCCGGAGCAACTGACCGGCGATCCATTGCGCCTGCGCCAGATATTTCTGAATCTCATCGGCAACGCCGTTAAGTTCACCTCAAAAGGCCAGATTACGGTTCATGTGGAGACCGTGTCGGAGGACAAGAACAGCATTGTCCTGCACATGCGGGTTTCGGACACTGGTATTGGAATTCCAAAAGAGCGGCAAAAATTTATCTTCAATGCCTTTACCCAGGCCGATAGTTCCACGACCCGAAAATACGGGGGCACAGGGTTGGGACTGGCCATATCCGCACGGCTGGTGCAGTTGATGGGCGGACGAATCTGGCTGGAGAGCGAAATCGGCAAGGGAAGCACTTTTTACTTTACGGCGCGCTTTGGCCGTGGCGAAATCTCCCCGGAACTGCAGAAAGATACGCTCCAGGGCAAATTTGTTCAGACAAGACCCATCCGTGAAAAGCCGGCATTGGTCTCGCCTGCCTCGTCCCCGCGGTACGATTCGCGCCGCCTCCGCGTCCTGCTGGCGGAGGACAACCCGGTGAATCAGCGCTTAGCTGTATGTCTGCTGGAGAAGCTTGGTCACAATGTGGTTGTGGCCAACAATGGCAGGGAAGCGCTTGAACTTTATAAGATATCGACTCCCGATCTGGTGCTGATGGATGTACAGATGCCGGAGATGGACGGACTGGATGCGGCGATAGGCATCCGCGAGTATGAAAAGGTGAGCGGCAAACGGGCGACAATTGTCGCTTTGACCGCCCACGCCATGAAAGGGGACATGGAGCGCTGTCTGCTTTCCGGAATGGATGGCTATTTGTCCAAACCTGTTCATCCCACCGAATTGACAGCTGTCATTGAACGCGTGATTGCCGCACTTGGCCAGCCTTCGGAAGTGAACGGCATCGTGACCGTAATTACCAGAATCTCCTGAGTCCTCCCCATGAAAAATGGGTAAGTCGACCGGCCTTTATTCACCAGGAATAGCCAAAGACTTACAGCTTCGGGCTGCAGCAGAATGAATAAGCGCTGGCTTATATAGCCACACTACATGGGCAAAAAGAAACTTACCGCACCGACTCGCGCGGCACACACTCCCCACAACGTGGCGAACACTCCGGGTACTTCGCCACGCTTCGGGCGAGGATTGCAAATACCTTTGTTCTATCGAGTGATTTTGGTGTAGAGTTCCATTCCCACAATCACTACGATCAGCACAGCCGAGCCTGCTCCGCAAATGCGCAGCCAGGGCTCAAGCTTGTGCATTCTTACGGCCAGTTCTGCCTGTTCTTTTGCCATGTGAGCGCTGGCATCGTCGAGGAAGAGCTGATCGTCCTCATGCATGTTCAGGGTGCCGCGGTAGATCAGAAGCACGATTAAAACAACTGTTAAACCGGCCCAAAGGATCAACAAGGGTGTCAACATCGAAACACCTCGCATTCTGTTTGGCACCGGTCCCGCGTAACTCCAGGTCGCCAGGGAACAAGCGGCGAGGGGATATGTGGAACCTTGAGCCGATTATAAGCCCGCTTATTCGCGGCAGATCTCATTTTTTTTTGCTGAGAACGACAATTTGTTTGTGCCCGGGATTTGCGACTTTCTCCGCTCTGCGGCATCCAATGCAATGAAAGCTCAATGGAATCAGCAACTAAGACCATGTATAATAAAAAGTCAGGTTTCCTGAAGGAGAGAATTGAAGATGGCCACGACAAGCGTACCCGTTGAGACAACAGCAGCGCCGCCGAGCACGACACCGGTGAATCTTACGCCGACGGCGGTATCGAAGGTGAAAGAAATTATGTCCACTCAAAATCCGCTTCCCGCAGGGCTGCGCATTGGCGTGGTGGGTGGAGGTTGTTCCGGATTTTCTTACTCCATGTCATTTGAAAATGGCGCCGGAGTCATGGACAAGGTTTATACGTTCGAGGACCTGAAGGTGTTTGTGGACGCGACTTCCGCCATGTATTTGAATGGCTGCACGGTGGATTACGTAGAGACACTGGAAGCCGCCGGATTCAAGTTTGAGAATCCCAACGTCAAGAGCACCTGCGGCTGCGGATCTTCCTTTAACGTTTAAGGAATCAGCCCATACGAAATCAGCCCTGCCGGAATGGCGGGGCTTTCTTTTTTCATGAACGCCTGCAAGGGCTTCTTTTGACATTTGCCGAAAAGCGCTTCATGCTTTTCACATGACCACGAGCTGCTGCCTGATTGCATATTGTCCGGACCAGCACATGAATGTGATTGCGCTGGTCAGCGATCCTCACTATCGCCCCGAAGGTGCTCGGGCATGGAACGTTACCTGCAAACGCTGCCTCAAACGCTTTGCCATACAGGAATTCGATCTGCGCATCGAACAGGTGTTTGACGAGATGCTGGATCAGGAGTATGTACGCGACAGCCTGCCTACGTTTCCATAAACCTGTTGTTAGTGTTGATGCGATGACACTGCGGAAGAAGAGCGTTCGCAACGCTGCAGAACAGAGTGCGTTTATCCGCCAGATTCTTAATCATGCCGCCCTTGACATGCCCGATGAATGGGCGTAGCGTCAAAAAAGCGCGAGTTTTAGTCCTTACTTTTCAGGTCCTCTGAACTAAGTCAGACCATCTGAGTCGTCTCATTTACTTAGTCCTGATCATCGGAGCTGTGTTTTTCTGTCGCCGGTGAGTTGACGGTAATCGTATTCGGGAACGGTGTGGCCCGCGTCCTTTGCAGCACCATCCCTGCCGAGTCTATCCACATACACAGAGGAACAGCCGCAGAGAACAAACCCCAAAAGAAGATTCAGACGAATAATTGTTATTCCACGGCTACCCTGCAACGATCGGATTTTTAACCACGGAGAAATGGAAGGTAACGAATGCGCTCTGAATATGTATTTGCCGCAACAAAGGAAATAAATAACCGTTTTTTGCTTTGCCGAATGACCTCTGTTTCCGCGCGCCGGCTGCAGATTGGCTCGAAGCAGCCATCAGAAACCATCAACCAGTCGCTTCGTCTGATTGCCACGGCCGAATACAGGGAACAGGACTGCAGGGACACAAGCCTTGAAAATCTTCGCGCCGAAGTCCTTGTGCCAGCGGTAGAGCCGGTCTGACAAAATTCAGAGCTTATCTTTGGTTTCTTTGGTGAAAAATGCGCGGGTCTGTCTCCTCACCGATCTTGTATAACGTACAATGAGAAAGGCGGGGCCAGTTGGTTCTCCTCGTCATTTTTCATCGAGGAGCGCTCATGGCCGGAAACTCTCGTACGACCCACGCCAAACGACAAAAAGAACGTATGCGTCAGGAAAAGCAGGCAGAAAAGGCGCAACGCAGAGCGCAGCGCAAGCAGGAAAAAGAAGGTGGCGAGATTGCACCGGCGCCTTCCAAAGATCTGGTGGTCACGTACGACGAAGAAGGCAATCCGGAAGGCCTTAATTTCCACGATTTCTAAAGATTTCTCGCCGGCTTATGGTCCTGCAGGGTGTAATATGGTTGGGTACAGCAGTTGTCCTCGACTCAGATAGACACAATTCCCGCTTTTAGACCTGCCTATTTCTGCTGAGAACAGCCCAACCCAGGCAATACGACAAAGGAGTCGTACGTGAAAAAAATCTACGTCGGCAATTTCTCTTTCCACATGACAGAACCAGAACTTCGGGCACTGTTTGAGCCTTATGGCGCCATCGAGAGCGCAAGCATTGCAACAGACCGCGACACAGGGCGCTCCCGTGGATTCGGTTTTGTGTCGATGGCCAATGACGATGAAGCCGAAAAAGCAATGGCAGCACTGAATGGCAGGGATTCGGGCGGACGAGCACTCACCGTCAACGAAGCGAGACCTCAGGTACAGCGCGGCGGATTCCGTGATGGCGGTGCTGGAAGAGGCGGAGACCGCGGCGGACGTCAGCGCCGGGAACCACGCTGGTGAAGACTATTGTTGCCAAACGCCTGCGAAAATCCGCGGAGTCTGGCCTTGTAACAAATCATGGAGAAACCGTTGTCTGCGGCAAGTGCGGGCAGCGGTTCGCCATTCCCAGCGACTCCAGCGTGCCTGACACCGAGCTTATCGGGAAGCGAATCGCCTGGCTCAAAGACCAGCTTGTATGGGACCACATTCAGGAACGCCGACATCACGGCAGTATGGAACTGCCGGACCTGAAGTAGGTCTTTCACGCAGGCACGGCATACCCCTCACGAACAGATTTGTGTACTGCCCGAATACGATTCCTTCTTCTCTCTGTTAGTCGTTGTCACGATCCACAAAGGATTTAAGCTTGTGTGAGCGCATGGGATGGCGCAGCTTGCGCAGCGCTTTGGCCTCGATCTGGCGGATGCGCTCGCGAGTGACCTGAAACGCCTGTCCCACCTCTTCCAGTGTGCGTTCCGAACCATCCTCCAGCCCGAAGCGCATTCTGACGATTTTCTCCTCGCGCGGACTGAGTGTGCGCAGGACCTCGGCGGTCTGCTCTTTCAGGTTCAGCCGGATCATGGCCTCAGTGGGCGACATGCCCGTCGTATCCGGAAGGAAGTCGACCAAACGTGAGCCGGCATCTTCTCCGACGGGAGTTTCGAGTGAGATGGGGTGCTGGGCGATTTTTTGCGCGCGGCGGACCCTGGCTACAGGAAGGTCCATGCGCTGCGCGATCTGTTCCAGTGTCGGCGAATGGCCCAGCTCCTGCACCAATTGTCCGGTGGTACGGACCACCTTGTTGATGATCTCAGCCATGTGGACGGGAACACGAATCGTGCGCGCCTGATCGGCAATCGCCCTGGTTACGGCCTGGCGGATCCACCATGTGGCATAGGTTGAGAACTTGTATCCCCGCCGGTATTCGAACTTATCCACGGCCTTCATCAGGCCCATATTACCTTCCTGAATCAGGTCGAGAAACTGCAGGCCGCGGTTGTTGTATTTCTTAACGATCGAAACCACAAGCCGAAGGTTGGCTTCCACCAGTTCGCGCTTGGCGATCTCCGCGTCCAGGTTGCCCTGGATGGTTTCGCGGTGGGTGCGGCGAATCTCCTGAAGGCCGGCGCCCGCTTCCGACTCGAGTTTCTTAAGATCATTGAGGCACTCCCGCTGCTGGCGCTGGTATTCGGTACGCAGTGCTTCGCCGCGCGTGCTTTTCAGCTTCTTTTCGAGAGTTTGGGCCTGCCGATCCAAAGACTTCATCGTTTCGGCAACAGAAGTCACTTTTTCCATGAGCCGCCTGCGCTCGGGCAGGGTATAGCGGAAACCACGTATGATCCGCGACATGGCCACTTTTTTACGGGAGATCTTCCATAGATAGGCACGATATTGCTTAGGGTGCTTCTTCTGGTCGATTCCCGCGAGCTTTTCCGCCAGTGCGCCGACAGCGGTATAGTGTTTTGCCAATTCAGCAATTTTGCTGATCGTTGCGGCCAGGCGCTCGGCAACGATCTCGTCCGTGACTTCTTCCTCGTCGAACACCACAATGTGCCGGATGGATTTGTTGCCGTTTTTCAGGTCCGCCCCCAGCGCAATGATTTCCTTATGGATAATCGGGGAGCGAGAAATGGCTTTCAGGCTGCGAAGGTGCCCTCGTTCGAACCGTTTGGCAATGGCCACCTCACTCTCCCAGTTGAGAAGCGGGACCGTACCCATTTCGCGCAGGTAAAGTTTTACGGGATCATTGGTTTTGTCGAGTCTTTCGACCGAAACACTGGTTTCGGATTCGTCGGCATCTTCCCTTTCGGAATGCACACCCGGCCTGCGGCTTGAAGGCAATTTGCCGTCAGAAGAGATATCCATGCCTTCGGTTTCCAGATCATCAATCTCATTCGAGAATTGATACTCCCTGCCGATAAGACGAGGTATTTCCTCTTCGTGCAAAGTTGATTCTTCGCTCATAACCGATTCGTGAGACGAGTCGTCTTCCGGCGGATCATTGCTGCGATCGTAACTGCGCTGGCGGGCCAAAAAAATACCTTTCATCGTGCTGCTAAAACCGCATTATCTCTCAGTTAGAGCCAGATTACATATCCGGTGCTTTCTGACTCGCCTGGCTCTTCATTCCCGGGGGCAGGCTAAAGGCGGTGTAAGTTGCTCAAAGGGCGGGGTCAAGTTTAAGAGCGTCAATCTCTTTCAGTATCGTCTGCAGGCGCTGTTCCAGCTGTTTCTTCGTCCTCGGTTTGGCTTCGGTCCGCGCGAATTGAGCATAGTCGGCCAGGGAGCGACGGTAGAAATCGGCAGTTTTGTTGAGCAACTCGATCTTTTGGTTGTTTAGTGTAGACATTGTTTAATTGTACAATTATATTCGCCCGAAAGTACCCACTTAAATTATTGTCTCACTTCCAGCCAGGAAACCAGGCGATGCATGCCGCCCGCCATGATTTTCACGTACCCGTGCCAATGCCATTTTGATTATGCGCGCGAGAAGAACGGCTTTCCGGACCTCCGCCAGTTTTCACGGTATTGACGTCAGGGATTCGTGATACACGCCTTCCGTAAATTTTGTCTCGCGCATTTGCGGCCTGTGCTGCTACATTGAATGGGAGTTTTTACCCGTTTATCCGGAGACCCTAATTAATGAAACTTGCATACGTATTTTTTTTATTGTGTGGAATGGCCGCGGCTCAGGACGATTCGATCCTCCTGAAAAGACCCTGGCAATTCGGCTTTTGGGGAGGTGGCGGTGTGAGTGTTTTTGGTGGGTCAAAGGACGTTTCCACGGCCACGGCCGGACTGCGCATTGGCAAGATGCTCTCGCGTGAGATTGGAGACGGCCAGATGCGTGGTGTGTTTGAGTGGTCCGCCGATGTAATTCCGCTCTACTACTTTGTTCAGCCCAATACATTCAAGGGGAGCAACAATACTTATGGAGCCTCCTTCAATCCCCTGAATATGACGTGGAATTTCACAGCTCCCAAAACGATCACTCCATATGCGGAGATTGGCGGAGGAGTGCTCTTCACCAGCAAGTTTGTACCGGAAACGACGACTGCCAATGTGAACTTCACCACCCATGCCGGGCTCGGGTTCCATTATTTTGTTCGAGAGAATCAGGCCATCACCATTGGAGCGCGTTACGAGCATATTTCCAATGCAGGGCTGAATGTGCCTAATCCAGGCGTCAACACCGTGCAGATCACCGTGGGCTACAACTGGTTCAGGAAACACAGGAAATAAATAAAAGACAATTTGCTCCATCCCCCATAGTGCCAGACTGAGAACGGCATCCATCCGCCGTAAGGTCTGGCAATTTGTTATTCTCTGAATCTATGTCCACTCTGGTTCAGTGTGTTCCCAATTTCTCTGAAGGGCGCCGCAAGGGCGTAGTCGATGCCATCGTTGAGGCCATGAAGCTTCCGGGTGTTTATCTGCTGGACCGGGAGATGGACGGCGACCATGGCCGCTGTGTGATTACTCTGGTTGGCGACCGTGAATCCATTGCCGAAGCCGCCATTCGCGGCGTTGGTAAAGCCGCTGAATTGATTGATCTGACCGGACATCAGGGGGCGCATCCGAGAATTGGCGCTGCTGATGTGATTCCTTTTATCCCCATCGAGGGCGTAACCCTTGAAGATTGCGTGGCCATTGCGCGCAGGGTGGGGGAAGAAGTTTGGAAGCGGTTTTCCATTCCCGTGTACCTTTATGAAGCTGCGGCCACCACGCCGGAGCGCCAGAATCTGGAGAACATTCGGCGCGGACAATTTGAGGGGCTGCGTGAAACTATAGCCGCTGATCCGAACAGAAGGCCCGACTTTGGCGAAGCCCGGCTGCATCCCACGGCCGGAGCCACCGTTGTCGGAGCAAGAAAAGCACTGATTGCCTACAACGTGTTCCTGAACACCGCGGACGTGGAGGTGGCAAAAAAAATCGCCAAAGCAGTCCGGTATTCTTCGGGAGGACTGCGGTATGTAAAGGGCGCTGGATTTCAGGTACGCGGCCTGGCGCAGGTCTCCATGAATCTGACCGATTTTGAGCAGACGCCCGTGGCGCGTGTCTTTGAATTCGTGAAGAGGGAAGCCGAGCGTTACGGTGTGACACCGCTGAGCAGTGAGATTGTTGGCTTGATTCCGAAAAAGGCGCTGGAACAAGCGGCTGAGTGGTTTCTGCAGGTCGAAAATTTTGATTCATCGCTGATTCTCGAAAACCGTCTGGCAGGAGTGATGGGCGGCAAGATGGCGGTGGGTGGACTGCGTGCCGGGGCCGAGCCTTTCATCGAACAGCTTGCCGCACCCACGGCAACTCCAGGCGGAGGCAGTGCAGCCGCGGCTGCAGGCGCTATGGCTGCGGCGCTGGGAAGTATGGTCGCCGGTCTTTCGCGTGGTAAAAAGGCATACGCGCAATACGCAGAACAACTCAGCAAAGCCCTGGCGCGACTGGGACAACTGCGCGAAGAACTCAAGGCCGGCATTGATGCTGATGCCGAGAGTTACAACCAGGTCATGGTCGCCTATAAACAGGCCAAAACATCGACAGATGGCGATGCGCTGATCGAAGCGGCGCTGAAGGGCGCGACCATGGTTCCGCTGGAGACGGCACAAAAGGCAAGGGAAGTGGCGGACATTGTCGAATCTCTGCGGCCGATCACGAATCCCAACATGGCTTCTGATTTGATATCTGCAGGCGCACTGGCCCAGGCGGCTATCCGTGGGGCCCTTTCCAATGTCCAGATCAATCTTGCCGAAATTAAGGATGCGGTTTTCACTGCCGATATTCGTTCTAAAATTCAGGTTTTGCAGGGGTAAGACCTTACGATTCTCCCGCAGGAACAGCCGGAGGCGCATTCGGCAGCATCCAAAAAGGGATAAAATAGGTCAGCATGATGAAACGCTATCTACTTGCTTTTGCTTTCCTTCTGTCAGGCCTTCCCGCACTGGCTTCCTCGCTGGGAACGGCGGCGCGCACGGTGATTCCGGTGGAAGTCCAGCAGATCATCAACGTGGATTACCGGCGACTGAAGAGTTCCGACACAGCCATGGCCATGAAGGCCAAGCTTCTGCCGCCCAATATGAAGCAGTTCGAAGATGCGCTTAAAAGCGTGGGTGTGGTTCCCGAGCGCGATCTGGAGCAGATCACGCTGGCCACTTTCCGGACCAAAGACAAACGACTGGAAATGATTGGCATTGCTCAGGGCCAGTTTCCTCTCAAGACAGTCAATCTCCGCCTGGCCAAACAAAAGATCAAGGGTGAAAAGGAGAGCGGCGTTACCATGTACCCTATGTCGGGCGGCATGACCATGACGTTCCTTGACGACTCGACCATGCTCTTCGGCGACAAGCCTGCCGTGGAAGCCGCACTGGAGGCGCGCGATAACAGCGGACAAAGCCTGAATGCCAACGGCGAGATTTCCGACATGATCTCCTCGGTGGACAGCGGGACCGTATGGAGCGTACTCGATGCCAGCGGCACGCAGAACATGATGAAGTCCGCTCTGGGATCGGCGGCCAACCTAACGGAGTTCGATTCGGTGCAGAAAAAACTGGTGGGTTCGCGTTACACCATGGATTTTGATCACGGCGTGGATTTCAATCTGAATATTCTTACCACCGACAGTGTGACGGCTTCCACGCTCTCCACACTGATGAAGGCCGGCATGACGTTCCGGAAATCCGTTGCTTCGCCCACGGAAAAAATCGCCATAGAGAACACCACAATCGATTCCGACTCCGGAAAGCTGGTAGTTCATTTCAAGGCTGACGATAAGAGTTTCCAGTCTCTGCTGGATTCACCTATGTTCGTCTCCGTGACCCGCTGATTATGTCTGATTCCGGTCTGTTTTCGGGAGACGAACGAAAGAAAAAAGAGCGGGAGATGCAGGCGGCCAAACGGCTTCCTCCAGGGCAGTCTCTCACTCTGAAGTGGCCGGTGCTGCATTACGGCTCTGTTCCCGAATTCGAGCCGGCGAAATGGGAATTCAGGGTTTGGGGCAAGGTTGAAGCGCCCACCCGCTGGACATGGAAAGAATTCGGCCACCTGCCGCGCATTGAGAGCGTGAGTGATTTTCATTGCGTTACGCGCTGGAGCCGTTTTGACAATCAGTGGAAGGGGATAGCGTTTCGCGAAATTCTGAAACTGGTAAAACCCACATCGGAAGCCAGCCATGTGCTCGTTCACGCCGGACAGGGGTTCACGGCCAATGTCCCTCTCGTTGATCTGGACCGCGACGATGTTTTGCTGGCCACGCATCATGATGGCCAGCCGCTTTCGCTCGACCACGGATATCCGCTGCGTTTGATCGTTCCCCATCTCTATGCCTGGAAATCGGTGAAGTGGGTCAAGGGCCTCGAGTTTCTCAACCGTGATGTTGCTGGTTTCTGGGAGAAAAACGGATATCACATGTATGGAGATCCGTTTCAGGAACAGAGATACGATGAATAGCTGCATCTTCATGCAGCCTCTTCACTACTTCTTCACAATTGCGTTATAGCCGTCATTCACCAGTTTGCCGCGCATGGCGTCTGCTTCTTTGGGATCGCTGAAGGGGCCTACCTGAATGTGAAACAGGGGATCGCTCGCAGTGTTGGTCACGAAGGCCGGATACTGTTTTCTGCGCAGGGCAGATACGAGAATTTCCGCATCTTCCTGCTTGGAAACAGCGGCAACCTGAATAATGATGGCGCCGCCTGTTTTGGGGCTGATAACCTGCTGCTCCGGTTTGGCTGTGGATGTGGGGGACGAAGCAGGCGTTGCCGCAGGTTCCTGCGTTTCGGGCGAATTTGCGGCTGATTCGGGCGCTGGGCCAGCCGGCGAAGGGCATTTGGGCGAGCCAGCCACGCAGGGTTGCGCAACCGTCTCTGCGTTCTTGTTTACGGCAGAAGGCTTGGCTGCCGGGGTGCTGCTCGAAGGAACACTGGCGACCACCTCGGTTTTGCCGGCAGAGGGTGCGCTGCCTCTGCCGAGCATATAACCCATGGTGAAAAATACGGCGCAAATCACGACCAGGCCAAGAAAAATGCCCAGAAGTTTGCCGGTCCCCAGTGTGACTTCGGTTGTGTCCCTGCCTGCTTCAGCCATCTAAATGAATCCTGTCTTACAGCTCCTCTATTTGCTCAGTTTATCCATTACTTTTGTGATGGTGGAAAGAATGTCCACCGGCAGCGGGAATACGATCGTCGTGTTCTTTTCCGCGCCGATCTCCGTGAGCGTTTGCAGATAGCGCAGTTGCAGGGTCAATGGCTCCGCCGAAAGAACGTGGGCTGCTTCCATGAGCCTTTGCGCGGCGGAGAACTCGCCTTCGGCATGGATGATCTTGGCCCGCTTTTCGCGCTCGGCTTCGGCTTGCCGGGCCATCGCGCGCAGCATCGATTCCGGCAGGTCCACCTGCTTCACCTCCACGTTCGCCACCTTCACGCCGTAAGGAGCGGTGTGCTGGTCGAGAATGCTTTGAATGCGGGTGTTCAGCTTGTCGCGATGGGCCAGGAGTTCATCCAGTTCCACTTCACCCAGCACCGAGCGCAGTGTGGTCTGGGCAAACTGCTGTGTCTGCCAGTAGTAGTTTTGCACCTGTACTACGGCCTGCGGCGCGTCCACCACCCGCCAGTAAACCACGGCATTGACTTTCAGCGTGACGTTGTCGCGCGTGATAATGTCCTGCGGAGGCACTTCCAGCGCCTGCTGGCGCAGATCGATGCGAATCATCTTCTGGACCGGCGCAAACACCAGAATAATGCCCGGTCCCTTGGGTTGCAGGCGCAGGCGTCCGAAATTAAAGATGACCGCCCGCTCATATTCGCGCAGGATCTTGACTGTGCTGAGAAAATAAAGGGCCAAAATCAAAAATGCGATGGCAACTAAAGGAAAAGGCAACGCAGCACCTCCGGGGAGCTGTTTCTTAAAGTTGGAGCAGCTTGTAAACTCAAAACGGATTCTATGGTACAACGCAGCCCTGGCAAAAGCGAAAAATGAACTTCACGCGACGCCGCTGGCTGCCATAAGCATTTAAAATTCCCAATGAGACTCGGGTCATGAAGAAAGTTGTCGCAAGAGAACGTAACAAACGCTATTATCGCGCACTGCACGCTCCTATCTGGATTTGGGCTTTTTGGATTTTGCCCGGCCACCTTACCGCCGTCCTGTACGCTCACGGCCCGGACCGCCGCCACTGGATTTGGCTGGCGATCGTCACCGTGGTGTGCTGCTGGCGGGCCATCGAAGGCCGTCTGCCGGGCGCTGAGCCGCGCCCGTACATCACACATTACGGCGAGGACAAGCCCAACCTCTGGTTTCGCGTGATCTGCTACACCACGGCGTGGATCGATCTGCTCGTGCCCTTCACCATCAACATGGCTGGCCTGGTGATCAACTTTTTTACCGGTGTCTGGGTCATCAATGCCCTCTACGTCCGGCTCTATTACCTCCTGGCTTTGGCCATCGTGCTGGCCACCGTGTTTGACATCACTCCCCGTGCGCGCCGCTCCACCCGTGGCGAAGGCGCGGAAAAGGGCTGGTTCTACGTGGCCGTGTGGACCGTTGTTCCCACGCAGATCATCGGCTGGGCCATGTGGCGCCTGGGAAAGAGCATGTCTCTGACTCCTGTCGGCCTCAATCATCTGCGCCTTCTTACGTTTCTTGTGGTGGCCGGCGCGTTCTTCACTCTGGGATTCCTGGGCAAGCTGCCGCGCACCGCGCGCTACCATGCTCCCGACAATGAAGACCTGCTGCCGCAAGCCGCCGTGGAAGCATAAAAAGGAGCATAAAATCAGCTTCGCATGGCCGGTTCCGGCGCACGCTCCACATGCAGAGTGAGGTTTTCCACTTTGCGGATGACCACTGGCTCGCCTGCATTCACAGCGGAGGGCGCCACGGCATTCCAAAGCTCTCCCTGAACAAAAACCGTTCCTGCGGGAGCCAGCTCGGAGCGGGCAATGCCCACCAGGCCAATCATTCCCTGGGGGCCGGTCAGAACCTTGTTACGCCGCGCGCGCAGGGCAATGCTCATGAGAAAAGCCGTGATCAGCCCCAGCGGAACCGCCACGGAAAGGGAAGTGATCAGTTTCACGCGCATTTGCGGAATCGGACCATCCACCAGCAGCAGCGAACCCAGAACCATGATCGCGATTCCACCCAGCGTGAGCACGCCGTGGCTGTGGAACTTGGCTTCCAGGGCAAAAAGAATGAACGCGCCAAAAATCATCACCACGGCGGCATAATTCGTGGGCAGGATGTGGAACGCAAACAGCGCCAGCAAAACAAAGATAAAACCGACAACTCCGGGAATCACGGCCCCAGGGTGGTTGAATTCCACATAGATGGCCATCATGCCGATGGCGAAAATTAAAAAGGTAAAGTTTGGATTCATCAGCCAGGAAAGAATGTTCTCTTTGAGCGTCATCTGATAAAGACGCACCGGCTTGCCCGCCAAATGAAGAACAACTTTGCTTCCATTGAAGCGGTTGATTGACTTGCCATCCATCTGGCGAAAAAGATCATTCTCGTCGGCTGCAATATAGTCCACCAGATGCTGCGTCAACGCCTCGTCGGCGGTAAACGATTTCGACTGCCGCACCGCGCTCTCGGCCACCTCCACGTTGCGCCCGCGTTTGCCGGTATAGGAGCGCATCAGGGCGGCGGCATAGTTTTCGAGCTTTTCCTTCATCACCGGATCCATGGCGACGCCATCGCCGCGTACGGGATGGGCCGCCCCGGTGTTGGTTCCCGGCGACATGGCCGCGACGTCCGCCGATTCCAGAATGAAGAACCCGGCCGAGGAAGCGTCGCTCCCGGCGGGAGATACATAAATGACCACCGGCACCGGCGAGGCCAGAATTTTTTGAATGATGTCCTCCATGGAGGTCATCAGGCCGCCCGGCGTGCGCAGCTCGATCAGCAAAGCATCGGCATGGGTGCGCTGCGCTTCCTGTATGGCGCGGTCGATGTGCTCGGCCACAATGGGATGAATCGTGTCGTTCACCACGATTTTCAGCACATCAGCCGAGGCGGTGGCAGCCGTCAGACATACAACAGCAACGATGGCAAGCGCCTGCAGGCTGGATAAACTTATCTTCGGTAAACGCATATTCGCTCCTTCACGGACGTGACTGTGGCTTGCTGGCCAACGCTGAGGCAATATCACGCTTCAGGGCGTTTGCCGCGGTATTTCCTGGCTCCAGCGCCAAAGCGTGGTCAATGTCCTGCTGCGCCGCCGCTGGATTGTTTTCCGCCAGATCAATGCGGGCCAGCACAACATAGGCCTCTGCCGAGGGCGCCAGCTTCAGCGAGGCAGTGGCTTCCCTGCGTGCTCCGGTATTGTCCCGCCGGGCGGCGAGTGCTCCCGCCAAATCTGCGCGAATCTGCGCGCTCTCAGGATCGAGAGCTGCCGCTTCGCGAAACTGCTTTTCCGCTTCGGCGAAGAGCTCCTGCGCCATCAACTCGCGTCCGCGCTGCAGATGAGCCGCCGCGTGGCTGGAGGGATCAAGCTTCTGCATCCGGGTCTCACTGGCGTTGGCGATCTCGAGTTCCAGCTGGCGGAAGGAAGATTCATCGTAGTTCACCTTGATTCTCTCCGCCGGCAGATGCGGAGCTGGCGCGGCATCGCTGAGAGAATCAAGCAGGCTGCGGGCCTCGGAATCCGGCTGCAGTGTCAGGATCTCGTGGAGCTGCCGGGCCGCGCCCTGCGTGTCTCCCTCGCGGTACAGAGTCAGCGCCAGATTGAAGCGGTAATCAGAATCGCTGGGGTCAATCTGCACGCTGGTTTCAAAGTAGCCGCGAGCGCGCTTGTCGCCCTTGCGCGCCGCTACCACTCCCAGGTTGTTGTAAATCTCGGTAAGCGGCAGGCGCGTGGAGAGCCAGCGAAAGGCCGCCTCGGCTTTGTCCAGTTGTCCGGCATACAAGGCGGCAAGTCCCAGATAAAAATGCGCTTCGTTGGCTGCGGGATCATTTGCGGGGACCTTCGCCAGCCACGTGGCCGCCGGTTCAAATTCGCGCGCGGCGAAATAAGTCTTTCCCAGTTGCAGCACCGCCAGAGAATTTCCCGGCTCCAGGCGCACTGCCTCTTTGAATCGGCGAATTTTCTCCGGCTCGCTGGTGGACAAAATGCCGCGAACGTAATTTTCGAGCGCATCCAGGCGCAGCGGCTGAAACTGGGCCACGAACTGGTCCTTGGGGATATCGGAAGCGAGGCTGAGCTGATGAAGAATGTCCCACGCCAGCGCCGTTTGAATGCCAATCAGGCCGGTCAGCGGTCCTCTCTCGGTAAGCTCCGGACTCAGACGCAGTTGCAACATGTCCATCACCTGGGCGGTGGCGGTAAAAGTGTTGCCGTCAAAGTTGCAGTGCCCCATCACCACATAGGCGGCGTCCAGTTGCTGGGCAATTTCATAAATGGTGGCCCGCGATGGGTGGGCCGCCGGTGGAATGCCCAGATGGTCGAAGGCGCTCATTCTGTCCGCCCGGCTGATCACCAGCAGCGGCGCGGAGTTGAGCCGGTTGCTCAGAACTTCGGGAAAAGCCTCATCGATCCAGTCGATTCCCGGCACATGGGAAGCGTTATCAAAAGGCATGATCAGCAGCACGTGGCTCATGCTGGCTGGAGCGGGCTGCTGGCCGAAAACAGGCAAAGCCGCGGCCAGAGCCGCCAAAATCGTAAAAAGAATAACGGCCGCTTTTTTCAAGATAAGAAGATTATAGGCCATATAAATCATGTGCTAAGCCTGCAGGTGAATGGGGCAAAGGCACTCCCGCCTTTACAGGTTGTCTTTGCGAATTTCGATCAGCGTTCATCAGCGCAAATCCGCGGTAAGGGTTTTGTCAGCCCGGTCTATTCTGTCAGCTATCTGCCCGGTCTGTTCTGTCAACCATCCGCCCGGTCTGTACCACCATAGGGATAGCCCCCCTCCCCCAGGGTCAATTAGGAAAACAAATGACTTAACTCAATTCGACCCAATGGCCACCCAGCCATTTGGCTCTTCGCTCCTGGCTCCTGATCTTTAACTTTGGCCTTTAGCCATGAGTGAATCAATGCTTGAAAAGCCAACAGCCAAAAGCTAAGGGCCAAAGGCTAAATAGCTAACGGCTTCTTCCCAAACCCGCGCATGATACCGCCAATCGAAAAAAAATCAATGGACAAAAAATGTCAACGTATTGCGGGCGTTGTTTAACCTTTTCGTTTTGGAGATAATCCCTGGCTGTGAATGCGACCAAGTTGGGAATTTGAAAATCGAGCGCTGCTGTTCGGGATGGTTTTCACCCTTGGATTTATGCTTATATGAAAACAGGACAATAAAGCTTTGTATCAGGGCACGGCTTTAGCCGGTGCCGCACCATGTTAAGAATGATCCGGGCTTTAGCCCCTGCATATAGCGATTCCATACCGCAATTCGGACGTAAAAGAAAATCCTGAGCAGCGAGCGTCGGGCGGGGGAGAGTAACGATCTCTGGCCAAAACAACAGCGCCAGAGGCGCGGCATTATTTAGCCCAGCCCGTAAGGGCTGGGAAAGCAAGTAAAAAATGGAAGCCCCGGAGGGGCGGCACTAAAAAGCCTTTAGCGTCCGTGATTGCAACCATCGAGTTCGTAAATTCATAATTTCGGCGTGGCTCCAACCAGGTTTCGCGATGTTTGTGACCTTTCGACAAAGCAGGAGTGCCGGGGTGCCCTTCGATTATCCGAAACAATTTTGCCTATGTACTACACATTCTCGTTATAGACTTCGGAGCGGACAGAAGACGGGAGAAGCACCGTTTCACTCGCGATTTGCATGCAAGTGAATGCTGCCGCTATTAGAGCAAGAGGCTAGGAGAGCGACTACATGACGGCATCATATTCGAACTTTTGTTGCGAGTCGTGCTTTCAGCACCCGTGGCTGCGCCAAATGGCTAAACAAAATGTGAGATCGGTTGGAGTTTGTTTCTATTGTGGGACTATCGGCGGGTTGGCTCCGACCGCCATGTTTCATTCTGGCTTCAGCAACCTGCTTAAAGACTATATTGCAGCCGAGTGCGCGAACGGTGGACGGGACAGTTATTTGGCCTCCGTTTCTGTTATCGAAGCGATAGAACGAGACTGGAATCTATTTCACCAGCGGGTCTCACCGCAGAAGTTAAATCACTTTCTACCTTCCGTCTTCGAGGGAAAGGAGCCTCCCTTTTGCAGCGATTTCAGCAGGCTAGTGGTTCCTCTCCATCGTAATGCCATGTCCACTGCCTACGGGAAGTGGCTCGACTTTTGGCTCATTGACCGAAATTCGTTTTCCAATTGGCCTAAGCGCTACGCTCCAAATGACATCGAAACAGCGGGGACATTTGTGAGTCAAGCGGCCTCGCATTTGAAGGATTTCGTGGGCATACTGCCTCATGGATGGCGGTTGTGGCGTTCGCGTGGCGAATATCTAGGCAGCTCTGAATGGGACTGTCGCCCACTACCTCTCAACGAGATGGGGCATAACCCCAAATGTCCGCAGAGTCGCCTCAACCGTGAGGGAGAGACCGTTCTTTATTGCGCCGAGACTGAGAAGACCGCCATAGCCGAGATACGACCCGGAAGAGGTTACATCTGTACAACGTGCGAGTTGGCTCTGACGCGAGAGTTGAAGGTGATAGATCTCGCTGCTCCGCTTCATACGCTCAATCCCTTCACTACAACTGATTTAACTTGGCGACTCGATCTGCAGCGTGTTGCTCGGAATTTGGGCGAAGAGATTGCAAAACCGATAAGCCGGGCAGAAGATCCGTTTGTCTACAGCAAGACCCAATTCTTGGCGATGGTAGTCCGCGCCATGAAACTTGCTGGGGTGCGTTTTCGTAGCTCGCTCGATAGCCCGAACGGCGTCAATCTTGCCTTGTTTGACCCAGCCGCTGTCACCTTTTCTAATTGCCGGTTGGTGACCATCACGCATACGGACATCAGTTTTGACCGACTCAATCCAAGAACACTTTCCGGTAATACTCTGAAATCGTCTCCTCGGGGTTAAGCAAAGTTCTGAAATCGTCCCCCAGACGCTATTCCTCAATCACCTGCTGAATTTATGTTTTTCTGCTGTGCCGTGAAGAGTCCCGATGCGGTTTGGGTATTCAATGGGGATTTTTACTGTCCACTGAAAACTTCTTCAAACATCAAGCAATTATGCTACTACCCCGAACTTCTGCGGCTTCTTTTGGGCTTTTGCTCTTCGCCAACACCGGAAACGGCATCGCTGGTCCCAGTCTTCACCGAAGCCACGGGCTTCTTCGATTCGGCCAAACTCATCTTGAGGGCTTCCATAATGTCGATGACCTGGGCTTTATGCGCCGGGGCGGCGGTTTCGACTACCTGCTTGCCCTGTACTTTGTCCTCGATCATTTTCAGCAGGTTTTCGCGATAGCTGTCCTGGTACTTATCGGGTTCGAAGGGGGCGAGCAGGGATTCCACCAGGGTTTTGGCCAGTTCAAGTTCTTTGTCCTTGACCAGGCTGAGGTCGGTGCGAAATTCGTCCACCTGGCGGATTTCGTAACGGTAGTACATGGTGTGCAGCATGAGTCCCTGCGGACCGGGGCGGAGAATCACGATGTGCTCGCGGTTGTGCATGGCGATTTTGGCCACGCCCACGCAGCCGGTGCGGCGCAGGGCTTCGAAGAGCAGAGCGTAGGCTTTTTCTCCGGCCTCATCGGGCGCGAGGTAATAGGAGCTTTCAAAGAAGATGGGGTCGACCTCGTCCGCCTTCACGAACTCCTGGATTTCCATGGTTTTGGCGGTGCGCGGCGCGACCTTTTTGATGTCCTCCTCGTCAATGACCACGTACTTGTCTTTCTCGTACTCGTAGCCTTTCACGATTTCCGCGCGCTGGATTGGCTTATCTTCGGCCTGGCAGTAGAGGACCTGGCGCACGCGCGAGTTGTCGCTCTTGTGCAACTGATTGAAGCTGACGGTCTCGCTGCGGGCGGCGCTGTACAATTTCACGGGAAGCGAGAGCAAGCCAAAGGTGAGATGTCCCTTCCAAACGGTGCTGGCCATTGATTTTCTCCGAGTCTGCGGGCCTTCAATCGGGGGAGAATATGTGTTTAGCACAAAAAACAGTGCTTTACAATCTTCATCAGACCCATGTCACTAGAAGAATACCGGCGAAAAAGGTTTTTCTCCCGTACTCCCGAGCCTCCCGCCCAGGTCGAAGCCCGCGAGGGCAATCGTTTTTTTATTCAACGACATAGCGCCCGGCGTCTCCACTATGACTTGAGGCTTGAAATGGACGGCGTTTTAAAGTCATGGGCGCTCCCCCAGGGCCCAACTCTTGATCCGGGAATCAAGCGGCTGGCGGTGCTGGTGGAGGACCATCCGCTGGACTACGGCAGCTTTGAAGGCACCATCCCCAGCGGGAATTACGGCGCGGGGCAAGTGATCCTGTGGGACCGTGGATCCTGCGAGTGGCTGGGGACAAAGACTCCGGCGCAGCAGTGGGAGGCCGGCGATCTCAAGTTTCGCCTGCATGGCCAAAAGCTGCTGGGCGAGTTTGCTTTGGTGCGGACAAACCGCAGCAAGGGCAAAGACTGGCTGCTGATCAAGAAGAAAGACTTCGCCGTCCGCGAAGGGTGGGAACCGGAGAGCGATATACGCAGCGTGCTCCACATTCCCACCGGGCCGTCCGGCGTGGAGGGCGCGGTGGAAGCGCCGATGCCAGCGTCACTCACGCCGATGCTGGCCACGCTTGCGACCACACTACCATCCGGAACCGACTGGCTCTATGAGGTCAAATGGGACGGCTATCGCGCGCTGTGCTTTCTCGCCGAAGGAAAGATTCGCATGATGTCGCGCCGGGGCAATCCCATGGAGAAGCAGTTTGCCGAGATAGCCGGCGCGCTGCTGGAGTGCGTGAAGGCCAAAAGCGCCATTCTCGATGGCGAGGTGGTGGCGCTCGATGAAAACGGCGTCCCCAGCTTTCAGCTTTTGCAAAACCGCATGGGCTTTTCCAAATCGGCGGCGAATGGAAACAAGGCGCAGAAGCTGAGCTTCTTTGCCTTCGACCTGCTTTATCTCGATGGATTTGACCTGCGCCGGGCGGCACTGCTGGATCGCCGCCAGCTTCTTATGCAGATTCTTGGGCCGCATGACCGGGTGCGCTACTCCGAGCACTTTACCGGCAAGGGCGCGGAACTGCTGCAGGCGGTGAAGGCGCGCGGCCTGGAAGGCATTGTAGCCAAAAATGCGGGCAGCATGTATGAGTCCAGGCGCAGCGCGAACTGGCTGAAGATCAAGGTGACCAATCAGTCAGACTTTGTGATCTGCGGCTTCATTCCGGGCGAGCGTGAATACTTTGGCGCGCTGGCGCTGGGCTATTACAAAGACGAGCGCCTGGTGTATTCCGGGAACGTCGGCTCGGGATTCACCCAGGCGTCGCTCAAGGGAGTCTATGAGCGGCTGAAGCCGCTGATCACGAAGCGTCCCACGCTCTCCGATGTTCCGCGAGAGGTTGGCGCGGTGACGTGGGTAAAGCCAGAGCTGGTGTGTACGGTGAAGTTCGATTCCTGGACTGCCGATGGCCGGCTGCGCGCTCCCGTTTTCCTGGGACTGCGTTTCGACTGCACACCGCAGGAATGCGTGCGCGAGACCAGCGAGCAGGTTGCCGCGTCCCGGGCCACGGTTTCGCAAAACACAACGCTGCTGCCGCCGGAAAAAAATGAAATCACTCTGGACGTGGAAGGGAGGCGACTGAAGTTCACCAACCTGAACAAAATCTTTTATCCCACTGACGGTTACACCAAGCGCGATGTCATCAATTTTTATGCCGGCGTGGCGGACTTGCTGCTGCCGCATCTGCGCGGGCGTCCGTTGTCGCTGAAGCGGTATCCCAATGGAATTGACTCGGAATATTTCTTTCAAAAAGACGCCGCCGCCGGCTTTCCCGACTGGCTGCGAACCGAGCAGATTGAAGACACACGGTTTGTAATCGCGGACGATAAAGCGGCCCTGCTGTATCTGGCGAATCTGGGCTGCATTGATCAGAACCCGTGGATGAGTCGCGTGGGGACGCTCGAGAACCCTGACTTCATTCTGCTTGATCTCGATCCATATCACTGCGGCTACGACCGGATTGTGGAAGCGGCGCAGCTGGTGCGGCAGAAACTGGAGATGATCGGACTGCAGGGCTATCCCAAGACGACGGGCGGCGATGGCATGCACATTTATGTCCCGTTGGTTGCGCGGTACACCTACAGCCAGACGCGGTCGTTTGCCGAGATACTGGCGCGCTGGGTGAATGCCGAGCGTCCCGAGCTTTTTACCACGCCGCGAACGGTGGCCGCGCGAGAGAAGGGCAAGGTCTATTTCGATTATCTACAGAACGCCACGGGCAAGACCATTTCAGCGCCCTACGTGCTGCGTGCGTATCCCGGTGCTCCAGTGGCGACACCGCTTGGCTGGGATGAGGTGCGGCCTGGTCTGACTCCGGCGCAGTTCCATATAGCGAACGCGCTGCGCAGATTCGAGCGCGTGGGCGATTTATTCAGCGGAGTTCTGAGCCACCCGCAGGAGATAGAGCCAGCACTTGAAAAAGCAGAAAAGCTGATTGCCGGATAAGAACATTTTTATGCTGTATGCAGGAGCTCTCTGGACACGGCTACGGTGAGGGTGGACGTGGCGTTCTGAACAGCAGGATCAAGGAATTTTTTTCCCGGTGAATGGAATTCCTACTCATTTTCTGGCGGCACCAGGCGGGGAGAAATTGAGCAAGTCCTGTATTTTCAATCGACAGGCGATTGGCATGGATCATGCACTATCACAGGCCAGACGAAGTGGCGCGCATCAGGGCGCTTTCGAATGGATCTATCGGCCAGAGGTCCTTCGAAAGTGCCTTGGTGCATTTTGGGGCAAAAGCTTAGCGCTATCACCCCGGCAAAAGGCCAGCAGAAAGTTAGACGAGCGCCACTTTCCCCCGCAGATCGATTCCGGCACGGCGTAAAATGGCGGCGATTTCACCCTCGTTCAGGCGGGTGGCGTCGTATTCAATCCGGATGGTTTGCTCCTTCTCGTCAAACCCGATCCGGCGCACGCCATAAACTTCCCAGGCATTGTTCAGGGCCATCATCTGTTTTTCGCCCGGAGGCGTTCCGTATTTGTAGACAACGTCAAGCAGGGTCATTGGTTCCTCGAATTGATAAATTCGGTCCAGACGAGCGCGTACAATTCGTCCAGTTTCCGTGCTGGTGTAACTATCTAATATAGTCGAATCAGGCATAAAGGCAGAACTGAATGGCTGACCTCAATTCAATGACAGGAACGCTCCAGCCCCAACCGGGTACGGTTCAGGACCCGGTTTGCGGCATGTATGTGGATCCACAGAAGGCGCGCGGCGGGTCCGCTGAGCACAAAGGCAAGAGCTACTACTTTTGCTGTGCGCGCTGCCGCGAACGGTTCACTGCGGAGCCAGAGCAATTTTTGGCTCCTAAAAAGCCACAACCCGTGCCACTCACCAGCATTACCCTGGGCAAACCAGCCACGGCCAGCACGGTTCCGCAACAGCCGAAAGCAGCCGCCACTTATGTTTGCCCCATGGACCCGGAGGTGCGCGAGAGCAAACCGGGGCCGTGCCCAGTATGCGGAATGGCCCTGGAAGCGGAGGCCGTGGAATATACGTGTCCCATGCATTCGGAGATCGTGCGCGGCGCTCCGGGCGCATGCCCGATTTGCGGGATGGCGCTGGAGCCGCGAGTAGCCGCCAGCGCGCAGCTGGAAGACGACAGTGAATTGCGCTCCATGCAGCGGCGCTTCTGGGTTGGACTCGTACTGGGCCTGCCTTTACTGGCCATGACCATGAGCGGCCGGTCGGAAGGCCGTCCGTACGCCGACAATATGGAATGGATACAGTTTGCTCTGGCCACGCCGGTTGTCCTCTGGGGAGGGTGGCCGTTTTTTCAGCGTGGCTGGGTGTCACTGGTGAATCGTCGTCTCAACATGTTCACGCTGATCGCCCTGGGCACGGGCACGGCGTATCTCTACAGCGTGCTGGCCACGGTGGCGCCGGGAATCTTTCCCGCATCCTTTCGCGGACCCAGCGGTCATCCGGAAATTTACTTTGAGGCCAGCGCCATCATCATCACGCTGGTGCTGCTGGGGCAGGTGCTGGAGTTGCGCGCACGGCAGCAAACCGGCAGTGCGATCCGCGCCTTGCTCGACCTGAGTCCAAAGACGGCGAACCGCGTGCGCCCCGATGGTTCGGATGAGGAAATTTCGCTCGAAAGCGTAAAACTCAGCGACCGTCTGCGCGTGCGCCCTGGAGATCGCGTTCCGGTGGACGGCACCGTAGAAGAAGGAAGCAGCGCGGTGGATGAATCCATGATCACCGGCGAGTCCATTCCGGTGGAGAAAGCGCCGGGTGAACAAGTCATCGGCGGCACGATCAATCAAACCGGCTCATTTGTAATGCGGGCCAGGAAGCTGGGTTCGCAAACCCTGCTGGCGCAGATTGTGCGCATGGTGGCGGAAGCTCAGCGCAGCCGCGCTCCCATACAGTCTCTGGCAGACCGAGTGTCGGCGTGGTTTGTTCCGGCGGTGGCGCTGGTGGCCGTGCTCACCTTTGCCGGCTGGGCCATCCGGGGACCAGAGCCGCGTTTTGCTTACGCGCTGGTGAACGCCGTGGCGGTGCTGATCATCGCCTGCCCCTGCGCGCTGGGACTGGCCACGCCAATGGCCATCATGGTGGGCACGGGGCGCGGCGCGCGCGCCGGAGTGCTGGTGAAGAACGCCGAGGCAATTGAAACCATGGAGAAGGTCGATGTTCTGGTGATGGACAAAACCGGCACACTGACCGAGGGCAAACCGCGTCTAAGTGGCGTGATCGCCAATGGCGGAATCAGTGAAGAAGAAGTCCTGCGCCTGGCGGCGTCGCTCGAACGCTCAAGCGAGCATCCGCTGGCCGCGGCCGTGGTTAAAGGCGCGGAGCAGCGCGGACTGCGTTTGAGCAAGGCGGAAAACTTTCAGTCACTCACCGGCAAAGGCATTGTGGGAGTTGTAGACGGACATACGGTGGTCGTGGGCAATTCCGCTCTGCTTGAAGAGAAACAGATTACCGCTGGCGGGCTTGCCCTGCAGGGCGAACATCTGCGGCGTCGCGGACAAACAGTAATGCTCGTGGCCGTGAATGGAAAACCTGCGGGCATTATCGCCGTGGCTGATGCAGTGAAAAGCTCAACCGCGCAGGCGTTAAAGCAGTTGCGTGCAAGCGGGCTTCGCCTGATGATGCTCACGGGTGATAGCCGGGCCACGGCTGAGGCCATCGCGCACGAACTGCATATCACGGAATTTGAAGCCGAGGTGCTTCCCCAGCGGAAGCTTGAAGTCATCCGCAACCTTCAGGCTGCGGGGCATATTGTCGCCATGGCGGGAGACGGTATCAATGATGCACCTGCACTGGCCCAGGCAGACGTTGGCATCGCCATGGGGACCGGGACCGACGTGGCCATGGAGAGCGGAGACATCACGTTGGTCAGGGGCGATCTGCGGGCCATTGTCCGCGCCCGCAAGCTGAGCACGGCGACCATGCGCAACATCCGCCAGAATCTCTTTTTTGCCTTTATCTACAATCTGCTGGGCGTGCCGGTGGCCGCCGGCGTGCTCTATCCGTTTTTCAGGCTGCTGCTGCACCCCATGTTTGCCGCTGCCGCCATGAGCTTTAGCTCGGTATCGGTGATTGCCAATGCGCTGCGGCTGCGGCGGGTACGGCTGTGACGGCTGCACACGAAGGTAACTTTGCTCATTGTGCCGTTTGGCTATGATGGGAATAATGTCGGCTGAAGTGCTCCATTGTCCTTCGTGCGGCGCCGCGGTGGCAAGTGACGCCACAAAGTGCGCGTACTGCGGCGTGCATCTGGCGACTGCGGCTTGTCCTTCCTGTTTTGGACTGATGTTTGTGGGCGCGAAATTCTGCTCCCACTGTGGCGCGCGCGCTGCCCGGACCGAGGTTGCAGATGCGAAGCAACTCTGTCCGCGCTGCCAGGCGGAGATGAAGGTCGTGATGATCGGAAGCAGCAGCCTGGAAGAATGCATGAAGTGCGAAGGGCTGTGGGTCGACGTCACTACCCTGCAGCAGATTTGCGCCGAACGCGAAAAGCAGGCCGCTGTGCTGGGCATGCCTGGGCCTCCGACGGAAAATGCAGGGTTGGAGAAGAATATTCGCTACCTTCCGTGCCCGGTATGCCACAAGCTTATGAACCGTGTGAACTTCGCCCGCTGCTCGAATGTAATTGTGGACGTATGCAAGGTACACGGCACATGGTTCGACAAGGATGAACTGCGGCGCACGGTCGAATTTATCCGCTCCGGCGGCCTCGAAAAAGCCCGCGCACGCCAGTTGTCCGCGATGGAAGAGGAGCGGAAGAGGCTGCTCTCCGCCCAGCACGCTGGAATACCACTGCACCTTGAAATTGCATCTGCTTCTGAAAATCGAGAGGCCAGCAACGGAGTGCCTCGGGCGATTGATCTCTTGATTTCTCTGCTGCGCTGAAAGCGTGACGCAAGACCATCCATCACGCTCCCATTTACGAAACTCAATCTTTACACCACCTTTTGCTTCCAGCGTCCCCTGCGAAACAGAAGGATCGAGGCGATGGAGAGCAGAATTTCCGTGGTGAAGATGGCGAAATAAATTCCATTGGGCCCGAACTGCAGGCGTTTCCCCAGCAGAAAGGCCAGCGGAATCTGAATGATCCAGTAACACACCAAATTGACCATCGACGGAGTAAAGGTATCGCCCGCGCCGTTGAAGGCCTGAATAATCACCAGACCGTACGCATAAAGCACGTAGCAAAGGCTGATGATGCGCAGGCAGTTCGCGCCGTTTGTAATCACCACGGGATCGCTGCTGAAGATGGCAATCAGCCTTGGCGCAAACGTGAGATAAATCAACGAGACCGATCCGAGAAAGATCATGTTGAAGAACCCCGCACGCCACACCGATTGCTCCGCTCTTTCCGGGTGTTTTGCGCCCAGATTTTGCCCGACGAGCGTGGCAGCGGCCGAGCCGAGTCCCCACGATGGGAGAATCGAAAAAATCACAATGCGAATGGCGACTGTATATCCGGCGGTCACGGCGCTGCCGAACGACTGCACCAGCCGCACCATCAGCACCCAGCTTGCGGTGGCAATCAGAAACTGCAGTACTCCATTGCCGGCCACACGCATGATGTTGACCATCACTGTGAAATAAATGCGCAGGTGCTCACGGCGAATGCTGATGCGTCCGCTGCCCCGGAAGAGGAGCCAAAGCTGAAACAGAACGCCTACGCTTCGTCCGATAGTGGTCGAGACCGCGGCTCCGGTGACGCCGAGTCGCGGGAACGGCCCCAACCCCAGAATGAGACAGGGATCGAGGCAAATATTGATCAGGTTCGCCAGCCACAACACGCGCATGGCCACGGCGGCGTCTCCCGCACCACGAAAAATGGCGTTCATAAGAAACAGCATCAGAATAATTCCCGAGCCGCTCAGCATGGTTCGCGTATACGTTGAACCGGTATGCAGGATTGTCGGTCCAGCTCCCATCAGCGCCAGCAGCCTCGGAGCAAGCGGAAAGCAAATGGCAAAGATCAGCGCGGCAGCGCATACTCCCAGAATCATGGACTGCACCGCGGCGCGAGAAGCGCCTTCTTTATCCTGCTCGCCGGTGCGGCGCGCCACCACGGCGGTGGTTCCCATGCTGAGCCCGATGGCCACGGCAAACACCATGACCAGCATGCCTTCGGTGATGCCGACCGTGGCCGTGGCGTCCGCGCCCAGATGGGCGACAAAAAAGATGTCCACAATGCCAAAGAGCGATTCCATGGCCATTTCCAGCACCATGGGAATGGCCAGCAGCACAATGGCGCGGTCAATGGAGATGGCGGTAAAGTTCTGCCGGGAGCCGAACAGTGCTTCCTTCAGCAACGCAAACGCGCTTTGTATTCTGCCGGTCGAGAGTGTGGATACAGGTGAGTTCAATACGGGATCTCCATTTAGCTGGTTGCTGATTCAAAAAATCGGCAATCGGAATTTGAGTGGAATCACGCTGCCGGATCGGCGAGTGACCGGTAAAACTAACGAGGCTGGAGAGGCAGAATCATCAAAGTGGGTTCTTTTGTATCACAGCTTTGGTGGACAATGCAAAGTGCATTTTTAGCGGATCAGCGCCCTGTATGTTCTATAATCCGCGCGAGGATTGGAAGTTATGAAAATAATTTTAACCGCACTCGTTCTCATCACATTGGCCTCTGCCCAGGAGCAGGGGAAAGTTGTCCATTATCAGGTCAAGCCGAATGAACTGAAGTACACTTTCGCCGCCTCTCATGCGCCGGTGGCGCGTTTGCAGTCGGGGGACATTCTTGAAACCAACACCGTGGACTGCTTCGGCAACGCGGTGCGCAAGCGCGGTGACACGCTCAGCATGGCGCCGGGCGACAATCCTCTTTCTGGGCCGTTTTACGTGGAAGGTGCGGAGCCGGGGGACACGCTGGCGGTGAAGATTCTCGATCTGCAGGTGGATAGCGATCAGGGTGTCGGCGCTCTGGCTCCGGGATTCGGCGCCATCAATTCCACCAATTACACGCCCATGATCAATCCGCCGATTCCGGAAAAAATCTGGTTTTACCCCATCGACCACGGCTCCAATACGGCTACCTTTCAGGCGCTCGATTCCAAATTCAAGGTAAAGATTCCGCTGCATCCGTTCTTTGGCTGCATTGGAGTTGCGCCGGCGGGCGGCGAGGCTCGCAGTTCCGTTGTGCCGGAAGCGTTCGGCGGCAACATGGACTCTCCGGAGGCCAGCGTGGGCAACACGGTTTATTTCCCGGTGAATACGCCCGGCGCGCTGCTGTTTCTCGGCGATGGCCACGCCGCCATGGGTGATGGCGAGGTCGCCGGCACGGCAATCGAAGTCCCGCTGCGCAGCCGCGTTCAGGTAAGCGTGATCAAAGGCAAAAAAATCAGCTGGCCGCGCTTTGAAAATAACGACTACATCATGACCGTGGGCGCTTATCGCCCGCTCGATGACGCCCTGCGAATCGCCTTCACTGAACTGGTCACATGGATTCACAACGACTACGGCCTTTCTGAACTGGATGCCTACGAACTGCTCTCGCAGGTGGCGGAAATCCACCTCAATGAGATGGTCGATCCCAACTATGTTGTGGTGGCGAAGATCAACAAGAAGTTTTTGCCGGCGCCGGGCAAATAAAAAATGTCACGATGCTACTGGCGTAGTGCCCGGTCTGCGATAAGTCTGTAGCCGCTATCAGTTTGACATCAAATGTCAGCGATGCGGCGTACAGGTACGCGTGACATTAAGAGGACGGCCCTGATTTACAGGGTTTGCAGGTACTCGATAATATCCGGGCTCATCCAGTCGACCGGGCCAACGAACTTGCGGCGCAGGGTGCCATGGCCATCGATAATGAATGTTTCCGGCTGGCCCGTGGTGCCGTAAATATCGCTGCTCTTGTCCTGAGCATCACGCACGGTGAGAAGCTCCACCTGATACTCGCGCAGAAATTTGTAATAATCCGACTCGGAATCGCGGATATCCACGGCCAGCACCGTGACTTTGCTGCCCATTTGCTTTTGCATGCGGATCAGGGACGGCATTTCCTCAATGCACGGCCCGCACCAGCTCGCCCAGAAGTTCAGCACTACGGGCTTGCCGCGAAGGTCGTGGAGGGAAATGGTGCGGTCTTTGTCCGTGATAGTGAAATCCGGAGCAGGCGCGCCAATCATGCGCGGATGGGAACCACGGTCGCATCCGGCCATAACGGACATGAGGACGAGAATAATACCCAAACGCTTCACATCCGTATAATAAACCCAGACACATGGAATTCGTCCAGCCATTAAAAAATGTTCACGTGATCGTTCCGGCGCGCAACGAGCAGGATTGTATCGGCCGCTGCCTCGAATCACTGATCAGCCAGCAGGGAATCGACTGCAAAATCACCCTGGTGGACGACAATTCCAGCGACCGCACGCGGGCCATAGCCGAATCATTTCCCGCAGTGCGCGTTCTGGAAGCGGGCGAACCCGCCCCCGGAACAACCGGTAAATGCAATGCCCTCATCATCGGCGCACGCGGCGCAACCGCTGCGTGGCTTTTGTTTACCGATGCTGACACCTTCCATCTGCCCGGCTCGCTTGCCGCTGCCGTAAAGCAGGCGGAAGAGCGCGGCGCCGACATGCTGTCTTTTTCTCCCATGCAGGAGACCGGCTCGCTGCCGGAGATGGCCCTGATGCCCGTGATCTTCGCCGATCTTGTGCAGGTGTATCCGCCGGCTCGCGTGAATGATCCGCGCGATCCTACCGCCGCGGTCAACGGACAATACCTGCTGGTACGGCGCGAGGTATACGAAAAACTCGGCGGACATGCTGCGGTCGCCGGTGAGGTCCTTGAAGACGTTGCTTTGGCGAAACTCTTCAAAAATGCCGGATACAAAATATGGTTCGTACACGGAGCCGGTTTGGTGCAGACCAGAATGTACCGCAGCTTCCCGGCGATGATCGAAGGCTGGACCAAGAACCTGGCGTTGCTGTTTACCAGTCCTTTGCGCCTGGCTGGCTCTCGCGCCCTGGAGTTCGCTGTGATTTCAGGGGCGGCTGCTGCCTCCATCCTGCTTCTGTCGCAGCAGCGTTATTTTGCCGCAGGGGGCCTGGCTGCATACTGCCTGTTGCGGTACATACTTTTTTGGGCGCGCATTGCTAAAGCGCACTTTCCTCTGGCGGCGAATTTGATGGCATTCTTCGGACTGCCGCTATTTGCCTGGCTGTTGTGGCGTTCGTGGTTTCATATTCACGTCCGGCGCGCCGTCACCTGGAAAGGGCGAACCTGCGCCCATTTCGCACCTGCGGCCAATTCATCCTCGCGAAAGGAAAGCCTTACCTAAACAGATGGTCTATCTCACGAGAAAAGCCGAATTCTCCGCCGCGCACTATTACCATAACCCCGAATTCAGCGCAGAAGAAAACCAGCGCATCTTCGGCAAGTGCAGCAATCTGAATGGCCACGGCCACAATTACACGCTCGAGGTCACGGTAAAGGGCGAGGTGGACGCGCGGTCAGGCTTTGTTGTGGACCTCAAGGAACTTAAGGACGTGATGCATCGTGAAGTCATTGATGCCATGGACCATCGCTTCCTTAACAAGGAAATCGCGGAATTTCGCGACCGTATTCCCACCACAGAGAATATCGCCATCAGTATCTGGAACCGTCTCAAGCCCAAACTGCGCGTGGCCCAAATACACCGTGTCCGCCTGTATGAGACGCCGGACCTCTTTGTGGATTATTACGGAGAAGCATGAAGGCCTATCTAACACGCCGTTACCGTTTTTCCGCTTCCCACCGGTTGCACTGCCATTCCATGTCGGAAGACGAGAACCGCTCCGTCTATGGCAAATGCAATAATCCGCATGGGCATGGCCACAATTACTTTCTGGAAGTCACCGTGGCGGGTCCGGTCGATCCGAAAACGGGAATGGTCTGTAATCTCGCGGATTTAGATGGCTTTGTGAACAATAAAATTGTCCAGCGGTATGATCGTGAAAATCTGAATACGCTGGCAGAATTTAGCACCGCCGTACCCACGACCGAGAATCTTTGCATTGAAGTTTACAATATCCTGGACTCGGGCTTTCATTACGCAAAAGTGGAGAAGGTCCGCATGGAAGAGACAATGCTTAATTCATTTGAGTACGCCGGAGGAAGGGAAGTCCGCCGCTAGTGCGGCGCGACGAATATGAAACCTGTTGACGAACAACTTACTTTGAGTTCCGCCAGCCTGCAGGAACTGCTGCGCGAACTCCTGCTTCGCCTGGGCGAAGACCCGGAACGTGACGGTCTGGTACGCACTCCCGAGCGCATGCAAAAGGCGCTCGAATATCTCACTCGTGGCTACAATCAGGATCCGGACAAGGTCCTGAACGGTGCGCTGTTTAAAGTCGATTATGACGAGATGGTCATCGTCAAGGACATTGAGATGTTCAGTCTGTGCGAGCACCATATGCTGCCTTTTTTCGGCAAAGTGCACGTGGCTTACATTCCCAACGGCAAAGTGATTGGCCTGAGCAAGATCGCCCGTCTGGTCGACGTTTTTGCCCGGCGTTTACAGGTGCAGGAGCGCCTGACGGTGCAGATTGCCGGCGCCATTCAAGCTGCCATCCAGCCGCAGGGCGTGGGTGTGGTGATTGAGGCGCGGCACCTCTGCGTGATGATGCGCGGCGTGGAAAAGCAACATTCGTCCGCCGTGACATCGCACATGGTGGGCAGCTTCCGCGATTCGGAAAAGACGCGTAAGGAATTTTTAGCGTTAATTCACAATGGAAAAAATGGAAGCGCGTTTTGATGGCTGATCCTGAAAACCCAAAAGTAGCGGTGGTTACTGGCGGCGGCAGCGGCATTGGCCTGGCAATCGCCCACTCGCTGGCCGGTGCCGGCTTCTCCGTGGTGATTACCGGACGCAGTGAAGCTCGTCTAAAAGCGGCCGTTGACGTTTGCAGAGACGAGAACATAACGAGTTTTCCCTGTGACGTTACCGATCCACGCTCGGTTGAAAAACTGTTTTCGTGGGTCCGTGACCGCTATGCCTCTCTGCACGTGCTGGTGAATAACGCCGGAGTTGCTCATGCCCTCGCATCCGTGCCGGAATTTTCTTTGGAGACGTGGAAGCAGGTGATCGACACCAACCTGACCGGCACATTTCTCTGCGCTCGCGCAGCCCTGCCTCTGATGAGTGCGGGCAGCGCCATCGTCAATAATCTGTCGGTGGCGGCGGTAAAACCCTTTCCCGGCATGTCCGCCTACAATGCTTCCAAGGCGGGCGCGCTGGGTTTTACCAATGTACTGCGGGAAGAGCTGCGCAGCCGCGGCATTCGCGTGCTGGCTCTGCTGCCAGGGGCCACGGATACCGAAATTTGGAGCCAGTTCTGGAGCGAGGCGCCGCGCGAAAAAATGGTTTCCGCCGATACGGTGGCTCAGCTTGTCCTGAACGCCGTGCTCGCTCCGCCGGTAGCTATGGTCGAGGAAATTCGCATTGGCCCGACCGCCGGCGCGCTTTAAGCTTCGTAGAACAAATAATGGCGGCGCGCGGGCAGCAACTTGATCAGCACCACGCCGGCAATAAAGCCTCCTACGTGTGCCCATACGGCAATGCCGCCATCTTCATGGTTGAAAGAGAGCGTGGAAGCGGCCCCGGTGAGAAACTGCAGAACGAACCAGTAGCCCAGTACCAGCCAGGCTGGAAGCCAGAAGATGAAAAAGCCGAACCAGGTCAGCACGCGGGCGGAAGGGAACAGCAGGAAATAAGCTCCCATTACGCCGGCAATCGCGCCGCTGGCGCCGACAGTGGGAATCTGGGAATGCAGGTTGAGCGCAAACTGCGTAAAACCCGCCGCCAGCCCGCAAGTCAGATAAAACAACAGATAACGGAAATGCCCCAGACGATCTTCGACATTGTCGCCCCAGATCACCAGCGCCCACATGTTGGAGAGCAGATGCCACAATCCGCCATGCAAAAACATCGAGGTAAAGAACGGAAGGATTCCGGCTGCAGCCGGCAGTGCTCCGGAAAGCCAGCCATCCACGTGCCTTGGCACCAGGCCGAACTGCATGGCAAATGCATACTTCTCGCGGTTGGACAGCGGGTACTCAAATAAATAGACAAGGACATTCAGCGCGATCAGAAAATAATTAACAACCGGCGTGGTGGAACGAGGCGCATCGTCACGAATCGGGATCATTTACGTATTTAGCTGCTTACTAATTATGATGCTTGATAAATGGGAATAGCTCAAGTGGACGGAGTATTGATCGTTAACAAATCGGCGGGAATGACCTCGCATGACGTGGTCGCGAAGGTGCGCCGCATCATCGGAGAAAAATCCGTGGGGCATCTCGGCACCCTCGATCCCATGGCCACCGGCGTGCTGCCTCTGGTGCTGGGGCGTTTCACCCGCCTGGCGCAGTTTTACAACGAAGCTGACAAGCGCTATGAGGGGATCATCCGCTTTGGTTTTGCAACCGATACCTATGATGCCGAAGGCGAGGCGAGCAGCCCCGAGCAGCCAGTGAATTTGTCACTGGAGCAGGTTCGGGCCGCCGCCGTTAAGTTTGCCGGCAGATTGCAGCAGTTGCCGCCGCCATTTTCCGCCAAAAAAGTTGGCGGCGTCCCGGCGTACAAACTGGCCCGCAAAAATCAGCCGGTCGAGCTGCGGAGCAAAGAGGTTGAGATCAAGGAATTCGAGATCACCAGCTGGGATGGCGCGTGTGCAGGGTTTCAGGCCTGGGTAAGCTCCGGTACGTATATTCGCTCCATTGCGCACGACCTGGGACAGACGCTCGGCCCCGGAGCGCATCTCGAAAAGCTGACGCGGACTGCAGTCCGCGAGTTCGCAATTGCCGAAGCCCACACGCTCGAAGAGATCGCCCAGGCAGCGCCTGATAATTCCGCCGCCTGCCTCATGCTGCATCCGCGCCTGGTTTTACCGGAGTTTCCCGCCGTCACCGCACCGGCGGAGACCCTAACGAAAATTCGGCACGGCGCGGCAGTCAATCTGCCTGAATTCAGTAAAGCGCCTGTAATCAGGGTTTTTGAAGGGCAACGTAAACTACTGGCCATAGCCCGGCGTGTTGCGGGAACACTGTTTCAGCCTCGGGTGGTACTGGAAAGTCAATAAATTTCCCCGTACCCAGCGTCCGATAATGAGTATTATGTAGAATTAATTCTGCTGGGTCGATTTGTGTGCGGACTTTTGCATCGCCGGCGCTGGCTCATTGAGGACGAGCCAATACAGGCCAAGCTGGCCAACAGCGTCAATGAATTGATCAAAAACCACAGGTTTGCGAACGTAGCTGTTCACTCCCAGGCCGTAACTCTGCATACGGTCCTGCTCTTCATTCGAAGAGGTCAGGATTACCACAGGAAGGCATCGGGTACGTTCATCAGCACGCAGCCGCTGCAAAACGTCCAGTCCGTCCAGTTTGGGCAGCTTCAGATCCAGCAATACCACTTCCGGCATCTTACTCAGGTCGCGTCCCGCGTACGTTCCGGTTCCAAACAGATAATCCAGTGCCTCCACACCGTCCCGGGCGACCACGATTTCATTTCCCAGGTGGTTCTTCCTGAGTGCCCTCAGAGTAAGAGCTTCGTCATCAGGATTATCTTCGACCAGCAAGATGGATTTCTGTCCTGTCATTGGTACTCTCTCCGCATAAACATCATAATAAACATCATAATTTCACCTTAGCCGCGCTGGTGCTGTACGAAGATTGGCTGCCGCCCGCAGCGCGATCTAAATCATTGCTCTGGGCGACAAAATCATCAGCACTTTCGAGAACAAAGCTGAAGGTCGCACCCTTGTCCACCTCGCTGCTGGCCCAAATTTGCCCGCCATGCCGGTGGATAATCCGCTGGACCGTGGCCAGTCCGATTCCAGTTCCAGGAAACTCCGTGGCCTCATGCAGGCGCTGAAAAGCGCCAAACAGTTTGTCGGCGTACTTCATATCGAATCCAGAGCCATTATCCGCGACAAAACAGGTTGTCTTTTTACCATGTTGCCGCACCCCGAATTCAATGCGTGCCTCCGGTGTTCGAGACGTAAACTTCCAGGCATTGCCTAAAAGGTTTTCCAGCATGATGCGCAGTAATCCGCGATCACCTTTCACTGCCACGCCGGAAGCAATCGTGAACTGCACCTGGCGACTGGGTTCGGTTTGCTGAAGTTCTCTGGCAATTTGCTCGGCCAATGCGCTCAAATCAACGGTTTCGCGCAGCATTCTGCAGCGGGCGGTGCGGGCCAGCTTCAGCAGATCGTCAATAAGCTGCCCCATACGGGCCGTGGCGACGCGGACACGCTGCAGGTATTCCATTCCCTGCGGATTCAGCGTGTCGCGGCAGTCCTCCAGCAAAGCGGCGCTGAACCCGTCAATAGCGCGCAGCGGGGCGCGCAAATCGTGGGAGACGGAGTAGCTAAAGCTTTCCAGTTCATTGTTGACAGCCGTCAATTCGAGATTGCGCTGCTCCAGCTCTGTATTTAGACTGCGCATTCTTTCTTCGTTCTGTTTGCGCTCGGTCAGGTCGCGCGTTATTTTGGCAAAACCCAGCGTGCGTCCCTCCGTGTCCACCAGTGCCGCCAGTGTTCCGTCGGCCCAGAATCGTGAGCCATCTTTGCGCACTCGCCAGCCTTCATCCTGCGCCCGGCCTTCGGTCCTCGCCTGTTGCAGCAGATGTTCCGGGCGGCTGGTCCGTATGTCCGGCGGGGTGAAAAATCGGGAGAAGTGCTGTCCGGTGATTTCCTCGGCGGAATATCCCTTAATGCGCTCGGCGCCCGCATTCCAGCTGGTGACCTTTCCCTCGCGATCCAGCGTATAAATCGCATAATCTTTTGCACTGGCAATCATCAGGCGCAAACGCTCTTCGCTCTGCCGCAGGGCTTCTTCCGCCCGTTTGCGTTTGGTGATGTCCACCGCGATCACGAGTTCGGCCCGGCAGCCATCGAAGATCAGCCCGTGAGAAGAAATTTCAACATCTATAAGCTGTCCGGATTTACGGAGGTGCCTCCAGATGCTCACACTCCGTCTGGCATCATGATGAACAGACAGTCTTTCCATGAGCGCAGGCACATCCTCCGGCGGACGAATGTCCTTGAGCGTCATGCTCAGGAACTCTTCTCGCGAATAACCATAATCATGAGTGGCTGCGGCGTTCACCGCAAGAAAGCGGAGAGTGGCGCGATCGTACACCCATACCGGATGGGGATTCAGTTCAAAAAGGCTTCGGTATCTCTCCTCGCTTTCCCGGTATCTGACCGTCATGACCGAAGCCAGTCGAAGCGCACGGGACTCCATACGCATCAGGAGGTGGGCCAGACCAAACAGAAGCAGTCCGATCAGGATTCCGGCTGGGATTATTACCGGATTTTGCCGTTCGCGCACCAGCGCATCCAGAGCCGGTAAACTCACAAAACGCAGCGTCCAGACCTGACCGCCAAATTCCAGTTGTGATGTTTCCATCAGCGCCGGCCGATATTCGCGGGGCAGTTTGCGAAAGGCCGTATCCCGATACATCAGCGATTCAGGGAGTGTTGTTTTGCCGGAGAAGATTGCAAAAGTAGTCAGCGGAGACTCTTCGTGGATGACCCCCTGCATGAGGTTATTGACACGAAATGGACTGTAAACATACCCCAGCAAGGCTGAACGACGCTCTGTCACCGTCCCGGCGGGCATTCCCTTTCGATACACCGGCAGATACATTAAAAATCCTGCTTGTGCGTCTGCGTCCGTTTCCTGGAGCAGTGTCACCTTGCCGGAGACGCTGGCCTGTCCATTGTCTCTGGCGTATTCCATTGCTTCCCGGCGCACCGGCTCGCTGTACATGTCGAAACCAAAAGCCCGCTGATTACGCCAGTCAAAGGGTTCTATATAAATGATGGGCGTATATTCCGGGCGCTCTCCTTCGGGACGAATCGTGTAAGCGGGAAAGCCTTCATGGTGGACCTGCTTGATGTGGGCCGGCTTTTGCGAAGAAGGAATACTGATTGCGTAGCCAATTCCCTGCACGCCGGGGTAGCGCTTCTCGATCTCAAGACCTGTGACATAATCGCGAAAAGTTTCGCGTGTGACCGCTGAATTCGCCTCGAAAATACTGCGCGTACCGTATAACGCGTCTTCATAGGCCTGAAGCCGCGTGCGGATGGAAGCACGCGAGCGATCTATTTCCTGCTCAAACGTAATGCGCGCTCGTTCTCGCGCCTGCCCCACATTGGAACGCCAGGCCCATAGTGTGATCGCAAGAGAAAGCGCAAGGACGAACCAGGCCGTGCTAACTCGCCAGATGCGCCGGGAAGCTGATATGGCGCTACGTTCTTCTTCGTTCCCGTTCGTCATGATGTGCTGAGAGCAATTTATCAGCTATTGCCCAAAGAGTTGTTCATTATAAGCATAGAGATATGATTTGGTAGAGGACAAAAATCACAGAAAATCCAATCGCTCCAATGATTGGAAAGTTTTTAACCAGTCAGGATTGCTGATAAATCCTGCCTGAAGTCTTCCAGCATTTGAATTCGATCCGGCGTGGCCTCAAGGATTTCTTCCTTGTGCACAAATACTCTGCGTCCATTGCGCTCGACTAAAGGGCCAAGGCTTTCGCCCATACGCCACCCGACATTGCCCAGAATTTGAAGTCCATTCGGTCCAGGGACAAGAAATGCTATGCAGTTGCTCCGAAGCACACCAATCGCCTGGGGAAAGCGTTCGAAGGTTTGCAACTCGAAGCCAGCGGCATAGATGCGCTGAAGCTGATCGGCGGAGTCTGGCATAGCAGGATTGGGTCGTTGATAAGCAGTACGCGTTCGTTCGTGCTGCTTTCTTACATCTTATACCGGCCAAGGTCCTCATCGTTCAGCCCTTCCAGCCACTTGCGCAGGACCTCGGACGACACCCGGTCGGTAGAGGCGCCAGCCTGTTTGGAGTTCTTCAGCACCTCGTCATCCACGTAGATCGGGCAATCCAGACGCAGCGCCAGGGCCAGAGCGTCCGAAGGACGGGCATCCATGCTGATGACTTTCCCTTCGCGTTCCATCCAGATCACGGCATAAAAAGTGTCATCGCGCAGCTCGCTCACCACGATCTTATGGATGTGCGTATCCAAACCAATGAGAAGGTTCTTCATCAGGTCATGGGTCATGGGGCGAGGCGTGGTGACCTTTTCAATTTCGAGTGCAATGGCGTTTGCCTCGTACACCCCCACCCAAATGGGCAGCACGGAATCACCGGCTGCGTCCTTGAGCACCACAATCGGCATATTCGTTACCGGGTCCATCATGAGCCCTCGAATTTTCATCTCTACTTCCATGGGACCTCCTGCCGCACTATTTCTCCCGCCAGGCTATTGGGAAAACTCTTCGTTACCAGCACGTTAGCATAACTTCCGGTGTTCGGCGCACTCTCCCCGGCAGTAAAATTCAGGGTGATGTTCTGCGAGGTACGGCCGATAACCTGTCCGCGAGCTTCATTTAAACCTTCAACCATTACTTCAAGAATCTGCCCTACTCGCTTCTGATAGTTAACTCTCTGAATTTCGCGCTGCCGTTCCTGCAGGATCTGCAGGCGATGGGACTTCTCCTGATCGGCTATGCTGTCGATCATCCCCAGAGCCGGTGTATTGGGACGCGGAGAGTACTTAAAGCTGAAGACCGCGTCATACTGGCACTCGTGCAGCAGCATGATCGTTTCTTCAAATTCCGCTTCGGTTTCTCCCGGAAAACCCACTATTACATCGGTGGTAATGGCAATTTGCCGTTTCGCCGCTTTGATCCAGGCTATCTTCTCCAGGTACATCTCCCTCGTGTATTCCCGATTCATCGCCTTCAGGACTCGCGAGGATCCGCTCTGAACTGGCAAATGAACGTGGTCGCAGAGTGTGGGAAGGCTGTCGATTGCATCCACAATATCCTTGCCGAAGTGCCGGGGATGCGAAGTGGTAAAACGTACTCGGCGAATGCCCGCAATCTCGCCCACGGCGTAAAGCAGCTCCGCGAAACTCTTTTTGCTGAGCGGATCGCAATAGGCATTTACGTTCTGGCCCAGCAGCTGAATATCGGTATAGCCCAGATCAGCCATTTGCCGCGCCTCGGCCAGCACCGAATCGGACGTCCGGCTGCGCTCCTTGCCGCGTGTGTAGGGCACCACGCAATAGGCGCAGAACTTGTCACAGCCCTCGATGATGGTGATGTATCCGCGGTGCGGATTGCTGCGGGCGGTAAACTCGGTTTCAAAAGCCTGGTCCGTTTGCCGGTCGTCGAGTCCAGTGACGCGATTGTTGCCCGCCTCCAGCTGCACCAGCATCTGCGGCAGATTGCGATACGAGGCCGAACCAGCCACCAGCGAGACATACGGCGCCTTTTCAAAAATCTTCTCGCCTTCCTGCTGGGCCACACAGCCGATCACGGCGAACTTCTTTCCTTGGGAATGCAGTTTTTTATAATCGCCCAGGCGATGAAAGACCTTTTGCTCGGCCTTGTCCCGAATGGAGCAGGTGTTGTAGAGCACCAGCCCGGCCTCTTCTACCGTCTGCACCTGCTGGTATCCCTGCTGAATCAGCGTGCCAATGACTTTTTCCGAGTCATGCGCATTCATCTGGCACCCGAAGGTCTCGATATAAAACGTTTTTTGCTGTGTATCTGCCACTCATGTTAAGTATAGCGCAGCAATAAGCGCGATTTTTACTGGCAGTTCATCCAAATGAGCACACCTGAATCGGAAGAGAAAACTCGCTGGGATAGCAGATACTCCGAGCACCCGGAATCCTGGACGGAACCCGATGAGTTCCTTCAGCAAAGCTGGGACGAATATCTGTCCGGTATTCCAGCGGGCGTGGCTCTGGATTTAGCAGGTGGCGCGGGACGAAACACGGTCTTCCTGCTGCAGCGCGGATGGCAGGTCAAACTCATCGACATTTCCAAAGTCGGAATATCCCTTGCGAAAGAAAAAGCCAGAGAGATATCGGTAACAACAAGGCTCACCACGGAAATCGCCGACATAAATGACATCACCGATCTCGGCGCCAACCGCTACGACCTGATTACCGTCTTCTTCTTTCTGCGCAGGGAACTCTTCCCTGCTTTGATTCGCGCGCTCAAACGAGGCGGCTTCCTGATCTACAAGACATACACCATAGATCGCGCAAATGCTGCCGGCGGTCCCGGCGATACAAAATATCTGCTCCAGCCCAATGAGTTGCTGCGTGAATTTTCCGCGCTTCGCATCCTGCATTATCACGAATCGCTGACCGGAAAAGTCGCGGCCGCGCTGGTGGCGCAAAAACAATAGCCGCACACCGAGTTGCCCCAGGCCACCAGTGTTAGAATTTCCAGTCCTCATGAAAAAGAAGAAAGCCGCGCACGGCCACGCCATTCACACCCGGAACAAGAAACTGGAAAACCATTGCTTCTGCTGCGGTCAGGACAATGCGGATGGAATGCGGCTGAAGTTCTATCTGGAGGAAGAGACCCGCCGCGCAACCTGCAAATTCCGGCTAACGCGCCGTTATCAGGGGCCTCCTGGCCATGCGCATGGCGGCATCATCGCCACCATTCTGGATGAAGCCATGGGCAAGGTGAACAAGCTGAACAACGTAGTGGCCCTCACCAGAAAGATGGACGTTGAGTATCTCAGGCCGGTACCGCTGAGAAAGCCCCTGATCGTCACCGGGCAGGCACAGCATGTGGATGGCAAGAAACACACCAATGTGGCGGAAATAACCAACGAACAGGGTGAAATCCTGGCGCGCAGCCTTGGAGTGTTTATCGCCATTGATCCCATGAAAATGTTTGCAAAATTTACCGGGAATGCGAAATAACCAGCATCACAGTTTCCTTCGCGGCCAGCCCAACAGTTTCTGACACTCTGCCATCGCAGAGTGTCTCCGGCGCGCTAAAATATAGAGTTACCTGCACAAGCAGAAGGAGTTTGGTATGTCTGAATCGAATGGCAACAATACGGGCCTGCGCCTGAAGACCGGGCTGGCAGAGATGCTGAAAGGCGGCGTGATCATGGACGTGACCGATGCCGCACAGGCAGAGATCGCCGAAAAGGCTGGCGCGTCCGCGGTAATGGCCCTGGAGCGCGTGCCCGCGCAGATTCGCGCTCAGGGGGGCGTCGCGCGCATGGCATCGCCCAAAAAGATTCGCGAGATCATACAGGCTGTAACCATTCCTGTAATGGCCAAGTGCCGCATCGGCCACTTTGCCGAAGCTCAGGTACTGCAGGAATTGGGCGTGGATTACATTGACGAATCCGAAGTCCTTACGCCTGCCGACGAAGCCTATCATGTCGATAAGCACGTTTTTACCGTACCGTTTGTATGCGGCGCCCGCAATCTGGGTGAAGCCCTGCGCCGCATCGCCGAAGGCGCGGCCATGATCCGCACCAAGGGTGAGGCCGGCACCGGCGACGTCGTACACGCGGTAAAGCACATGCGCGCCATCACTCAGGACATGCGCGTGCTCACTGTGCTCGGTGAAGAAGAACTGTACACGCGCGCCAAGGAACTCCAGGCGCCTTACGAACTGGTCCGCATGGTGGCAAAAACCGGGAAGCTTCCAGTGCCGAATTTCTCCGCCGGCGGCATTGCCACGCCTGCCGACGCTGCTTTGGTACGGCAACTGGGAGCGGAAGCTGTATTCGTCGGCTCCGGCATCTTTATGGCCGATTCAGTCAATTTCTGCGATCCGGCTGAAGCGGAAAAGCGCGCCCGGGCCATCGTCCGCGCTACCACGCATTATGATGACCCTAAAGTGTTACTTGAAGTCAGCGAGGACCTTATCGGAGCCATGAAAGGGCTCGCGGTCTCAGCCATGTCAGAGGCAGACATGCTGCAGACGCGTGGCTGGTAAGCTCACCAGCGGCGTCAGGGCAAACATGATGAATATCGGTGTACTTGCCATTCAGGGTGACTACGAAGCGCATCAAGCCCGCCTGCGGGAGCTTGGCGCGGACGTTACCCTGGTACGCAAGCCGGAGCAACTGGACGGACTCGACGCCATTGTGATTCCCGGCGGCGAGTCCAGCACCTTTCTCAACTTTCTCGAAGAGCGCGGCTTTCTTGAGAAGCTGCGGGAGTTCGTAAGCACCAAACCGGCGTTCGGCACCTGTGCCGGCGCAATTCTTCTCGCCAAAGAGGTGGAGAACCCTCCGCAAAAATCTCTGGGGCTACTTGACATCCGCATTCGCCGCAACGCCTACGGCCGGCAGATCAACAGCTCCATTTGCGAAGCGGTGACAAAGCTGGGTGAAAAGCCGCTGGAGATGGTATTTATTCGCGCTCCCAAAATAGTGAGCACGGGCGGCAGCGTCGAGGTACTTGCATCAGAAAACGGCGACCCGGTACTGGTGCGTCAGGGTAAGATCATGGCGGCCACATTTCATCCCGAGCTTTCCTCCGACACTCGAGTTCATCAGGAGTTTTTGCGGCTGGTGAGGAACGGTCAACAGCCCACATAAAATGGCAGTCGCGCTCCGTCTCGCGCTTCTTCTTGTCGCCGCTGCATGTGCCTGCCTCTTTCTCGCGCATCCTGTCTGGTTCCCTGACGGAGTCTCCGCCCAGTCTGCCGCAATCGACCATCAGTTCGCTATTGCGTTCTGGATCCTGGGGGGGCTGTTCCTTGCGGCCCACGCCGTACTGGCAGTCTGCCTGATGCGCTCACGGCGGAGCGGCAAACCGCGCAATTCTTACGGCGATTGGCGCATGGAAGCTGCATGGACGCTGGCCATTGCGGCGCTGTTCTTTGGGTTCAATGTCGCGGGCGTGCGTATTTGGTCGAAGATGAAATTCCAGCAGCCGGAAAGCAACGCAATTCAGGTGGAAGTTACGGGCGTACAGTTTCAATGGTATTTCCGCTATGCCGGCCCGGACGGCGTCTTTGGCCATGTGGACGCGCAGCGCTTCGCTCGTCCGCAGGAGGGCAATCCCCTCGGCCTTGACCCCGGTGACTCTGATGGAAAAGATGACATAGTTTCCACGGTACTGGTGCTGCCAGTGGGGCGCGATGTGGACCTGACGCTTCGCTCGCAGGACGTGATTCACAGCCTCTTCATTCCCGCCATGCGCTTTAAGCAGGACGCGGTCCCCGGCATGAGCATTCATGCCCACTTTCGCCCCATCAAAACTGGCGCGTATGAAATCTCCTGCGCCGAACTTTGCGGCATTGGGCACTATCGTATGCGGGCCGTGGCCCAGGTGGTGAGCGATGAAGAATTCAAACGCTGGTTAAAAGCTCGGGAGGTTCAAAAGTAAATTCGTGGAAGAATTACCTTCCATCACGACAACGGTCAAGCCCCGGCGATTGCTGCGCCGGTATGTTTTCAGCACCGACCACAAGGTAGTGGGCCTGCAGTATTTTTTCCTGTCTCTGGCCGCGGCTTTGACGGGAACGCTGCTCTCGCTGCTCATGCGGATTCATCTGATCTGGCCGAATCTCGCGCTTCCTTTTTTCGGGACGATCAAGCCGGAAAATTATCTGGCTTACCTGACCATGCATGGCACGCTTATGGTCTTTTTTGTGCTTTCCCTCGTGCCCCAGAGTGGCTTTGGAAACTATTTCCTCCCTCTGCAGCTCGGCGTCTCGGAAATGTCGTTTCCGAAACTGAACGCTGCCGGATTTTGGATATCACTGCTCTCGTTTCTGGTTTTGCTTGCAGCTTTCTTTGTTCCGGGTGGAGCGCCCGGCGCGGGATGGACGCAGTATCCTCCGCTCAGTGCCCTTGCCGCATCCGGTCCCGGCCAGGCTCTGGGAACCGATCTGTGGCTGGTTAGTATTGGATTGTTTTGCCTGGCAGCGGTGACTGGCTCCATCAACTTCATTACCACAACGCTGAAGCTGCGTGCTCCAGGCATGAGCCTGATGCGCATGCCCCTCACCTGCTGGACCTGGTTTGTCACCGCGATTCTCAGCCTGCTGGCCTTTAGCGTACTAGCCGCCGCTGTTCTGCTGCTGCTGCTCGACCGCAATGCTGGCACTGATTTCTTTGTGCCAGCGGGTCTCATAGTGAGTGGAGCGGCGGTGCACCACGCAGGCGGCTCGCCTTTGCTGTGGCAGCATCTTTTCTGGTTCTTTGGGCATCCGGAAGTGTATATCGCCATTTTGCCCGGTATGGGGATGACCTCGCATCTGCTGTCAGTCTTTGCCCGCAAACCGGTATTCGGCTACCGGGCGATGGTCGGCTCCGTTGTCGCGATCGGCTTTTTGGGATTCCTGGTTTGGGGACACCACATGTTCGTCAGTGGTATGAATCCATACGCTGCTTTTGCCTTCTCCACGCTGACCACGGCCATTGCCGTGCCGTCGGCCATCAAGACCTTCAACTGGATGGCCACGCTCTATGGCGGCCGCATACGCTTTACCACTCCGTTGCTGTTCTCCGTGGGCTTTGTTTCTCTATTTATTACGGGCGGCCTCACCGGACCTCTTCTGGCCCAGCCCGCACTCGACGTGTACCTGCACGACACTTATTTCGTAGTCGCTCACTTCCATCTCATTATGGCCATGGCCGGCCTTTTTGCCGTCTTTGCGGCAACACATTTCTGGTTTCCCAAAATATTTGGCCGCATGATGAATGAACGCCTCGGTATTCTTCATTTCTGGATCACCTTCGTGGGCGCTTATGCCATCTTTGTTCCCATGCATCTGCTGGGAATGGCCGGACATCCGCGGCGCTACTCCGAGCTAACCGGAGTACAATATGTTGCCGCGATGGCCCCACTGCAGAAATGGATTACCATCGCCGCCGTGGTCACCATTGCCGGACAAATCATCTTTCTTGTGAACTTTTTCTGGAGTATGTTTAAGGGAGCAGCAGCGCCGAGTAACCCATGGGAGTGCTCCACGCTGGAATGGACTCTGCCCTCGCCCACTCCGCACGCGGGCTTTGCCGGACGCTTGCCAGTGGTGAACCATGGTCCATACGAATACGGCGTTACCGGACGAGAAGCGGATTATCTGATGCAGGACGCAGAGGCTTGAGGAGCGTAGAAACCGTTTCCATCGGAAGTGTTTATGCCCACGATCAGCAGTCCACCAAAAGAGCGCACCCCAGGGCTGGGCGGAGGCGGACCCGGTAAAATCCCCTCTCGCCGTGGTTACGGTGGGGGAGACGATGGCGACCGCCGCCGGCCGGAAAAGTTTCTCTCGTATCAAAGCCGCCTGCGCAGATACCGTATTGGAGTGGCTCTGTTTTCCGTCTGCGTGAGTATGCTGTTTTTGGGAATTGCCAGCGTCTATGTCGCCCGGCAACGGATTCCCTATTACGATCAAAACACCCAGGCATTCATGAGTACGTGGAAGGCCATCCATCTTCCCTATATCCAGTTGTGGCTCAATTCTCTCCTCATTGTCGCCGGAAGCATCACCCTGGAACTGGCGCGCCGTGGGCAGATCAAAAAAGCCGAGTTTGCGTCCATGGGAATTCTGCCGCCAAGTCTGGAGCGTGAAGTACCCTGGCTGAGCATCACTCTGCTGCTGGGCGCCGGTTTTCTCGCGGGACAATTGCTGGTCTGGAACAATCTGCGCCATCAGGGTGTATATCTGCGGGCCAATGCCAGCGGGGCCTTCTTTTATACGCTCACCGGACTCCACGCCATCCATCTTGTCGGGGGGATGGCTGTTCTGGTCTATGCCCTGCTGGGAAGCTGGCTCAGGCGCAGATTCGAGTCGCAGCAGATTGCCGTTGACGCCACCGGGTGGTACTGGCACTTCATGGGATTCCTGTGGTTCTGCATTTTTGGGCTGCTGCACTTCTCCAGAGCGTAAAATTGCCTTGATGAAATCCGCGTTGGCCAGACTCATTTTGGCCTGTCTCTTCTCCGTAACACCTTTCTTCGGACAGGGCTGCGTACAGTGCGCCACCTCGGCGCATGGAGCAGGCGCACAGGGCGAACGCGCTCTGCTCCGAGGCATGCTGTTTCTTCTGATTCCCAGCATCTCAATTCTTACTGGCCTCGGGGTTCTCGTTTACAGAAATCGTGATACTGAGATGTGACAAGCGGAAGCATAACTAATTTGTCATGGCATAACTTTCTCTGATACAGTTTCGCCTTCCTGCCATGCGACGCTATATTTCTATTTCTTCAATCCTGCTTCTCGGACTTCTCGTCCATCTGGACTGGCATCTGGGCCGCAGCCATGACCACCGGTTCAGCGGCGAATGGTCTTACCACTGGATCACTGGTTTTTTGGGATGTTTGCTGGTTGTGTTTCTTGTGGCCCGCAAATCTCCGCGCTGGCTCACACCGGCGGCGGCGTTGAACGTCGCATTGGGACTGGCCCTGGGACAGTTTTTGGAGCCTCTGGGAGAGGCTCTGGTCTCTCATCTGCCTGTAGCCCAGGTCGTGACTGCCGAGCGGGCTCAGATTTTTCGTGAATTCATGATTGCCGGCATCGCTGGGTTGGTCGCCGGTATCCTGCTTTTCGGAAAACAAAAATCTGAAGACATCCCTTCCGGCGTGAACCGCGACAGCGGCCATCACTCGTTTCCATAAACCGTTGCACAGCCCTTCGCGCCACTCACTATTTTCATCAGGCCAGGTATACTGGCCTTTCTATGGAAATTATTTTTGGCGTTCACGCGGTTGAAGAGGCTTTGGCTGCTCGCGGCCGCCGTTTTGACTATGTCGCCCTGGCTCCGGGCCGGGGCGATGCCCGCATTCAGAAGATCGCACAGCTTTGTCGTTCGGCTGGTGTTACCGTGCGCAGCATGCCGCGTGATCAGCTAACACGTCTGGCGAAAACAACTTCCCATCAGGGAGTAGTGGCCATTACCGCGGAAAAGCAGTATGGCGACCTTGAAGATCTGCTGGCGCATCGGCGCGGCCAGCATGCATTTTTGGTAGTGCTCGATGGCATTGAAGATCCGCACAATCTGGGCGCGATTGTCCGCACCGCCGAGGGCGCGGGAGTTGACGGCGTGGTGATACCGGAGCGTCGCGCGGCTGGAGTCACTGGGACGGTGGTCAAGGCATCGGCAGGCGCATCCGAATATCTTCCCATGGCAAAAGTTACCAACATTAGCCGCACAGTAGAAGAACTGAAGTCCCACAACATCTGGACCGTCGGGCTCGATGAACGCGGCTCTCAGCTCTATGATCAGATTGATTACAAAATGGACTGTGCCCTGATTCTGGGCGCGGAAGGCCATGGCCTGCATGAGCAAATCCGGAAGAAATGTGACTTTCTCGTATCCATCCCGATGCTGGGCAAGGTCCCCTCGCTGAACGTCTCCGTGGCGGGCGCAATTGTGATGTACGAGGTGGCGAGGCAGCGTAGAAAAGTTTCGCCTGCCCGCAAACAGCCATAAGCTTGCCGAAAAGCAGCGGTAAGCTATTTGCCTGCCGCTCTTTTTCGAGCCTTGATCACCACCGCAAGCTCATCATTACGCGTATTGGTAAAGCGAAGCAGGACTCGGCCCTCGCTGTCGAGTAAGACCACTGCCGGAATATTCACCGAGGTCAGCATCCAGCCAGGTGGCAGAGTTACGAAATTTACCGGACGCCCCAGAGTGCGCGTCCAGACCAGTTCGCCCTCTTTTACGACATAACCAACTGGATCGGTGTAGGTCTCTTCCACGCGTATGCGAGTGGACTGCCCTTCCGCAATCGGATGATCAAGATCGCCCTGCACCACCACGGAATCCGGTTCGACCGGATCAGGATAGTAGCCCAGCCCATTCACTTCCTTGCCGGTAACCGTGTAGGTTTTAAGCTGCTTGCCCGTATCAAGGTCGGTCATCTTTGCATCGGGAGTAACCACGCTTCCCTTGCGCACAAAGCTGTGTACAGACTTCTGGCCGATAAGGGTCACGGTGAAGTCATGCGAAATATGAAACTGATGCGTTTCCGGAGCCAGCAGCCAGTAGGTGATCTCGCGGTCCTGCTCGGCGCGATGGAATGATTCTCTCTGCGCGCTCAGTACCGGCGCCGCCAGCAACAGCAACCAAGCGCATAGCATTCTCTTCACGGCAGCCTCCGTGCGGTGATCCTGACCGGCAGTTGATCGTCGCGATCATTTAAAAAGCTAATGCGAATGCGGCCGTCAGCGCCGGTGGAAACCATGGCAGGTGAGGCGGAGCCGGTAAGCTCCCATCCCGCGGGCAACACCACAACATTGCGCTTGATGCCTAACGGCCGCTCAAAAACCAGCTGGCCATCATTCACAAAATAGGAAGGAGCATCGGTATAGGTCTTAAAGATCCGGATACGCGTCTCTCCGCCTTTGGGAACGGGAGCGGGCAGATAGACTTTGATGAACTGGGCATCGTCTGCTGCTTTGGAGGAAACCAGGCCAGTGGCTTTTGCTTCCTTGCCGCTGACCAGTTCAAACTTCAATTCTTTGCCGCTGCTGCGCGCAATCACCCGCTCCTTCGAGGCAGTGGAGCCAGGACGTACGGGATTGAAGAAAAATTGTGCCCCTTCCTGAGTCGCGGTCACGTCGTAAGTAATGGCGAACTGGTGCGTTTCCGGCGGCAGCAATTCATAGAGAGTGAATTCGTCAGCGGCAACTGCCGGCAAACAGACCAGAAGCAGAATGGCAAGAATTCGATAGCGCATAACCAAGGGGAGGAGTTTACCACAAGCAAAATCGGATCACAGCCCAGTCACAAGACAGCGTGTCAGCGGATTGATTTCGGTGATGCAGCGGATTTCGGCTGCGTGAGCGCCAGCCCGATTTTCTTCAGCAGATTCTGGAAACGGCGTTCGCCGCGCAGACCATCCAGTGTGGGCAGCACGTTAAGCCAGGTCAGACCATCGGCCCGCTCTTCACAGGCTTTTTCCAGCCACTGCAGCGCCTGATCCTTTTTACCCAGGCTGGCATAGAGCAAGCCAAAATACGTGGCGGGAACGTACCGCTTGCCGCTGATCTCGCCGAGCGCCTGAATGGTTTGTTCCGTCTGGTCTTTTTTTCCTTTTACCGCATTCACGAGTCCCCATGCCATATCCATGAGGGGAATTTCGCCAGCTGTGGTTCGGCCCGCTTTGGATTCTGCAATCGCTGCATGCGCGCCCGCGCCACCGAAAGACAAAGCCCGGCCCAGCACGTAATGCAGCACAAAGAAATCCGGCCCAAGCTGTACGGCGCGGGCAAACTCCTCGGCGGCCCGGTCATATTCCCGCCCCAGATAATACGCAGCCGCCCGCGTGGCGTAGACCGTAACCATTCGCTGCGGATCGGTTTCCTGCGCGGTCACAAAGGCCTGTTCAATTTCGCTAAAAGCCTCTTTACGCCTGTCCAGCGCCAGCAGCAGCCATGAGTACCACAGGTGAGCGACGTAATAACCGGGATCGCACTCCAGGGCCTGTTGGTAACTGGCCTCGGCCTTTTCCCATTCCCAGTGATAGTGGTGGAGTACCAGAGCCAGCGCGCTGTGGGCTTCGGGCAGTGTGCTGTCCAAAGCCAGAGCCTGACGGGCCGCCGCTTCCGCCTGGGGCATGGCTTCCCGAGGCGCAACCAGATCAAACGGTGCAATGGCCAGCAATCCATGTGCGTACGCCAGACCGGCATGTGCCGGGGCATACCTGGGGTCCTGTTGAATGGCCTGCTCGAAGTGCGCAATGCTGTTTTTGATGCTGGTGGGCGTGAGCCCCTGCAGATGGTGGCGCGCCCGCAGATAACTTTCATAAGCCGCGGGGTTCACCCTGCGTGCGCCTCCACGAAGATCGGCAAGGCGGCTCTGCTCGGTCCGGCCCACCGCCAGATTGATCTCGGCGGCAAATGCCTGTGCGATCTCCGCCTGCACTGTGAGTATGTCGCTGAGGTCGCGCTCATACGTCTCCGCCCATAGATGTGTATGGTCTTCGAGATCCACGAGCTGCGCGGTAATCCGCACGCGATTACCAGCCCGGCGTACCGTGCCGTCGAGAACAAAATCGACTTTTAAATGAGTTTGCAGCTGTTCGAGAGATTTCTCACTGGCGTCATACTGCATGGCCGTGGCGCGCGCGATCACCGACAGGCCGGAAGGCTGCAAACGGGCCAGCTGCGTGGTCATCTCTTCCGTAAGACCGTCGCTGAAGTATCTGTCTTCATGATCGCCGCCGGTATTTCTGAATGGAAGCACAGCGAGCTTTACTTTGGGTTCATCAGTCTTCCCAGTGGACGGGGCACTGGCCTGCAGACGGCCATCGAACCATGCAGACAGCTCGGGCCGATAGGCATAGACCGAGCCCAGCTTGTCATGCTGATGGCGATGGACGGGAAGACCTTCTTTTTTTTCCCATCGCTGGACGGTCCGCACATCCCGGCGCAGGAAGGCGGCAATCTCTTTCCACGAGTCCAGGCGGTCGGCATGGTTACTGCCAGCGGTTTGACTGGGTTTGGACATGAACGACTCTCATCATACAAGAGCTTGTTCTTAAGCTGGGAAACAGATGGTTGTGCTCGCCAGCAGATCGATTAACATTATAGATTCAGCTTGTGGGGCAAACTTCATGGCTGCTCTTTCAGTGCAAACGACGCCCGACCTCGCGAAAATGAAAGCCTCGTTTCGCCAGGTCTATTACACCGATCATCACACTCTCGATCTGCCTCAGCAGCACAAGTTTCCCGCGGACAAATATCGCATACTGCGGCAGGTGCTGGAGAGCGAGCAGCTATTCCACTTTGTGCCGGCTCCGCCGGTCGATGCCGCAACTCTGGCTCTGGCGCATGATCCGGAGTATGTGGAGCAATTTATGGCCGGTACACTGCCAGCGGCATCCATGCGGCGAATCGGCCTGCCCTGGTCTGAGGCTTTCGTCCGGCGCGCCATGGCTTCCGTGGGCGGCACACTCAGCGCTGCCCGTGACGCCCTGGCGTATGGCCGGGGAGCAACGCTCGGCGGCGGCACGCACCACGCATTTCGCGCAGAAGGATCGGGATTTTGCGTGTTCAATGATATTGCCGTAAGCATTGAGAAGCTGCGCCAGGAGGACCGTATTGAACGAGCCGCGGTAATAGATCTCGATGTTCACCAGGGAGATGGCACGGCGGAGATTTTTCGCGACGCCGCGCATGTCTTTACCTTTTCCATGCACGGCCAGAGTAATTTTCCTTTTCGCAAACAAAAGAGCAGTTTGGATATTGCATTGGCTGACAAAACCGGTGACGACGAATATCTTAGCCATCTGGAGAATGCCCTGCCCCAGGTCTTTGCCTTTGCCCCGGACATTATTTTTTATCAGTCCGGCGTGGACCCGCTGGATTGTGACGTTCTGGGCCGCCTGTCTCTCACTCTGGAAGGTCTGACCCTGCGTGACCGCAAAGTCATGCTGGCGGTGCGCAGTTCCGCAATCCCGTTTGTGCTCACCTCGGGCGGAGGGTATGCACGCCCTGTGGAGCGAAGCGTGGAAGCGCATGCCAATACTTATCGTACGGCCGCGGAAATATTTGAGGCCTGAGAGCAGCCAATAGCCCAGGCTCAGCGCCGGGTGGTATCCTCACACCGTTATGGCTTCCGCAAAAAAATCCGGCCACGAATTGTGCCAGCTCAGCCTTACTGAAACCAGCGCGCTCATTCAGAAGAAAACGGTTTCCCCGGTGGAGATAACCACGGCGTATCTCCACCGCATCGAGCAGCTCAATCCGGTTTTGAATTCCTATATCACGGTAACCGCTGAATCGGCGCTGGAGGAAGCAAAAGCCGCCGAGGCAGAGATCGCTCGCGGAGCATGGCGCGGACCGCTGCACGGTGTCCCGATCGCGGTGAAGGATTTGCTGGAGACCACCGGGGTGCGCACAACCGCCGCCAGCGCGGTGCTGAAGCACCATATTCCGTCAGAAGATGCCGAGGTTGTGCGCCGAATGAGAGCCGCCGGCGCGGTGCTGCTGGGTAAACTGAATCTCCACGAATTTGCCTATGGCGGCAGCGGAACCATCGGACACTTTGGTGCTGTGCGCAATCCCTGGAATATCGCCCACGTCACCGGAGGGTCTTCATCGGGTTCGGCGGCGGCGGTTGCCGCCGGTATGTGTGCGGCAGCTATTGGCACGGATACGGCAGGCTCCATCCGGCTCCCTGCGGCCTGTTGCGGAATCACCGGGCTCAAGCCATCGTATGGGCTGGTGAGCACACGCGGCGTGATTCCTCTTTCCTGGACCCTCGATCACGTGGGCCCCATGACGCGCACTGCCGCCGACGCCGCTCTGCTGCTGCAGGTAATCGCCAGCTACGATCACCACGATACCGGATCCCGGAAATTCCCCCCGGTGTACTACCCTTCCTCGCTCGAAGATAAGACAGCTTCTCTGCGCCTGGGTGTTCCACCGGAATACTGGAGTGGAGTGGATAAAGAAACCGAGCAGGCTGCCAGTGAAGCGCTTGGAATACTCGGCAATCTTACGTCCGGCTCGCGGGAAATCGATTTTTCGGCTGAATCTGATTACACCATCGTGCGCTGCGAATCATACGTCTATCACCAGAAATACCTGCCGGCTCACGCCCATGAATACCATCCGGAAACGCTGCGGCGGATCAACGCGGGGGCCGATGTCACCGCTGCGCAGTATATTGCCAGCTACCGCGACCTGCTGCGGGCGCGGCGTGAAGTGCTGCACCTGTTTGAGCAGGTAGATGTCATCGTGACCCCAACCTCTCCTCTTTTACCGCCCTCATTTGCCGAACTGGAAAAGGCCCCGCAGGAACTGCGCAGCAAAGAATTGGTAATGCTGCGCAATACGCGCCCGTTCAATGTATTTGGATTGCCCGCTATTTCAGTTCCCTGCGGGTTCTCGCAATCAGTCCTGCCCATTGGATTGCAACTCGCAGCCGCTCCGGGCTCTGAAGGCATTTTGCTGGCGCTGGCCCATGCTTTTCAGAAAGAAACTGCCTGGCACAAAAAAGAAATCGCTGAACTTGCATAAAAGGTTCCTGAAAATTTGACCGCGTATGCTCCCGCTGTTAGTATCGAAATGCGGGGTGGAGCAGTCTGGTAGCTCGTTGGGCTCATAACCCAAAGGTCGGTGGTTCAAATCCACCCCCCGCAACCAAAGACTTCTGTTACTCAATAAAAATCAATCCATGATTCGTAATCCCCATACCGGTTATCTCCCATTATCCGCCGTTGTAACACGGCAAGGGAAAGGTACGCTCATGTAGCGGGGGCATTTTTGCGAGTGGTTTTTTGAAGGCCTCTGACACATGTCGGAGGCCTTTTAGTTTTTTGCGGGAAAGTCTGCGGGTGAAAAGCACCTGTTTAAGGAAACAGCAAAATGACCAACACCACATACAACGTGATTAAGCCAAATAACGGCGTTCCCATCAAAAGCTGGACCAGGGGCGTTCCGGTTGAGGAGTCCGCCCAAAAACAGCTGGTGAATGTCGCCCAAATGCCGTTCATCTACAAGTGGGTGGCCGCGATGCCCGATGTCCACTGGGGTGTCGGTGCGACCGTGGGCAGCGTGATTCCCACCAAAGGCGCGATTATCCCCGCTGCCGTTGGTGTGGATATCGGCTGCGGCATGATGGCCGTCAGGACCAGTCTGAATGCCTCGCATCTGCCCGACAATCTGTTCGGCATTCGCGAGGCCATCGAGAAAGCCGTGCCGCACGGACGCACCGACAATGGTGGGAAGAATGACCGTGGCGCATGGCACGAGGCTCCGGCCTCAACCGTGGAAGCATGGGGAACGCTGCACGAGCGTTTTGAACGCATTGTGCAGAAGTACCCTAAGCTGAACCATGCGCAGCGCGTGAATCACCTGGGTACTCTGGGAACAGGCAATCACTTTATCGAAGTCTGTCTGGACCAGGAGCAGACTGTGTGGTTCATGCTGCACAGCGGTTCGCGTGGCGTGGGTAATCGCTTCGGCACATTCTTCATCGAGCTGGCAAAGGAGGACATGCGCAAGTGGCTGATTAACCTGCCGGATGCCGACCTTGCGTACCTGCCGCAGGGCACGGAGCATTTCAGCGACTATGTTGAAGCCGTGCACTGGGCGCAGGACTACGCCCTGTTGAATCGCCAGTTGATGATGCAGAACATCATTGCCGCGGTCCGCGGCTGCGGGCTGGTACCGGAGTTTGACGCTGCGGTGGAGGCAGTCAACTGCCACCACAATTACGTGACATGGGAGCACCACTACGGTGAAAACGTGCTCATCACCCGCAAGGGCGCGGTGCGCGCGCGGGCGGGCGACATGGGGATCATTCCCGGCAGCATGGGAGCGCGTTCCTATATCGTGCGGGGCAAAGGAAACCCGGAGAGCTTTACCAGCTGCAGCCACGGCGCCGGACGCGCGATGTCCCGCGCCGAGGCCAAACGCCGATTCTCGGTCGCGGACCACATTGCGGCAACCGCAGGCGTGGAGTGCCGCAAAGATGAGGATGTAATCGACGAAACTCCCATGGCTTACAAGTCCATTGACGCTGTCATGGAAGCGCAGAAGGACCTTGTAGAGATCGTCCACACTCTTCGTCAGGTCGTGTGCGTGAAGGGGTAAAAGCAGAAGGGGCAAAGTTGCCCCTTCTGCGGTTTTTATCCGTAGACAATGGATGACATACTCGAAATGGTTAGCTAGAAAGTCATCTCATATACCCTTCGCGCTTTTGAGATTTTGTTAAGTTCTTTGAAATCAGCCCCAAAAATTGTCAGAAACCAAGTATGCCAACATATGAGATGACTTCTGGCAAAAATTATCTTCCGGGCTCAGGGGATTGTTCCCGCTTCATCGTTCTTTCTGTATAGAGTCGCCATTTCTGAGATGTGAAAGAAAGAGAGAAGTGATTTTTATGACAGCAACAGCTACATCCTCCAAACAATCTACAATAAAGGCCCACGGCGCCGTGCGCATCAGTCTGCCTGCGCACGTTGCTAACGACTCCAACAAACTTAAACAAAGCATCCACAGTCTTGTGGAACGGGTCGGTTGTCTCACCTGCTTTTCGGGTGCCGATTGCCGTTTCCAGGCGGAGAGGGATTTTGTCGTCGACTCCGAAGGCAAGTTTGCGACTCTCAATCAACATCCTGATCCGCAACCCTGGCTAACAACTGGAGCAAATTCGACAATCACCGTCGCTCTGGGAAAGAGCGTTCAATTCGATATCGAGAAGGTGTTCCAGGCGGTCGACAAGGTAAATGGCCTTCTCGGGTGCCCCAGCTGTCATTCTGGGTTTGATATTCAATACCAGAATGAAGTCGCCACAATCGGCATTAACAACGAGCTGCAAGCGGTGCAGTATGGCGTCTAGGCAAATCTCAAACGTGCCGGCACTCGGGGTCGGAGTGATTTATAACTCCGGCCTCGAGCCGCTTCTCCGTGCAGACCCCGCGCTCTTCGATGTGCTGGAGATTGAACCCCAAACCACGTGGATCGAATCTCCGAATCATCCTGGAGACGTGCGGAGCCGACCCGAGGTGCTCGATTACATCGCGGCGCTTCCGGGACACAAACTTGTGCACAGCGTTGGCACACCGGTCGGCGGCAGCATCGCTGGAGTGGAAACACAGTTGCCGTTGTTGCGAGAGACAGTTGCAAAACTCCGTGCGCCGTTTGCCAGCGAGCATTTGGCATTTAACCTGACCCGTGATTCGTTCACCGGCTTCTTCCTGCCTCCGCGCCAGACTGCCGAGGGCATCCGTGTCTATACGGGCATGGTGAACAAACTGAGAGATGCGCTGGGCGTTCCTTTGGCGGTAGAGACCGGGGTCAACTATCTTCGTCCGCGTCCGGACGAAATGCCCGACGGCGAATTTGTGAAAGAAGTAGTGCGATCGAGCGGTTGTGGCATCCTGCTGGATCTGCACAACGTCTATTGCAACCAACTCAATGGCAGGCAGAAGATGGAGCAGTTTTTCTCACAGATTCCGTTGGATTCGGTTTGGGAGGTCCACTTGGCCGGAGGCTTCGAAATGGACGGCTTCTGGCTGGATTCGCACTCCGGCGCGATTCCCGATGATTTGCTTGCTATAGCCCGTGAGATCGTGCCTCACATGCCCAACCTGAAAGCCATGATGTTTGAAATCTTCAGCTCTTTCCTTCCCAAATTTGGGCTTGAGGGCGTAAAGGAACAGATGGGCAAGATGCGTTCGATATGGGAGTTGCAACGTCTGGCCGAGCTGCCGGAGGCGCCCGTTTCTAAGCCATCTCGGATTGTGGTTTCCGGACCATCGGTCCAGGAATGGGAGCAATCTCTAGGCAATATGGTTATAGGACGCGAACCAGCAAATTTGGATCCTCTTATCACAGAAGATCCGGGCGTTAGCTTGATGCGGGGATTGATTGAGCAGTTTCGCGCCTCGATGGTGGTGGGGGTCTACCGGCTGACGTCTCGTTTTTTAATGTTATCGCTCACGTCCGAAGTGTTCTTCACATTACTCAAGGACTATTGGTCGCGTCAAACGCCCCGACAGTATGCGGCATCGGAAGCGGAAGCATTCTACGCCGATCTCGAAGCCAGGAATCTGCATTTGCCTTGGTTTACTAAAATCCTGGAATTTGAACGCGCTGCAATGATGACCACTTTAGACTGCCAGCCGCGCGTTGTTCGTTTCTTCGCTGATCCGCTGCCCATGTTGAACGCGCTGACGGACGGGCGCCTTCCGGACCTTGTTCCGCAGGAAGGCGAGTACGAAATCGAGCTGACTCCGGACGGGCCATTCGCCATCTCTCCAGTGGTCGAATAATAGAACCGGACTGCTGATCGAACTCATGATCGTCAGCCCTTGCTGCCGGATTGCACCTGAACCATCATCGTAGCCGCCAGCACGGTCATCACGCCGGCGATCTGGAGTGGGCGCAGGGTTTCATGCACAAAAATACCGGCCAGCAGGATGGCAAATACCGGCTCCAGGCAACTGGTAACCACCGCACGCGTGGGATCGAGATATTTGAGGCCCATGAAATAGAAGGCAAACGGAACCAGCATGGAGCCACAGGCAAACAGAAAAAGCACTCCCCATTCTTCAGCGCTCAAATGCTGCTGGACCAGCCGCCATGGCGGATTAATCAGCAGCCACACGAGCATCGCCCCCAACAGTGCGCAGGTCATTACTTTGAAGGGGTGATTGCGAGTAATAAGTTCCCGTGCCCCGATGTTGTAAAAAGAAAATCCGAAGGACGCAATGATGGCCGAGGCGACGCCCCATGTGTTCAGGCGAATATCGCCGTAAAAGAGTCCGATGGTCATCGCCACACCCAGCAGCGCCAGGCACACCGCGGCAATGCGCGCACCAGTCGCTTTCTCTTTTCCCCGCAGCGTCATCCACGTTAGCACCCATACCGGTGCGGTGTACTGCACGGTGATGGCAACACCCACCGTGGTCTTTTGAATGGCCACGTAATAAAAGAAAGCGGAAATTCCAAGCCCCAGAGCGCCGACCGCCATGCAGGCCAGAAGATCACGGCGGCTGATGCGGAAGGCGCTCCAGCCATCACGCAGCAGCAGAAACAGGGCCAGCAGAACAAAGGAAAAGGTGACTCTGGTCTGCGTTAGCACCAAAGGAGAGATGGCCGGCTGGCCGGCCAGTAGTTGGCCGCTGAAAACCAGCTTGCCGAACGTAGCCGCGGCGCCCCAGCCCAGCGTGGCAATGGCCACGAAAAGGTAACCCCGCCACGGATGTGTTTGGGCCACGACGGGGCCGGAGACTTCACTTTCGCCCAGTTCAGTCGGCAAGCATCTGGTCCAGTTGCTCCGGGTCAAAGCCGATCATGACCTCGTCGCCGACAACAATGGTCGGCGTGGAACGGCTGTTATATATCTCCACCAGCTCGAAAACCGCCTGCTGGTCGCAACTAACGTCTTTTACTTCAAAATGAATCCCTCTCTCCGAGAGGTAGGCCTTTGCCGTAGTGCAGGGCGGTCACCCCGGCTGGCTGAAAACCACAACCTTTTTGGGCTGTTCCATGGAATCTCCTTAAAACTGTATTCAAACCTTCAAAATTTGATTCAGTCGTGCGCGATTTGTTTCACTTTTTTACAGGTTTTGCGCGGTATTTTCCAGAAGTATTTCTGTGGTGATCCGGGCCTTGCCTTTAAGCATGGCGGAAACCGAGCAGTATTTCTCTTCTGAAAGCCGGACGGCGTCTTCCACGGCCTTGCGCGAAACATTGCCGGAAACCGTGTAAATCAGCCGGATGGAAGTATAAACGGTGGGAGGCGTTTCGGCGCGCTCCGCTTCGGCCCGGACTTCGAGGGCGGTAAATGGCTCGCGCTTTTTGTGCAGAATGCTGGTTACATCCGTGGCGGTGCAGGCGCACAGAGCGGTCAGGACCATCTCCATGGGGCCGGGCGCGGTATTGCGCTTCCGGTCGGAATCGATCACCCATGCATGTCCGCTGCTGGCGCTGCCAACAAAGCGTTCTCCATCAATCCAGTTCACTCTGGCTTCTACCATTTGAACTCTCCTCCAGACTTTACGATACCAGGCCTGCGCAAACAGCGCACGCTGCTGTTTTCTTTTTTTTAAGAAAACCTCGTCTATACTCAGTGGCGTGCAGAGCGAAGCCATTCTCACCCAGACGCCACCGCCTCCTGACTTCCGCGTGACTTACGGAACTGATCCCAATCAATTTGCCGATGTGCGTATTCCCACGGAAAAAAAGGCCCACCCGGTGGTCTTCTTTATCCATGGCGGATACTGGCGGGCCAAATATGATCTGACCTATGCCGGACATGTTTGCCATGCCCTGAAGAAAGCCGGCATTGCCACCTGGAACGTGGAATACCGCAGAGTGGGCAATGCGGGCGGCGGGTGGCCGGGGACATTTGAAGATATACGAGCGGCGTACCGGACCCTGCTCGAACGCGGACGGCAACGCGACTCCCAACTTGATGTGACACGATTGTGTATTGCCGGGCACTCTGCCGGCGGACACCTGGCGATTTCTCTGGCTGCATTTGAGAAGTCAGTAACGCGCGTTCTTTCCCTGGCCGGTGTACTGGATTTGCACCGCGCATGGGAGCTGCACCTGAGCAATGATGCTGCTGCTGAGTTTCTGGGCGGGACGCCTTCCGACGTACCGGAGCACTATCGTGAAGCCTCGCCCGCCGAGCGCGCTATTCCCCAGGCTCGTCAGGTACTTATCCATGGAACAGCAGACGATGCCGTGCCTTATGAAATCAGCCAGCGGTACGCGGAGAAAAAATTGAAGGCTGGAGAGAAAGTCGAACTCATTACATTGCCGCAGACCGGGCACTTCGAAATTGTGGATCCCGACTCCAGCGTGTGGAGCAAAGTTGCGGCTGCGGCGGTTTCCCTGACAGCTTAAGCCCGACGATGGCTAGGCTGCAGCCGAAACTGCTTTCTTTCTGCCGGCTATCACATCAATCAATGACAACAAAGTAATCAGAGAAATAATGGCGAGCGACGACACGCAGTAAATGCACCAAACCTGCAGAATATGGGCTTCAATATGCGTAAGATACAGCGAAAAACCAAGTGCGCCCACAGCAGCAACCGCCAGTATCGCGCGCGCGCGCGCCAGAGCCAGAATGCCCAAAAGAAAATAGCCAGCAATGCCAATCACGGCAACGGGGACCCCGGCAACAACGGCAAATGGACTTTTGTTGACGGCGCCGCAATCCCATTTGCTATTAATGGCGCAGGGCGAGGCCTCAGTCCGATAATGCTCACGCAGAGCCAGTGAAGCCGCAATAATTCCCAGTACAGCTAAAATTGCAATGAACCAGCGCACCAAAGTTTCTCCTTGAATTTATTTTACCTGGTACTTCGCGCTCATTGAAGCCCCAGCGCTTTTGAATCGAACGCTAAAGACTCTTCGAGATGCTGTACCACGAACTGCCAGTCATGCCGCCCAGGGTAGATATGACTCTCATGCGGCACGTGCCGGGCGCTGAGTAGTTTATCCATTTCGCGCGTACCGGCGTCAAAGCCATAATCGTCCTGATCGCCGCAATCCATGTAGATTCTCAACCCATGCAGGCTGGCCGCGCGGGCAAACACAAAAGGCGTATTCGCCTTCCAGAAAGCCTCGTCTGCCGGATGCCCGAACGCTGGCCCGAAAAATGCCGTGAGTCCGGCATTGCCTGCGCCATGCGGCAATTGTTCAAGCAGGGCCGGCATCTGTGCGCTGACGGCAGCGAACATTTGCGGATACTTGAAGGCAAAGCGCAGGGCCCCGTAGCCGCCCATGGAGATCCCCGCAATGGCCCGGCCGGAGCGAGTGCTCAGCAGACGAAAATGCTTTTCCATTTGCGGAACAAAATCGCGAATGAAAAAGTCTTCGTAGCGCGTGTTCCCGTTTTTGGCGTTGATGTAGAAAGTTGAATCGGCGTCGGGGGTGATGACCACGATTTCGCCAATTCGTTTCCGCTCTTCGAGACCTTCAATAAGACTCCAGCCGCCTGCGGCGACGAGAAAGGTATGATCTCCACCCAGTCCGTGCAGAAAATAAACTACGGGAAACTTTCTGGCCGGCTGCGCATCGTAACTCGGCGGCAGCAGCGCGCAATATCCCACCGGCGCGGGCATGTACTGGCTTCTGATGCTGCTGCATTCCACTCGTCCGGCAGCACAGGCGGGCAAAAAAGCAAGAATGATCCACAGGAAACGAACCGATTTAGTCATGCCGCAGAGCCTGTACGGGATCGAGCCTGGCCGCGCGTAAGGCAGGGTAAAGACCTGCCGCCATGCTCACGATCACCGAAAAAAGGAGCCCGCCAATCACCAGCCACCACGGCACATACCAAAAATCCTGCGGCGTGAGGTCGCGTTTGGTCATGTAAATGGAAGTGCCAAAATTGATGACGCGGCCGATCGTCCATCCCATCAGGACTCCCAGCGCCCCACCGAGAATGCCCATGGATCCTGCTTCCACAAAAAATACCAGCCCAACATCCAAATCGCTCGCTCCGATGGCCTTCATAATGCCGATTTCACGGCGCCGTTCCAGAATCGCCATGACCAGCGTATTTACAATGCCGAGCGAAGCCACGGCAAGGGCCAGACTGCCGAAGATTCCCAGAAACAGGTCCAGCACGGTAAAAGCAATGGTGAGCCCGCGGGAAGCGTCCAGAATGGAGAAGGCATTGAACCCGGCCTGCTTAATTTGATCTTCAATTCGAGAAACGTCTTTGCTTTTGCTGGCGCGAACCACCAGCGCCTGATAGATCTTCCCTTCTCCCGAGCGCATGACGTTGCGCAGGTCGCCCGGCTGAATCATGTTCAGCGACTCGGCAAAGGCAATGGGCAGGAAAACGGAAGTTCGTGCATTGCGCAGTCCGCGATTAGGCTCAGCGGTTACAACAGCCATAATTTTGAGGGGCTGCTCTTTGCGGATCACATTAAAGGACGAAGTGTCCGGAGACGAAGAGGTATTGCTGAGCTGCGAATTCTGCGAGGACTGTTTTTCCGCGTAACGCAGAATCAGGCTCTTCCCCACAAGCCGGCCAGCCTGCTCCGCCGTTAATTTCACTTCGGCGTCGTGGCGCTCTTCCGGCAAATTCAAAAGATCGCGCCCAAAATCAGCCGTGATGATGGCTTCCGGGGCATCCGGCCGCGAAAAAAAACTTCCCTGAAAATCGTCAAAAGCTTCGCTGTTGCGCGCGGAAAAAGGCAGCCCGGTCAGCAAGCCAAAATGAGGATCATCCTGCGCGCCATTCTCCAAATGAAACTCACCCACCGCGCCGACGTTGGGATATACCTCGGCCACGCCGGAAATCTTTTCAAAGCTTCTGCGCGCCGCATCATCCAGCGGCTTGCGCACACTGGTGGGGGCGTTCATCGCCCGTGGTCCACGAAAGTCCTGGCGAGAACTCACGTAGATGGAATCGAACAGACCGGAGCGGCCAAGCTGTTTGGCGAAAAGCCGCTGCAGGCCGATGCCCAGCGAAAGCATGGCCACCAGAGAGGCCACCCCCACGCCAATCCCCAGAGTGGTGAGCGAATTGCGCAGCAGCGCCTCGCGGAGATTGCGCCCGGAGAGTTCCAGCAGATCGTATGCTTTCACTGAACGCTCCCCGGTATATTCGCGGATTCGCTGATCAATTTACCATCGCCCAGAAAGACCAGCCGACTGGCGTAACGCTCGGCCAGAGGGCGCTCGTGCGTCACCATGATTACCGTCATTTCCAAAGTGCGATTCAGTTCACGGATCAAGTCCATGATCTCGGTGCCGGTCCTGCTGTCGAGGTTGCCGGTGGGTTCGTCCGCGAGAAGGATTTTGGGGCGATTGACCAGCGCGCGCGCCAGCGCCGCCCGCTGCTGCTCACCCCCGGACATCTCGCTGGGCCGGTGCTCCAGCCGTCCTGTAAGCCCAACCCGCCGGAGAGCTTCCTGCGCTCGCGACCTCCGCTCTGTGCGCTCCACCTCGGCAAAGCGCATGGGGAGCTCGACGTTCTCGGTCAGAGTCATGTTGGGAACAAGATTGAACGACTGAAATACCATGCCGATCGTGTGCCGGCGATGAATCGCCAGCTCCTGCGGCCCCATCCGCGACAAGTCCTGGCCTTCAACCACAACCGAACCGGATGTCGGATGGTCCAGGCCAGCGATTAAATTCATCAGAGTGGATTTTCCGGAGCCGGATGTGCCCAGCAGGGCTGCAAAGTCGCCTTTTTTTACGCTGAGCGTGACGCCATCCACCGCCCGTATCGTGGATTGCCCCAGCCGATAATGGCGGACAAGGGATTCTGTATGGACTGCCCCAGTACTGTTAGGAACCAATGGCTTTCTACCCTCGGGTGCTGATTTGATGTTACTACGCAGGCGCGCGAAACAAAAAATCTTAAGTCTTAAGACGAATAAAAGAGGGGAATATTAACAGGCTTCAGCATATCGCTGCACCGGACCTGGCTGCGCAGGAACTCTATTTATCAGACAATTGCTTCGGATCAACCCTCCACAAATCGCCCTTGTCTTTTGAGTGATCGGTGATCCACACAGAGCCGAACCCGTAGCGAATGGCATCCGCATCCTTGTAATTGCCGAACTGTTCGAGCACTTTGTTGCTGGCTGGATTGATGCGGCTCATGGGCGTCCCCGCGGCTGCTACCCAGATATAACCTTCGCCGTAAGCGATATCTCCGCCGGTTCCGGGGACTTTGGCTGCAATGGTTGCCGCCACCTGATTTGTTCTGGGATCAATGCGGGAGATGCTGCCATCCGACTGACTCAGCACCCACACCGAATCCTGGCCGATGGTCGTGAACCGGGGCGTGGCCGGAACTTTGATGGTTGCCGTGACTTTGTGCAACTGGGGATCCACGCGCTGGACCACCGAATCACCCGAACTGGTCACCCAGATTGAATCGAAGCCAGCAGTGACGACAGCAGAATCGGCGCCCACGGTTATCTCATTCAGAGTACGTCCATGATCATCTGCATGCACCAGAGTGCGGGAATGCCCGTCTTTGTTGCTGACATACCAAACCGAATCTCCGGTCACCGCGATACTTCCCTCGCCGTGCATGGCGATGTTGGCGGGAACGGTAAGATCTACCTGGTTTTCCCGGGGATTAATACGAGTGAGCGTCTGGCTTTTGCAGTTCAATACCCAAACGTAGTTTGTGCCGATGCCGATGCCGTAACCGGGCTCTTCCCCCACGGTGATCCTAGCCTGTACGGTATTGTCCTCCGGATTGATGCGGACAATCTCGTTGTTCCTGGGGATGGCAACCCACACAGACCCGAAGCCCACCGCCAGCCAGTCGGGATTACCGCCAAGGTGGATTTTGGCTTTCACGGGAAGCGCCGCGATATCCAGTTTGGAAAACTCAGGGGAGGATGATTGCTGTGCCGTGCCGGTGTTGATGAAAGAAAGCAGCACGGGAACAACACTGACGACGATGGCAGGCAAAAAACGAAAGGTGGCATGCATAGATTTATTTTCGCTCTAAAAGCAAGACGCGCGGTTTTCGCCGCGCGCCTGTGTTCAAAGTACATCGTACGTTCAGAAATACGTTTCGGCGGTGCTACCGGTTGAAGAACTTTGCATTAATGTCTGAATAGGACTTCCACTTTTCCGGCAGATCATCAATGGCAAAGATGGCAGATACGGGGCAAACGGGCACGCAGGCTCCGCAGTCAATGCACTCCACCGGATCGATGAATAACTGGTTTGCACCTTCAAACTGCGCTTCGTCCTTTTTCGGGTGGATGCAGTCCACCGGGCACGCGTCCACGCATGCGGCGTCCTTGGTTCCAATACAGGGCTCTGCGATTACATACGCCATAAGGGTCTTATTCTCCGTGAGGTGATGAATTCTCGTTTAACAGATGATTTTAGAGGAAGCCCAGGGCAATTAGCAACGGGCGTTCCTCCGGTAAATAATGCTTACGCTACCACCAGCTTGTGCGCTTCACTGGGTTCGTATTCCACAATGCAGCCCGCAACGGCGCTGGCGGCAACGGTGTATGGACTGGCCAGATACATCTGCCCAGGGCCGCTGCGTCCGGGAAAATTGCGGTTTTGCGCACTGATCACGATCTGGTCCGGACGCGTGGAAACACCCGGTCCGGCATTGATGCAGGCGCCGCAGCTCGGCTCAATTACGATGGCGCCGGCTTTTTTAAAAATATCCAGATATCCTTTGCGCACGCAGTACTCCCGCGTTTCCTGCGAGCCAAACTGGATAAAGAACTTGCAGGAATCGGCCACACGCCTGCCCTGCTTCAACGCGTCAGAGAGGACCTGGGCATACATGTCCATATCTGCATTTTTCCCGGCGGTACAGGTTCCGCCGTAAGCAATCTCCACCGGCACCGGCGTATTCAGGTCGCGGATGTACTTGCCGTTGCCCGGATCGCCCGGGGTGGCCACCATGGGCGTAATTTCAGCGGCGTCAAGTTCAATCACGTGAGCGTACTGCGCTCCGGTGTCGCTGCCAAGTCCTTCGCAAAAGCGTTCAGCTTCCGCGCGGGACATTTTGCGGCGGTCCATTAAAAACTCTACCGTCTTCTGGTCTGGCGCAACGATGCCGGTGAACCCGCCAATTTCGGCTGCCATGTTGGTCATGGTGGCGCGCTCGTCCACGCTCAGCTCTTCTATGGCTTCGCCGCTGTACTCCATTACTTTGGCCAGGGCTTTGCCGCTGCGAATGTAATCCATGCTCAGCAGGAGCAGAATGAAATCCTTGGCGGTGACATTGGGTTTGCGTTTTCCGCGAACCACAACCTTGACCGACTCCGGGACTTTTACACGAATATCTTTTGTGATCCAGGAGTTAAATACGTCCGTGGTTCCGATGCCAAAAGCCACGCAGCCCACGGCGCCGACATGCGGAGTATGCGAATCAGAACCCACGTTCAGCTGGCCGGGAAGCGCATAGGTTTCGGCAATCACCGAGTGGCAAATACCTTCCGAGCCTTTGCGGTCCGTAAGCTCGCCGTGCAGCCTGATTCCCTGCTTCGCGGAGAAAGCTTCCTGCTTGAATTTGAGCTGGCCGGCAAGGTCCAGCAGCCCCATCTTTTTCTTTTCTTCGGAGATGACTTCATCGAGAAACGTGAGATGGTCGCGGAAGAATATGATGCTGGCCGGATCGTTGACCCTGGCGTCTTTCCCGACAAAATGCTCGAAGAAAATCGCGGCCATGGGCGTTACGTACTCATGGCTAAAGCGCAGGTCAGTGCGCGCAAACCCGGTATCGCCAGGCTTTACACCGGGGACTCCCATCTCGTTCTTCTCGTTCAGCATATGGCGGGCAAAGATTTTTTCGGCGATCGTCATCGGCCGGTTGCCGGTGGCAATCGGCGGCAGAAAGACCTTCTTCTGCATGCGGGCAACGTTAAAGGGGAACAGCCCGCCGTATTCGATCACCTGCCGGGTAATCTCGTCTTCGCCCTTGGTGAACTCGCTCAGGGGAACCTCTTCGCCAGCGCGCACTTTATCAATCAGGCTGAAATCAGTTGAGGTAAGCACGCCCAGATTCTGGCAGTTCTGCTTGTAAATGCGCTCAATGTTTTCTGCAATCACCAGCTTGATCCCGGCGCAAAGCTCGGCGTAGGGCGACTGCTCCCGGCTGGACCCTTTGCCCCGGCGCTTGCCGCTCACGGCGGCGACAAAGCCACCCTTCTTCACGTCACTGCGCCTGATGGGCACTTCATTGCCGCACTTTAAACCGGTGTAAGGGAATTCGCCCAGCGTTTCGTCAAAGAAGAAGCAGATGTGCGCAGGCGTGATCTCATCGGTCGAAATGTCATCGCGCAGTTTGGGATTATTTTGCGGGTTCTGTGTATCCCAGGGCAGGTCCTTTCCGGCAAGCTGTCGCCGGATCAGCTCGGGATCTTCGGTCAGAAAAAGAATGCGCCCCTGCAGTCTCACTTTATCGGGACGCTTGTCGATTTTGCGGTTCAGTAACGAAGTTTCCACATTAAAATTTTAGCAAGAAATATGCTTTTGTCTGCATGATTTAAGATGGACGAAGTCAGAGCAAACTGAAACAGCGCGGAATTTTCCAATACTTTGTTATCCTTTTCCAATGCCTCAATGCCTGAAATGTGGAACCGAACTGGCCGTCAATGAAGAAGGAATAGCGCCAGTTCTCTGCGACAACTGCGCCGGACGGGCCACGAGCCGCGCACGACGCTCCCTGAATACCGGGACGATGCGCGATTATCCGGTAACCACCGGGCTGATCGCGGTGAATGTAGCAGTTTTCGCCGCAATGCTGGTGACAGGAGGCTTTGCCAACCCGATACAGTGGGGGGCTAACTTTGGTGTGCTGACCGTGAGTGGAGAGTACTGGCGGCTCATCACTTCTGAATTTGTACACGGCGGATTTTTTCACATCGCATTCAACATGTGGTGCCTGTGGAGCATCGGCGCGCTCTGTGAACGTCTTTTTGGCCGCTGGCAAACCCTGATGATTTATTTGCTCACTGGGGTGGGGGGCAGCCTGCTGTCCATTGCGTGGAACTCAGAACGAATTTCGGTCGGCGCTTCGGGAGCGATCTTTGGTCTGGTCGGCGCTCTGCTGGCCGCACTTAAGTTTGGTGACCTTGGTGTTACCGGCGCACAACGAACACAGATCATCAGAAGCATGGTCTCTTTTTCCGCGATTAACTTTGCATTGGGTTTTGGGTTTTTGGGGTTCGGCGCCAACATCGATAACATGTGCCATTTGGGCGGCTTTGTCACCGGCCTGCTGATCGGACTTCCTCTGGGGGCCTTTGCCCGCGAAAACAAGCTTCTGCAGGCCGGGACAATTCTGGCAACCATTCTGATTTTATGTGCCGGAGGGTACGAACTGGCACAAAAGCGCGACCAGAACGGACTGGAAACCCGCATTGAAATTGCATTTGCGCGCGGTGATTATCCCAAAGCCATCAGCCTTTTAGAAACATACACCCAGGAGAAGCCGAACGATGATTCGGGCTGGATTGAACTGGGACTGGTGTACGAAAAAGTGCAGCAGTACGACAAAGCAATTGCAAGCCTCGAAAAAGCATTGCAGGTAAACCCCGGCTCTGACGAGGCCAAAGCAATTTTAGAACGGCTGCGCAGTCGCAGCTCTGCTGATAATCTGTAACTTTCCTGCTATATAATCCGCTCACCAGCCTGGCAGTTTCGAGATGACCGAACCCTCAACACCTTTAATGCGGCAATATGCCGCGATCAAAAAACAGCATCCAACGGCCCTGCTCTTTTTTCGCCTGGGCGATTTTTACGAGCTTTTTTTTGAAGACGCGGTGATCGCCGCGCGCGAGCTGCAGATCACGCTGACCTCGCGCAACAAGGAGAAAGACCAGGCCATTCCCATGTGCGGCGTGCCGTATCATGCGGCGGAAAATTATCTCTCGAAGCTCCTGCGCAAGGGTTTTAAAGTTGCCATCTGCGAGCAGATGGAAGATCCCAAAGTAGCAAAAAAGCTGGTGCGGCGCGAGGTCACCCGGGTGCTCACGCCGGGGACGGCGCTCGATGCGAGCATGGGCTCGGAGGAAAACAATTTTCTGGCGGCGCTGGCGCGGGTTTCAGGCGCGGCTGGCCTCGCGGCCCTTGATCTTTCCACCGGCGAGTTTCGCGCCACTGAGTTTCGCGGAGAAGACGCCGAACGGCGCATTCTGGATGAACTGCAGCAACTGCGTCCGCGTGAGGTGCTCTACCCTTCCGGCCTGCCGCTGTTTGATCACGCTCCCACGGAAAAAACGTCTTCATCTCTGCCCACCGGCGGCGACCGCCCGCGCTTTACCGAGACTCCGCTGGAAGACTGGGTGTTTGCGGCGGACTACGCCATTCCCCTGGTCGAAAATCAGTTTGGCGTGCTCTCGCTTGAGGGCTTTGGCCTGGAAGGCAGGCCGGCGGCAGCTACGGCGGCCGGGGCCATTCTGCATTATGTCCGCTCCACACAGCGCGGCACGCTCGAGCACGTGGACCGCATCGGTTTTTATGACCGCCAGCAATGCCTGGTGCTTGATGCCGTGACGGTGCGCAACCTCGAACTGGTGGAACCTCTGTTCGCCAATACCGGCCATGAGGTCACGCTGTTTCGCGCGCTCGATGCCACTCTTACGCCCATGGGCAAGCGCCTGCTGCGCTCGTGGCTGCTGCGGCCTTCCATTCACGAAGAAGAAATCAATCACCGCCTGGACGCCGTGGAAGCAGGTGTCAAAGACTTTATTGCACGGGAAGAATTGCGCCGCGCTATGGAAGGCGTGCTCGATATCGAGCGCCTGCTCAGCCGGGTGACGCTCGAGAATGCCAACCCGCGTGACCTGCTGGCGCTCTGCTCCAGCTTCAGCCGCATTCCGCTGATCAAAGCGGCACTGAACCGGCTGCACTCAGCGCGGCTGGCCGAGCTTTATTTGCTGCTCGATGAGCTGGCCGATCTGCGGACCCGCATTGAGACCACTATTGTTCCGGAACCGCCGCTCACGCTGGCCGATGGCGGAGTGATACAACCGGGCATCGACGGCGAACTCGACGAACTGCGCAATCTCAGCCGCAACAGCAAGCAGTACATCGCACAGATTGAAGAGCGGGAGCGCGAGCGCACCGGCATCCACTCGCTGAAGGTGAAGTTTAATTCGGTCTTCGGCTACTACATTGAAATCAGCAAGGCCAACCTGCACCACGCGCCCACGGACTACGAGCGCAAGCAGACCCTGGTGAATGCCGAGCGTTTCACCACGCCGGAGCTCAAGGAATACGAAGCCAAAGTGCTGGACGCGCAGGAGAAGATCGTGGAGATCGAGCGGCGGCTGTTCACCGAACTGCGCGCCGCCATCGCCGCCGAAGCCCGGCGCATCCGGCAGACCTCGCTGGCGCTGGCCGAGACGGACGTACTTGCCGCGCTGGCGTTCATCGCGCAGAATCGCGGCTATTGCCGTCCGCAGTTTGACCAGTCCGGCGATCTGGAAACCGGCGATCTGGAGATCATGGAAGGCCGCCATCCAGTGCTCGACCACATCGAACTGGCCGGAAACGACCGCTTTGTGCCCAACGATCTTTATCTGAATGCCGCCACGCACGCCATTCTACTGATCACCGGCCCCAACATGGGCGGCAAGTCCACATATCTGCGGCAAACCGCATTGATTGTGCTGATGGCCCAGATGGGCTCGTTTGTTCCGGCCCGCTCAGCGCGCCTGCCGGTAGTCGACAGAATTTTTACCCGCATCGGCGCCAGTGACAACCTGGCCCGAGGCCGCTCGACGTTCATGGTGGAGATGACCGAGACCGCCGCGATTTTGAATACCGCCACGCCGCGCTCGCTGATCTTACTGGACGAAATCGGCCGTGGCACCGCCACCTATGACGGCCTGGCCATTGCGTGGGCGGTGGTCGAATACCTGCATTCAACCTGCAAATCCAAAACGCTCTTTGCCACCCACTACCACGAGCTTACCGACCTCGAAAGCCTGGAGGGAGTAAAGAACTTTCACGTATCGGTGAAGGAGAACGCGGGCGGAATCGTCTTTCTGCGCAAAGTCGAGCCTGGAGCGGCGGACAAGAGCTACGGCATCGAGGTCGCCCGCCTGGCCGGACTGCCGCCGGAGGTCACGCGGCGCGCCCGCGAGGTGCTGCACGAGCATGAGAGTGCGGAACAACAGGCCAGCGCGCATCTTTCAGCAGGAATCCCAGCGGCAGGCATACGTGAAATGGAGCAGACCATGCAGTTGACCATGTTTACACCGCTCTCGCAAAAGATTGTGGACCAACTGAAAGATGCCGACCTCAATAACCTCACGCCTCTTGAGGCCATGAATCTGCTGCATGAGCTGAAGAAGCAACTGGGGTAGTCCATTCCTGGCCGGCAGCCACTCGACGATCTGCCAGTGTTGGGTTTAAAGTTGCAAAGCCTTCATTTTCTTCACCCGAGGAGAGCAATCCCATGTCGATCGGTCAGGTATTCTTGTATGAGTTCACACAGGAAATGGCCGGCACGCGCAAAACTTTGGAGCGCGTTCCGGAGGGAAAATTCTCGTGGAAGCCCCACGATAAATCCGGAACCATGGGCTGGCTGGCCGGACACGTGGCCGATCTGCCCCACTGGGGGACGATTACCATGAGCACGGAAGCGCTGGACATCGACCCTCCCGGCGGCCCTGCCTATACACCCTTTATTCCAAGGTCCTCCCAGGAGCTTATGGAGTGCTTCGACCGGAATGTGGCGGAGGCGCAGAAGGCCATTACTGTAGCTGATGATGCCGCGTGGTCCAAACCCTGGTCTCTGCTGAAGAACGAGCAGACGATCTTCACCGTTCCCCGCATCGTCTGCATGAGGAGCTTCGTGATGAATCACCTCATTCACCATCGCGCCCAGTTGGGCGTCTATCTGCGAATGAACGATATTCCGGTTCCGGCGCTGTACGGACCATCTGCCGACGAGAGCGGTATGTAAAGCGATGGCCGGGACAGCCAAGCACGCGGCTGTCCCGGCTGCTGCTCTCTCAAGACCAAATCATCCTTCCCTTCCACACACTCCTGCACACTTTGCATTGTCCAAAATGACATTTTTTGTCCACTGATTTTTCTTGATTCGCGGTATCATGCGCGGGGTTTGAAGGAAGCCATCGCAGCGACGAAGACGGACAAATTGGCCCAGGATTCGCATCAGATACGGCTGGGAAGTTTTGTCTCAGCATCACTTGCTGACGAGTTTGCCGGAACCTTTGTCTCGATATTGAACTTCGGGTCGATTACCTTACGCACGGTTTCCGCTCCGCAGACGGGCAGCCGGGGATCGTTGATTAACCCGATTTGCTTGAGCACCGACGCCTGGTCCCAGTAAATGTGCTCGCTTACCAGCTTGCCGTCACGAAAGCCAATAATCGCGACCAGGGGAATTTCAACAAAGCGGTGCGTGGGCGGAACGCCGGGCAGCATCCACGGCATCTCCTGCGTGTGGGTAAAGGAAAAGATCATCTCATCCACCAGTTGGCTCTCGCCGATGGTCCGCGAGACGGGCGTAAGTTTGGTATCGGGGGGCATACAGGGGATAAAGTCCCGTGAATAAAAAGCACGCAGAGCCTCTTTTCCATAGCCGCCGGTCATGACCGGAACATGGTTGACATGGGCATCATCCACCATGGTGGCTATGGTCGATTCGGTATCGCGAGTCGCAAATTCGTGGCTGGTGTGTTCTTCCCAGAGTCGTTCCAGATCCTGTTTCATGGGAAAGCATTATAAGCTCTGCCAGCTTTTCAAGCGTCCAGCCTTTGAACTGGCTTGTTTGCCGGGCAGTAAAGGCAATCCGCTTGTTCAGTACTATGATGGAACGGGCCTAATGATGTGTGAATGGATGACCGGAATATAAGAAAGTGGTTTTCCGGCTTTCAAAGTGAGTGGCGGCGGAGTCTCCAGCGTCTCGCCGCTACAGGTTGTGCAGCGCGGGCCTGACGCCAGCGTGAGCACAAAGGCGAACAGACGACATAAAATGCATCCTTCGTTCCAATTGCACGATACAAGGAGCTTGAATTGACGAAGACAAAGAAAACCGTGATTGTGACCGGGGCCTCCCAGGGAATCGGAGCGGCGCTGGTAGAAGCGTTTTTGGAGCGCGGTTACAACGTAGTCGCAAACTCGCGAAACATCAGCAAAGCCAATCCTTTCCCGGCATCCGGGAATGTGGCGCTGGTGGATGGCGACATCGGCGACCCGAAAACGGCGGCAAAGATCGCGGAGACCGCCGTATCCCGATTCGGACGCATCGACGTGCTGATCAACAATGCCGGCATTTTTATCCCGAAGCCCTTTACCGAGTACACGACCGAGGATTTCAACGCTTTGATTTCCACCACACTGGCCGGCTTTCTGTATGTTTCACAACTGGCGGTGAAGCAGATGCTGGTACAAAAGGGCGGCAGCATCATTAACATATCAACGAGCCTGGTGGAGCAGCCTGTTGCCGGCGTGCCGGCTACGGTTCAAGTCATGGCCAAGGGTGGACTGGAAGCGGTTACGCGCGCACTCGCCATGGAGTACTCGAGAGACGGCATTCGGGTAAACACGGTTGCTCCGGGAGTGATTAAGACTCCGATGCATCCACCCGAGGCCTATGAGTTTCTCAATGGGTTGCATCCGGTGGGCAGAATGGGCGAAATCAAGGAAGTGGTGGATGCCGTTTTGTTCCTGACAGACGCCACCTTCACCACCGGCGAAATACTGCACGTAGATGGCGGCGCACACGCAGGTAAATGGTGATGGCAGCGCGGCCTGTCGGAACCAGACAGGAGCTTGCGACAAGCCGGGTATTTGAATCGTGGCCTATGGAAACGATAGTCAGCTTAGCCTCGAGGAGACGGTGATCGGTCAACCATCTCACTCACTGACGTGCTTTTGAATGAGCTTTCCCACGCACTCTCTCAGCACAGAGAGTGGAGTTGGTTTCGTCAGATAGTCAGCCGCTCCCTGCTTGATCGCGTCAGTCCGCGACCCGCCGGATTCCTCCGCGCTCGTCACAATTACGTCGATAGCCGGGTTCATCTGCCTGACCTTACGCAGCACCTCAAGGCCGTCCATACCCGGCATGACCAGGTCCGTCATCACAATTTGTGGTTTGTACAAATCAACCAGTGCCAGTCCATCTTCAGGCGTCGAAGCGGCAAGCACCTCCACCCCAGGCCGGGTTAGGGCCGTATAGAGAAATTCCAGTCCCTTTTGATTGTCATCAATGACAACTATGAAAATCTGTTTATATGCAGGCGCCATTTTCAGTCTTCCTTCGTGCGGAAGGAATAAACCGGGCCTCTTGCCTGCGGCCATTCGATCTTGTATTAGCAGATTGCACTTCTGTTGCCAAACCCAGGCAAGGGATTTCCAGGTCACACCTGCGTGAACCAGCGCAGCCGGACACACACCGGTTGCGTGACCTCGCTCACCCAGTAGTTCCTTTAGTACGTAAATTCCCTTATTAATCATGGATTTGCGATCTGGCAGGACATTTGCTTATCAAAGGGCAGCAAACAGCAGTCAAAAAAAATCGAGGAGCAGAAACCAATGCAATCTGCCAGGCTGAACATGGCGCCATTCAGCAATCTTAATGATGAAGCACGCTCTTACCTGGATGGGCTGGGAATGCAGATCAGCTACATTCGCGGCAATAGACTGTTTACCGAAGGTGAGCGTTCCACCTGCGTGTTCTTTCTCTCAAGTGGCCGCGTTAAGCTCTCGGTGACTTCCCGAGAAGGCAGGACTCTCATTGTCCGCATTGCCGAAGGCGGCCAATTGCTCGGAATGAGCGCCGCTCTCAGCGGGACCGCGCACGAACTTACAGCCGAAGCCATGGAGCCATGCGTAGTAAAAGCCGTGCCCAGCAGAGATTTCCTCTTATTTCTCAAGACATATCCGGAAGCAGCCATGGAAGCAACGCGCTGCGTTCTGGGCGAATATCAAAGCGCCCTGAATGACGTTTGCCGCCTGGCTCTTCCCAGCACGGTAGCCGGGCGCCTTGCCAACCTGCTGCTGGAATGGCAGAAAGGCGGCTTAGCGGGGGGACAGGACTCGCGGCGCTTTACCATGACGCTGACGCACGAAGAGATCGCGGGCATGGCTGCTACTTCGCGCGAGACCGTAACCCGTGTCTTCAATCAGTTTGAACGTGAAAAGCTCATCTCCATCAAAGGTGCATCCATGACAGTGCTTCAACCCGAGGCGCTCGAACAACTGGCAATGTAGCCTGATGCAATGCATGGATCATACGGTGAGTACTCTGTTTCTCTTCCGGCCGGCCGTCCTCGGTATTTCACGAAAAAGGCGCTCTGCCGTGTGAAGGTCCGCGCTTAACACCTTCGAAATAGCAAAATACATCTCCGGATGCGCCTGCAGCACCTCAAGAAAACGCTGACGGGGAATATGAGTGACAGTGCACTCTTCGATGGTAGTGGCATCGATTTCCGGCACTGTACCGACCAGTACAGGACGCAGCGCCAGGACTTTTCCTGCTCCGGCTTTAGTCAGGAACATTGATCGCTCACCAACGGGAACGGAAATTTCCACGGCGCCCCGCTGGATCACGATTAGTTCCTCCAGAACAATTCCCTGGCGGATCAGCCTGGTACCTGGCGGAATTACCGATTGCCGCTCATGGAGAGACAGCTCTTCCCTTAATTCAGGAGAAAGTTCCTGGGATAGTTCGTTCATTTCTGTTTTCCTCACTCACAATGCCACTTTAGATGGCAAACAAACTAAAAGATGTGACCATAATCACCGTTCAATGTGACGGAATCTCGCATGATGAGGAAGTATGAAGTAGTCCTGCGGGCAGCGTTCTCATGAATTAATTGCACAGCTTTTCAAGGGCCGGCCTGTCCATCACAAACCATGTAGCTCCGCGGATTCGCAGCCAGCCTTTCCGCCGGAAATTGCCAAGCACCCGGGAAACCGTTTCCCTGGTGGTGCCCACAAACTGTGCTATTTCTTCCTGAGTAAGCGTCACGCGTATGGCAATTTCCTGGGATTTCCCGCGGGGTGTATTCAGCGGATGATCAGACCACCTCAGCAGAAGCCGGGCAATTCTCTCGGGCGCCGAACTCGACAAACCAAGAGAACGTATCTCATCATAGGCGCATTTGCAGTTATGCGTAAGCTGTTGCGCCACCTTCATGCCTACCTCGGCATTTTGGCCGATAAAGCGAATGAAATCCTCTTTGGAAATGAAATTCGCCTGCGTTGGCTCCATGGTTTCAACCGTTGCTTCACAGGGCGTTCCCGCGATCACCGAGGTCAAACCCAGCACTTCCCCCGGTTCGGCAATCCGCAGAATGATCGACTTGCCTTCTGCCGACGTCGTTGTGAGCTTGGCCCGTCCATGGCACAGAATAAAAATTCCACGTGGCGGCTGTCCTTCAAGGAGCAACAGTGTGCCTTTCGGATAGACAGAAGTGGCCTTGATCTCCTGCAGGGTTTCGGCAATTTTTGGAGAAAGATTGCAAAATAACCGGTCTTCCCTGTGCGGACACCTGAGACAGTTCTCAATAACAGGAAAGGGGAAAGACGGGCACATAGGAGTTTCCTCGGGAAAAGCATATCCCGCGAAATCACTCCACGGATGTGACAAAGATCACGTCGCTTTCCCGATTGGCGCTCGCAATGAACAGGAGAGGAATCAGCCCTGGGGCCCGAGTTCGCTCGCCAATCGTAGCGCAGGCAAACAGGACCAGCGCCCTCGAATGCTCCTCATAAAGCCGCTCTATTTCGTCACTCTCCAACAATCCGGAGAACAATCAATTAACCCTCATGGATAAAACACACGAACGGAGAATATCTGTCTAAAATATTTGAAAAAAATTGGTGGCTCGCCAGACTCTGGCAGTCACCACGTTAATTTAAGTGGCTGGCTGTTTACGAAAGGGATGGTATAGAGGATAGCCAATGAAGGTGGCAACACAAGGACATGGTGCTGAAAGCTTACTCGCCTTCAACCACCACAAACTGCAGCGACCCCGATCTTTCCACCTGTATCACCAGCGGAGAATCGCTCCTCTGTGAGTCCAGACTGGCCCTAAGTGAAGCCAGGTCCTGGATATCTTTGCCGTTTACCGCATGGATCACGTCTCCAGCAGCCAGTTCATCAGCAAAACGGGGGCCGCTCAGCGCCATTTTGGCCGCCACCAGAACTCCGCCATTCATTCGCAGAGGCGGCAGCAGTGACAAAATTTTTTCGTCCACACTCAGGCCCAAAACTCCCAGCCGGGCAAGGGCGTTATCCTGTTCTGTAACCAGGTCCTCAAATCTCTGCGGATCATCCGCTCTTTCCACAACGGGGACGGCAAACAAGAGCTTTTTATTGTCCCGCAACACCTCAATTTGAGCTTTGTCCCCTGCCGCGTAGGAATACATATTCAAAGCAAGCTGACGGACATTCGAAATCGATTTGGAATGGACCGAGATCAGTACATCGCCAACCTTCAGGCCAGCGGCATCCGCCGGACTTTGCGGGGTGACATCCTCAATCAAAACGCCATCTTCGGTGGATAAATTCAGTGCCTGGGCCAAAGCCGGCGTAATGGCACGAACAAAGATTCCTACCTGATGGTGGTGAACATGATGCTCCAAACGAATTTGGCGGCATATAGAACTCACCACATTGCTGGGAATGGCAAAGCCCACTCCCTCGCTGCCGCCCGATTTGCTGAGAATCGAGGTATTCACGCCAATGACCCTTCCCGCTGTATCCACCAGTGGGCCACCGCTGTTTCCCGGATTGATGGCTGCATCGGTTTGTATAAAGACCAGCGGATTGTCCGCATTAAGCTGACGATCCACGGCGCTGATCACGCCCATGCTCACGGAATTTTCCAGTCCCAGCGGACTGCCAAACGCGAGCACGATTTGCCCCGGATTCAATTCACTGGAATCCGCGAAGGTGAGAAATGGAAGTTCGGTCAGCTCGATTTTGATTACCGCCAGGTCCGTCTGGCGGTCCATGCCCACCAATCTGGCATCCAGCAGATGATTGCCTGCCTTCGTTGCCTCTTTGTTCAGTTTCACCCGAAGACGACGCGATCCCTGAACCACGTGAGCATTGGTGACAATGTAGCCATCGGAAGAAATCAGAATGCCCGAACCTGAACTTTTCTGCGGGAAAATAACAGCACCGCCATTATGCTCGGCGTCATTTTCCACGGCATAAGCCGAATTAAAAATCCTTACGACAGCGGGTTCCACCTGTTTGGTGATGGTCTGCAGCGAGGCACTAAGCTGCTCCAGTGAATTCCCGGCCGCTTTGCTGGCCTGAGCCGGGGTATCTGTGCCGGCCTTTTTAGGAGATGCACTTACTGGGAGATGCATGCCACCTGCAATCAGGATCAGTATGCAGATTTTTTTGATCAGGCCCATATTGAATACCTTCCCGATTAAGCCAGGAAACAGACGCCTTCCAGCGGAAAACAAGAGTGCATCACTGCCTGGTGCATGCCTCTCTGACGCCTGAATTGCGTCACTCGATTTAACCCGGCAGGCATTTGTTTTATTCCCCTGAGGATAAGGGGCTCGAGTCATCGCCTGTATGTGACTTTATGCATAAGGCAATTCGCCGAACCTTTCTATATGAATGGGGTAAGTAGAGAGTTGAGAGAACACTGGGAATACTGATGCAGTATTCAACAGAGCATCAATCCAGTCAGCGGTTCGATTATGCCGCGAACACAATCCGCAGCTTCACGCAGCCTCTCGTTTCGACTCGACAGGCAGACCGGCCTTGCGCCATGCATCGAATCCATACTGGAGAGCCCAGGTGTTCCTGTACCCAGTTTCTCTCAGCTTTTGCGCCAGCCTGGCGCTTGAAGCTTCATTCGGTCAGGTACAGTAAGCGACAACCGGTTTGTTTTTGGGAATCTCGGGCAAGCGCTCTTCCAGATTCCCCAGTGGAATACGCAGCGCTTTCGGCAACATCACATCCGATTCTGCCCATGCCTGTGGGTTGCGTGTATCAATGAATAAAAAATCTTCGCCCGCCTTCATCCTCTTTCTCAGCTCATCAACTGTAATTCTGATATCATCCGGCATATTTATCTCCTTTACTCCGGTTTCCAGATTCAGGCAGCCTGTCCGCGATCAATACTGGAAAAACCGATCTGCTTTCTGGCCAAATTGAGAGCGATTGGAATCGTAGTGACAGCGCCAACTGCGATGAGCGACCAGCCGGCAGCTTTACGCTGGCCACTGTTGAGCCGCTCGGAAAGTAGCAGACCAATGCCAATGCCCAGAGCCACGCGCGTTCCCGCAATCAGGAAAATGTCAGGGAGAGTGAGTCGTCGTTCAAACATGGGATCTTAAACCTCCAGTTAACATAGGATGTGATGTCAATGCCTAAAGTTCCGGATGGCCGCTTCTGCGCCACCCCCGGACACGATTGTCGCTCGCGCGGATGGACCAGAATGCTCTGCCCGATTGGGGATTTATCGGGTTGCTCCGATGGCCTCACAAGATTTCTTGACCAGCAACTCCGGCTAAGGTATTTTGTGTGAATACAACATGCTGCATTGGGGCATAACCGCACGCCGGCCCAGGCACAATCCCAGCTTTTGAGGCAGCTCTAAATATTCCTCACGGAGAAAAGTTCAAAAATGGAGAATCGGATCACCCTTTCACAGTTCTGTATGGAAAAGTTGCCAAAAATAATTCTGGGCCTGGTCGTAGTTACCCTGTTTGCTCTTGCTTCGGGCACATCCCAGGCTCAAACTACATCTGGAATATCGGTGACAATCGCAAATGCAACCGTTCCGCCGGGCGGATTGTATCAGTTACAGGTGTTAATAACGGAACCTAAGCCGGTAGGCGCAGGAAGCCCAGGCATTACCCTTTCCAGCACGACTTTCGGAACAGGAGTGGGGGCTTCGGTGAACTCTCCTTCAGGCCAATCGTGCGGTGTAGCTCTTCGAACGACCAGCGGATTTAACGTATCCCTCCTTTCTCCGGATGCACAACTCGGCACCGTCATGGATTCCCCAATCGTGACTTTTGTGATGCCGGTCAGGTCAGATGCGTTGGTGGGAACGCAAACCTCTGTGAACCTTGATCCATCCAGTACAGTCTTTCTCGATGCTTCGGGGCAGCCGTACTCGCCGTTAGAAGTGTCTGCCGGGACTTTGACCATTGGCGGCACGCTGAATATCACCAGCGTGGTTCCGGCCGGCGTACAGGTTTCCGCCGGTTCCACAATCGCTGTTTTGGGAACGGGGTTTACATCTTCGGCTCAGGTGAATGTGGAAGGCGCTAATGTAGTTACTTCGAAGTTCGTTTCCTCCAAAGAAATCGATATAACACTGGCTCAGACGCTTCTGTTGGATGGCGTACGTGTGCGCGTTACGACAAATACGGAGAGGGTAATGTACTATCCTTATCTTCACACAATGGAAACAGGCAGCAGCGCGAATCCCGTGATTTCCGCGACGGCTCCCCTGTTTTCCCGCATCACATACACCACGGCCACACTACCATGGACGAATAGCAGTACGGCCTTTACCGGCCTGGCTCTTCAGAACCCAACCCAGGGTTCCGCGCAGATCACGCTTCAACTGCTGTCTTCCACCAATCAGGTGCTGCAGACATCCAGCGTTTTACTTGCCAGTATGAATAAAATTACGGAAGATATCCTCGATTTCTTCCCGCAGCCTCCCGCCGGAGCAACTGCCATACACATTATCTCCTCCGTGCCGATTCAAATTTTAGGTATGCATGGCGACAGGTCCGCGCAAACTATCGCTCCCGCTGTTGTTTCGGTTCCCTGAACAACTCTGGTGAGGGGCCGCGGCACGGGTGGTCACACACCTACGCTGAAATTGGCCCCTTGCTTTTCTAAATTTGGTTTTTCCGGCTCACTTTCGTGGTTTGGCTTTCCGCAGACGCAGAAAACCCAGCACCCCGAGGGCAAGCACAGGGATTGGAATCAACATCGCCTGCCAGGGGATAAACTCTGGCACGGGCTCGGCGCCCTCGCCATTCAAAACAAATGCCGCCCAATAGCGCGGATGGCTCAAAGCGGTTCCCGAATGAAGAAACTCCAGTTTCGCCAGACGCAGGGCCTCGGCCTTGGGTTTATGTTTTTTGAGCAGAAAGAAATAAAACTGCTTCATGAAATCAGCAGTAGGCTGGTCCGGGACCCGCCAGAGTGTCGTTACCACAGATCGCGAACCGGCCGCCAGTATAGCGCGGCTAAAGGCCTGCACGCCCTCGCCGGGCGTCAGATGTCCTCTCTCGGTATCGCATGCAGACAGCGTCGTCAGGCTCACGCCGTGCAGGTCCAGATCATACAGCTCTTTGAGAAACAGATAGTTGCCCGGCTGTCCAGGCTTGTCGGGCGAGAATAAAAGGCGCGATCGCTCCGGATTGTCCATATCGGCCACGGCATGGGTGCTGACGTGAAGCAGGAATGTGCCGGAACGGGTCTCGTCAAAAAAGTCCTGCTTTCGGTCCGCATCCCCAACAAAAACTCTGCTTCTCCCCTGGCTCATCCGCGCGATCTGCTGGATTTCTTCCGAGGAACCAGGCAAGACATCGCGGCTATCCGAAAGCACAAGCGGGGCGCCGCTTCCTGCGATTACCCTGGGATCGCCAAAAGCAATGAGTTGCCGTTGCCACGGAAAATTAAAGCGTCCCCGCTGAGGGAAGACGCCACTCGACACCAGCACGGCGCTGGGCAGGTACGTAACGTCATGCTTTTCAATGAGCGGTTGTCCGGCAGAAGCCGCCATCAGCTCAAAAGGGACAAGGCTTAAGAAACTGTCGGGTACTATCAAAATATGTGTATATCGATCATCTCGAAGGGGCGCGAGTTCACTGGGGATAAGCGCATTCAGCCTCTGAAAATCGGCCTGCCAGTTTTCTCCCGGATTTTCCGGAAACCCCTCGACATTCCCAATCATGGCTTTCATTTCTGCCGGGGAAGTCTGGTGTTGCGCTATACCTGATGAGTCCCTCGTGATCCAGATGGCTGCAATTGCATCTGGTCCCACCCAAAACTCAATTAACGCTGTGGAGGCATCCAGATGAGCCTGTATCGAGCTTAGGGTTATTTCGCCAGACATCACTTTTCCGCTGTGGAAGCTGTCCTGAAATACTCGAGCCCGGCTGCGCTCCATGTATTCAAACGCAGCGGCAGTATCGTTGCGCGCAAGAAGCAGCCTGATCATTCGGTCATAGACATCGCGCTTGTCTGCCAGAAACCCCGACTTGAGACGAGACAACTGGATTTTTGACCGCATGCTTTCAATCCTGGAGATTGCGTCGCGATATCTCGTCTCTGCCAGTGCAGGCTCGCCGAGACGTTCCGCGATTTGCCCCAGTGCATACAAGGCTTTCCACTGCTCTTCCACTGTTCCCAGTTCGCTGGCCTCTGCGAGTGCGGCGTCGAACTGCGTTTTGGCCTCTTGCAGCCGCCCCATCCGGTACAGCGTCTCTGCCCGGTAGAGAAGAGACTGCATTCCTTCGCGCCGGTCGCCGGCTTTTTCCGCCAGTGCCCGGGCTGAGCTGAAAGTCCTGAGCGCATCCTGAAACCGGCCGATATCGAGGGCCAGAACAATTCCGGTATTCTTCAGGACCCCAATCTCTCCATCTGCATCATGTTTGCGCAGGTAAGCCTGTTGCGCCTTCCGATACTCATCCAGTGCCTTTTGCGGGTCACCCAAACGGCGATAAAGCACACCCAGATTCGCATATAAATGCCCAAGCTCTCCCTGGGTGAACCCCTCCGGCGACTGTTCCAGCTCTTTGTTCACGTCAAGTGCGCGCTGGTAATTTCCAAGTTTCTGATGCAGTGCGCCTATATTCAGCAGAGTGAATTGCCGCCAGTGCCTGGCCCACGATTCGCCCTGCGAACGCTCGAGACGCTGCATGGCTTCGTCATAAGCGGCAGACGACTCCGAGTATTTCGATTGGTAGTAATAAACACTGCCCAGATCGTTAAGTATGGATATGGCTGCCTGAGCATTTCCCGTCTGGCCGTTCAGACGAAGTGCCGAGCCGAGTTCCTGTGCGGCTTCCGGATATTTTCCCGAATTCATAAAGGCCACTCCGGCGTCATTGCGGGCGCGTGCTTCCCCGTCGTTGTTTCCCAGTTTTCGGTAAACTTCCGCAGCCTCACGCCCTTTTGCCACGGCAAGCTCATAGTGGCCTTCCGCGTTGGCGATCTTACTAAGCCCAATGAGGGTTTCTCCAAGTTCGTGGCTGATCGGCCGCCCCTGGAGGTTATGCAAAACAGATTCATAAATGTTGCGCGCCTCGGTGAAAGCCCCTTTGTGGCGCAGTGCCGCAGCCTGGTCGAGCTGAGCTTTTATATCCTGCGACCATACTGGATGAGCCGTGCAAACGGCTATTAGAACCAGCAAAAAGAGACGAATTGGCAGGCTGCTTTGCACAAAACGGAAAGTAACTGTACTCCGAAAGCAAGTATATTGCAGGCGCATTCCAGCGGTTTTCGGAACAGATCAATTATTTACAAAGATTTCTGTTCCATGGACTCGGCGCAAGGGTCTTAATACCCGAAGGCAGGACTGTAGGATGTGCAGAGATTGTCCGGAATATCTGCGGCTATCACGAGCGTATTGGCGCGCCTTTATCGAATGGGGCGATCCACGGAAAGTCAGTAATTATGGGACTCCTGAGGCCGCGCTGGAAGCACTCGAAAAGAAGTTTCAATTTTTGACGGAGCATCAGAACGCCTGTGCTGTCTGTTCGGAAGAATTAGTGCGGCGTGCTTAAAGCTAAGACTCGTCTGGCCACCAGGAGAGCGAGGACGTGGTCTTCAGACATGGAATGCTAATCCGTTCCGGAGATGCTTCAAAAGTTTATACGTCTTTTCGCAGCGATAACCCGAAACCGTTCTGCGCTCGAAATCGCGATCGGCTTGCCGGACGCATCCAGCGCAGTCACCTTCCATAAAAGCATTTTGCCGGGGTGCATCTTCATTTTTAGTTCAGGATTTGCGATCAGGCTATTTTCTGCCGACATCCCGCTCCAAAGAATGGTTCCATCCACTTCGAGCAGTTGAATGGAGTAACTCTTTGCCAGCGGCAATGCCTCCCAGCGAAAGGTGTCAGGCGTTTCGTCAAGTTCTCCGGAAGGCCCGGCAAGCCGAATATCCCCCGAGCGCATCTTCAGATTTTCCGAAAAACTTCCATGCAACAAGGGCCGTTCCTGCCGGCTGGAAATATACAGAGAGAACGACAACCCAGCCATCGTCACAAGCGCCGCGGCAGTGGCAATCCGTGGAATGCTCAACCAATCGCGCCAAAAGGGGACACTGGCGGTACGAATACCTTGTTTTCGCTGCAAACGGGCTACAATCCAGTCCACCGCAGTTTGGTCGTTCTCTGCCGGCAGCGCCCGCTCAAAGCTTTTAAGCATGGCCAGCTCTGCCTGACAGTGCACACACCCGGATAGATGCTGGACATTCCTGGTGTTGGAAGATCCTCCATCCATAATGTCCCGCAGAGCGTCCCAGGACAGGCAATGATCGCCGGCGGAGATTGCATCCTGCCACGAGTTCACTTTTCCTGCGTTTTCGTTCATTCTCGTTTCCTCGATTTAATTCTTTGCCTTCCATATCCGGATGGCCCGCTCAAGTTTTCTTTTGGCGCTCACCACGTAAGCCTTGGCGCCACTGGCATTCGTCAGGTTCAGCATGCGTCCTATCACATCCAGCGGAAGCTCTTCGGCAAAATGAAGAGTAAATACCACCCTTTCCGTTTCTTCGAGAGCTTCACAAAGGATCTGGCACGCGATTTCCGCCAGTTGTTTGCGCTCCATCATTACATCTGGATTCTCCGCTGCAAGATCGGGTAAGGTGTCAAGAACCGCGTGAAGTGAATCCATTCCCGGCAGACTGGATCGAGTCCGGATGGCATTGAGGCAGTGATTCCGCGCTATGGAAAATAGCCAGGTCGAAAACTTCGATTGTCCATGAAAGGAATGAAGACTCTTGTATGCCTTGGCGCATATTTCCTGCGCCAGATCAGCGGCAGATTCACGATCATTGGTGAAAGCAAGACACCAGCGCGCCACCTTCACATGATGACGACGAAAGAGCTCATTGATATATTGTTCCGCCCGCGCCTTATTCGTCTCGGCACGGTAGCGGGCAATAAGCTTTTCATCCGAAAGGTGCTCCCATTCCATTTTGGCGATTATAGAGGCTTTGTCATCCACGGGTACCATCGTCCATCCGGCAGCGGAGTGACGAGCGACCATCACTCCTGACTGCCCGGCAGAGCGCCGCGGATATGAATCTGTGAGCCCGGAGTTTGGGTAAATCACTGTGGCAATCGGCGCGGGCAATGAAGGAACCTCTCATTTGTAATAAGACACTTTTCTTATCAGTGCGGAACAGATTTTCCCGCAGCTCGTCTGAGTACGTACGTGCGAAGGCCCTGATTACGTGCTCGGGGTGCAACGAGACAACCCGATACAAGGTTTGCTAACCTGTTGATTACCGATAGTGCGAAAGTGGCGGAATTGGCAGACGCACCAGACTTAGGATCTGGCGGGTAAAACCGTGGGGGTTCGAGTCCCCCCTTTCGCACCACTCTTCCCAGAGACTTTTAGGACAGGGCCGCCCGCTATTATTTATCGGCGTTAAAGTGTGCCATCGGCTTTTCGCTTGATATTCTTCTTTATTCGATCGCCTTTCCGGTATCGATTTAAACTGAATTGCAGTCGCAAGGAGCGTGCATGAAAGTAGTTGTTCTGTGCGGTGGTCTGGGGACCCGTCTGCGGGAAGAAACCGAGTTTCGCCCCAAACCCATGGTGGAAATCGGCGGACGCCCGATCCTCTGGCATATCATGAAGCTGTATGCTGGCGCCGGGTTTCGCGAGTTCGTTCTGTGTCTGGGCTATCGCGGCAACATGATCAAGGAATATTTTCTGAACTATGAGGCCATGAATAACGACTTCACCATCTGCCTCGGCCGTGACTCCCGCATTCAGTACAACAATGTGCACACGGAACAGGACTTTAAAGTAACTCTGGCTGACACGGGCGCCGGCACCATGACCGGTGGCCGCGTAAAACGAATTCAGCAGTACATTGATGGCGACACTTTTATGCTGACTTATGGCGACGGCGTCAGCAACGTTGATATCAATCAGCTTCTCGCCTTTCACAAAAGCCATGGCAAGCTGGCCACCGTCACCGCCGTGGTGCCCAGTTCGCGTTTCGGCATCGTCGATACCAGCCAGGAGGGCCGGGTTTTGCAATTCGTGGAAAAACCAAAAAGCGAGAGCCGCGCCAGTGCCGGTTATTTTGTCTTTCAGCGGGAGATATTCAACTATCTGAATGGCGACGACTGCATTCTCGAACGGGAACCTCTGGAGCGTCTGGCAGCCGAGGGGCAGCTCATGGCCTGGGAACACAATGGTTTCTTTTACGCCATGGACACCTATCGTGAATACGAGTATTTGAATGACCTGTGGCAAAAGAATCAGGCGCCATGGAAGGTTTGGTAATGGACAGCAATTTCTGGAGAGATCGCTCCGTACTGGTCACCGGCGCCACCGGGCTTCTCGGCGGATGGCTGACCGCGCGCCTTCTCGCCCGCGGGGCGTCCGTCACCGCCGTGGTGCGGGACTGGGTACCGCAGGCTGAGATTGTGCGCAGGAGCGCGCTGGAGCGCGTCAATGTTGCCCGTGGTGATGTCGCCGACCAGGAATTCATGGAGCGTGTGCTGGGCGAGTACGAGGTTCACACCGTTTTTCATCTGGCCGCTCAGACCGTGGTCGGCATCGCCAACGTGAATCCCGTCTCCACGTTCGAAAGCAATATTCGCGGAACCTGGAGCCTGCTGGAGGCCTGCCGCCGGTCACCACGGGTCAAGGCAATCGTCACTGCATCGTCAGACAAGGCTTACGGCTCGCAGCCGGTTCTTCCCTACTCCGAGGACATGCCGCTGCAGGGGCGGCACCCCTACGATGTGAGTAAATCCTGTGCCGATCTGATTGCACAGTCGTATGCCGCAACCTTCAATGTGCCGGTTGCCATTACCCGCTGCGGAAACTTTTACGGCGGAGGCGACCTGAACTGGAATCGCATCGTCCCCGGCACCATTCGCTCGGTGCTGCGCAATGAGCGGCCGGTCATCCGCTCGGACGGAAAGTTCGTACGCGACTACCTGTACGTGGAAGACGGAAGCGCGGCTTACATGCTGCTGGCCGAACATCTGGCGCAGGACCCGAATCTTCGCGGCAGCGCCTTCAATTTTTCCACCGAGACTCCGGTTACCGTACTCGAACTGGTGAACATGATTCTCACCAGTATGGGCTCCACTTTGTTGCCGGAGGTTCGCAATGAAGCCATGCATGAAATCCGCGAACAATTCCTGAGCGCAAAGCTGGCCCGCGAACGGCTGAAGTGGTCACCGAAGTTCAACCTGGAGCATGGTTTGAAGCAAACGATCGCCTGGTACGAGGAGCTATTAAAGCAGTGAACAAAGCAACCGAGCTTCGCGGACGCATTCTGGAACTGGTGGCCGAATATTTTCAGGAAGCTTTTCCAGAAAAAGAATTTGTACCCGGCGTAACGCCAGTCCCGGTCGCCGGCAGGGTCTTTGACCAGGCGGACATCCAGTCACTCACCGACTCAGCCCTGGATTTCTGGCTCACTACAGGGCGCTTTGCCGAACAATTTGAACGTGAGTTCTCCCGCTTTATGGGGGTACGCTGCGCGACTTTGGTCAATTCCGGTTCTTCCGCCAACCTGCTCGCACTCTCGGCGCTGACCTCGCACCGTCTGGAAGATCGCCGATTGCGGCCAGGCGATGAGATCATCACCGTGGCCGCCGGTTTTCCTACTACGGTGAATCCGATGATCCAAAACGGCCTGGTGCCGGTATTTGTGGATATACAGGTTCCCACTTACAACGTTGATCCCAGTCAGCTGGAAGCCGCGTTTTCGGAAAGAACGCGCGGCGTGATGGTGGCTCACACCCTGGGCAATCCCTTCGATCTCGATTCCGTTGGCGCCTTCGTGCAAAAGCATGGACTGTGGCTCATTGAAGATTGCTGCGATGCCGTGGGCGCGAAGTACCGCGACCAGAATGTGGGAACCTTTGGCGACCTGGCCACCACCAGCTTTTATCCCGCGCACCACATCACCATGGGCGAAGGTGGATGCGTGATGAGCGCCAAACCGCTGCTGCAGACGCTGGTTGAGTCTTTCCGCGACTGGGGCCGGGACTGCTGGTGCGCTCCGGGTAAGGAAAATACCTGCGGCAAACGCTTTGCGGCTCAGCACGGAAGCCTGCCCTTCGGCTACGATCACAAGTACACTTATTCCCATATCGGCTACAACCTAAAGCTCACGGATATGCAGGCGGCCATTGGTGTCTCACAGCTCAAAAAGCTCCCGGACTTCATTGCAGCCCGCAAGCGTAATTTTCAGACCCTGAAATCCGGCCTTTCCGATCTCACCGAATTTTTCGTTCTGCCAGAGGCTACGCCCCACTCCGATCCGAGTTGGTTTGGCTTCCCTCTGCTGGTGCGTCCTGAGGCTCCGTTTACACGCCATGAATTTGTGAATTTCCTGGAAGAGCGGAAGATCGCCACACGGCTGCTCTTCGGAGGCAATCTCACCCGCCAGCCCGCTTACCAACAGGTGCAATACCGGGCCATTGGCACGCTTCCCAATAGCGATCTGGTAATGAACCAGTTGCTGTGGATTGGCGTTTACCCTGGGCTGACGACGGCCATGCTGCAATACATGGTGGAGGTGATCCATTTGGCGGTGAAGACTTTGCCCGCGGAGCGCCATGCGTCTCTGCCTGTCCGGAGTTGAGCGCATGGCTGCCACGGTGGAGAAACCGTTGTTCCTGGCAGATCTGGATCACGTCATTGAACACGCGCGCCAGGATTTTAAAAAACTGGCAGGCTCGCAAATCTTCATCACTGGCGGCACTGGTTTTTTCGGTAAATGGCTGCTGAGTACCTTCCTGCACGCCAACCGCGAACTGCATCTGAATGCCGCCATCACCGCCCTTACCCGTGATCCTGCACGGTTTCAGGCCGAGTGTCCGCACCTGGCATCCGATACGGCACTTCGCCTTCATGCCGGCGACATAAGGGATTTCACTTTTCCCAACGGCCAGTTCACGCATGTAATTCATGGGGCCATCGCACACAGCAGCAATCCCGCAGAGGCCTTCGACACCAGCGTGGCAGGCATGCAAAGGGTTTTGGACTTTGCCTCAATCAGCCAGGTGCGCCGACTACTATTCCTGAGTTCAGGGGCGGTCTATGGGCCCCAGCCTTCGGCCATCACTCACATTCCAGAAACGTACCTGGGCGCTCCAGACCCGCTGCAGGCAAATTCCGGATATGGCGAAGGCAAACGAGCCGCGGAATATTTGTGCTGCTCTTCGAAGGTCGATGGCCTTGAGCCGGTCATTGCAAGATGCTTTGCCTTTGCCGGGCCGTATCTCCCGCTCAATGCAAACTTCGCCATTGGCAATTTTATGGCGGACGCGCTGGCTGAAAGGCCAATTTCGATTCAGGGTGACGGCACTCCGTTTCGTTCCTATCTTCATGCCGCAGACCTTTCAGTCTGGCTGTGGGCCCTGCTGTCGCGTGGCCGCGGCAGGCAGGCATACAACGTGGGCTCGGACGAAGATCTGACCATCGCCGCTCTGGCCAGTCTGGTTGCGGAAATCGCAGGATCGAAATCCGGCGTATACATCGCCAGAATTCCCCAGCCGGGCACCGCGCCCTCGCGATACGTGCCCTCGATTGACAAAGCACGGTCGGAACTGGGGCTGAGAGTCAAAATCAGGCTGCACGATACTATCGCACGTACCGTTTCCTGGCTGCGCGCGGGAGCGCGTGTTCAGGCGCATTCCATAAAGTAGAAACTGATCATATGGCAGATGGCCATGTGGCTGTCTTCAATCCGGCCCATATGCGTCTCCGCAACTCGCACTTCGGCATCAGCAAGCGGACCGAGTTTTCCGCCACCCCGCCCCGTAAGCGCGATAGTACGGCAGCCAATCGAACGAGCATACTCAACCGCCTGCAGAACATTGGCGGAATTTCCGGAAGCACTGATGGCGACCACAATATCTCCATGCCGCGCCAGGTTTTTGAGTTGCTCCGCAAAAATGCAATCGTAATTTACGTCGTTGGAATACGCTGTCAGCGTGGGCAGCGAGTCTGTCAGCGCCAGGATGCGAAAACGCAATTGTCGCTGAAAACTTGCGCCCTTAAGCAGATCACTGGCAAAGTGCGAAGCAGTTGAAGCGCTTCCTCCGTTGCCGCACACAAAAATCGTGCGGCCAGCGGCGCGGGCTTCTGCGAGGATTTGAATAGCCTGCTCCACGCTGGCAGGCGCAATCGTGTCAATCACCTTTTGGAGTGTATTCTTGTAAGTCGCGGCAAATTCACGGATATCCGGCCGCTTAACTGATGTACCGGAGCTGGCCATAGGTCACCTCAATATATCAGGGACTCTGCCCTGTGGGCACTGAATTGTCGTATCCAGGCCGGTAAGTCCAATGGGAGAAGCATGCAGAAGCTGTCCGATTACATAGCAAAAAGACTTGCAGACTGGGGTGCACGCCACGTTTTTCTGGTGACGGGGGGCGGTGCGATGCACCTGAATGATTCTTTCGGCAGCGAGCCGAGGCTCAAATACGTTTGCACGCACCACGAACAGGCAGCCGCGATGGCCGCAGAAGGTTATGCGCGTTTTGCCGCTCAGCCCGGAATACTAAACGTCACCACTGGCCCCGGCGCGATCAATGCCCTGAATGGCGTCTTCGGCGCCTGGACGGATTCCATTCCCATGCTGGTCGTCTCGGGTCAGGTAAAGCGCGAGACATGCAAAACTTTGACGGGGCAGGAGGCATTGCGCCAGCTTGGCGACCAGGAAGCCGACGTCGTCAGCATGGTCCGCGGTATCACCAAGTATGCCGTTCTCGTGGATGATCCCGAGTCGATCCGCTACCACCTTGAGCGTGCCTGGTTTCTGGCAAGTCACGGACGTCCGGGTCCCTGCTGGCTCGACATTCCCGTGGACGTGCAGGGCGCAAAGATCGATGAAAACAATCTGCGGGGCTACGACCCTGCTGAAGATGCGCCAGCCTGGACGGGCGATGAAATCAAAGCTCTTTGCCGCCAGATCATCGACCGCATTTCTTCGGCGGAGCGGCCGGTGATTCTTGCAGGAACCGGCGTGCGGCTTGCAGGCGCTCTTGAAGAGTTTGAACAGCTCACGCACCTGCTGCAGATTCCGGTAACAACAGCGTGGACGCATGACCTGATCGCCTCCAGTGATCCGGTGTTCTGCGGGCGCCCTGGGACCATCGGCGAACGCGCCGGCAACTTTACCGTTCAGAATTCAGATTTGGTGCTGGTGCTGGGCTCACGGCTGAATATTCGCCAGGTGAGTTACAACTGGAAATCTTTCGCTCCCGATGCATACAAGATTCAGGTAGATACCGACCGCGCCGAGCTTCAGAAGCCGCTTATCCGGCCGGACCTGCCGGTACATTGCGATTTGAAACTTTTCCTGAACGAGATTCTGGGCCAGCTTCGCGGGAGCGGCTATAAGCCGAAACATAATGACTGGCTGGCCTGGTGCCGGGAACGCGTCCGCCGCTACCCTGTGGTCCTGCCAAAGCACCGAAAGTCAGGGCCGCCTTTGAATCCGTACTACTTCATCGAGCTGCTGGGCAATATGCTTCTCGATGATGATGCAGTCGTCTGCGGCAACGCCACTGCCTGTATTGTTCCCTTTCAGGCGCTGCGTCTAAAAAAGGGGCAACGGCTTATCTCTAATTCCGGCTCCGCTTCCATGGGATACGATCTTCCCGCCGCCATTGGCGCCGCCTTTGCCCGGAATGGCCGCAGAGTCATCTGTCTGGCAGGTGACGGCAGCATCCAGATGAACCTGCAGGAATTGCAAACCGTGATCCATCACCAGCTCCCCATAAAGATATTCGTTCTCAACAACTCCGGATATCGCTCCATTCGCGGCACCCAAAGCAATTTTTTCGGCCGTCTGGTGGGCGAAGGAAACCAAAGCGGAGTCTCCTTTCCCGACATGGTCCGAATTGCAGAAGCTTATGGCATTCCCGGTGTTCGCATTGATCATGCCAGCCAGGCGGAGGAACTGAGTGCGGCTCTGCGCAAGCCTGGCCCGCTGCTGGCCGATATACTCCTGGATCCTGACCAGGAATTTGAGCCGCGAATCAAATCGCGGCAGAGGCCGGATGGCACTATCGAAACTCCTGCCCTGGAAGATATGTATCCATTTCTCGATCCGGAAGAGTTGCAGGAGAACCGGATTGTTAAAATGCCTAAGTAACGAGGCCGGGATTTCGGGTTATAATCCGAAAAACTCAGCGCAGGATTTACACATCCCCCGCCTGCATGCCTGATTACTGCACTGGAATGGTTTACGGTACGTACGTTATGAGAAACGCGGCTGTCAGGTTTAGATAAAAAAATGAACAGGGATATTTTCGAAGACTTATTTGTTCTTGAGCTGGCAAACAACCATCTGGGCAGCAAAAACCGGGGACTACAGATTATCGGCACGTATGCCCAGGTAGTGCGGTTCAACAATGTCCGCGCAGCCATTAAGCTGCAGATGCGGGACGTGAAGAGCTTCATTCACAAAGACTTTCTTGCCCGCCAGGACATTCGTTACGTCAAAAAGACGCTTGATACACAGCTGAGCCCCGAGGACATGGCCACACTGGTGGACGCCATACGCAAAGGCGGCTGCATCTCCATGGCTACGCCCTTTGATGAGCGCTCCGTGGACCTTTGCTGCGATCTGGGTGTACAGATCATTAAGCTGGCCAGTTCCGATATTAATGACTGGGTGTTAATTGAAAAAATAGCAAAAACGAAAAAGCCCGTAATTGTCTCCACCGGAGGAACGTCACTCAAGGACATTGACGACCTTGTCACCTTCTTTGACAATCGCCATATTCCGCTCGCCATTAACCATTGCGTTTCGATCTATCCCTCGGAAGACCAGGAACTGGAGCTGAACCAGATTGATTTCCTGCGGAGCCGCTATCCGCACCACACCATCGGCTTTTCCAGTCATGAATATCACGACTGGACCGCCTCGATCATGATGGCGTATGCCAAGGGCGCGCGGACGTTCGAACGGCACATTGATATTGAGACCGACGGGGTAAAAGTCAGCCCCTACTGCTCGCGTCCCGAGCAAATTGACACCTGGTTCAAGGCCTACCATAAGGCCAAAGAGATGTGCGGCGCACCGGGGACGCAGAAACGAGTTCCTCCGCAAAAGGAAATATCGTATCTGGATTCTCTGGTCCGCGGAGTCTATGCCAAACATGACCTGCCGGAAGGCCATGCGCTCACCGACGATGACGTATATCTGGCGATTCCGCTGCAAAAAGGGCAGATTTCCTGCCGTGAGCTCATGCGCGGCGAAGTCCTGCTCCGAGCGGTTAAAAGGGACGAGCCGATCATGATTGAGAGTATCGACAGCCCTTATGCCCGTATCCCCTCGCTCACGGCGCTGATCTACAATCGAGGGTTATAGATACACGGGCCTTATGCGAGTTGCCCCGGATTGTGATACATGAAAAGCATCAGCGTAGTTACGCCCTGTTACAACGAAGAATTGAATGTATTGGAAGTGTACCAGCGCGTACGAGCGCTCTTTATCCGCCTGGGACGCTACCGCTACGAACATATTTTTATCGATAACCGGTCAGCGGACAATACGTTCGCGATTTTGCGGCAAATCGCCCAAAACGATCGAAACGTCAAACTCATCCGCAATACCCGCAACTTCGGCCACCTTCGTTCCCCCATGCACGCGCTGCTGCAGGCGCGGGGTGACGCCGTGATTGTCCTGATGTCTGATCTGCAAGACCCGCCCGAACTGCTTGCCGACCTGATTGAGCAGTGGGAAAAGGGATTTCCCATTGTCGTGGCGCTTAAAAAGAGCAGCCAGGAAAACGGGCTCATGTACTGGATTCGCGGCAGATATTACAAGCTGGTTCACCGACTCTCAGACATTGAGACCTATGAGCATTTCACCGGTTTCGGCCTGTATGACCATACAGTCATCGAATTACTCAAAAAGTTTCGCGACCCATATCCGTATTTTCGCGGCATGATTGCAGAAATAGGACTTCCCCATGCCGAAGTTATCTACGAGCAGCAGCTTCGTAAGCGAGGAAAAACCAAGAATAATTTTTTCACTCTCTATGATCTCGCCATGCTCGGCATTACGTCATTGTCGAAAGTGCCGCTGCGAGCGGTCACTTTTACCGGATTTGCCGGCGCGCTTCTTGCATTTCTGACCGGGCTCATCTATCTGGCTTACAAACTTATATTCTGGAAACAATTTTCCGTAGGAGTCGCGCCGCTGGTTATTGGATTTTTCTTTTTTGGGTCCCTGCAAATGCTTTTTATGGGAATTATTGGCGAGTACATCGGAAACATTCACACCTTTGCCCAGGACCGTCCTCTGGTTTTTGAGAGCGACCGCATCAATTTTGAATACGAGCCCTCCGCCCCCTCGTCCGATACGGCCGGGCAATTGGAGTGGACACGATAGTGCCCCCACTCACGGATGAATTCGCCCAGCTCTGGAAAACATCGCTGGCAGGCTCTGCATGGCATCTGCCGGAAGATTTTCAAAATCGTTTAGTGATTTTTGGAGCGGGCGGCCTGGGGCGGAAAATTGCACGAATCCTGAACAGGATGGGCCACACACCGCTGGCTTTTTGTGACAATAATCCTCAACTGTGGAATACGGAAATGAATGGCGTTAAAGTTCTTTCCGTCAATGATGCGATTGCCTCCTTTCCTTCTGCCGTGTTCATGATCGCCATCTGGCATCCCAGCCGGACAGAAGGACTGAAGGCCCGCGCGGCCGCGCTCCGCCGGCTTGGCTGCCAGGAAGTCACCTGCTTCATTCCTTTGTTCTGGAAATATCCGGAATTATTTCTGCCGAATATGTTCTGGGAGGTCCCGCAAAGACTTGTTGGCCAGGAATCCGCGGCGCAAGCCGGGCGCGATCTTTTCGATAAGGCCGGGCAGAGCGAGTTCGACCGCCAACTTCGGTTTCACCTTACCGGCGACGCTTCCGTCTTGTTCGACCCGGCCCCAGGCTACCAGTACTTTCCCGGGGACCTGATTGAATTATCAGACGACGAAGTTTTCGTGGATTGCGGCGCGTATGACGGAGATTCCGTTCGCGATTTCTGTGCTGTATCCGGCGGGCGCTTTCGCCGCATTCTTGCCTTTGAACCCGATCCGGAGAATTTTCGCCGGCTGCAAAGCTCGGTGAATGACACCCGCATAGTTACCCGTTGCAGCGCCGTCGGAGCCGAACGCGCTACCCTGCACATGTCATCGTCCGGGGCAAGTTCTTCTGTCTCCGATTACGGAGACGTGGAAATTGAATGCACGACTCTGGATGAATTGCTGGCAGACGAAGAACCCACGTTTATCAAAATGGACATTGAGGGTGCGGAAATCGATGCTCTGCGCGGAGCAGCAGAAACCCTGCGACGCTGCCGCCCCACACTTGCCATCTGTGTTTATCACGCTCCGGACCATTTGTGGAGAGTGCCTCTGCTATTGAACGAGTTGCTTCCTGGCTCGAGGCTCAGTCTGCGCAGCCACATGCTGGACGGGTTTGATACCGTATGCTATTGCATTCCGGGGCGCAGCAGAGGAAACTGAACCCGAAGAGGTTCGGAATGAAAAATTCTTGTGCCCCAAAAAGTTATAAACCGCGCCAAAGCCAATCAGCAGTGCTCCGGCAATGAACGGCGCCGGGCGCTCAAAATGGGTTGCATGCCGAATTCCCGCGACCAGTATCGGCAGCAAGGCCAGGCTGAGCAAACCGCTGCTTCCGTAAACCGCAAAACACTTTAGCCATTCACGCAGATAATTGCCCCTGGTCCTGAAAACCAGCCACTTGTAGGCCAAAAATGCTAAGGTGATGCTGAGAAAATTCGCCGACACGTGGGCAACCATAGCCCTGTAGTACACATTGGGAAGCACAGGCTGAAGAAGCCAGGTGAATGTGGCGAAGGCCGAGTATCCCAGCAACGTATTCCCAAGCCCCACAAGCAAATAACGCCCAAACTGCCCCGAGGGGATATGGCTCAACAGAGCGGACATGCCGGGAATTTTCTTCAATGCAATTGCCATGCGCAATCTCACGTGATCAGACTTTGTACTCTGCTCTCCTTAAATCCAGGATTTGCCGTTACACGTTCTGCTCATTATAACGGCCTGGTGCCGCTATGGTTACGCGCTCTTGCCGCTTCCCCGATTTGCAATCATCAGTTAGACACCTTAAACAACCTTGTGTTGTACCTGTTTTCTGCTGGCGCGGGCGCAACCCTGGTTGACTGGCTGGCCCGGCGCAACTCCGCGTCTCTCGCCGCCGGTTCAGAAATCATTTTTGCATTAAGCGGGCCGTTGGCAGTTTCCAGCAGACCGATACAATTTCCGGAACTCATTAAGCGATGGGATACGCCAGCGCGCCCAGCTCATCTTCCGGCGCAACATGGAGTTCCACGGAACCTTCCTGCGGCAACACGTCCTGCGCCAACTGGGCCTGCCACAAAGAGAATCGGATTCGCAGCAGAGCTCCTGGGAACGCTTCGAGCAGTAGCAGGGGAATTCTGCATTCAAAAATGGATTCCATGCTTATCTGTATGCCGCTGCCTCCTGAAACCGACTGGCCATTGAGTCCTTGTCGCAGTGCCCATCCCCGGACTTGCCCGCCTGCGATATCCGCTTCCAGGCGATACGTTTGTGGCCGAGTGACTGGTTCATTGGCCAACACCTCAATGGTCAGCATCAGCCGACTGCTGGCCAGCGGCCATTCAGCTGGTTTTTGAATAAAATCCAGCCGGCAATACAGGTTGGCTGCATCAATTCCCGCATACATGGACTCGAGCAAATGTACTTTGCGGTGCATGGCGGAAGAGCGACGATCTCCGGTGTGGGCCGCCGCGCCCAGCCAGTCAAAATATCCAATATCTCTGCCGTCGATTTGGGGATGGATATAGGCTGTCTGGAGCGTGAATAAAGGCCGAACCTGGCTGGCTGTAATCGGCAGCGCCAGGATATCAGGCGGCGCGGCGCCCAGCGCGTGATACACATTGGCCAGATGTTTGCGATAAAGTTCGTCAAATTCACGATCATTCGCTGAATGATGTTCCGGACCATACCACCAGTTCCAGTCGCTGCCTTCGGCAATCAGCAGCTCTTCCAAAGCCAGGCTGCGCTGCTCCGGTGCAGCTGCTGGAGCCTTGTCTGTAAAAAAATCGCGCGCCTCGGAGAGGCGGTCCCACGACACATTGTCCTCGGGAGCACCGATCCAGATATCAAAATTGGCATTGATCCATGAACCGGGAACAATCGTGTTAAGTGCCTTCGGAGCTGGCTCGCGGTCCAGAGCTTCTGAGACGGTTAGCGCCGCAAAAGACGGGTCAGCCAGAACCCCTTCGTACAGCCGCCGCAGAAACTCACGGCCAGACTGAGGATAGTACTCCCAGGCATTCTCACCATCCAAAATGATGGAGACTACGGGTGTCTTGCCTTTAGCCAAAACCGCCTCAGCGGACTCTTTGATTCGCCGTATGAAATCCTCGGCAGCCTCCTTTGGCGGCATTCCCGAGTAAACGAAGCCAATCAGGTCGGAGAGCGTGTGGTCACGAAAGAGCATATTGACGCTCGCGCTTCCCTCCCGCCACTCAAACGCCTGATAGAGTCTTTGCGCTCTCTCCTCGTCCAGTCTTCCACTTCCGTCATGGCGAAGGACAACTCCGGAAGAGCGCGCCAGAACACCTTCGTCTGTTGCCACCCAGCGAATTCCAAGTTCATGGGCGGTCCCGAGGACTTCACTGGAAACACTTCCCTCTGATGGCCACATGCCGCGAGGACGAATGCCAAATACCTGTTCGTGCAGATTTAAACCACGCAAAATCTGCTCGCGGGCATCTTCAGGATGGCGAAAGCGACGGGGTAAGGGAATGCCATGGCGGGAAATCGCGGCCACATCCGTGTCACAGATGAGCGGCAAAATAGGATGGTAAAAGGGCGAAGTAGAAATCTCAATTTTTCCATCCTGTGCCGCAGAAGTGTACGCTGGCAGAACTTTGGCCAGGAAATTCCTTTGTTTCGTAATGACCAGCCTTTGGTCCTCCAGAGAATAGCCCCGGCCCTTGCGAACAATCTCTTTGATTTCCGGGTCTTCCAGAAAAAATTCGTCGAACCATGCGATCTGCGAAAGCACCTGCAGATCGGTAAAGTCGGATTCCGTCATCACACTGACATCAATCAGGTCTTCCTGGCGGCGGGAGAACTGGCGGGAGCGCTCCCACAACTCGCGATAGCGCGGATATCTTCCAATCAAATGTTCGGGATTGGCCTGGAACAGATACTGGAGCGCAAAGCGTTTTTCCGCGATGCCCAGCTCGGATGCAGGCCTGGCCGCCACTTCAAAAAATGGATCACTGCCCTCGCCCGCGACATAGTCCTGAATCTGCGTGATCAGAGAAGGCACCAGATTGAACGTCTGGTGCAGGCCGGGAAAGTCATCCAGTAATTTCACCATGCCGTAGTAATCTTTGAGAGCATGGAGGCGCACCCAGGGCAGGCGGTACTCGCCGGTGATCAGGTCCTTGTAATACGGCTGATGCATGTGCCAGAGAAACAGCAGGTGAATGGGCATAATGGGTAATCAAAGAATGCATTCGGGCCATCTGCTAGACTGGATATCTAAACCCGTGCGCATCTTTACGCGCTACATTTTAAAGGAAGTTCTTTCCCACGGCCTGATCGGGGCATCCTTGTTTACGCTCGTGATTTTCATGCGCGACGTAAGCCGGATTCTCGAGCTGGTAGTGCGCAACAGCGCACCCGTCCCCAGTGTCGCTGAACTGTTCTTCCTTACCTTGCCGACGGCCTTCACCGTAACCATTCCCATGGGTGTCCTGGTGGGAATTCTGATCGGCTTGAGCCGGCTGGCGGCTGACAGTGAGATTACGGCCATGCGCGCCTCTGGCGTGGGCATTAGCCGGTTTCTAAAGATTGTCGGTATGTTTGGCATTGCTGCATGGCTGCTGGCGATGGCCAACAGCATTTTCGTGGCGCCCCGGTCCGCGGCTGCTCTGGCTGATCTCCAGGGCAAGCTGCTCGCCTCTCAGGCTTCCTTTGAAGTCCAGCCGCGTGTCTTTTACGAAGATTTTAAAGATTATGTCCTCTATGTTCAGGACGTGACAACCACGTCTGGAGCCGCAATCTGGAAAAATATTTTCCTGGCCGACATCAGCACTCCCGATGCCCCCAGAATCACCATTGCCCAGCATGCAGTGGTAACCAACGGCGATGACAATACCATCCACCTCCATCTGGAACGCGGCGAGCAGCATGACACGAATGTCAATTCTCCGGAACAGTACACAATTTCCACGTTCAATGAAACGGACATGCTCCTTAGCCTCCCGCCACACCCCCGACCCGCCCGTGAAGCGATCCCCGTGGCACAGCTCAGCACACCGGAGCTTTGGCGGGACTCGTTCGGCCCCAAAAAAGATCTCGCCCGCTGGTACTGGATTGAATTCAACCGCCGGTTTGCTCTGCCGACGGCCTGCCTGGTTTTGGTACTGATTGGAATCCCGCTCGGACTCTCGGCCCGCAAAGGCGGCAAAGGCGCGGGATTCGTGCTCACCATTGTCCTTGTCTTTATCTACTATTTCATCTCGGTCACTGGCGTTTCTCTGGCCCGCAACGGAAAGGTGCCTCCGGTGCCTGGCGTCTGGATGGCCAACATAGTATTTGCCATTTTCGGTGTTTTTCTGCTGTGGCGTGTGGACAGGATGCCGATTGAGATTGCTTTAGCGCCAGCCATTTTCACGCGTTTTCGAAACTGGATGCAGGGCCGCCTCAACGGGCGTGAAGTGGAGCGCCGCAACGGATCGTGGCGCAAGCGCCTGTTCAGTACGCGGTTTCCTTTGCTGCTGGACGATTATGTTCTCCGCAACTTCCTCGGCATGCTCCTGCTGGTGCTGGCGAGTTTTGTCGTCTTGTTTCTGATTTTCAATTTCTTCGAGCTTCTCTCGGACATTGTGCGAAACCGCGTGCCTATGGTGACCGTGGGCGAGTACCTGTTGAATGACATGCCTTCGGTGCTCTACACCATGACTCCACTGAGCGTGCTCCTTGCCATGCTGATCACCCTGGGTCTCTTCCAACG
>Ga0070730_10000110_pt1 | contig 101581 bp, 95 predicted proteins | sample Coa_R1_3_FD_66447 | JGI IMG/M metagenome (GOLD analysis project Ga0070730, IMG submission 66447) | Surface soil microbial communities from Centralia Pennsylvania, which are recovering from an underground coalmine fire - Coalmine... | ecosystem: Environmental > Terrestrial > Soil > Unclassified... | reverse complement strand
GCCGGTGACTTCGACCGGCAGGAAGAGGGATGTGCCTTCCACGAGTTCGCGCAGCACGATATTGCCGCCATAGCGGCCGCTCAGGATCCCGCTCACCGGCTTGTCGCCGGCCGGCTGTGTCGCCATCACCCCTTGCAGCGGAGCGAGCGGCACGCGGATGCCTGGAGCGAACTCCGTGAACTTCCGCTCGGCGTCGAAGCGCAGGTAATGGAGATACGGCTCGGCGAAGTCTCCGGGCAGCGCCCCGACACCCTTCGGCGCCGAATTCCAGCCCCAGTCGATCGGCTTCAGCCGCAGCATGCGACATTCGATGACGTCGCCGGGCTCGGCACCGCGGATCGCGACCGGGCCGATCAGCGAATAGGGACCCTGTGGGTAGCGCTTGCGGATCGGTTCTCGCTCGGCGAAGGACATGCCGAGCTTGGCCTCGTTGGCCCAGTTCACCCACGTGTTGGGATAATGGACCACGTCACCGGACTCGACCGTAAGGACGACCGGCGCGGCCGGGTCCATCGCGCCGACCCGGACCGTTTCGGCGTTTGACGGCAGGGTGTGAGTCTTGCCGACGCGCGCGCGATCGAACACGGCTCCCCCGGGTTCGGCGGCTTGCGCCTGCGGACGGCCTGCAACGAACAGGCCCGAAACGCCCGCGAGGCCCGCGGCCTGCATCAACCGGCGCCGGCTGACGCCGCGCCCGTCCAGGCGCTCGGCCAGGAAATCCCGGTCGACCCCGTCGATATTGCGGGCGTGGTCCTGGTGCGCGGCTGCCGCCTGATCCGCCATATGCCGAGGGCAGGGATCGTGGATGGGGCAGCAATGATGCCGCGGCGTGTCGTTCATATGCCTTCCTCCGCTCGATTCATCTGCCGGTCCTTCAGCCAGTGCGCCGCTTCGTCGATCAGTGCGCCCCCGCTTGGCCGTTGACCGGATCCTAGGGCGGCAGGCCGGCCGGCGCTAACGGTCCGATCCCGCGCCTTACCGGATCGTCCGCCTTCCTGCGCCGCACCGGCGGGCCGGCGGGCCTTATCGGACGATTGGGTAAGCGTCGGGACGGACCGGTTAAGGCCGGACCGGGGCGTGCGCCTAAGGTCCCCCAAAACCAAGGGGAGGAACGCATGCTGAAGCTGTGGGGACGCGCCAACTCCGGCAACGTGCAGAAAATTCTGTGGACGTGCGACGAACTCGGACTCGCCTATGAGCGCATCGATGCCGGCGGGCCGTTCGGCCGGACGGACGAGCCGTCTTATCGGGCCATGAACCCCAACGGCCGTGTGCCGACCATCGATGACGATGGGTTCGTCCTCTGGGAATCGAACGCGATCATGCGCTATCTCGCGGGCGGCGACCCCACGCGCCGCCTCCTGCCGACCGGCCGTCAAGCGACAGCCGACGCGGACAAATGGCTCGACTGGCAAATGGCGACGCTCGGCCTCTCGCTCCGCGACCTGTTCATGGCGCTGGCGCGGTCCGACGGGATGGACGGCGCTTCCGTCGCCGTGGCGGTCGACGCGACCGCGGGCCTGTTCGTCATTCTCGACCGGCACCTGCAAGGTGCTGTCTACACAGTGGGCGAGAGCTTCACCATCGCCGATATCGCGCTTGGCGTGAGCACTCACCGCTGGCTTCGCCTGCCGGTCGACCGGCCGCGGATGCCGGGACTGGAGCGCTGGTACGACCGCATCAGCGGACGGCCAGGTTTCGGTCAGATCGCCACGATCCCAGTGCGCTGAAACCAGCCGCCTCGCCGGGTCCGCCCGGCCCCAACCATCAGACGAGACCGCTGTTCACCGCCGCACGGACGGCCGGGTGGACGCGCGTCAACCCCGACTCACGCCAAGGGCAGCGCGTGTCGGGTCGAAAATCGCCCACACAAAGGGAAGCAACATGAGGGGACTCAAGATCGCGGGGGTGGCCGCTGTGGCAGCGGTGCTCAACCTGACTCCGCACAGCGTCAGGGCCGATGAACTGCAGGATCTGAAGACGCAACTGCTGCGCCTGTCCGACCGCATTCAGCAATTGGAGCAGCAACAGAAAGATCAGAAGGCGGCGGCGGCCGAACAGCAGCGAACGGTCGAACAGGTCAAGGCGACCGCGATCCAGGCGAAGACGACCGCCGAGGCGGCCAAGGTCGCGACATCGACGACGACATCGCCGCCCGCGACGCTCGCGTCCGGCGCGCCGGTGACCGGCGGCACGTTCCCCAACTCGTTCCTGGTCCCTGGCACCAGCACGTCGATGCGCATCGGCGGCTTCATCAAGCTCGACGCGATCTGGGACGTCGACGCGCCGCAGGGGGATTTTTCCGCGGTGGCGAGCCTGCCGCTTGATGGCACACCGGGATCGACGCGCCGCGGCGACTGGCGCCTCCAGGCGCGCCAGACGCGTCTCAACGTCGAGACCCGCACGCCGACGGACTACGGTACGCTCAAGACCTTCGTCGAAGGCGACTTCTTCGGCGGCGGCGGCGGCGTGGCGTCCAGCACGAACGGCTACAATTTCGAGATCCGTCACGCCTATGCCGAGCTCGGCCCGTTCCTTGCCGGCCAGTTCTGGACGACCTTCATGGATATCGACGCGCTGCCCGAGCACGAGGACAACAGCGGTCCGACCGGCCGCTCATTCCTGCGCCAGGGCCAGTTGCGCTACACCATGCCGCTCAGCAAGACCGACACGCTCGCCTTCGCGATCGAGAATCCGGAAGGCGATTTCTTCGGCTCCGATCATGAGACGGCGGGCACGCCCAGCACCAACACGCTCAACCCCATTCCCGATTTCGTCGTGCGCTGGCGGCGCGACGACAGCTGGGGCCATGTCCAGTTGTCGGCCATGGGGCGAGAGATCCAATACAACGACGGCCTGCCCCATCATGACTCGAGCGTAATGGGCTATGGCCTCGGCCTGGCGGGCATCATCAATACCTGGGGCAAGGACCGGATCTCGTTCCAGATCAACGGCGGCGAGGGCATCGGCCGGTATATCCAGGACGCCAACAACAATACGATCTTCGTGACCAAGCACAGCAACCTCGTCGCCGGCGCGGCCCTGGGCGCCCAGGCCGCCTATCAGCACTGGTTCACCGACACCGTCCGTACGAACCTGATCTGGGCCACGACCCATTTCGATACGGTACCAGGCATCACGCCGGCGACGGCCAACGCCGATCTCTACCAGCAATATGTCAACCTCTATTGGTCGCCGGTGCCAACGGTCAACATCGGGCTCGAATACAATCGCGGCGAGCGCCATACCGTGGGCGGTCTGGAGGGAACCGCGAACCGCTTCCAAGCCGGCTTCCAATATACGTTCTGATCGAGGTGCGGTGCCGGCGATCCGCCGGCACCGCACTCAGCTTTCGGGTTCGAGCGCAGCATTGGTCTGGCGCCGGAACTCGCTCGGCGAGACCCCGATATGCTGGGTGAAGAAGCGGGTGAAATGGCTATGCGCGCTGAAGCCCAGCTCGTCCGCCAGCTCGATCAGCGGCCGGTTGGTCGTGCTGAGCCAGCGCGTCGCGATCGCCATGCGCGCCCAGTCGATGTAGTGCTGCGGCGAAGCACCGACGCAGCGGCGGAACTGCTCGAAGAAGCGTGAACGGGATAGCCCGACCTTGGCGGCCAGATCCTCGACCTTGGGATTCTCGAGCGCGTGCTCGTGAATATAGGCCAGCGCCTTGCGGATCCGGTAGTCGATCGGCCGCGCGGTCGCTAACAGATCGCGCTCGACCGAGGGATCGGCATATTCGCGGGTGACCGCGTCGATCAGATCCGCCAGCAGATCCTCGCCGCTCTCGCCCGACGCCGTGACGTTCTGCGCGACCACAGCCGCCACGCGATTGGCATGCAGCGCCACTTCCGCCGAAACCTGCTCCCGCGGATTGGGGAACAGGCACGAGAGCGACGGCGGCGGGCTCGTCAGCACGCGCACGAGCCAGCTTGGATCGATCAGCAGCGACAGGATCAGGGTTGGGCCGCCCGTGTTCTCGAGCTTCGCGTGTGGAACCCAGGGATTGAATAGCAGGACGGTGTTATCGCCGAGATCGAGGGTCTGGCTGCCCGAACGGAAGGCCGTGTCGGCCCCTCCAAGCTTGAACAGGATGTTGAATTCGGAATGGGCATGCTCGACGAGTGGCCGTCCGGTCAGATTGACGGTGGCCCGGCCAAAGCGGCCTTGCAGTATCCAGATGGGCGTACCCCGTTCCATATATCTCTCGGCTCGTGCGGCGATGTGGGTGCGACATCGTGCCATAGATTGATCGGGTGCGTAGCGGCATTCGACCATTCCGTCGGACCGTTTGGTAAGTCGCTGGATCGGTCGAACAGCGCGGTGGCGACATCCTTGCTAGCGTCCGGTCGGACCTGGGCGGCAGGTCCCGGCATCTCTTCGGCCGCATCGTTCTGGGCGTGCGGGAGCGCCCCCGCATCGGAGACAATGGACATGACCAGGTCGAAGGCGCGGCCGCTGGCCGGCGCCTACATGAGCGGGTTCGGCAACGAGTTCGCCACCGAGGCGATTGCCGGCGCTTTGCCGGACGGGCGAAATTCGCCGCAAGACGTCCCGCTCGGCCTCTATGCCGAACAATTATCCGGAAGCGCCTTCACCGCGCCGAGGGATCGGAACTTGCGCAGCTGGCTCTATCGCATCCGGCCGTCGGCCGCGCATCCGGCGTTCGTCCGGATCGCCTCGCCGCTCTGGAAGTCCGCGCCGTTCCAGGAGCAGAAGGCGTCGCCGAACCGATTGCGCTGGGGCGCCCTCTCGGAACCGAACGGGTCAGTCGATTTCATCGACGGGATGACGACCCTGGGCGGCAACGGCGACCTCCACGCGCGGATCGGCGTCGCCATCCATGTCTTCCGGGCGAACCGCTCCATGGTCGACCGCTATTTCTACGATGCCGACGGCGAGCTGCTGATCGTGCCGCAGCACGGCGCGATGCGCCTTGCGACCGAGTTCGGCACAATGGACATTGAGCCCGGCGAATTCGGGGTCGTGCCCCGTGGCGTTCGCTTTCGGGTCGATCTGCCGGCGGGCCCGGTCCGGGGCTATGTCTGCGAGAATTACGGCGAGCCGCTGCGCCTTCCGGAGCTCGGTCCGATCGGCGCCAACGGGCTCGCCAACCCACGCGATTTCCTGGTGCCGACCGCGGCCTATGAGGAAACCGAAGGACCGGTCGAGCTGATCGCCAAGCTCGACGGCGGCTTCTGGAGCGCGGAACTGGACCATTCGCCGCTCGACGTCGTCGCCTGGCACGGCAATTACGCGCCGTACAAGTTCGACCTGCGGCATTTCAATGCCATCGGGTCGGTCAGCTTCGACCACCCCGACCCGTCGATCTTTACTGTACTGACCTCTCCGTCGGACGCGCCTGGAACGGCGAACGTCGATTTCGTGGTGTTCCCTCCGCGGTGGGTGGTGGCTGACGATACCTTCCGGCCGCCGTGGTTCCACCGGAATGTGATGAGCGAGTTCATGGGCCTGATCCAGGGCGACTACGACGGCAAGACGGCGGGCTTCGAGCCCGGCGGCGCCTCCCTGCACAATTGCATGTCCGGACATGGACCCGATGCCGGGACCTTCGAGCGGGCGGTCTCGGCGGAACTGGCACCGCAGCGGCTCGATGCGACCCTGGCCTTCATGTTCGAGACCCGCTTGCTCATCCGCCCAACCCGCTTCGCCCTGTCGACGAGCGCGCTGCACAAGGACTACGACCAGAGCTGGGTCGATCTGCCGAACCGGTTCTCCACGCGTCGCACCCGACAATAAGCGCCGCGGGCCGCCGCGTCGTTTAGGTGGCGTCGGCCCCAAGAAAGCGCTCGACCGTGGCCGCCAGGAAGAGCGGCGTCTCGATCATCGGATAATGGCCGGCGTTGGCGATCGTCCCGGCCCGGGCGTTCGGGTAGTCCGCAAGCCAGGTCCTTTCGACGAGCGGCATGGGCACGCCGGCGTCATGCTCGCCCACCAGGACCAGCATCTCGTGGGCCAAGCCGCGGGCCTCCTCCGCAAAATCGCCCTCACTCCAGGCGGCGAGATAGCCGGCGAAGGCCTCGACGCGACAGATGTCGAGCGACGCCGCCGCGAGGCGCACGCTCCATTGGGGCGGCAGGCGGTCGCCGGTGGTGAGATCGAGGATGCGGCGGCGCGCCTCGACGTCGTGCACCGCGCGCTCGAAAAGGGCGCGGGTCGCCGCGTCGAACGGCGCCGGATGGGCCGAGACCGGCGTGATCGCGAGGATGCGTCCAACGCGCTGCGGCTGTGCGAGCGCCAGGCGCAGAGCGGCCTTGCCGCCCATGGAATGGCCGATCAGGTGGAACTGGGCCCAGCCGTTCTTGTCCGCGATTGCCAAGGCGTCGCTGGCGATCTCGGCAAGATCGTAGCGCCCGGAGTGCTCGATCGATGCACCATAGCCGCGAAAGTCAGGGAGGGCGAACTCGAACTGCGCCTGGTCGACGTGCCGCAGCATCACATCGAAGACCGTCGAGTCGCTGAGCCAACCGTGAAGCGCGATGACCTTGCGCGGTCCGTAGCCAAGCCGCCGATACGTCGTTTCCGTCATTGCCGCACCACTATCTGCTCACCCTCAATAATTCGAAGAGCCTAGCGGACGCGCCAAGGATGGGATTTGCCGGATCGTCGTCGAGCTGACCGAATCGTCGCTCTTTTGTGCTTGGCGGCTTCGCGCCGTCGTCGCAACACCAAGGTCACCGCGCTGAGCTGCCGGAAGGAGTGGGCCGACAGCAGTCCGGCCGCTTAGAAGTTGTCGGCGGCGACATGCGGACGTTCACTGCGATAACACAGGGCGCCGCGCCAGGAGCGGGCGAAAGCAACATGCGAGACATGCGGCTTCACATATTTGCTCTTTCCCGACCGAAATCTCCCCGATGGCATCCGCTTACGGATTGTTCAAACTGGTCCGCAATGGGATATGGCGCTGGCTGAATCAATCCAGGATAGGAGCCTTAGTTTGAAGCAGTTAGCTGCTCTCTTTCGGGTCGATCCGCCAACGCTGAAGGCCCACGCGGCACGTCTCTGGCTTTAGCGCGAAACGTGGAAGCGTGCGCTAATGTCTTCCGAGGAAACGACCCAATTCCGATCAAACGCCGCTCGGCAACTGGTCATTGAACGGCATCGCAAAACTTGGCTCAGTTTTCGGCAGCTTCATCCGACGGCAGGCCGCGGAGATCTCTATCATGCGATCGGAGCCACCTATGCTTATCTCTGCAAATACGATCGCAATTGGTTCGAGGAGCATTCTCCTGTCTCCAGAATACACACGGCACAGAGACAAAGAGTGGATTGGGAAGCGCGCGACGCCGATCTGCTCCGAAAGCTAGCGCATGCCGTTGCATCGCTCCTGGGGGGCCAGGAGCGCCGCAGCGTCTCACCCTGTTTGCAATTCAATGTGCGTCAGCCACGAAAGCGGGTGTTGACGAGCATCACAAGAGGCGCCTGTCCCGTTGCGCGGAATACCTCCTCTGGTCGAGGAAAGTAGGTTGGTTTGCGGAAGGCGGAGACTCGCATGGGCGATGAACAGTGCAGAACTCTTGAATGGGAGCCTCTCATTTGATTCTTTTAGGCGGTTGGTCGGACCAAAGTTGCGCCGGGAACCAGGTTTCGCCAAGGAATCGAGAATCATTCGCATTGTTATTGCGAATGATTCTCGATATGAGAGGATGCCGCCACGCCCCGGCAGCCGATGCTCCGGAGTGAAGCAATGTCGATACCCTCGGAGCCTCATCCATGCCGCGCCTGTCCTTTTCCCTCCGCGGCCTGCTGCCGAAGCCACGCCTGGCTGCACTGGTCGCCGCCGGTCTCGCTCTCGGCCTCGCCGGCATCGGGGCGCCCGCCCAGGCGGACGATCCGACCACGGTCGATCTCGTGATCAAGGACCATCGCTTTACGCCGGCGGAGATCCATGTGCCGGCGGGCAAGCCGACGATCATCACGGTCCACAACCAGGACCCAACGGCCGAGGAGTTCGATTCGACCACACTCAAGGTCGAAAAGGTCGTGGCCGGCGGCGGCTCCGGAACCGTGCGCCTGCGGCCGCTTGGTGCCGGCAAATATCCGTTCATGGGCGAATATCACGCCGACACCGCCCAGGGCGTCGTCATCGCCGAATAGGTGCCCCCAAAAAAATCCCCGGATCCATGGGGAACGGATCCGGGGCAGTTGGGGAAGCGGTCCGGCCCGGGCTCTTGCGAAAGAGAGCCGGTTGGTTTCGTGGTCAGTGGTTGTAGTTCTTGGTCGGCAGGCCGAAGAGTTCGGGCAGGCCGATGGCGAACTTGAGGCCGACGACGAATGTGTCGGGAATGTTCGACTTAAGGCGCGGCTCCGGCAGGTTGTCGGGATTGACGATGTATTGCAGGTTGGGCACGACACGCAGCCAGGGTGTGATCTGGGCGCCGTAGTTCACTTCCATCATGATCTCGTTGGGGTTCTGCGTGGTGGCGATCCCGCCGGCGGCGACGCGCGAGTCGCGCAAGAAGTCCATCGTGTGGCTACCCCAATGCAGGTCGGTGGCGAGCAGGCCGATCGTATCTTCCTCACGCTCGGGCGACGGTCCCTTGTAGAGCAGGCCGGCCTGCAGGAAATAATCGGCGAGCTGGCTCGAATCCGTGCCGGCGGTGACGCCGCCGAACACGTACAGGCCGCGCTGGGCCCCCGCTTCGGGCTTCCAGATCATCTGGTCGAAGAGCGCGTAGACCGACGTGCGGTCCGCGTGCTGCTGATGCGGCAGGCCGGTCAGGGCCGCCGAATTGTGATTGATGTCGAAGAACGGGTCGCTGTAGGGCGCGTTCTCGTAGAAGGCACCGACCTTGTAATGCCGCGGATAGGCGTCGGAGGCGAAGGTCGTCTGGTAGCCGAGCTCGACCGGCAGGATGTAGCCGTTGGCGGTATCCGTCTCGAAGTCGAAGCCGTGATGATTGCGATTGCCCTGGGAGGGGTCGCTTTCATAGGCGCCGAACTGGGCATAGAGCTGCCGGGTCGGCTTGACGGTGATGCGGCCGCCCCAGACGCCGACCGGGAAATAGTTCAGCTGGTTGTCCTGGCCGAACAGGCTGGAATTGCCGCAGGTCGAGTTGGACTGGAAGTTACAGTAGAAGGACGAGGCCGCGAAATCGCTGGGCAGATCGATGCGGCCGACCAAGTACTCGACGTGATCGTCAAGGATCGCCTGGTCCCAGGATAGTTCGGTCAGCCGGTAGGTCTGGCCGCCGCCGTATACTTCCTGGACCGAGACGCTGTTGCCGATATCGGTCGCGGCCAGGTTCTGGCCATGGCGCTGGCTGAAGGTGATATGCAGCGCTGAATTGCCGAGGTTTGCGATCTTGCCCATGTCGAAATCGACGCCGACGTCGACCTGGCCGGCATAGCGCGCGCTCTGGGACAGGCCGCCCGACGGATTGGCGGCGAATTCGCCGACATAGTGGCCGCGCAGGAATATCCCGTCGTCCAGCAGGTCATTGCCGAACTGAGTCAGGGCCGTGGGATTGGTGACGACCTGGGCTGACGCCGGCAATGCCAGCCCGATCAGCGCCGCTGCGGCGAGACCGCCAAACGCGGCTCTCATTCTGCTTCCTGCCATATGTTCTTCCTCCCTGAATCGATTCGTTTGGCCGGGTGGTCCTTGCTCGAGGCAAAGTTTCTCCATGCGCAGCCGAGGCCTCCCGGCGCGTTGGGGTCTTTTGGGTTCGCTGTAGTTGCGGGCCTGTGCCGGCCGTCCCCCGGGACGGCTCAGGCGGCGGCTATGGGCCCGCTAAGGTGTTTCGATCGTCGGTGATCGGCTATCTCCTCTGGCGCGACCGGCTCACGCGGCGATCTGGGGGCGTTTGCCGAGGATGATCATGGCAAGCACATCGTCCTGGGTGACGTCCTCGGTTCGGACGGTGCCGACCAGCTTGCCGTTCTTCATCACGCTGATGCGGTCGGCGAGGTCGAACACGTCGTGGATGTCGTGGCTGATCAGGAAGATGCCGATGCCCTTGGCCTTGAGCCGCGTGATCAGGTCGGCGACCTGGCGGGTCTCGTGCGGGCCGAGCGCCGCGGTCGGCTCGTCCATGATCAGAATGCGGGCGTTGAAATGCAGCGCGCGGGCAATCGCAACCGACTGGCGCTGCCCGCCCGACAAGTTCTTCACCGGCTCCTTGATACGGGTGAAGTTCGGGTTCAGCTCCAGGATCGCCTGCCGCGCGGCATGCTCCATGGCGGCATCGTCGAGCGTGCCCCATGGGGTCGTGAGCTCGCGGCCGAGGAACAGGTTGCCCGGCGCATCAATATTCTCGGCCAGGGCGAGAGTCTGATAGATGGTCTCGATCCCATGGGCCTTGGCGTCGCGCGGGCTCGCGATCTCGGCGTTCTTGCCGTCGATCAGGATCTGGCCGGAATGGGCCCGGTAGGCCCCCGACAGGATCTTGATCAGGGTCGATTTGCCGGCGCCGTTGTGGCCGAGCAGGGCTACGACTTCTCCCGGATAAAGGTCGACGCTGACGTCGTCGACCGCCTTGATCCCGCCGAAATGGATCGAGATGTGGCGCATCTCGACCAGCGGGGCGATGCCCATGGGGGTAGAGGTCATGGTGCTGTCTCCGGTCCCGGCGGTCACAGGCGCCGCCGCTGATAGCTGGTGTCGATCCAGACGGCGAGGATCAGCACGAGGCCGATCACCACGTTCTGCATAGGCGTCGGCAGGCCGAGAAGGATCATGCCGCTCTGCAGGCTCTGCATGAACACGGCGCCGACGATGGCGCCGGAGATCGTGCCGGTGCCGCCGGCGAGCGAAGTGCCGCCGATGACGGCCGCCGCGATCACGCTCAGTTCCAGGAGTTCGCCGGTCGAATTGGCGCCGGCGTTGAGCCGGGCGGTCTGCACCGCGCCCGCGACGGCGGCGAGCAGGCCCATGAGCGCGAAGACCGCCATGATGACGAGGCGCGTGTTGATGCCCGCCAGCTGCGCGGCCTCCGGATTGCCGCCGATGGCAAAGACATAGCGGCCGAACTTGGTGACCTTGGTCACGGCCGACATGACGCAGACCGCGCCGATCAGGATCAGCACCGGGATCGGGATGCCCTGGGAGATGTCGGTGCGCGGGCGGTTGTAGGCATTCATGACCAGGACGAAGCCGGCGATGCCGACGACGACGACCCCGGCGACCAGCAGCTCGGCCCAAACCGGGCGAACCGCGAAGCCGTAGCGCTGGCGGCGGCGGCGGGCCGCGACCGTGCGGACGAGCACGAGCACGACGCCGGCGATGCCGACCACCCAGCTCCAGAGCGCGCCGATCGAGCCCAGGAGACCGCCGCCCATCAGCTGGAACGTCTCGTCGAGCGGAGCCACGGTCTGGCCCTCGGTCGCGGTCCAGGCAAGACCGCGGAAGATCAGCAGGCCGCCAAGGGTCACGATGAAGGATGGTACGCCGCGATGGGCGATCCACCAGCCCTGGGCGGCACCGATCACGCCGCCCAGCACCAGACCGAGCGCCAGCGACGCAGCCCAGTTCCAGCCGGCGCCGACCGGGAACATCTGGGCCTGCAGCACCGCCATGATCATGCCGGTGAAGCCCAGCACCGAGCCGACCGACAGGTCGATATGCCGGGTCACGATGACCAGCACCATGCCGGTCGTCATGATGCCGACAACACTGGTCTGCACCGCGAGATTCCACAGGTTGCGCGCAGTCAGGAAGATCCCGCCGGTCAGGAGATCGAAGCCGACCCAGACCGCGGCGACCGCGGCAATCATCGCCAGCAGGCGAAGATCCACCTCGAGCGCGCTTTTCAGATCCCTGGCGCCGCCCTTGTGGGCGGCAGGCGATTGGGCCAAAGACATCATGAGCCTTATCCTTGAAGATCCATCCGATCGACCGGCCTCACCTGGAAGGCACGCGGCCGATCGACCGGCGGGTAAGGGTCTACTTGCAGGCGGCCGGTGCCTTGGCTGGGTCGACGCCCTGGCAGACCGCGTCCTTGGTGACCCAACCGGCCTTGACCACCACGTCGAGATTCTCCTGGGTGATGCCGACGGGCGTCAGGAAGACCGCGTCCATGGTGGTCTTCTTCGGTCCCTCGTTCCATTTCCTGACGTTCGGCAGCTTGTCCGGCGCCGTGCCCTTGGCCAACGCCACGGCGGCCTCGGCTGCCGTCGTGCCGAGCAGCCGCGCGTCCTTCCAGACGCTGACCGTCTGCAGGCCGCGCGCGATCCGGTTCAAGGCGGCCTTGTCGCCATCCTGGCCCGAGACCGGGATGCCGGCCAAACCCTGGGCCTGCAATGCTGCGACCGCGCCGCCGGCGGTGCCGTCGTTGGCGGCAATCACCGCATCGACCTTGTTGTTGGCCTTGGTCAGGATCTGCTCCATTTCGCGCTGGGCGTTCTCGGGCAGCCAGCCGGGGGTATATTCCTCGCCGACCACCTTGATGGCGCCCGCGTCGATCGCTGGCTTCAGCACGTCGAGATTGCCGGCATGGAGAAAGTCGGCATTGGGATCGGTCGACGAACCCTTGATGAAGACGTAATTGCCTTTAGGCGCCGCCTTCTCGATCGCGCGCGCCTGAATGCGGCCAACCTCGCGGTTGTCGAAGGTCAGGTAGAAGACGCCGGGGCTCTCGATCAGGCGGTCATAGCCCACGACCGGAATGCCCTCGGCCTTGGCCTTGGCGATCGCCGGCTGAATGGCATCCGTGTCCTGGGCGAGGATGATGAGCGCCGTGGCGCCGCGCGCGATCAGGCTCTCGACGTCCGACAGTTGCTTGGTCGGCGAACTCTGCGCGTCGGCACCGATATAGCTGGCGCCGCCCTTGTCGAGAGCGGCCTTGATCGCGGCCTCGTCGGTCTTCCAGCGTTCTTCCTGGAAATTCGACCAGCTGACGCCGACCACGATCTTCTGGTCGGCCGCCGCGGCCGGTTTGGCGCTCGCCAGCACGGCGCCGGCAAGCGCCAGGCCGAGGAAAGTCGTGCCGAGAATATGGTTGCGAGTTGCCCTCATCTTGTCGCGTCTCCCTGTCCGCTATGGTTGAGATGCCGCCCTGCGCCCCGATGACGGGTTCGTCAGGTGCAGGCCGGCCTTTGGGCAGATGCTAGGCCGTCGCGGAACGGCGCGGTCGGATTGAATCGGGAAGGAGGCGCGTCCATCGCAGCGACGGAAGCGTGAAGCGTGCATGGCGCTGACGATGGTTCGAGACCATAGGCCCCTCCCTGAACCGCGGACCGATTTTGATCGGGCCTATTTTTGTCAAATACGTGAACATAAATCGATCATCAATTCGGCCGTGTCAAGCGTCAGATACAACGCCTGTGCGTGTTATCTGCGCGTTAATCGTCTAGGTGGGGGATTCTGGTCGTAAATCGGGAGTAAACGGGAGTCGTCGAAAATCGCTCCCAATCTTTGGGGTTGCCATTTTTGTATATATCGCGGAAAAAATCGGACGGGAGTACCAAGGACGGGCAAGCCGGCGCCGCCGACCGCCCGCAAGGGGGATTGTCTGCAATGGCTCATCCGGAGCGGGATCACGGCATGGATGCGATGCAGACGGGCGACACCGAGCTCATTCGGGCGATCAACCGCTTTCACGTGCTGGATACGATTCGCCGGTTCGAGCCGATCTCGCGAGCCGAAGTCGGCGAGCGCACGCAGCTCAGCCGTACGACGGTTTCTGCCATCATCACGGCACTGCTGGACGAGGGGGTCATCTATTACGACGAGGGCGAGCCGTCGGCCTCCCAGTCCAAGGCGAGCGCGGCACGCGGCCGGCCTCGCGTCCTCCTGCGGATCAATCCCAATGCCGCCTATGTCGTCGGCGTCAAGCTGTCGATGCACCAGATGTCGATCACGGTTACCAACCTGCGCGCCGACCCGCTGTCGAGTCTCGTGCTGCCGGTCCGAACCTGGCGCCTCGGCGCGGCGCTGATCGCGGATCTGCTGGAAGACGGCATCCGCGCGGCCGTCGCCAAGGCCGGCATCACCATGGGCCAGATCGCCGGGGTCGGCGTCGGGCTGCCCGGCTTCATCGACTCGGTCGCGGGCATATCCCACTGGAGCCCGATCCTGGCGGCCGAGCCGACGCCGGTGCCGTTCGCCAAGATGCTAAGCGATCGCCTGGGCGTTTCGGCCGTGATCGAGAATGATGCGAACCTGGTCACGCTTGCCGAGCGCTGGTTCGGTCACGCGCAGAACGTCGATAATTTCGTGGTCGTCACGGTCGAGGCCGGCATCGGCATGGGCCTGTTCATCAATGGCGAGCTCTATCGCGGCCACCATGGCATGGGTACCGAATTCGGTCATTCCAAGATCGACCGCCAGGGGCCACTGTGCCGCTGCGGCCAGCATGGGTGCATCGAGGCGTTCGCCGCCGACTACGCCATCCTGCGCGAGGCGCGCAAGATCGTCGATCTGCCCCCGACCGAGGACGAGCCATCGATCGAGGCGGCGGTGCGCGAGATCACCCGCCGGGCACGCGATGGACACGAGGGGCTGCGCGCCGTATTCGCCGCGGCGGGCGAGATCCTGGGGCTGGGCATCGCGAACCTGGTGAACGTCATCGATCCCGGGAAGGTCATCATCTCCGGCGCCGGCATGCGTGCGGCCGATCTGCTCGAGCCGTCGGTGCGCGCGGCGGTTGCTGCCAGCTCGCTTCGGGTGCTGAACGGCCGGTGCGAAATCATTTTCCACGATTGGACCGACGAGGTCTGGGCGCGCGGCGCCGCCTCGCTCGTCCTGCAAGGGCTGTATCGCGTGCCCTGGAGCCGCAACGCCCGCATCGAAATGGCGATCTAGGAAGGACCGTATGAGCGAATACGCAACATATCCGAGCCTCAAGGGACGCACGATCCTGGTCACCGGCGGCGCGTCCGGCATCGGCGCTTCCATCGTGGAACATTTCGCTGCGCAGGGTGCCCGGGTGGGCTTCATCGACCTCGATGCCGATGCCGGTGCCGAGCTGCAGCGGCGCCTCGGCGCCGCCGTCCGGTTCGAGCCGGCCGACCTGCGCGACATCGAGGCGCTCGGCCGGGCGATCGCCGCCATCCGGACGGCGTTCGGGCCGATCACCGTGCTGGTCAACAACGCCGCCCGCGACGACCGGCACACGATCGACCAGGTCACGCCCGCGTTCTGGGACGAGCGGATGGCGACCAATCTCAAGCATCAGTTCTTCGCGGCCCAGGCGGTGAAGGACGACATGATCGCGGCCGGCGGCGGCGCCATCATCAACATGAGCTCGGTCAGCTTCCTGCTCGGCCAAGGCGGCATGCCGGTCTATCTGACCGCGAAGGCGGCGGTCGTGGGCTTGACCCGGGCGCTGGCGCGCGACCTCGGGCCGCACAAGATCCGGGTGAACGCGCTCTTTCCCGGCTGGGTCATGACCGAGCGGCAGATCAAGCTGTGGCTGACGCCCGAGTCCGAGGCGGAGATGCTGAAGGGGCAATGCATTCCCGAGAAGCTGTTCCCGCCCGACATCGCCCGCATGGCGCTCTGGCTCGCGGCCGACGACAGCCACCTGGTCACGGCGCAGAATTTCATCGTCGACGGCGGCTGGACCTGACAGGCGCGTTGGCGGCTAAGCCATTTCCGATAAGTGGAAAATGGCCTAGTGTGCCCTTTCCGCCGATCGAGCAGCCACCGTGAAGAAGCAATGCCGAGAGCCAAGCCGCCGACCCGCCCCGACCGGACCTTTTCCCGCAGCAGCGTGCATGGCCAGGTCGCCCATGAGATCGGTCTCAAGATCGTGCAGGGCGAACTTGCGCCCGGCAGCTTCCTGCCGACCGAGGAGGAACTGAGCGTCCGCCTGGGTGTCAGCCGCACCGCGTTGCGCGAGGCGATCAAGCTGATGGCCGCCAAGGGGCTGGTCCAGTCGCGCCGCAAGGCCGGCACCCGCGTGCGTCCCCGCGCCGAATGGAACATGCTCGACCCGGACATGCTCGCCTGGCAATTGGCGGCGGCGCCGGTCGAAAGCTTCGTCAAGGATTTGTTCGAGCTGCGGCAGATGATCGAGCCGCAGGCCGCACGCCTGGCGGCGCTGCGCCGGACCGACGAGGATCTGGCGCGGCTCAACGACGCCTTCGCCGGCATGGCGGCGGCCGGCAACGATGCCGATCGCTGGGAAGAGCCCGACATGCGCTTCCACCAGTCGCTGCTGTCGGCGACCCATAACGAGCTGATGGAGCCGCTGGGTGCCCTGATCGAGACCGCGCTCGCCATGGGCTTCCGCCTCTCGAACGCCACTCCCGGTGGCCCGCGCCATGCGCTGGGCCTGCACAAGGCGATCCTCGACGCGGTGGTCGCCGGCGACGGCGAGGGCGCCCGTCAGCGCATGGTCGACCTGCTCGACAACACCATGGTCGATGTGCAGCGGGCGCTCGACTGGGCGCGCACGGGCGAGCCCGGCGCGCCCGACCCGGTCAAGACCGTGATGGGCGTCTCGCTGCGCCGCAGCTAAGCCGGCAAATAGGGCTTATCCTCATACAAATGACTTGACCTCTCCCCCGGGCGGCGCGTTCCTGATGGGAACGAAGAAGTGGGCGCCATTGTGTGCGCCTCCGATGGAGAGTGGCCGATGTCGGCTGAGGAAACGACGACGCGGATCGTCCGGACCCCGTTCGGACGGCTGGCCGACGGCACCGTGGTCGATGCCTATCGTCTGAGCAACGCCGGGGGCTTCGCGGTCCGTCTATTGACCTACGGCGCCACCATCCAGGCGATCGAGGCGCCGGACCGGCACGGGCAGCCGGCCGATCTGGTCATGGGCTATGCCAGCCTCGAGGACTACATCGACAAGCCGCAGTTCTTCGGCACGATCGTCGGCCGCTATGCCAACCGGATCGCCGGCGGCCGCTTCATGCTCGACGGCGAGCAGGTCCGCTTGGCCGTGAACCGTCTGCCCAACGCGATCCATGGCGGCGACAAGGGCTTCGACAAGGTCGTCTGGCGGGTCGAGGAAGCGTCGGACGGGGCCGAGGCGCTGTTGCGGCTCGCCTATGTCAGCCCGGATGGCGAGGAGGGCTATCCCGGCCGGCTCAGCACCCGGGTCACCTACCGGCTCGGCGCCGACAATGCGCTCGCGGTCGAATATCTGGCGACGACCGACCGGCCGACCGTGCTCAACCTCACGAACCACAGCTACTTCAACCTGGGCGGCGAGGGCACGGGCGACGTGCTCGGCCATGTCGTCGAGCTCGATGCCGACCATTTCACGCCGGTCGACGAGGACCTGATTCCGACCGGTGAGATCCGCCCGGTCGCCGGCACGCCGTTCGATTTCCGCGCGCCCAAGCGGATCGGCGCCGAAATCCGCGACGGCCGCGACGAGCAGATCCGCTACACCCGCGGCTACGACCATAATTTCGTACTGCGCGACCGGCGCCCGGGCACGCCGACCCGGGCGGCACGGGTCGCCGATCCCGCCTCCGGCCGGGTGCTGGAAGTGTTGACCGACCAGCCGGGCGTGCAGTTCTACACGGCCAATTTCCTCATGGGCACACGCGTCGGCAAGTCGGGCCGGCTCTACCGCCAGGGCGACGGCTTCTGCCTGGAAACCCAGCATTTCCCGGATTCGCCGAACCATCCGGAATTCCCCTCGACCGTGCTCAGGCCCGGCGAGACCTTCCGCTCGACCACGATCTTCCGCTTCGGGGTCGAGGGATGATGCGGGGACGCCGGAACACCCAGATCGTCCGTCTCCCCGATGCGGGCGAGGGTTGGGCGGGATCCATCCCATCAAGTGTCATCCCCGGGCTTGACCCGGGGATCCACGCATTTCCGTCCGCGCTAACGTCGGTGGCTGGGCCGCGTTGCCCAGCCCCGTGGATGGCCGGGTCGAGCCCGGCCATGACGACTGAGGCGGAGGGTGCTGCGGGAATGACGGGGGAAGCGCTACGCCGCCTCCTGGTCCTTGGCCTCGCCGAACAGGTAATCGATGTCGTCGAGCTCGATGCCGGCGAACTCGCCCTCGGCGCCGAGCGCGATATTGGCCAGCGCCGCCTTGCGCTCCTGCAGCTCGAGGATGCGTTCCTCGACCGTGCCCGCGGCGATCAGCTTGTAGACGAAGACCGACTTGGTCTGGCCGATGCGATGGGCGCGGTCGGACGCCTGGTCCTCCGCCGCCGGGTTCCACCAGGGGTCATAATGGATGACCGTGTCGGCGGAGGTGAGGTTGAGGCCGCGGCCGCCGGCCTTGAGGCTGATCAGGAACAGCGGCACTTCCAGCGCCTCGAAGCGCTTGACCGGCGTCGCCCGGTCGGCGGTATCGCCGCGCAGCTCGACGAAATCGATGTTGACCGCGCGGACCGCGTCCTTGATCAGGTCGAGCATCGAGGTGAATTGCGAGAACAGCAGGATGCGCCGGCCCTCGGCGATCATCTCGACCATCATCTCCATCAGCTCGCCAAGCTTGCTCGAGACCTCGACCGAGCGGGCGGCCGGCAGCTTGACCAGGCGCGGATCGCAGCAGACCTGGCGCAGCTTCAGAAGCGCATCCAGCAGCACGATCTTGCCCTGGCCGGGATTGCGGTCGGCCAGCTCGTGCCGGAGCTTGTCGTAGAGCGTCACGCGGATCGTCTCGTAGAGTTCGCGCTGCTCCGGCGCCAGCGAGACGCGGCGGACGATCGTGTGTTTGGGCGGCAGGTCGCTCGCGACCTCGGCCTTGGTGCGCCGGAGGATGAACGGGCGGATGCGGCGGATCAGCTGGTCGCGCCGCACCTCGTCGCCCTTCTTCTCGATCGGCGTGCGGAAGCGCTTGGCGAAGCCGCGCCGGTCGCCCAGGAGCCCGGGCATCAGGAACGCGAACTGCGCCCACAGCTCTTCGAGATTATTCTCGATCGGCGTGCCCGACAGGCACAGCTTGTGCCGGGTCTTCAGCTGGCAGACCGCGCGGAAGGTCTTAGACTCCGGGCTCTTGATCGCCTGCGCCTCGTCGAGCACGACCAGGTGCCATTCCATGTCGGCCATGATCTCGATGTCGCGGGCGAGCACCGTGTAGGTGGTGATCACGACCTGGGTCCCGCCCAGCGCCCCGCGGCGCTCGTGCCGGTCGAGGCCATGCAGCACGGCGATGCGCAGATGCGGCGCGAACTTGCCCAGTTCCGCGGTCCAGTTGGCGACCAGGCTGGTCGGCAGCACTATCAGCACCGGCCGGTCGGCCCGGCCGGCCCGGTCCTCCTCGACGATATGGGCGATGGTCTGGGCGGTCTTGCCCAGGCCCATGTCGTCGGCCAGGATGCCGGCGATGCGGTGGCCGGACAGATGCTGCAGCCAGTCGAGCCCCTGGGACTGATAGGGGCGCAGCGTGCCTTTGAACCGTTCGGGCACCGCCACCGGCTCAATGGTGAAATCGTCGCGGAACCGCTCGACATAGCTGCGGATATGGGCGGCGTTCTGCCAGCGCGCGACCAGCACCTCTTCCAGATCGAGCACGGCCGGCGCTTCGCTCGCCGGCAGCAGCAGGTTGCCCGACGCGGTCCGGCGCGAGGCCTCGATCAGGTCGCTCATGGTCGCCAGCATGCGCGCGATGCGCTCGACCGGCAGGGCCAGCACGCGGCCGTCCTCGAGCACGGTGCGGATCTTGCCGTCGATCACCGTCATGGCCTCGATCCCGCCCTGGTCCAGGATGCGGGTCAGGATCGGCAGCAGCGGCAGGCGCACGCCCTCGACCTCGATGCCGAGCTCGAGCGAGAACCAGCCGCCGTCGTCGTCGGCGATGCGCATGTCGATCTCGCCGATGACCTCGACGACCTGCGGACCGAAACCCTCGTCGATGTCGGCACGCCAGCCGAGCGCCTCCAGCGCCGGCACGCGCTCGGAGACGAAGCGCTGCCAGCGCTCGCCCGCATCCTTGCCGCGGAACAGATAGATCCGCTTGCCCCTGGCCTGGCCCCGGGCCTGGACCCGGATCTGCATGAAGCCTTCCTCACGCAGCTGGGCCTCGGCCTTGAGCTCGGCCGGCCGGTCGCGGCGCAGGAACGTCGGTTCGCCGGTGCCGTCGTCGATCTTGACGAACTGGCGCTCGTCGTCGGGCTCGGCCAGGCCGCTGTCATAGGCGAAGAGCAGGGTCAGCGCGTCGATCTGCTGGATCCGGCCCATCTCGTCCGGCCCCTCGATCCGGCCGAGGCGCAGGACCGGCACCATCGGCCGGTCGAGGATGACCAGCTCGGCCGGGGTGGCGCGCGGAACGACGCGGGCGGGTGCCGCGGCCATGCGCTGGCCGATCGTGCCGCGACGACCGGCCGGCGCCGCCGGGCGGCGGGCGGCGGCAACGGCGGGCGCGCGCGGCACCGCCAGGCCCAGATGGCCGCTATGGGCGTCGACGTACCAGACGGTGGTGCCGGCACGCAGCACGGCGGATTTCGGCGGCAGCTCGGGCGGCTGGGCCGCGTCGAACACCCGCTGCGGCCCCTTGATCAGGCGCTTGTTCGACGGCTTCCAGCGGGCAAGCCCGGACCCGACCAGCTGGTCGATCAGTCGGGCCGCGGCCTGGGGCTCGGACGCGGCGATCGCGACCCGCGTCTCGTCGCCGCCGATCAGCCGGGCCAGCGCACGCTCGGCCGGCGACCGCTCGATCTCCTCGCCGATCCGGCGCGGGGTGACCGGCTCGACCTGGCCGGTCCGGTCATGTTCCAGCACCGGCGAGACGAAGCAGCAGCTGTCGCCTTCCCCGGGCTCCAGCAGGAAGACCAGGCGGGTGCGTTCCTTCGGCGTCGCCGCCAGCAGGTTGGCGAGAAAGCTCTGCTGCTGCTGGCGGCGCCATTCCGGAAACTTGTCGAGCATGCCCAGGCCCGTGGCGGCCTGGTGCAGGCAGTGCCGCTGGTTGCAGCTGCATTGGCCGGGGAAGGTCACGCGGCCGTTGGCGACCGCCGGGCTGAGGCTCAGGCGGTACTGCCGGTCGCCTTCCTTGACGATGCCCTGGATCACGTCGCCGTCGACATGCAGCGCGACACCACCGGCCAGCAGCAGGGTGCGGCCGCGGGCGAGCGTTCGGGCATCGAAAGCGCGGCCGAGATCCTCGGACGAATACGGAATTGCCATGGGGTGGGGGCTGCGCCGCTCTGCGGTGAGAAAGGAATCGTGGTTCTGCGGCCAGAGAGCCGTCGCGGTCAAGCGAATGACGATGACGGCGGCTGGACCGGCCGGACCCGAAACTTGGTGCCGATGGCACCGCGTGCAAGACTGGCGGCCTTCATGGCTGCCGGGCGTGAGGAATTTGGAACACCGGGCATGGCCGCTATGACGGGCGGCGCCGGCGACGTGAAGAGGGAGTTGTAAAACGATGGCCGACAATCAGACGCGCAAGCTGCGCAGCCAGCTCTGGTGGGACAATCCCGGCAATCCGGGCATGACCGCGCTCTATCTGGAGCGGTACTTGAACTTCGGGCTGACGCGCGAGGAGCTGCAATCGGGCAAGCCGGTGATCGGCATTGCCCAGACCGGCAGCGACCTGTCGCCGTGCAACCGCCACCACATCGATCTGGCCGAACGGGTCAAGGCGGGCATCCGCGACGCCGGCGGCCTGCCCATGGAATTTCCGGTCCATCCGATCCAGGAGACCGGCAAGCGGCCGACCGCGGCGCTCGACCGCAACCTCGCCTACCTGGGCCTGGTCGAGGTGCTGTACGGCTATCCGCTCGACGGCGTCGTGCTCACGACCGGCTGCGACAAGACCACCCCGGCCATGCTGATGGGGGCGGCGACTGTCGACCTGCCGGCGATCGTGCTGTCGGGCGGGCCGATGCTCGACGGCCATTTCGAGGGCGAGCTCGCCGGTTCCGGCACGGTCGTGTGGGAGGCGCGCCGCCGCCATGCCCTGGGCCTGATCGACTATGCCAAGTTCATCGACATGGTCGCGGCCTCGGCACCCAGCGTCGGCCATTGCAACACCATGGGCACGGCCAGCTCGATGAATGCCATGGCCGAGGCGCTGGGCATGTCCCTGCCCGGCTGCGCCGCCATCCCCGGGCCCTATCGCGAGCGGGCGCAGATCGCCTACGAGACCGGCAAGCGCGCCGTGGCGCTGGTGCGCGAGAACCTGAAGCCGTCCGACATCATGACCCGGGCGGCATTCGAGAACGCCATCCTCGTGGCGTCCGCGATCGGCGCCTCGACCAATTGCCCGCCACATGTCAACGCCATCGCCCGCCATATCGGCGTCGAGCTCAACAACGACGATTGGGACCGGATCGGCTACGAGATCCCGCTGCTTGTCAACATGCAGCCGGCCGGCAAGTACCTGGGCGAGACCTATTACCGCGCCGGCGGCCTGCCGGCGGTGCTGGGCGAGTTGAAGCGCCACGGCAAGCTGCGCGAGCAGGCGATGACGGTCAGCGGCCGCACCATCGGCGAGACCACCGGCGACGCGCACTCGACCGACGCGGACGTCATCCGCGCCTGGGACAATCCGCTCAAAGAAAAGGCCGGCTTCGTCCAGCTCAAGGGCAACCTGTTCTCGAGCGCGATCATGAAGACCTCGGTCATTTCCGAGGAATTCCGCAAGCGCTACCTGGAGACTCCCGGCGACGAGGATGCGTTCGAGGGCCGCGCGATCGTGTTCGACGGGCCCGAAGACTACCACCACCGCATCAACGATCCGGCGCTCGAGATCGATGCCCATTGCATCCTGGTGATCCGCTATTGCGGGCCGGTCGGCTATCCGGGCTCGGCCGAGGTCGTCAACATGCTGCCGCCGGACGCGCTGGTGAAGCAGGGGGTGAACGAGCTGCCCTGCATCGGCGACGGCCGGCAGAGCGGCACGTCGGGCAGCCCGTCGATCCTCAACGCCTCGCCCGAGGCCGCGGTCGGCGGCGGCCTGGCGCTGCTCAAGACCGGCGACCGGGTGCGCATCGACCTGAAGAAGCGCAGCGCCAACATCCTGATCAGCGACGGCGAGATCGCCCAGCGGCGCCAGGAGTTGAAGCTGCCCGAGTTCGTCAGCCAGACCCCGTGGCAGGAAATCTACCGCGCCCATGTCGGCCAGCTCGAGACCGGCGGCGTGCTGGAAAATGCGGTCAAGTACCAGCGCATCGCCGAAACCTTCGGCGTGCCGCGGGACAATCACTGAGGAACGCGCCTCTTCTCATCGTCATCCCCGGGCTCGACCCGGGGATCCACGTGGATGGGCCAGGCGGCGTCCTCTCCGAACAGGGCGCAAACGGAAGCGCGTGGATGCCCGGGTCATGCCCGGGCATGACGGCAGATGTATAGCGGTCGACGGCGGCTTGACCGCCGCGCCGGGTAGGAAGGACCACTGCACCTTTCTCTCCCGTCATCCCCGGGCTCGACCCGGGGATCCACGCATCGCGGCCAGGCGGCCGGCCGACGGGTGCGGCAACGCGCGCGTGGATGGCCGGGTCAAGCCCGGCCATGACGGGAAGAGGAGGAGGCCGGCCTGAACTCACGAGGAGCATCGATCTTGGACTATCGCAATCTCGGCCGCTCGGGCCTCAAGGTGTCGCCGCTCTGCCTCGGCACCATGATGTTCGGCGGGCCGACCGAGGAGGCCGATGCCGGCCGCATCATCGCCAAGGCGGCGGACGCCGGCTTCAATTTCATCGACACGGCCGACGTCTATAACGACGGCGTATCGGAACAGATCGTCGGGCGGGCGATCGCCGCCGGACGCGACCGCTGGGTGCTGGCGACCAAGGCGTGCAATGTCATGGGCCCGGGGCCGAACGGGCGGGGCCTCAGCCGCAAGTGGGTGATGCAGGCGGCGGACGCCAGCCTGAGGCGGCTCGGCACCGACTATATCGACGTCTATTACCTGCATAAGGAGGATCTCTCGACCCCGCTCGACGAGACGATCCGCGCCATCGCCGATCTCGTACGCCAGGGCAAGATCCGCTATTTCGGCCTCTCGAATTTCCGTTCCTGGCGTGTCGCCGAGATCTGCCGGCTCGCCGACCAGATGGGCATCGACCGGCCGGTGGTCAGCCAGCCCTACTACAACGCCATGAACCGCGTGCCGGAACTGGAACATCTGCCGGCCTGCGGCTTCTACGGCCTGGGCGTCGTGCCCTACAGTCCGCTGGCCCGCGGCGTCTTGACCGGCAAATATTCGCCCGACGCGCCGCCGCCCAACGACAGCCGGGTCGCCCGCCAGGACAAGCGCATCCTGCAGACCGAATGGCGCCGCGAGTCGCTGGTGCTGGCGCAGGAGATCAGGGCCCATGCGGAGAAGCAGGGCATCACCGCCGGCCAGTTCGCGATCAACTGGGTGCTGAACAACCGCCTCATCACCTCCGCCATCGCGGGTCCGCGCACGATGGAGCAGTGGGACGATTACGTCGGTGCCTTGTCCTATCGCTTCACAGTCGAGGACGAGGCGCTGATCGACCGGCTGGTCGTTTCCGGGCACCCCTCGACGCCGGGCTACAACGACCCGGCCTACCCGATCGAAGGCCGCGTGCCGCGAACTTAGGCCGGCAACTGCTTGGCGCCCGCCGCGACCGACTGCTGCGTGTGCGGGAAGTTGTCCGGATTGTCGCGGAAATAGCTGTTGGCCTGCAGGTAGGTCTCGAGGTCGGTCGCGGTCACGGTGGCGCCCGCCGGCGGCGCCACGCCGACGACCTCCTGGCCGCCCAGCCATTTGCACAGCGAGTTCGGGGCGCCGGTCATGTTGGCCCAGAGCGCGATATAGAGCAGTGCCGTCGGATCGATCGGTCGCGCGCCGCTCGCGGCAATGCAGCTGTCGAGGCCTTTGAGCACGGTCTGCAGCAGCTTGTCGTCCATGCCGTCGACGATCGGCTGGCCGAGTTCCGAAGCAAGCGCGTCGTTGACGCTGCTGGTGTCGGCGGCCGACAGCGGATTGCCGTTCGGCAGCGGCCGGCTGACGGCGGCCAGGATGCGGCTGACCGTGGCGTCGGCCATGCCGGCCGCGTTCAGCACATCGGTCAGGGTCGAGCGGGCGAGCGGATTGACGTTGGTGTCGCCCTGGCAGATGCCGAAGCTGGCGCCGCTCTCGCCGAGCCGGGCGTAGGACAGGCAATAGGGCGAGGCCTTGCCCAGTTCGTTCTGCCGGATCGCCGCGCGAATGGCGGGCAGGAGCGCCGTGTCGACCATCTCTCAACCTCCCGGAAGCTCGGAGTGCATGGAGCGCAATCTTGTACGCTTCGGTTGAGCCTGTCTAATTTTCAGCGGGAAAAAATGCGGCCTGCATCAGCGGGCCGAACAGGCTGCCCATCGCCTCTTCGCCGAGCGGCGTGACGGCGACGGCGCGCGTGTCGCGCAGGCGCTCGATCCAGCCGCGCTCGAACGCCGTGGCGGCGAGGGCGGCGCCGAGCGTGCCGGCCAGATGGGGCCGCCGCTCGCTCCAATCGAGGCAGGGCCGGCAGAAGCAGCGCTGGCGCTTGCGGCCGGCGTCGAGGTCGATGCCGATGCCGCGCAGAAAGCCGGTGCCGCCCTCGGTCACGGTGCCGCCGTCGTCGCCCAGCACGACATGGCCCTCGGCCGAGAGCGCATCGGCGAGCGCCACGCCGACCCGTCCGGCCAGGTGATCGTAGCAGGTCCGGGCCTGACGCAGCGCCGCGTCCTTGGGCGACGCCGGCCGATGGCGGCGCGGCGCCTCGATCGCGGCGACGGCCATGATGCCCTCGAGCATCCGCCCGACCAGCGGCGAGGCCAGCCGGAAATAGCGGTGCCGGCCCTGCTTGGCGACCGACAGCAGATGCGACTCGGCGAGCTTGGCCAAGTGCGCGCTCGCCGTCTGCGGCGTGACCCGGGCGAGGAAGGCCAGTTCCGACGCGGTCAGCGCGCGGCCGTCCATCAAGGCGGCCAGCATGTTGGCGCGGGCGGGATCGCCGACCAGGGCGGCGACTTCGGCGAGGTTTGCGGCGGCGATCATGCCCTGATGATGGGCGCCTCGTGGGCATGGGACAAGCGCCGACGCTTCGTCCAGGAACGAAGCGTTCCGGCTCCGGGATCGGCGCTGCCGGTGGCAGGGTCGTCCGGTCATTCCTGCCGGAGCCGCCGCCATGTCCCGATCCCGCCGCGCCGATCTCGCCCTGTTGCTGCTGCTGTCGCTGTTGTGGGGCGCCTCCTATGCGCTGATCCGCATCGCGGTCGAGACGATCCCGCCGCTGACCCTCGTCGCCGGGCGGGTCACGATCGCGACCCTGCTGCTGCAGCTCGTGCTGGCGCGGCAGGGGACGGCCCTGCCGCGCTCGCCCGTGCTGTGGCGGCGCTTCGCCATCCAGGCGGCGATGAACGGCATCCTGCCGTTCAGCCTGATCGCCTGGGGCGAGCAGCGGATCGACAGCGGCCTCGCCGGCGTGCTGAATTCGACCACGCCGATCTTCGCCTTCCTGTTCGCGCGGATCTGGGTGCGCCAGGAGACGGCGACCCTGCGCCAGCTTCTCGGCACCTTGCTGGGGCTCGCCGGCATCGTCGCGATCGTCGGGCCGACGGCGCTCAGCGCCGGCCTCACCGGCGATGTCCTGGCCGAGGCGGCGGTGGTCGCGGCGACGATCTGCTACGCCGTGGCCGTGCTGTTCGGCCGGAACTTCGCGGGCTTGCCGGCGATTGTGCCCGCAGCCGGCTCGACTGCGGTCTCGGCGCTCGTCATGGTGCCGGCCGCCTTGATGATCGACCGGCCCTGGGCGCTGCCCCTGCCGTCGCTCGCCTCGATCCTGGCGCTCCTCGCCCTCGGCGCCGTCTCGACCGCCGGCGCCTTCGTCATCTATTTCCGGCTGCTGGGCTCGCTGGGCTCGGTCGGCACGGCGAGCGTCGCCTATCTCCGCGCCGGCGTCTCGGTCGCGATCGGCATCCTGTTCTTGGGCGAGTTGCCGAGCTGGCAGATCGCCGGCGGCCTGGCCCTGGTCCTGGTCGGCGTCGCGGCCATGACGATGCCGCCGCTGCCGCAGCCTTTCCGTTTTCGCCCGATCGCCGCTAGAGTGCCGCCTCCCACCGTTTGAGAGTGCCGGCCTGCCATGTCTGATCGTCCCGTCCCGCCCGTCGCCGCCCTGAAGCCTCATAGCTATGATCGGCATGGCGTGACGATCGAGGATCCGTACCACTGGCTGCGCGATCCGAAATACCCGACGGTCGACGACCCGGACGTGCTCGCCCATCTCGAGGCGGAGAACGATTATTTCCGTGCGGTCATGCGGCCGCTCGAGCCGCTGGTCGAGACGCTGTTCGCCGAGATGAAGGGCCGCATCAAGGAGGACGACGCCTCGGTCCCGGTCGAGGACGACGGCTTCCTCTACCAGTGGCGCTTCGAGACCGGCGGGCAATATCGCAAATGGTATCGCCGGCCGGTCGGCGGCGGGCCGGAGGAGCTGCTGCTCGACGAGCCGGCGCTGGCCGAGGGTAAGGACTTCTTCCGCCTGAGCGGCTTCGCGGTCAGCCCGGACGGCAAGCTGCTCGCCTACAGCGCCGACGACAATGGCTCGGAGCGCTTCACGCTCCACATCAAGGACCTCGAGACCGGCACGTTGCTGCCGGTCGAGATTCCCGAGACCATCGGCCAGCCGGTCTGGTCGGCCGACGGCCGGGTGCTGCTCTATGCCGTGGTCAACCAGGCCTGGCGGCCCTATCAGATCCGCGCCCATGTGCTGGGCAGCGCCGTGGCGGACGACCGCGTGCTCTACGAGGAGCCGGACGAGGGCTTCCGCGTCGGCGTCGGCAAGTCGCAGAGCCGCGAGGTGATCTTCCTCATCACCGGCGATCATGTGACGAGCGAGGTGCGCTTCGTGCCGGCGGCCGACCCGTTCGCGGCCCAGCGCCTGATCGCGCCGCGCATGACCGGCCGCGAATATCATGCCGACCATGGCGGCGGCGCGCTCTATATCCGGGTCAACGACACGCACAAGAATTTCCGCGTCGTGCGCGCCACCCTCGACCGACCGGAACCGGAGCATTGGGTCGAGCTGATCGCCGGCGGCGACGCGCGCTACATCCGCGGCCTGACCGCGTTTGAGCGCTTCCTGGTGCTGGAGGAGCGCCATGCCGGCCTGGACCAGGTCATCCTGCGCCACGCCGACGGCACGGAACAGGCGGTGGCCTTTCCGGAGGCCGCCTATCAGGCCGGGCTCGGCGCCACGCCGGCGATCGACCCGACTTCCATCCGGCTCGAATATTCCTCGATGGCGACGCCGGCCACGACCTATGACTATGCCGTGGCCGAGCAGACCCTGACCGTGCTCAAGGTCCAGGAGATCCCGTCCGGCTACGATCCGGCCGATTACGTGACCGAGCGGCTGATGGCGCCGGCGCGCGATGGCGTGCTGGTACCGATCTCGCTGGTCTATCGCAAGGGCTGGACCAAGGGCCAGGGCAAGCCGCTGCATCTCTACGGCTATGGCGCCTATGGGCTCGGCATGTCGCCCAGCTTCAGCTCGGCGCGCGTCTCGCTCTTGGATCGCGGTTTCGCCTATGCCATCGCCCATATCCGCGGTGGCGACGAATTGGGCTACGGCTGGTACGAGGCCGGCAAGCTCACCCGGCGCACCAACACGTTCAACGACTTCATCGACGCGGCCCGTTACCTCGTCAAGGAAGGCTATGCGGCCGCGGGCGGCATCTCGGCCTCGGGCGGATCGGCCGGCGGCCAGCTGATGGGCGTCATCGTCAACGAGGCGCCGGAGCTGTGGCGCGCGGTCGTCGCCCATGTGCCGTTCGTCGACGCGCTCAACACCATGCAGGACGCGACCCTGCCGCTCACGCCGCCGGAATGGCCGGAATGGGGCAATCCGATCACCGACAAGGCGGCGTTCGACTTCATCCGCTCCTATTCGCCCTACGACAATGTCAAGGCGCAGGCCTATCCGCCGCTGATGATCACCGCCGGCCTCAACGACCCGCGCGTGACCTATTGGGAACCGGCGAAATGGGCGGCGAAGCTGCGCACGCTCAAGACCGACGGCAACGTGCTCATTTCCAAGACCAACATGGGCGCCGGCCACGGCGGCAAGTCCGGCCGGTTCGACCGCCTGACCGAAGTGGCCGAGGAATACGCCTTCGTCATCGACGCGTTCACGCGTTAGGCGCCGGCCGGGTCCGGCCCTACGCTGTTGAACAGAGTAAGGTCGATGCCCGATTGGACTGACCGGGTGAATGGGCGACTACGACCTAAGGCGGCCGGTCGCGGAGCTGGCTGCCGGGCAATCAGGGCGGCGTCGGGCGCCCCCGCAATTTCCGAGATCAGGGGGTGATCAGGGGGTGAACAGCTTCCAGTGGCCCTCGGAGATGACTTCGACGGCGCCGTCCACCACCTTGATGGCCGTGTCGTCACAGATCGCATAGGCCGGATTGGCGAGCCCGGCCGCCCATCGTTCCGCGTCGGCCATGGTGTTCTCCGGCAGGGCCGGATGATCCAGGTGCGGAAAGATCGAAAAATCGACCCATCCCAGCGCGCCGTCGCCAACGCCGGGCGGTTTCCAGCCGACGAAGTCCTCGCCGATGCGCGGGCTCATCACCATGCTGCCGGCGCTCAGTCCCGCCCAGACCAGGTTGGGTAACGACGGCAACAGGTCCGCCAGCCCCGACTGCCGCATCCAGTGGTTCAGGTACAGGGCGTCGCCGCCATTGACGAGCAGGACGTCTGTCTCCCGGACCCATGGGACCCAGCGGTCTTCGCCGATGCTGGGCAGGGCGGTTAGCTCCAGCACGCCAAGGGACTTCCAGCCCAGCTCGCACATGGATGTGGAGGACTTGCCGGTGATGAACCGGTATGCCCCGCCAGGACTGCCCTGGGGGTGCCCATACCCCGCCGTGGGAATGCAGAGGGCGTTGCACTCGGCGATCGGCTTGCCCAGCAGGCCGACCAGCGCGTTCTCGATGCTCGGGTTCTTGATACCGGCGGATGTGAGAAGCAGCTTCATGATGTCTTCCGGCGAAATGTGCGCAGTGAAGTTCGGTCGTCGCTTGACCGTCAATGATCGCCTGCGCGGTCGGGATACGTCAATGTCCGCTCACCACACAAAGCCGCCTTCGCTGATGGGATTTTCACCCTAGCCGATCAGCGCCTCGGTCTCGTCCGCCAGGCGCCGCGCCAGATCGGATGAGAGGTGCTGGGCCAGCCTCTCCTGCGCCGCCCGCCAGACCGGGATCGCCGCCTCCAGCCGGCGGGCGCCGGTCTCGGTCAGCCACACGGCCCGGCGCCGGAGATCGGTCTCGACCACGGCGATCTCGATCAGCCCCGCGCCCTCGAGTGTGCGCAGGTTGCGCGACAGTGTCGATTGCTCGAGGCCGGAGCGCCGGGCGAGCGCGCTCAGCGTGTCGTCGGCGGCGATCGCGATCTGCGCCATCAGGCCGACCTGTGACGCGGTCAGGCCGCAGTCCGCCATCTCGCGATCGAGAAACTGGCTGATGCGCCGGGCGGCCAGGCGGCTGTTCCAGCCCGGGCAGGCCTCGACGAGCGTGCGCGCGTCGGCGCTGAGGGTCTTTCGCGGTTGCCTGGGGTAATCCATAGGTCTATGCATATACATAGATTGCAGCTACATGGAAATATCGGCAACATGCAGCGCGACATCCTGCAGTGCATAGGCAACAGCTCGCTGGTGGCGCTCCGCCATATCGTGCCCCGGAACGGCGCGCGCATCCTGTTGAAGCTCGAGAGCGAGAACCCGACCGGCAGCATGAAGGACCGGATGGCGCTGGCGATGATCGAGGCGGCGGAGGCCGACGGGCGCCTGGCACCCGGCGGCGCCGTCGTCGAATATACCGGCGGCAGCACCGGCGTCTCGCTGGCGCTGGTCGCGGCGGTCAAGGGCTATCCGCTCCATATCGTGACGTCGGACGCCTTCGCCCAGGAAAAGCTCGATCACATGGCGATCCTCGGCGCGCGGCTCACGATATTGTCGAGCGATAGCGGGCGCATGACCGAGAAGCTGACCCGCGACATGGTCGAGGCCGCCCGCGTCATCGCGGCCGAGACCGGCGGCTTCTGGACGGATCAACTCAGGAACGAGGACCAGCTCGCGGCCTATCACAAGCTGGCGGAGGAAATCTGGGACCAGACCAGGGGACGGATCGACGGCTTCGTGCAGAGCGTCGGCACCGCAGCCTCGCTACGCGGCACGGCGGAAGCGCTCCGCCGCCGCAATGAAAAGATCCGCATCGTCGCCGTCGAGCCCGCCGAATCGCCGGTGCTGTCGGGCGGTCCGGCCGGCGCCCACAAGATCGACGGGATCGGCGCCGGCTTCGTGGTGCCGCTGTGGCGGGACGGCATCGCGGACGACATCGAACGCGTGTCGACGGACGAGGCGACCGCCATGGCCCTGCGGCTGGCGCGGCAGGAAGGCCTGTTCGCCGGGACCTCGACCGGCAGCAACGTCGTCGCCGCCCTGCGGCTGGCCGAACGGCTCGGGTCGGGCGCCACCATCGTCACCATCCTGTGCGACACCGGCATGAAGTATCTGAAGACGTTCGGGGCGCTGCGGCAGGCTGGTTGAGGCCTATTCCGGCACCGAAAGTGCCAGGATCATCGACAGATGGGCGAGCGGCCGGCCGGTCGCCGCCGCCCATTCGTTGAATTGCGCGGCGGCGCGGGCGCGCTCCGCCTTGCCCTTGCCGCCCTCAGTGACGCTCCAGGTCCTGAGCGCCGCCTCGACCGAGGGGCTGAAGATGAACGTGTCCCGCCCGGCCATGCGCAGGAAGCGCCCGGGCGAATCGCCGCCGAACTGGCTGAAGCGTTTCGACAGCGCGTCCCACAGCGCCAAGGTCTCGGTGACCGGCCAGCCGGCGAGCCAGCGCCCGAAGCCGCCGACCTCGGCGGAGAGTGCGCGCAACGCCGCGGCGTTGACGGGCACGGACTTGAGCTTGCCCCAATGGCGGATCAGGCGGGCATCGCCCATCAGCGGCTCCAGGTCTTCCTCGGTCATCGCCGCGACCGCATGCGGATCGAAGCCGTGGAACGCGGCCTCGAACGCCGGCCATTTCTGGTCGACCATCGAATGGCTGAGCCCAGCCCGGAACACGCGCAGGCACAGGAGCGACAGATAGCGGTCGTCGGGCATGGCGGCGAGCGCCGCCGCATCCTTGACCGCGGGCAGCCGCTCGTTGAGTGCCGCCTCGCCGTATCTTTCGAGGGCGCGGGCGAGGATCGGATCGAACGGGACCATCGGCGCTACCGGCTCAGCTCGATCGGCGGCATGGTGGCGCGCGTCCCGCCGGTCTCGCCCGCCGCCCGCGTCAGCAGGTCGAACTGGCGCAGCAGGGGGGCCACGGCCGCGAGCCGGCCGAGCGAGACGGCGATCTCGTTGCCGCCGTTCTCGTCATCCTTGCCGGACAGGCCGGCCACGATCTGCTCGACCGGCGAGCGCGGCCGGGGATAGGGGCGCAGCACGATCGGCTGATCGGCAGCGATATGGGCCGCGTCCTTGGCCAGGTCGACCGCGACGTCGAGCCCGCCCAGCGCGTCGACCAGCCCGTTCTCCTTGCCCTGGGCACCGGTCCAGACCCGGCCCTTGGCGATCGCCTCGACCTTGGCCGGGTCCAGCTTGCGGCCCTCGGCGACACGGGCGATGAACGCCTGGTAGACCACGTCCAGCGAATGCTCGAAGCGGGCATGCTGCTCCGGCGTGAAATCATGGAGCGAACTGTCGATGCCGGCGTTCCGGCCCTGTTCGACCTCGTCCCAGCTGACGCCGATCTTGTCCCACAGGCCGCTGGTAACGAGCTTGCCGCTGAACACCCCGATCGAGCCGGTGAGCGTGCCGGGCTCGGCCACGATCTTGTCGGCCGGGGCGGCAATGTAATAGCCGCCGGACGCCGCCGTATTGCCCATGCTGACCATGAGCGGCTTGCCGCCGTCCCGGACGCGCTTCAGCGCGCGCCAGATCGTCTCCGACGCGATCGCCGAGCCGCCAGGGCTGTCGATGCGCAGCACGATCGCCTTGACCGCCGGGTCCCGGTTCGCGTCGCCGATCGCCTTGACCAGATCGTCGGCGGCAACGCCGTCGGCATCGCCGGCCGGCCCGCTCGGATTGCGGCCGCTGCGGATCTCGCCGACGGCACGCAGCAGCGCGATGACCTGGCCGGTCGGCGCCCCGACCTTGGCGGCATCGAGATACTGCGGGCCGGTCATCAGATGGACGCCGGCACCGGCCTTCTTGCGGGCGGCATCGACGGCCTCGTCGGCATAGCCGATATGGTCGACCAGGTGCTTGGCAAGCGCTTCGTCGCCTGGATAGGGACCGTTGTCGATCAGCGCCCGCACCTGGTCGCCGGCGAGCTTGCGGTCCTTGGCGATGCCGTCGGCGGTCTGGTCGAAGATCGACTTGACCATGCCGGTGAAGGCCTCGCGGTCGGTCCGCGGCAGCTTGGTCTCGGTCACCTGGGTCATGGCCGACTTATATTCGGCGCGCCGGTCGAAGGCGGCGGTGACGCCCAGCTTGTCGAGCGCGCCCTTGAAGAACGGCAATTCCGCGCCAACACCGATCAGGCCGACCGCGCCGACCGGCTGCAGCCAGATCTCGTCGAATGCGGTCGACAGGTAATAAGCGCGCGTACCGCCGCCCAGATCGCCGAAGCTGTCGGCATAGGCATAGGCGAATTTGCCCTTGGCGCGGAACGCGGCGATGGCGTCGCGCAGTTCCTGGACTTGGGCGAGGCCGAGCGGCACCTCGCCGGTGCGCGCCACCAGCCCGCGCACCCGGCCGTCGTCAGCGCCACGGCGGATCGCCTCGATCGTATCGGCGAAGCTGATCTTGCGGTCGCCCAGCAGCGCGTCGCCCAGCCCGGCCGATGCCTTCTCGGTTTCGGGCCGCTCGAAATCGAAGTGCAGCACGGTCGCCTCGGCGATCTCCGGCTTCCGGGATCCGTAATGCATGCCGAGATAGACGCCGAGCGAGACGATGGCGACGGCGAGCACGCCGATCACGGCAAAGAACCACAGGAAAAAGCGCATGGGGGGCGTCCTGAACGGGCGGCTCAGCGATCGAGCCGATGGTACTCGGGATTGGGCATCATATCGGTTGCCGACGCCATCCGGTTCGACAGGTTGAAGAAGGCGGCGGTCTCGGCCAGATCGAAGATGTCTTCCTCGCTCAGGCCCGCGCGCCGGAGTGCCACGCGGTCGCCGTCGTCGACGAGATGCGGCGTCGTGGTCAGCTTCCAGGCGAAATCGAGCATGGCGCGCTGCCGGCCATCGAGCGGGGCCACCCGGTAATTGAGCGCGATCATCTCGCCCAGCTGCGGATCGCCGGACAGGCGGCGGACCGCCTGGCCGTGGGCGACCAGGCAATAATAGCAGCGGTTGGCCGACGAGACCGTGACCGCGACCATTTCGCGCTCGAGCTTCGAGAGGCCGGACGGCGCCAGCATCAGCTCGTTATACATGGCGATGAAATTGCGCAGCTTGGCCGGCCTGAGGCTATAGGCGTGGAAGACGTTCGGCACGAAGCCGAGCTTCTCGACGCATTTCGCATAGATCGCCTGGAGATCCTCGTCGAGCCCGGCCGCATCGCCGATGCCGAGGGCCGAGATATGGTCGGGTTGCGGCATTCCTGTTCCTCGGGACGCGCCATGGATGGGAAGGGACCGGACTCTAGCACAAACGCAGGCGGGGTCAGCAGCGCTCCGGAATCGGCATCGCCCGGCGGATCGGATCGTGCCGTCGCGTGTTCTGGACCGAACCCCTGCCCGAGGAGCCGCCCATGACCGTCGTCGTTGCGCTGGCCGACGCCGCCCTGCACCTGATCGACCATGTCGCCGTGGGCGAGGAGATCATCATGGTCCGAGCCGGCCGGCCGGTCGCCCGGCTGGTGCCGATGGCGGATCCGGCGGGCCGGGACGAACCGGTCCGGCGCAGCCTGCAGGCCGGCGTCACCGACCCCAGCCTGCCCCAGGTGCAATGGACGGGCGCGCCGCGCCGGCCGGCGGCCTGAGCCCTATTCCCGGATGATCCGCACGTCGACCAGGGTTTCCGGCGGCACGGTCTCGCCCTTGAGCCGCTTCAGCAGGTATTCGACGCCCATGCGGCCCTGGCGGGCGGCGCGCTGGTCGACCGTGGCGGCGAGCGTGCCGGCGCGCACGGCATCGAGCGCCTCGGGCAGGGCGTCGTAGCCCACGACCTTGACGCGCTCGGCCCCGGCCGTCGCCAGCGCCGACAGCGCGCCCAGGGCCATGTTGTCGTTGGCGCAGAACAGCAGATCCAGATCGGGCGTGTGTGCGATGATCGCGCCGGCGACCTGTTCGCCGCGGTCGCGCTCCCACTCGGCGCCCTCGGTTGCGACCAGCAGCACCCGCCGGTCCTCGTTGAAGGCCCTGAGCGCGCCGGCCTTGCGCGCCTCGCCATTCCTCGCCCCCCGGATGCCTTCGATGATCGCGGCCTTGATCGCGTGCTTGGCGGGCCCGAAGCTGCGGAGGACCGCCTTGACGGCGCGATAGGCGGCGTCCTCGTTGTCGACGGTGATGAGCGGGACCGGCTTCAGGCCGGCCGTCGTCGCCGCGGCGGAGTCGATCGGGTTGTCGATGTCGACGACCGGGATGCCGGCCGCCTCGGCGCGCTTCAGCGCCGGAATGACCCGGAGCGAATCGGCCGGCGCCAGCAGGATGCCGTCGACCTTCTGATCGACCAGCCGATCGATGATCGCGATCTGCTGGTCGATCGAGGTTTCGAAATCCGGGGCCGCGACCTCGATCGAGGCACCCAGATCGGCGGCACCATCCTCGGCGCCGTCGACCATGGTCTCGAAATAGGGATTGCGGAAGGTCTTGATGACCAGGGCCAGATGCGGAGGCTGCGGTCCCCCATCGGCGGCGAAGGCTGCGGCAACCATCAGCAGGCCCAGAACGAGCAGGCCCGCCCCCAACAGTCTAATTTTCTTCATGTCCATCCCTGCCCGGACTGCCCGGGCCGCCGCACTGTTGTCGAGCTCGCTCCGACCTTACCCGCACTGCGCCCGGTGCTGAAGCATATGATCGGCCAGCACCAGGGCGGCCATCGCCTCGCCGACGGGCACGGCGCGGATGCCGACGCAGGGATCATGGCGGCCCTTGGTGACGATCTCGGTCTCTTCGCCCTCGATCGTCACGGTCTTGCGCGGCTGCAGGATCGAGCTCGTCGGCTTGACCGCGAAGCGCACGACCACGTCCTGGCCGCTCGAAATGCCGCCCAGGATGCCGCCGGCATGGTTCGACAGGAAGCGCACCCCGTCGTTGCCCATGCGCATCTCGTCGGCATTCTCCTCGCCCGACAGCGCCGCCGCGGCGAAGCCGTCGCCGATCTCGACCGCCTTCACGGCATTGATCGACATCATGGCCGAGGCAAGGTCGGCGTCGAGCTTCTGGTAGATCGGGTTGCCGAGCCCGGCCGGCACGCCGGACGCGACGATCTCGATCACCGCGCCGATCGAGGAGCCGGCCTTGCGCACGCCGTCGAGATATTTCTCCCATTCGGATGCGGCGACCGGGTCGGGACACCAGAACGGATTGCGCTCGACCTCGGCCCAGTCCCAGCGCGACCGGTCGATCTTGTGCGGGCCGATCTGGACCAGCGCGCCGCGGATGGTGATGCCGGCGCCCAGCACCGCGCGCGCGACGCCGCCGGCCGCGACCCGCGACGCCGTTTCCCGCGCCGACGAGCGGCCGCCGCCGCGATAGTCGCGGATGCCGTATTTCGACCAGTAGGTATAGTCGGCATGGCCGGGCCGGAACTTGTCCTTGATCTCGCCGTAGTCCTTGGAACGCTGGTCCTCGTTCTGGATCTCCAGCGCCACCGGCGTGCCGGTGGTCAGCCCCTCGAACACGCCCGAGAGGATGCGGACGCGGTCCGGTTCCTGGCGCTGGGTCGTGAAGCGCGACTGGCCGGGCCGGCGCCGGTCGAGCCATTGCTGGATATCGGCCTCGCTCAAGGGCAGGCGCGGCGGCACGCCGTCGACGACGCAGCCGATGGCAGGCCCATGGCTCTCGCCCCAGGTGGTGAAGCGGAACAGCGCGCCGAAGCTATTGCCGGCCATTTTGTCTACCTCTGTTCGACCTTCGTTGCGCGGGGACGGCCCTCACCCCATCCCTCTCCCGCCTGCGGGAGAGGGGGCCCAAGCGAAGCGAGGCGGGTGAGGGGGCCTCAGACGACGGCGATGTCGGGGGCGTCGACCGCCTTCATGCCGACGACGTGATAGCCGCAATCGACATGGTGGATCTCGCCCGAGACTCCGCTCGACAGATCGCTCACGAAATAGAGCCCGCTGCCGCCGACATCCTCGTTCGAGACGTTGCGCTTCAGCGGCGAATTATACTGGTTCCATTTCAGGATATAGCGGAAATCGCTGATGCCCGAGGCAGCCAGCGTCTTGACCGGGCCATAGGAGATGCCGTTGACGCGGATGCCCTGGCCGCCGAGGTCGACCGCCAGATAGCGCACGCTGGTCTCGAGCGCCGCCTTGGCCACGCCCATGACGTTGTAGTTCGGCATGACCCGCTCGGCGCCGAGATAGGTCAGCGTGACGAGGCTGCCGCCGTTCGGCATCAAGGCACTCGCCCGCTTGCACACGTCGGTGAAGGAGAAGCAGGAGATGTCGAGCGTGCGCAGGAAATTGCCGCGCGTCGTATCGCAATAGCGGCCCTTGAGCTCTTCCTTGTCAGAGAAGCCTACGGCGTGGACGACGAAATCGATCGAGCCCCAGCGGTCGGACAAGGCCTGGAAGGTCCGGTCCATCGAGCCCTCGTCGGTCACGTCGCATTCGACCAGGAAGTCCGAACCGATGCTGGCAGCCAGCGGGCGCACGCGCTTCTCCAGCGCCTCGCCCTGATACGTGAAAGCGAGCTCTCCACCCTGTGCGTGGACGGCTTGCGCGATGTGCCAGGCGAGCGACATGTGATTCGCCACGCCCATGATCAGGCCTCGCTTGCCGGCCATGAGGGTTCCAACGTTCGCCATAAGACGGCTGCTCCTGAATGCTTAACAATCAAAACTGGGCGCGATGCTACACGAAAGCACCCGGCGGCGGGAATGCCTGGCGGCTCGCCGCTTGGAAACGGGACGCCCTCCCCGTAGAATCGAGCGACGGCGCTCGAGACTTCTCTCCGGCTGACGCGATTGGCGCAAGGCATGATCGACCAGGGACTGAGCGAACGAGAGCATGCGCACCCGGCGCCCGACGCGGCGGCGCCGGTCGATGGTGTGCCGGCCGAGGTCGAAAGCTTCCGGCAGCGCTTCGTCCGTTTCACGCAGCATGTGGTCCGGCGCTTCATCGAGGACGGCTGCTTCGCCGCCGCCGGCGCGCTCAGCTACACCACGCTGGTCTCGATCGTGCCGCTGGCCGCGATCGGCCTCGCCGTGCTGTCGGCCTTCCCGATCTTCGACAAGCTGCGCGAGCGCGCGCTGATGGTGATGTTCGACAATTTCGTGCCGACGGTCGGCGCCACGGTCGAGCAATATATCAGCAGTTTCGCGCAGAGCGCCGGCAAGACCACGGCGATCGGGCTCTTGGTGCTGGCGATCACCGCGATCATGCTGCTGGCGACGATCGAGGACCGGCTCGACGCGATCTGGCGGGTCCATGCGCCGCGGCGCTGGATGGCGCGGATCCTGGTCTATTGGACGATGCTGACGCTCGGGCCGCTGCTGTTCGGCGTCGGCCTGTCGGTCTCGGCCAGCCTGCACGGCATCACCCGCGACATGGCCGTGGTCGGCGCCTCCCAGCATACGGTCGAGGAATGGCTCAATCTGCTGGCCGCCTATGCGCCGTTCCTGCTGGAGACGGCCGGGTTCACCCTGTTGTTCTGCCTCGTGCCGCATTGCCCGGTCCGCTGGCGCGACGGAGCCATCGGTGCGGTGGTTGCCGCCTTGCTGTTCGAGGGCTGCAAGGCCGGCTTCACGCTCTATCTCGCCCATTTCAACGCCTACACCGCGATCTATGGCGCGTTGGCGGTGATCCCGATCTTCCTTCTCTGGATGTACCTGTCGTGGAGCGTCGTGCTGTTCGGCGCCGAGATCGCGGCCGCCGTCCCGCTCTGGGGGCATGCTGCACCCGCCGAGGCGCTCGCCCGGCAGCGGGTCGACCTCGATCTGGGCCTGGCGGTCGTGGGGCGCCTCGCCCACCAGGGGCGCACCGGCGGCTCGCTCACGCTGCGGGCGCTGGCGACGGAGCTGGCGGCCCCAATCGGCCCGCTGTCGAACTGCCTCGACCGGCTGCTCGCGGCCAACTTCGTCGCGGCCAGCGTCGATGGCGGCTGGGTCCTGGCCCGGGATCTCGCGGCGGCGCGCCTGGTCGAGCTGAAGCAGGCGGTCGAGACCGAGCCCGCATACCGGCGGGGCCGGCGCATCGCCCGCCTCGGCCAGCGCTGGCAGGGTGTGAACGAGGCGGAACGGGCGGCGCTCGACGTGCCGGTCGCGGATCTGCTCCGCGACAGTTAGCTAATATTTCGGCCGGACGCTGTAGGAGTGGCGCTTCGCCCAGCGCTCGATGAATTCGGTAAGCTCGGCGTCCTTGGCGGTCGGCAGCACGACCTTGAGCGTCACCAGCTGGTCGCCCTGGCCGCCCAAGCCCTTGCCGCGCAGGCGCAGCACCGTGTCGGTGTTGGAGCCCTTCGGCACCTTGAGCGAGACCATGCCCTGCACGGTCGGCACGGTGACGGTGGCGCCCAGCACCGCCTCGGGCAGGGTCACCGGCAGGGTCATCAGGATGTCGTAGTCGCGCCGGGTGAACAGCGGATGCGGCTCGACCGTGATCTCGACGAACACGTCGCCGGCAGGGCCGCCGTTGCTGCCCGCCCCGCCCTGGGCCTTCAGCCGCAGGGTCTGGCCGTCCTGGGTCAGCGCCGGAATGTTCACGTCCAGCACACGTTGGTCCTTGATCACCAGCCGCTTGCGGGCGCCGGTCGCGGCCTCGATGAACGAGATGGTCAGCGACTGGTAGATATCGGCGCCGCGCAGCTTCGGGCCGTTGCCGGCCGCCTCGCGCCGAAAGCCCCAGCTGCGGCCGAAGAAACTGTCGAGCCCGTCGTCATCGAACGGATTGCCCCGGCTCCGTCCGGCACGGGATGCGGCTTCGGCGGCGGCCAGCTGACTGTCGTATTGGCGCCGCTTGGCCTCGTCCGACAGCACCTCATAGGCGGCCGTGATGTCGTTGAAGCGTCGTGCGCTCGCCGGATTGTTCGGATGCAGGTCGGGATGCAGTTCCTTGGCGAGCTTGCGGTAGGAGCGCTTGATCTCGTCCGCACTGGCGTTGCGGCCGACTTGGAGGGTAGCGTAGGGATCCATCATCGGGACTATCCTGCCAGCCGGTTAGCATTCCGTAAATTCAACGCCGAAAAGCCGCGGACGCCCAAGGGGTTGGCACGGCGCTCCGGCGGCGCTAGATCAAGCGGTGGAATCTGTCGCTGCTGGAGAACGACATGGACGCGGCCCGCGATCCCTACGATCTGTTCGATACCTGGTTCGCCGAGGCCTCGGCCGCCGAACCGGCCGATCCGAACGCCATGGCGCTCGCGACCACGACGCCCGACGGCTTCCCGTCGGTCCGGATCGTGCTCCTGAAGGGGCTCGATCGGCGCGGCTTCGTCTTCTACACGAACATCGACTCGCGCAAGGGCGAGGAGCTCGCGGCCAATCCCCGGGCCGCGCTCTGCTTCCATTGGAAATCGCTGAAGCGGCAGGTCCGCGTCGAAGGGACCATTTCCCGGGTCACGGATGCGGAGGCCGACGCCTATTTCGCCGGCCGGCCACGCGACAGCCGGATCGGCGCCTGGGCGTCGGACCAGTCGCGCCCGCTCGATTCGCGCGCGACGTTCGAGGCGCGGCTGCGCGAGTTCGATGCGAAATATCCGGGCGAGGCCGTGCCGCGGCCGCCGTTCTGGTCGGGCTACCGGCTGGCGCCGACCCGGATCGAGTTCTGGCAGGACCGGCCGTTCCGCCTGCATGACCGGCTGGTCTTCACGCCCGAGGGCGCGGGCTGGGCGATCGAGCGGCTCTATCCATGATCGCGCTACGCGCGCTGGCGCTCGCCGGCCTCGGCCTCGTTCTCGCCGCCTGCACGAACGAAAAGGAAGTGGCAGGACAGCAGGCCTATCGGCATGGCTTCGAGGCGATCGGCCAGGGCGACTGGCTGAAGGCGCAGGAATACCTGACCCAGGCGAAGGCGGCCTTTCCCAAGGATCCGTACGTGCTCCTGAACCTGGGCGTGGTGGCCCAGCGCCTCGGCCGGTTCGACGAGGCGCGCGGCTATTACCAGCAGGTGATCGACCAAGCGCCGGACGTCGTTCCGCAGCAGGTGTCCGACCCGGCGGCCGCCGGCAAGTCGCTGGCCGACCTGGCGCGCGACGATCTGGCGACCCTGCCGCCGAGCTAGCAAGACGCGGGCGGGGTGGCGCGGCGGCGATGCTGCGCCTACATTCACCGGCATGAGCGAAAACCCCGTCCTCCTCCTGACCGGCGCCAGCCGCGGCATCGGTCATGCCACCGTCAAGCGCTTCAGCGATGCCGGCTGGCGCGTCATCACCGTCTCTCGCGACGTCGTGCCGCCGGAATGTCGGCGCGACCCGAACTGGACCCAGCACATCACGGCCGACCTGGCCGACGCGTCGACTCTCGACCAGTTCATCGCCGACGTGCGCGACGAATTGGGCGGCGGGCCGCTGAACGCGCTGGTCAACAATGCCGGCATCTCGCCCAAGACGCCGTTCCAGGAGCGGCTCGGCTGCCTCAACGGCGATCTCGCCGACTGGCACCAGGTGTTCCAGCTGAATTTCTTCACGCCGCTGGCGCTCGGCCGGGCGTTGGCGTCGAACCTGGCCAGGGCCAAGGGCGCGATCGTGAACGTAACGTCGATCGCGGGCCACGCGGTCCATCCCTTCGCGGGTTCGGCCTATTCGACCTCGAAGGCGGCGCTGTCGGCGCTGACCCGCGAGATGGCGGTCGAGTTCGCCCAGCTGGGCGTGCGCGTCAACGCGGTGGCGCCCGGCGAGATCGAGACGGCAATGCTGTCGCCCAACACCGACGTACTGATCCCGCGCATTCCCCTGAACCGCCTGGGCCAGCCCGATGACGTCGCCTCGACGATCTTCTACCTGTGCGCGCCGGAATCGACCTACATCACCGGCACCGAGATCTACGTCACCGGCGGGCAGCACCTGTTTTAGCCCGGTAAGGATGTTTTAGATCGTCATCCCCGGGCTTGACCCGGGGATCCACGCGGCAGTTGCCGCGTCATTCCGGCCGCCCATAGTTGCTGGATGCCAGGTGGTTGGACCTACATCATGACGAACAAGTCGAACGGCGTTCTCTATGTCGGCGTGACCAGCGACCTTGCCCGCCGAACCAGGGAGCATCGGGCTGATCTCTGCGACCTGATCGGCTGAGACACGTGGATCCCCGGGTCAAGCCCGGGGATGACGCTGAGAGGCGGGCGCTTGCCGCAAGACCGTCCCTGAGTTCAGCCCCTGGCGGACCGCTTTACCCGCAGCAGCGCTGGCTGAAGCCGTCGATCCAGCTGAGGCGGATGTCGAGCAGCTGGATCTGCAGCGCCAGCCAGTCCTTGAACAGGTTGGCGCCGTCGCTCTGTTCCTCGAGCTCGACGAAGCGCTGGCGCTCGGCGGTCGTGAGCGTGCGCAGCAGGGCGATCTGTTCCTGCCGTTCGGACGGGCTCAAGAGATGCAGGAAGCGCATCTTGAGCGCCACCACCAGGCGGCTCAGCTCCGTGTTGGGCGACCGAATGGGCGCCTTCAGCAGCTTCAGCAGCATTTCCTCACCGGCCGGGGTCAGGGTCAGGCGCGGGTCCTTCTGGCCCTCGTCCTCGGCCAGGTCCATGACCACGCCTTCGGCCCGCAGCAGCTCGATCGAGATGCCCATGAGGTCGAGCGACGGGCCGACGATGCGGCTGGTGAACAGCCGGACGTCGGCCGCGATCTCGCCATAGGTCCGGGGCTTGGTCGCGAGCGCGCCCAGGGCGGCGATCCGGACGGTTTCGATCGGGACGAGCGAATTGTCGCGATACATGCGGGCGGGCTCAGGCAGCGACGGCGCGGCGCAGCATCAGGCGCGACCAGACCTCGCTCATGGCTTCCACCAGATGATCGATGTCCTGGGTCGTATGGAGCGGGGTCGGCGTGATGCGCAGGCGCTCGGTGCCGCGCGGCACGGTCGGATAGTTGATCGGCTGGATATAGATATGATGGCGCTGCAGCAGATCGTCGGACGCGCGCTTCACCAGCCGGGCGTCGCCGACCATGACCGGCAGGATATGGGTCTCGCTCGGCATCACCGGGATGCCGGCGGCGATCAGCCGGCGCTTGACCTCGGCGACGTTCGCTTGCTGGCCGGCGCGTTCGGCCTGGCTGTCCTTCAGGTGCCGGATCGCGGTCCGGGCGCCGGCGGCGGTGACCGGCGTCATCGAGGTGGTGAAGATGAAGCCGGACGAATAGGAGCGGACGAAATCGATCAAGGCCGCGGAGGCCGCGATATAGCCGCCGTGGCAGCCGAACGCCTTGCCGAGCGTGCCCTGGATCACGGTCACCCGGTCCATCACGCCGTCGCGTTCGGCGACGCCGGCGCCGCGCGGGCCGTACATGCCGACCGCATGGACCTCGTCCAGATAGGTCATGGCGCCGTGCTTGTCGGCGACGTCGCACAGCTCCGCGATCCGGCCGACGTCGGCGTCCATGGAATAGACGCTCTCGAAAGCGACCAGCTTGGCGCGCTCCGGCCCGTACTCGCCGAGCAGCCGGTCGAGATCGGCGGCGTCGTTATGGCGGAAGATGCGCTTCTCGGCACCGGAATGGCGGATGCCCTCGATCATCGAGGCATGGTTGAGCGCGTCCGAAAACACGACGCAGCCCGGCAGGTGCTTGGCCAGGGTCGACAGCGTCGCCTCGTTCGCGACATAGCCGGTGGCGAAAATCAGCGCCGCTTCCTTGCCGTGCAGGTCGGCGAGTTCGCGTTCCAACAGGATATGCTCGTGGCTGTTGCCCGAGATGTTGCGCGTACCGCCGGCGCCGGCGCCGACCCGGTCGAGCGCGCCATGCATCGCCGCCAGCACCTTCGGGTGCTGGCCCATGCCGAGATAGTCGTTCGAGCACCAGATCGTGACCTCGCCGCCGACACCATGGTGGTAGGCGCGCGGGAAGGCCCCGACGATGCGCTCCAGCTCGGCGAATTCCCGATAGCGCCCCTCCTGCTTGAGCGCGTCGATCCGGTCGGCGAAGAAAAGCTCGTAATTCATTCGGCACATGTCCCAGGGATGGTCCGGTCCCTGTCGCCATCGCGCGGGTCGGGGCCATCTGCCCACAAGAGCATACCGGCCGTTCCCACGGCCGATATACGCACTCATCATGCGCCGCCCCGAAACGCAAGCGTCGGGGCGGCTTGTCGCACCTGGCGCAACACCCCATGCGACGGACGCATGGGGGGAGATTTAAGACCTGGGCCTCAGGCCGCAAGTCCCTTGGCTGCAACCCACCCGTCGAATTCGTCCATCGTGGCGGCGAGCCGGTCGAAGATTTCGCGGATGTCGGCCTCGGTCACGATCATCGGCGGGCAGAGCGCGATCGAATCGCCGACCTGGCGCACGATCAGGCCATGTTTCAGGGCCAGGTCCTGGACCAGGCCGCCGATGTTGAGCGACGGGTCGAACGGCGCCTTCGTCGCCTTGTCCCTGACCAGCTCCATGGCGCCGATGAGGCCGACGCCGCGCACCTCGCCGACGAACGACCGCTCGGCGAAGGCGCGGAACCCTTCCTGGAACGGGGCGGTCAGCGCCCGGACCCGGGCGACGATGTCGCGCTCCTCATAGATCTTGAGCGTCTCGAGCGCGACGGCGGCGCAGACCGGATGGCCGGTGTAGGTATAGCCATGGGCGAAACTGCCGATCTTCTCGCTCTGGCGCACCAGCTCCTGGTAGATCTTCTCGTTCACCAGCGTCGCCGAGATCGGCAGATAGGCGGCGGAGAGCTGCTTGGCGCAGCTCAGGATGTCCGGCTCCATGCCGAAGGTGGTGCTGCCCCAGAACGCGCCCGTGCGGCCGAAGCCGGTGATGACCTCGTCGGCGATCAGCAGCACATCATATTTCTTCAGCACCGCCTGGATCTTCTGGAAGTATGTCGCGGGGGGCACGATCACGCCGCCGGCGCCCTGCACCGGCTCGGCGATGAAGGCGGCGACCGTGTCCGGGCCCTCGCGCTGGATCAGCGCGTCGAGGTTCTCGGCGAGCCGCGTCGCGAAATCCTCCTCGCTCTCGCCCGGCTTGGCGAAGCGGTAGTGATGCGGGCAGTCGGTGTGCCGGACATTGGCGATCGGCAGGTCCCAGTCGCGATGGTTGTTCGGCAAGCCGGTCAGGCTCGCCGCCGCGACGGTGACGCCATGGTAGCCCTTCATGCGGGCAATGATCTTCTTCTTGCGATAGAGGCCGCGGGCATTGTTGTAGTACCAGACCAGCTTGACCGCCGTGTCGTTGGCCTCGGAGCCGGAATTGTTGAAGAACACCTTCGACATCGGCACCGGTGCCAACTGGATGAGCTTCTCGGCAAGCTCGGTCGAGCGGTCGTGGGCCTTGGCCGCGAAGGTATGGTAGAACGGCAGCCGCCGCATCTGGGCGGCCGCGGCCTCGACCAGCCGCTCTTCGCTGAAGCCCAGGCCCGCGCACCACAGCCCCGCCATGGCCTCGATATATTCCTTGCCGTCCTCGTCCTTGACCCGGATGCCGCTGCCCTCGGTGATCATCAGCGGGCCGGAAGTCTCGAACTTCTTGAGGTTCGTATAGGGATGCAGGACGAAGGCCTTGTCCCGGCTGCTCAGTGAATTGCCTGCGAAACTCATGACGCGTCTTCCCTTTGGAGGCCGGCGATGGGCTGGACGCCCATCATTCCTTAACCATCGGCCCCGGTCAAATCGGCCCTGTCTGCGCGAAATTCTGTAATTCGAACCCTCGCTGGTTGAAAATGTCGTGCTCCGCGCCGGCTGCGACACAAAAGATCGCTCGGCAGCCCCCTCAAAACATTTGACTTGCGGGCAGCGGCATAGCGCAATCTTGCTGTCAAAAGGGACGACCATGCCGCAAACGAAGCATGGCGTCCGACAGGGATAAGGGGCCGGGCATCGGCCCGACGGGCTGGCACGATCGAGGGGGACGAGAAAAGATGCGAAGGATTTTCAATCGCCTGGCGGCGGGGCTGCTCGTCGCCGGGTTGGCTTTGCCATTGGCCGGTCCGGCCTCGGCCGCGACCTTGCGTTGGGCGAATGACGGCGACGTCAATTCGATGGACCCTTATGCGCGCAACGAAACCTTCCTGCTGACCTTCCTGCAGAACATCTACGAGCCGCTTGTCCGGCGCTCCAAGGATCTCAAGGTCGAGCCGTCGCTCGCGACCGAATGGGCGCAGACTGCTCCCGATGTCTGGCGGTTCAAGCTGCGGCAGGGTGTCAAGTTCTCCGACGGCACGCCGTTCGGCGCTGACGACGTCATCCTTTCGTATCAGCGGGCGCGGCAGCCGACGTCCAACATGAACAGCTACTTCGTGACCGTGCAGGACCTGGTGAAGGTCGACGACTACACGGTCGAGTTCCATACCAAGGGCCCGGACCCGATCCTGCCGGAGGAACTGACCAACTGGGGCATCATGTCGAAGGCATGGTGCGAGAAGAATAACGCGACCGTGCCGGCCGACCTCGGCAAGGTGACGGAAGAGAGCTTCGCCACCCGCAACGCCATGGGCACCGGCCCCTTCATGCTGAAGGAGCGCGTGCCCGACGTGCGCACGGTGCTGGTCGCCAATCCCAACTGGTGGGACAAGCCGGTCGGCAACGTGACCGAGGCGGTGTTCACCCGCATCGCCAACCCGGCGACCCGGGTCGCGGCCCTGCTCTCGGGCGAGATCGATTTCATCTATACGGTGCCGCCGCAGGACGTCGACCGCATCGCGACCACCTCCGGCACCAAGATCCTGAAAAAGCCCGAGCTTCGGACGATCTTCCTGGGCTTCGACCAGACGCGCGATGAGCTCCTGGAGAGCAACATCAAGGGCAAGAACCCGTTCAAGGACGCGCGGGTGCGCGAGGCGTTCTATCGCGCAATCGACGAGAAGACGATCGTCACCAAGGTCATGCGCGGCCAGGCCGAAGCGACGGCGCTGATGATCGCACCTGGTGTCAATGGCTTCGACAAGTCCTTGAACGAGCGGGTGCCGTACGATCCGGAGACGTCCAAGAAGCTCCTGGCCGACGCCGGCTATCCGAACGGTTTCGAGACCGGGATGGATTGCCCGAACGACCGCTACGTCAATGACGAGGCGATCTGCCAGGCGGTGGTCGCCATGCTGGCCAAGGTCGGCGTCAAGGTGAACCTGCTGGCCCAGACCCGCCTCAAGTATTTCGGCAAGATCGGCGCGCCCAATTATGCCGCCAGCTTCTACATGCTGGGCTGGACGCCCTCGACCTACGATGCCCACAACATGCTGGCCTCGCTGGTCGCGACCCGCACGCCGGCCGTCGGGCTCGGAGACAACAACGACGGCGGCATCTCGAATGCCCAGGTCGATGCCGACGTCAAGGCGATCCAGGTCGAGACCGATTCGAAGAAGCGCTTGGGCCTGATCGCCGACGCGCTCGGCGTGATCAAGAACCAGTTCCTCTATATCCCGCTGCATCAGCAGGTCGTGGTCTGGGCCGCGCGCAGCAACGTCGATGTCGTCCAGATGGCCGACAATTACTTCCCGCTACGCTTCGTCACCGTGAAGTAGCCGCTCGCCGGCCGATGGCTTACCAGCCGCCGCTCCTTCGGGGGCGGCGGCCCCTGGTTGGGAATGAAGGATGCGACTGATGTTCGGGCGAATTTCGGCAGCGCTATGGGCGGCCGGGCTGGCGACGGTGCTGGGCGCGGTGGTCGGGCAGGGCCCGGCCTCGGCCGCGACCTTGCGCTGGGCGAATGACGGCGACGTCAATTCGATGGATCCGTATGCGCGGCAGGAGACCTTCCTGCTGACCTTCATGCAGAACATCTACGAGCCGCTGGTCCGGCGCTCCAAGGATCTCAAGGTCGAGCCGTCGCTCGCGACCGAATGGGCGCAGACGGCGCCCGATGTCTGGCGCTTCAAGCTGCGCCAGGGCGTCAAGTTCTCCGACGGCACGCCGTTCACGGCCGACGACGTGCTGTTCTCGTTCCAGCGCATCAAGCAGCCGACCTCGGCGCTCAACAGCAACGTCGCGACGGTGAAGGCGCTGAACAAGATCGACGATTACACCGTCGAATTCGTCACCAACGGTCCCGATCCGATCCTGCCCGGGGAACTGGCCCAATGGGGCATGATGTCGAAGGCCTGGTGCGAGAAGAACAACGCGACCGTGCCGGCCGACCTCGGCAAGGTGACCGAGGAGAATTACGCGACCCGCAACGCCATGGGCACGGGGCCCTTCATGCTGAAGGAGCGCGTGCCCGACGTGCGCACCGTGCTGGTCGCCAATCCCAACTGGTGGGACAAGCCTGAAGGCAATGTGACCGAGGCAGTGTTCACCCGCATCGCCAACCCGGCGACCCGGGTCGCGGCCCTGCTCTCGGGCGAGATCGATTTCGTCTATACAGTGCCGCCACAGGACGTCGACCGCATCGCGACCACGCCCGGCACAAAGATCATCAAGTCGCCCGAGCTCCGGACGATCTTCCTCGGCATGGACCAGATGCATGACGAGCTCCTCGAGAGCAACGTCAAGGGCAAGAACCCGTTCAAGGACGTGCGGGTGCGCGAGGCGTTCTATCGCGCGATCGACGAGAATGCGATTGCGACCAAAGTCATGCGCGGCCAGGCCCAGCCGACCGCCGAGATGATCGCGCCGGGCATCAACGGCTTCGACAAGTCCTTGAACGAACGGGTGCCGTACGATCCGGAGAAGTCCAGGAAGCTGCTGGCCGATGCCGGCTATCCGAACGGCTTCGAGACCGGGATGGATTGCCCGAACGACCGTTACGTCAATGACGAGGCGATCTGCCAGGCGGTCACCGCCATGCTGGCCAAGGTCGGCATCAAGGTGAACCTGCTGGCCCAGACCCGCCTCAAGTTCTTCGGCAAGATCGGGTCGCCCAACTACGCCTCGAGCTTCTACATGCTGGGCTGGACGCCCTCGACCTACGACGCCCACAACATGCTGGCCTCGCTGGTCGGCACGCGGACGCCCGGCGCCGGCATCGGCGACAATAACGACGGCGGCATCTCCGTGCCGACGCTCGACCAGAGCATCAAGCAGATCCAGGTCGAGATCGATCCGGCGAAGCGCCAGGCGCTGATCTCCCAGGCGCTCGGCGTGATCAAGGACCAGTTCCTCTACATTCCGCTGCATCAGCAGGTCGTGGTCTGGGCCGCGCGCAGCAACGTCGACGTGGTGCAGATGGCCGATAATTTCTTCCCGCTGCGCTTCGTCACCGTGAAGTAGCCGACGTCTTGCGCTCGAAACTCTTTCCACGGGGCGCCGCCGATCAGGCGGTGCTTCTCGAGCGGAGCAGGCACCGATGATCGTGTTCCTGCTGCGCCGGCTGCTCCAGTCGCTGGCGGTCATGCTGGCGGTGGCGCTCATCGCCTTCACCCTCTTCCGCTTCGTCGGCGACCCGATCAACGGCATGGTCGGCCAGGACGCGACCCAGGCAGAACGCGACGCGCTGCGCGAGAGCCTCGGCCTCAATGATTCCGTCCTGGTGCAATTCGGCCGCTTCGTCGGCCGGACGGCGCACGGCGAGTTCGGGCTCAGCTACCAGCTGGCCCGGCCGGTCAACGACATCATCCTCGAGAAGATGCCGGCGACGCTCGAGCTTTCCATCGTTTCGTCGCTGATGGCGCTCGTCGTCGGCGTGACCCTGGGCGTCTTCACCGGCCTCAGGCCGCGCGCGGCCTCGTCGCGCCTGCTGCTCGCTGGCTCCTTGGTCGGCGTGTCGCTGCCGACCTTCCTCATCGGCATCCTGCTGATCCTGGTCTTTTCGGTCTGGCTGCGCTGGCTGCCGTCCTACGGGCGCGGACCGACGATCCAGCTCGGCTGGTGGTCGAGCGGGCTGTTCAGCGTCGATGGCTGGCGGTCGCTGATCATGCCGGCCTTCACCCTGGCGCTCTATCCGATGACGCTCATCATTCGCCTGGTGCGGGCGGAGATGCTCGAGGTGATGCGCACCGACTACATCAAGTTCGCCCGGGCGCGGGGGCTGACCAACCGGGCGATCCATTTCGGCCATGCGCTCAAGAACACGCTGGTGCCGGTCATCACCATCACCGGCGTGCAGCTCGGCACGGTCATTGCCTTCGCCGTCATCACCGAGACGGTGTTCCAATGGCCGGGCATGGGGCTGATGTTCATTCAGGCGGTCAACTCGGCCGACATCCCGGTGATGTCGGCCTATCTGGTGCTGGTCGCCCTGTTCTTTGTCATCATCAACCTGGCGGTCGATCTCTTGTACTACCTGGTCGATCCACGGCTTCGGCTTCAGCGCGGCGGGGGTGGCCATGGCCGCTGACGCCATCAAGGCCGGCCTGGTCCGGCGCTTATGGGACGCCGATCTCGCCTATAGTTTCCGGCGGTCGCCGGTCGCGGTCGTCTCGGCCATCGTCACCTTGGCACTGATCCTGGGCGCGGTGTTCGCGCCCTGGGTGGCGCCGCACAACCCGTTCGACCTCTCGACCATCAGCCTGATCGACGCGTTCGATCCGCCGCAATGGGTCGATGGCGGCTCGCCCGATTTCCCGCTCGGCACCGACGAGCAGGGACGCGACGTACTGTCGGCGATCCTGTTCGGGGCGCGCATCTCGCTCGGCGTCGGCCTGTTCTCGACCGTCTTCGCCGTCACCCTGGGGATCACGGCGGGGCTGATCGCCGGATGGCGCGGCGGGCTGGTCGATGCGTTCATCATGCGCATCGCCGACGTACAGCTGTCGTTCCCCGCCATCCTGGTCGCGCTCTTGATCGACGGCATCGTGCGCAGCACGCTGCCCCACGACCAGCAGGACCAGATCGCGCTCGTCGTGCTGGTCGGATCGATCGGCCTTTCGGGCTGGGTCCAGTTCGCCCGCCTGGTGCGCGGCTCGACCCTGGTCGAGCGCAACAAGGAATATGTCCAGGCGGCGCGGGTCATCGGCGTGCATCCGATGCGCATCGTCGTGACCCACGTCCTGCCGAACGTGCTGACCCCGGTGCTGGTGGTGGCGACGATCTATTTCGCCTTCGCCATCATCACCGAGGCGACCCTGTCCTTCCTCGGCGTCGGCGTGCCGCCGACCGAGCCGTCGCTGGGCACGCTCATCCGCATTGGCAACGGCTATCTCTTCTCCGGCGAATGGTGGATCACCGTGTTTCCGGCCGTAACGCTCGCCGCGCTCGTCCTGTCGGTCAATCTTCTGGGAGATTGGGTGCGCGACGCGTTCAATCCGCGGCTCCAATGAGCGCGCTCCTGGAACTGCGCCATGTCCGGATCGAGCTGCCGACCCGGCGCGGCACGCTCGTCGCGGTCGACGACGTCAGCTTCTCGATCGGCGAGGGCGAGGTGCTGGGCGTGGTCGGCGAATCGGGCGCCGGCAAGTCGATCACCGCCGCCGCGATCATCGGCCTGCTCGAGCCGCCGCTGCGCCAGACCGGCGGCGAGATCCTGCTCGAAGGCGGCCGCATCGACAATCTGCCGCCGGACGCGTTCCGGCGGGTGCGCGGCAAGCAGATCGGCGCGATCTTCCAGGATCCGCTGACCAGCCTCAACCCGCTCTATACGATCGGCCGCCAGCTGGTCGAGACGATCCAGACCCATCTGCAGCTCGGCGACAAGGCGGCGCGGACCCGGGCGATCGAGCTGCTGCAGGAGGTCGGCATTCCCGGCGCCGCCGAGCGGTTCGGGGCCTATCCGCATCAATTCTCCGGCGGCATGCGCCAGCGCGTCGTGATCGCGCTGGCCTTGGCGGCCAATCCGCGCCTGATCGTCGCCGACGAGCCGACCACGGCCCTCGACGTCTCGACCCAGGCGCAGATCATTTCGCTTCTGAAGCGGCTGTGCCGGGACCATGGCACGGCGGTCATGCTGGTGACCCACGACATGGGCGTGATCGCCGAGACGGCCGACCGGGTCGCGGTGATGTATGCCGGCCGCATCGCGGAGATCGGGCCGGTCCGCCAAGTGGTGAAGCACCCGCAGCATCCCTATACCGTCGGCCTGATGGGCTCGATCCCGTCGATCGGCGGGGCACTCGGCCGGCTGCCGCAGATCGACGGCGCCATGCCGCGCCTGGGCTCGATCCCGCCGGGCTGCGCCTTCAATCCGCGCTGTCCCCGGGTCATGGATCGCTGCCGAGTCGAGCGGCCCGACCTGCTCCAGGCCGACGGCACGCTCGCCGCCTGCTGGCTGCATGCTGAGCAAGTCGCCGAGGGGGCGGTCCATGGCTGATACCGTGCTGCGCCTCAACGACGTCCGCCGCCTGTTCGACGTCTCGGCGCCCTGGCTCGCGCGCGTGCTGAGCGGCAGCGGCCCGCGTACGCTCAAGGCGGTCGACGGCGTCAGCTTCGAGATTGCGCGCGGCGAAACCTTCGCGCTGGTCGGCGAGAGCGGTTGCGGCAAATCGACGGTCGCCCGCCTCGTCGTCGGGCTCTACGAGCCCTCGTCCGGCGCCATCGAGATCGACGGTACCGACATCGCGTCCTTGAAGACCCGTGCGAGCCAGGCGCCGATCCGGCGACGGGTGCAGATGGTGTTCCAGGATCCCTACGCCAGCCTCAATCCGCGCTGGCGGGTCAGGGACATCATCGCCGAGCCGATCCGGACCCACCGCCTGGTCAAGGGCGAGGCGGCGATCGCCGCCCGGGTCGATGAGCTGTTGCGCCAGGTCAGCCTGACCCCGGCCGACGGCAACAAGTTTCCGCACGCGTTCTCGGGCGGGCAGCGCCAGCGCATCTCGATCGCCCGGGCGCTCGCGTCCGAGCCGGAGTTCCTGGTGCTGGACGAGCCGACCTCGGCGCTCGACGTCTCGGTCCAGGCCCAGATCCTCAATCTGATGAAGGACCTGCAGCGCCGGCTGGGCCTCACATACCTGTTCATCTCGCACAATCTGGCGGTGATCTATCACGTGTCGGACAAGATCGGCGTGATGTACCTGGGCCGGCTGGTCGAGATCGCCAGCAAGGCCGACCTGTTCGCCCGGCCGCTGCATCCCTACACGCGCCTGCTGCTCGACACCGTGCCCGATCTGGCGATGACCGGCCGCGAGCGGCAACCGGTCCGCGGCGAGGTGCCGAACCCGATCGACCCGCCAAGCGGCTGCGCCTTTCACCCGCGCTGCCCCTACGCCAATGACCGCTGCAAGACGGAGCGGCCGTCGCTTCTGGCGAGCGGCGGCAATCTCGTCGCGTGCCACGCGGTCGAGGAAGGCCGTTTGCCGGGGTGGCCGCTTCAAGTATAGTTCGTTCGGATTCTGACGAATTCGTGACGCTGCCAAGTCGTTTCGACTTCTATTCGAAGTTGATTGACCGGGTTTTCTTCGTGCCCAATGGTCCCGTCCGCCCGCACCTTGAGCCATTGGGCATTGGTGCCGAAGGGGGAGACCGATGGCCGACCATGTATGGCAGGTTCTGTTTGCCTGCTCGGACAATTCCGCGCGCGGCATCATGGCCGAGGCGCTGCTGACCCATTGGGGCCGCGGCCGCTTCCACGTCGTGAGCGCCGGCTACCGGCCCGCGGACGAGATCGATCCGATCGCGAAGGATCTGCTGGGCAAGCTCGATCTCGCGACCGGCGCGCTCCATCCCAAGAGCTGGGACCGCTTTGCCGGGCCCGATGCGCCGGCGCTCGATTTCGTCTTCGTCCTGTGCGAGAGCTGCGCCGAGCAGCCGATGCCGGAATTCCCCGGCCATCCGATGGTCGCCCACTGGCACCTGCCGGATCCGAAACAGGCCGAAGGCAGCGAGGTCGAGCGCGCCCAGGCGTTCCGCGAGGCGCTGCGATCGATCGAGGCCCGGATCAAGCCGTTCGTGGCACTCCGCGAGGAGGCGCTCGACCGCATCGTCATGCGCGAGCGGCTGGAGGAGATCGGCCGCCGGGGCGCGATCGGCGGCTGAGCGCCGCGACCGTTTCCCCGGCGCTACCCGTGCGGCTACTCGGGCGCCTTCCAGCCTTCCGGATCGTCCAGGAACGACTTGATCGCCAGATATTGCGGCTCGGTGAAGTTGCCGCGCTCATGCGCCAGCGCCAGCACGTCGTGCCAGGTGGTGAGCCCGTGCAGCGCCACGCCGGCCTCGCCCAGGCTCGAGACGCTCGACGGGAAGATGCCGTAGTTGAAGACGACGAAGGTATGGGCGATCTGGCCGCCGGCGGCCCGGATCGCATTCACGAAATTGATCTTGGACGTGCCCTCGCTCGCCAGGTCCTCGACCAGCAGCACGCGGGCACCCTCCTTCATCTCGCCCTCGATCTGGGCCATGCGGCCGAAGCCCTTCGGCTTCTTGCGGATGTAGAGCATGGGCAGCGACAGGCGCTCGGCAATCCAGGCGGCGAAGGGAATGCCCGCCGTCTCGCCGCCGGCAATGGCGTCGAGCGATTCGTAGCCGACGCGGCGCAGGATCATCTCCGCGCCCAGGTCCATCAGCTTGGCGCGCGCCCGTGGGAACGAGATCAGCCGGCGGCAGTCGATATAGACCGGGCTCTTGCGGCCCGAGGTGAAGGTGAAAGGCTCGTCCGGGCGGAAATGGACGGAATTGGTTTCGAGCAGGATGCTCGCCGCGGCCAGGGCCGCCTGCTTCTCGAAGCTGTCGCTCATCGATCCGTTCCTTGAGGATATTTATCCGCGTTTCTAAGGGGCGGCGTGGCGCTCGGCAATGCCCGACTTGAGGGTCGCAGCTATATGGGCGGTGCTGCTGGACGCCCACTAGATGTAGTGGTAATCAGGGGGCTTCCCCGTTGCCCGAGGCCCTGTTCCATGCCGTTGAACCAAGACCAGCAGACCGAGATCGCAGCACTCCGCCAGGTGTCGACCCCGACCCGCCGGGCGACCGTGCCGGCGCTCGAGGAGATTCTCTACGAGGCGCTGCCGGTGCTCGATCACGGCTTCGTCCGGGTCGTCGACTATATGGGCGACGACGCCGCGGTGGTGCAGGCGGCCCGCGTCTCCTACGGCCGCGGCACCAAGAAGGTGAGCGAGGACAAGGGGCTGATCCAGTACCTGATGCGCCACCGTCACTCGACTCCGTTCGAGATGTGCGAGATCAAGTTTCATGTGAAACTGCCGATCTTCGTGGCCCGGCAATGGATCCGGCACCGCACCGCCAACGTGAACGAGATCTCGGCGCGCTATTCGATCCTCGACAACGAGTTCTACGTGCCGGCGCCGGCCCAGCTCGCCGCGCAATCCGCTGTGAACCGCCAGGGCCGCGGCACGGTGCTCGAGGGCGACGAGGCGAAGCGGGTGATGGCGCTGCTGCGCGAGGACGCGGAGCGTGCCTATGGCCATTACGCCGAGCTGCTGAACGAGGACGACGCCGGCCAGGTCGTCGACCCGTCGCGCACCGGGCTCGCGCGGGAACTCGCGCGCATGAACCTGTCGCTCAATTTCTATACCCAGTGGTACTGGAAGACGGACCTGCATAATTTTATGCATTTCCTCAGCCTGCGCGCCGACCCGCATGCCCAGTACGAGATCCGGGTCTATGCCGACGCCATGCTGGGCGTGCTCGACCGCTGGTGCCCGGCGACGGCCGACGCCTTCCGGCAATACCGCATGGGCGGCGCGCATCTCTCCGCCGCGGCCCTCGACGTCGTCCGCCGGCTCATCGCCGGCGAGACCGTGACCCAGGAGCAGTCCGGCCTCGGCAAGCGCGAATGGACCGAGCTGCAGGCGACGCTCGGGCGGTAGGGAGGTAGGGCGTCCGACGCTCAATACTCACCGTCATGGCCGGGCTTGACCCGGCCATCCACGCGACGGAGGCCGCGCGGCCCTCTTGCTCGGCGTGCTCAGGGGCGGAGACGCGTGGATCCCCGGGTCAAGCCCGGGGATGACGATTTTCGAAGCCTAACCAACTGACTTGATGACCAGAAAAGAACACTCGGCTTCTATTCGATCGTGATCTTGGGCGCCGGCCGCGGTGCCGCGCCTGAGATCTTCTCCCAGACTCGCTGGGCGATCTGCATGTAGGCCTGGGCCAGCGGCGAGGCCGGTTCCTCGACCACGATCGGGGTGCCGGCGTCCGAGGTCTCGCGGATGCGGATGTCGAGCGGGATCTCGCCCAGGAACTCGGTGCCCATCTTGTCCGCTTCCTTGCGTGCGCCGCCGTGGCTGAAGATGTCGGTGCGGTGGCCGCAGTTCGGGCAGCAGAAATAGCTCATGTTCTCGATCACGCCGAGCACCGGCACCTCGACCTTGGCGAACATGTTGATGCCCTTGCGCGCGTCCAAGAGGGCGATGTCCTGGGGGGTCGAGACGATGATGGCACCCGCGAGCGGCACCTGCTGGGCCATGGTCAGCTGCGCGTCGCCGGTGCCGGGCGGCATGTCGACCAGCAGGATATCGAGCTCACCCCAGGCGACGTCGCGCAGCATCTGCTGCAGGGCGCCCATGACCATCGGCCCGCGCCATATCGTCGCCGTATCCTCGGGCACCAGGAAGCCGATCGACATGGTGACGATGCCGTGGTTGCGCATCGGCTCCAGGATCTTGCCGTCGGGCGAGCGCGGCCGGCCGGAGATGCCCAGCATGCGCGGCTGCGACGGCCCGTAGACGTCGGCGTCGAGCAGGCCGACCTTGAGGCCCTGGGCCGCCAGCGCCACCGCGAGATTGGTGGTCGTCGTCGATTTGCCGACGCCGCCCTTGCCCGAGGCGACGGCGACGATGGCGCGGGCGCCGGGCACCAGCGCGCGCGGCGCCGGGCGTGCCGCCGCCGGGCCATGGGCATGGCCGTGGCCGGCGTGGGGCGGCTGGGGCGAGGCCTGGGGCGCGCGGGTACCGGTCAGCATGGCGGTGACCGACAGCACGCCCGGGATCGCCTCGACCGCCCGCTCGGCAGCCTTGCGCACCGGCTCGAGGGCGGCGGCGCGCGACGGCTCGATTTCGATCGAGAACACCACATTGCCGTCGCGGATGGCGATGCCGGAAATCATGCCTAGGCTGACCAGGTCGCGGCCGCGGTCGGGGTCGATGACCGCCTTCAACGCCGTCAAAACCTGCTGTTCGCCGAAACTCGCCATCTAAATAACCTTTCCCATCGACACCACTTACTGGATACGCCGCGCCAGTGCTTTGATATAAGGGCCGGATCGCCGAACGCACAATCGGGTGCTGGCGGGTATGTGGCCCTCGGGCCCCAAGTCTTTTGAGGTTTCTTTCAGACATGCCGTGGAATGGGCAAGGGGGCGGCGGTGGCGGCCCCTGGGGCGGTAGTGGCGGTCCGGGTCCTTGGGGACGCGGACCTTCCGGCGGCGGCAAGGGCAATGGTCCGCAGCCCCCCAATCTCGATGAGCTCCTGCGCCGCGGCCAGGACCGCCTGCGCGGCCTGCTGCCGGGCGGCGACAACAACGGCGGGCGGCTTGCCGTCCTGGCGGTGCTGGTCGTCCTCGTCCTGTGGCTGGCGACCGGCATCTACCGGGTCAATCCCGACGAGGAAGGCGTCATCCGCCGCTTCGGCGCCTATGCCGAAACCACGGGGCCGGGCCTGCATTACCATCTGCCGACGCCGATCGAGTCGGTCGAGACGCCCAAGGTGACGCGTATCAACCGGACCGACGTCGGCTTCAATGCCGAGGTGTCGGGCCGCGGCATCGGGCGCCAGGCGCTGCCGGAAGAGTCCCTGATGCTGACCGGCGACGAGAACATCGTCGACATCAATTTCTCGGTGTTCTGGGTGATCAAGGACGCCCAGGCCTATCTGTTCAACGTGCGCAGCCCGGAGGCGACCGTGAAGTCGGCGGCCGAGGCGGCCATCCGCGAGGTCGTCGGCCGGACCCCGATCGCGAGCGTGCTGGCCGAGGGGCGCCGTCAGGTCGAGACCGATACCGAGGCGTTGCTGCAGAACATCCTCGACGGCTACAGTGCCGGCCTCCAGGTGACCCAGGTCCAGCTGCAGAAGGTCGATCCGCCGCAGCCGGTGATCGAGGCCTATCGCGACGTGCAGAAGGCGCGCGCCGACCAGGAGCGCCTGAAGAACGAGGCCGAGGCCTATCAGAACAACATCGTGCCGCTGGCGCGCGGCGATGCCGAGCAGAAGATCCAGAACGCCGAGGCCTATCGCCAGGAGATCATCGCGCGCTCCCAGGGCGACGCGCAGCGCTTCCTGTCGGTGCTGACGGCCTATCAGGCGAGCAAGGACGTGACGGCGGAGCGGCTCTATCTCGAGACCATGGAAGACGTGCTGCAGAACGCCCACAAGGTGGTGATCGACAAGTCGGCCCAGGGGGTCGTGCCGTATCTGCCCCTGCCGGCGCTTGGCGACAAGCCCGCGACCTCGCTCCTGCCGCCGGCGCCGCCGGCGGCGTCCCCCGCTCCCCAGATCAAGGCAGGCAAGCCATGAACCGCGCCGTTGTCGTCGGCGGGATCGTCGCCGCGGCCATCCTGATCCTGGTCGCGTTCAATTCGCTGTTCGTCGTCGACCAGACGGCCCAGGCGCTGGTCATTCAATTCGGCCAGCCGGTGCGCGAAGTCCGTGACCCCGGTCTCCACGTCAAGTCGCCGCTGCAGAATGTCGTGTTCTACGACCGGCGCGTGCTCGATTACGAGCCGACCTCCGAGGAAGTCATCGCCGCCGATCAGAAGCGGCTGGTGGTCGACAGCTTCGCGCGCTACCGCATCGTCGACCCGCTGCAATTCTACCGCTCGGTCGGCACCGAGGCGGTCATGCAGCTGCGGCTGGGCGCCACCATCTCCGGCACGCTCCGCCGCGTGCTGGGCAATGTCGTGCTGAGCGCGCTCTTGTCGCCGGAGCGGGCGAGGATCATGGCCGAGATCCGCGACCAGGTCGCCACCCAGGCGAAATCCTTCGGCATCGAGGTGATCGACGTGCGCATCCGCCGCGCCGACCTGCCCCAGGAGAACAGCCAGGCGATCTATGCGCGGATGCAGTCGGAACGGCAGCGCGAGGCGAACGAATATCGCGCCCAGGGCGCCGAGCAGGCCCAGGGCATTCGCGCCCGCGCCGAGCGTGATCGCACCGTGATCCTGGCCGAGGCGACCAAGCAGTCGCAGATCCGGCGCGGCCAGGGCGATGCCGAGAGCATCAAGATCTACGCCGATGCCTTCGGCAAGGATCCGGATTTCTTCACCTTCTACCGCAGCCTCGAGGCCTACCGCACGGCGCTTGGTCCCGATACGACCATGGTGCTCTCGCCGAACAGCGAGTTCTTCCAGTATTTCGGGCAGCACAAGGCGGCGAAGCCGCAATGACGCCGGGCGGCCTGCGCGACCTCTGGACCGCCATGGCCCTGGTGCTGGTGCTCGAGGGCGCGCTTTATGCGTTGTTTCCGCAACCCATGAAGCGCGCCCTCCTCTCCGTCATCGGCCAGCCGGAAAGCCTGCTGCGGGTCTGCGGCCTGGTCGCCGCCTGCCTCGGCGTCGGCTGGGTCTGGTTCCTGCGGCATCATTGAGCACGGGGTTGTTCGGAACGAACTGGTCCCGGCGCGCCGTTGGCTCTAGAGTCGAAGGCTGTTTTATTGTCCGGTGGTCGCGAGGAGTGATCCGGTGAGTGGATTTTTTTCCCGTTCGTGCCGCCGCGCGGCCGTGCGGGGCACGATGATCGCCCTGGTGCTGGCACTGGGGGGCGGTAGCGCCTGGGCCCAGGCGCAGGTGTTGCTGCCGGCCAGTCCACTGACCATTCCGGGGCTGGGACCGCTCGCGAACCGGCTGCTGCCGGCCGTCGTCAATGTTTCGACCAGCCAGATCATCAAGCCCGATCCCAAGAAGAAAAAGTCGGCGGCGCCCGACGACAGCCCGCAGGCGACGCCGGGCTCGCCCTTCGAGGAATTCTTCAAGGATTTCATGGATCGCCAGGGGCGTGGCGGCGGCGGCGACAAGGACGCCGACCGGGGCGACACCAAGCGGCAGAGGGCGCAGGCGCTGGGCTCCGGCTTCGTGATCGATCCCGCCGGCCTGGTGGTGACCAACAATCACGTCATCGAGGGTGCCGACGAGATCACGGTCATCCTGCAGGACAATACCAACCTCAAGGCCGAACTGGTCGGGCGCGACGAGAAGACCGATCTCGCCTTGCTCCGGGTCAAGCCCGATCATCCGCTGCCATCCGTCCCCTGGGGCGACAGCGACAAGGCCAAGGTCGGCGATTGGGTGATGGCGATCGGCAATCCGTTCGGTCTGGGCGGGTCGGTCACCTCGGGCATCATCTCGGCACGGGCGCGCGCGATCAACGACAACGGCCCATATGACGAATTCCTGCAGACCGACGCGTCGATCAACCGCGGCAATTCCGGCGGCCCGCTGTTCAATACCGCCGGCGAGGTGATCGGCATCAATTCCGCGATCTTCTCGCCCTCCGGCGGCTCGATCGGCATCGGCTTCGCCATCCCGTCCGATCTGGCGAAGAACGTCATCGCCCAGTTGCAGGCGACCGGCAAGGCGCGGCGCGGCTGGATCGGTGCCCGCATCCAGACGGTGAACGACGACGTCGCGACGGCGCTCGGCCTCGACGGGACCAAAGGCGCGCTCGTCGGCGGCTTCCTCGACAAGAGCCCGGCCAAGGATGCCGGCATCCAGCCGGGCGACGTGCTGCTGCAGTTCGACGGGCGCGAGGTCACCAACACGCGCCGGCTGGCGCGTCTGGTCGCCGATGCCCAGGTCGACAAGTCCGTGCCCGTCAAGCTGTGGCGCAAGGGCGAGGCGAAGACCATCATCGTCAAGGTCGCCCAGGCCGACGAAAGCGCCAAGCAGACCGCCTCGCTCGAGGGCGGCGGCGGCATCACGCCGTCGACGCCGCTGGTGAAGGCGCTGGGCCTGTCGCTGTCCGAGGTGACGCCGGATCTCAAGGACAAGTTCCGGCTCGACGATTCGGCCAGTGTCGTGGTGGTCGAGGTCGCCAAGGGCAGTCCGGCCGCCGACAAGGACCTGCATCCGGGCGACGTGATCCTCGAGGTCGCCCAGGAAGAGGTTAAGAGCGCCCAGGAGGTCGTCCACAAGATCGACGACGCCAAGAAGGCAGGCCGCAAGTCGATCCTGCTGCTGGTCGACCACGGCGGCGACCTGCGCTTCGTGGCCCTGCGCGTCGATCAAGGCTGAAGCTAAAGCTTAAGCCGGCTCAGGCGTCGTAGAGCACCCGCAGCACGACCGCCCAGGGATAGCGTGGATCGACCGCACGGCCGTCGGTGCCCACCAGCAGGCCGTCCGGCGTCACCGGCACATGGGTGAGCGCGACCTCGTCGTCGACATTGCCGCCGACGATCGCCAGTTCATGGGGCGTCACACCGACGACGATGGCGCAATGGCTGGCGAAGTGTCCGGCCGGCAGGTCCTGGAAACGGAGATCCTCGGCGGCGCCGCGGCCGAAGCAGATGAGATCGCCGAGCGCGGGCGCATAGTGATCGGGCGGCTCGGCTCGCAGCGCCACGTCCCGGCCGCGTCCGAGCGCCGCCGCGCGCGCGGCGTCGATATAGACCGAATGGGACGCGGCATAGGGAAAGCGCGATCCCGCGCCGGCAATGCGCATCACATAGGAGATGAAGGCCGCGGACCAGGCGAATTCGCCATCCTCGCTCGACGGAAACACCTGGCCGGTGCCGTCATGCTTGCCGGTCCAGCGCCGGGCGGGATCGTCGGCATTGAGGCCCAGCCACCAATATTCGCCGACGCGCTGCCACAGGCCGGGCAGCCGCTCCGGCTTCGCCTCGGGATCGGGCGGCGGCCGGTCCCGTGGATCGCTATCGACGACCGCGCTGCCGAACAGGCGCCATTCCCGAAGCGCCACCGCCACGGCGGCGGTCCGGCTGAACGGCTCGTAGGGTCGCCGTGCGAATTCCGGGACATGGGCGTCCCGCGGGGCCGCGGCGCAGCCGATCAGCAGGCCGAGCAGCGGCAGCAGGACGAGAAGGCGGGCGAGGAGGCGGGCGCATGGCATGGCGCCCCAACCCTACCCATTCTGATTGAGCGGCCGGAAGGCCGCTCAATGATGAACGTGCGAAACGGCCGGCTGCGCGGCGACGGGCATGCGGCCCCGAAGTTCGGCCAGCGCCCGCTGCAGCAGCTTCATTTCGGCGCGGTCGTCACGGTCGGTGATGTCGAGATAGCTGAGCTTGTTCTCGACCAGATCGACCAGGGTCTCGACGGTACGGGCAGAGAAATTGAGCATGACGGCCTCGCTCTCTTCTGGGTTGGGGCGGTCCGATAGACCCGCCCGTATCGAAGGATCTCGCTCTCGCAGAAGGAAGGAGCAAGCGACGTGCCATGACCTCAGGATCGGCCCAACCCTGGGATTAAATGGCGGAAAGCCGGGCGCGGCGGGCAAAGCGGGGGACCGACGCTCCAGGGTTGCGCCGGCGCGCGTCGGGACTCGCGGGGATGGGGCCGCAGCCCTGCCAGGCAATTTGCCTGGCGATGTGCGACGATCGGGTGGAATCCGGCGATTTTACCTGGGACGGCGCGTCGCGTCCGATGGCACCATGCCGCCGCGATTGGGGGCCGAGGGGGGCAAGGACATGGGGTATCTGCCGGAGTGGCGACTGACAACCGGCGGTGTGGTCGCCCCGGACGAGCGGTTGCCGTGGGGCGAGACCGCGGCGCTCGGCCTGCAGCATGTCGTCGCCATGTTCGGCTCGACGGTGCTGGCGCCGCTGCTGATGGGCTTCGACCCGAACACGGCGATCCTGTTTTCCGGCATCGGCACCCTGATCTTCTTCCTGATCGTCGGCGGACGGGTGCCGAGCTACCTGGGCTCGAGCTTCGCCTTCATCGCCGTGGTGATCGCCGCGACCGGCTATGGCGGCCAAGGCCCCAACCCGAACATCGGCCTGGCGCTCGGCGGCATCTTCGTCTGCGGCCTGGTCTATGGGTTGATCGGCCTCGTCGTCACCCTGGCCGGCCACCGTTGGATCGAGGCGGCCATGCCGCCGGTGGTCACCGGCACGATCGTCGGCGCCATCGGGCTCAATCTGGCGCCGATCGCGGTCAAGGGCATCTCCGCCTCCGGGTTCGACACGGCGCTCGGCCTGTTGACCGTCGTCGCGGTCGGCATGGTGGCGGTCCATGGGCGTGGCGGCTGGCGGCGCCTGCCGATCCTGCTGGGCGGCCTAATTGCCTACGGCGCCTATGTCCTGCTGGCCAATGGACTGGGCCTCGGCCGGCCGATCGACTTTTCCCCGGTCGCGGCGGCGGCCTGGATCGGGGCCCCGCACCTGGTGGCGCCCGCATTCGACGCGCGGGCGATGGCGCTGATCGCGCCGGTCGCCCTGGTGCTGGTCGCCGAGAATCTGGGGCATCTGAAGGCGGTCGGCGCGATGACCGGGCGCAACCTCGACCCTTATATCGGCCGCGCATTCCTGGGCGACGGCATCGCGACCATGGTCGCCGCACTCGGCGGCGGCACCGGCGTCACCACCTATGCCGAGAACATCGGCGTCATGGCGGTGACGCGGATCTATTCGACCCTGGTCTTCGTGGTCGCGGCGCTCATCGCGATCCTGCTGGGGTTCTCGCCGAAATTCGGCGCGGCCATCCTGACCATTCCGGGGCCGGTGCTGGGCGGCCTGGCGATCGTCGTGTTCGGGCTGATCGCGGCCACCGCCGGGCGCATCTGGGTCGAGGCCCGCGTCGATTTCGCCGATGCGCGCAATCTCATCATCGCCGGCGTCGGCCTGACGCTCGGCGCCGGTGACCTGGCGCTCGACCTCGGCGGCTTTTCGTTCGGGGGCATCGGCACCGCCACCTTCGGCGCGATCATCCTCCACCAGTTGCTGCGGCGCCGGCGCTAGATTTTGCTCTGAGCCTCAGCGTCCCAGGGGCTCGACCTGTGAAGCTTGAGCCGGGCCTGTTCTGCTGCGCGCTTGGCCAGGCATTGCTCGATCAGGCTGGCGGCCTGGGACGGGCGGAACGGCTTGGGCAGGCGGTGGCCATAGACCAGCGGCCCGGGCGTGGCCTCGGCGCGCTCGAAATAGCCGGACGTCAGGATCAGGATGGTGTCGGGCAGGAAGCGATAGAGCCAGATGGCGAGTTCCGTGCCGTCCGCGCCGCCGGGCATGCGGACGTCCGAGATGACGATGTCGATCTCGCCCCGGTCGCGCAACAACCGCTGGGCGGCCTCGGCACTGGCGGCCTCGAGCACGTTGTAGCCGCGTTCGCTCAGCCCGACGCGCACCACCCGGCGCAGTTCGCTTTCGTCATCGACGATCAGGACGGTCTTGCGACGGTTCTCGTCAACGGTCTCCCGGGCTGCCCAACCCATGCTTGCCTCCCCCGCAACCATACAGGGTGAACAATTGCCGGCGGGTTCGGTTCGGGAGAAACCGCTGGTCCAATCTTTGACACAGATCGGACTGGAACTTTAGGTTGTCACTGCGATCGCGATAGAATGCGACCGCGCGCGTGGCGGCCTTACGTCAGGGTCTCATCGAAAAATGTCAGCAGGCGCTTCCAGTGCCGCTCGGCGCCGGCTTCGTCGTAGATGCCGAAGTCCGACATGGTCCAGCCGTGATGCGTGCCGGCATAGGTCTCGATGATGTGGTCGACGCCGGCGCTTCTGAGTGCGAGCGCCAGGCGGCCGGATTGTTCCGGCGGGAAATAGCTGTCCGTCTCGGCGACGCCGACATAGACACGGCCCTTGATCCGGCTCGCCAACAGGTGCGGGCTGTCGGGCGCGTCGCTCGCCAGATCGCCGCCGTGGAAGCTCGCGGCCGCCTTGACTCGGTCGGCGTGGCTCGCCGCGGCCGCCAGCGCGCGGCTGCCGCCCATGCAATAGCCGACGGCGCCGATCGAGTCCGCGAAGCCCTCCGCTGCCAGGAAGTCGATGAAGGCGCCCGTGTCGCGACGCGACATCTCCTGGGTCGTGGCGCCGAGCATCCGCATGGTATCGGCGAACGAGGTTCCGAGCGACGCGCCATAGGGGCTGAAGCGATAGAAGAGATCGGGCAGCAGCACGAGATAGCCCGCATTCGCCAGCCGTTGCGCCATGGCGAACAGCGAGGGGCGGGGGCCGACGGCATCCATGTAGAAGAGAATCGCCGATGTTGCCGGCTTACCGCCGCCGGGCGAGCCCTGCGGCTCCGGACGGAAGATCGAAGCGTTCGCGATACCGTCCGGCGTCTTGATCCTGATGTCCTGTCTCATGTCGACTCCATCCCGGAAAATCAGCGTGCCGGACGCTCGATGGCGCTGAGGAAGCCATCGACGGTCGTCACCTCATGCCCGAAGGTCGGGTAGGAGATCCCGACGGCCGCCTGGTGCGCCTCCTCGGTGAATTCGGCGACGGCATCGGTCAGGAACGTGACGTGGAAGCCCTCTTCCAGGGCGTGCCGGCCGGTGCTCTCGATGCAAGTGTGGGATGTGAGGCCGGCCAGAACCACCTTCTCGATGCTTTCGGCGCGCAGCTTCTCGAGCAGGTCGGTGCCGATGAAGCCGTCAAACGTGCGATGCTGGCTGGCGACCAGGTCGCCGTCGTGCGGACGCAGCGGTTCGTAGAAATCGGCACCCCACTCGCCCTGCCAGAAGACCTTGTTGTCCATCGCGGCTTGCAGGCGCGGGTGGACATGCTTCACGTCGTCGAAGCTGTGCTCATGCAAGCCATGGGGAACGTAGACGATCCTGACCCCGGCGGCGCGTGCGCCGTCGAGCAGCCGCTGCAGGCTGGCCTTCAGATTGAGCTTCTCGACCATCGGCGCGATGGCACCGGCGATCTTGCCGTCTTCATGGAGAAAGTCATTGAGGACGTCGACGAGAAGCAACGCTGTGTCCCCGGCTGCGTAGGTCGTGCTCATTTCGAAACTCCGTTTCAGCAACGCGCTTCCGCACGTTAGATTATGGATGGCATCTAAGCAGAATAGATGCTATCCGTAATCTAAGATTCAATCCCCCGGCTTGGAGAATTTCGATGAGGGTTTCGCGAGAGCAGGCGACGGAGAACCGTCGGCGCATCGTCGCGACCGCGGCGGCGCTTTTCCGTGAGCGCGGGTTGGACGGCGTCAGCATCGCGGACGTGATGAATGCCGTGGGCCTGACGTCCGGCGGCTTCTACAAGCAGTTCGAATCGAAGGAGGCCTTGGCGCTCGAAGCCTGCTCGATCGGCTTGGCCGAAAGCGTCGCGGCCCTTCACGCTACGGCGGCAGAAGCCAAGGAAGCGCCCTTGCGGACGGTCGTCGAGGCCTATCTTTCGGCCGAGCATCGGGACCGATCCGGATCCGGCTGCACCCTGTCGGCGCTCGCGGCCGATGCCGGTCGCGGCGGTCTGGAAATGCAGCGGGTGTTCGCCGACGGGGCCGCGCAGATGGCGGAAGCCCTGGCCGAGATCGCCGGGAAGGCGGCTGGGACTGCTGGTCACGGCGACAAGGCCGCCTACCCCGATTTCACCCTGCTCGTGAACATGGTCGGGGCCGTCGTACTTGCCCGGGCCGTGGATGGCGCCGACCCAGCGCTCGCCGATCACATCCTTTCCGGTGCCATCGAGCATATTGCGGCGTCGGAAGACCTGGTTTGACGAACGGATGCGCGGCCGCGTCATGGGCGGGACCACGTCTTCTTTCAGCCAGAGGTCGGTTATGAGTGTTGCCGGCGCGACGAGGCTGACGACGCTGCTGCGCCCGGGATTGTCGGTGGACAGGATCGACGCCGCCGCCGGCGTCGTCTCTGTGTCCTCGGGATTGCAGCATGATCTGATTTTTCACCGGGGCGGCCCGGTCGAGATCAAGTCGGATATCGAGGGGAACGGTCGCGCGCGGATCCGTGGCGATATGGGCGCTACTGCTGCTTCCAGGTCCCGTCGGCCTGGCGGCAGGCAGCGCCTTCGACGCGCTGCTGCTGTCCATCGATGAGCGCCGTGGTGGTGTACCGGCGGCAGGGGCTGCCGTCCGAATTCTGGTAGGTGTCGGTGGGGGTGACCCAGTAGGACGATTTCTGGTCCGGGTTCTGCCAGGCCACCGTCTGGCCGGTCGGGGCGTGCTCCAGGGTCTGGTTGACGCAACCTTGATCGACCGGCTCCATCGACCGGCCGACCGTGCCGCCGGCCAACGCCCCGCCCAGCACGCCGGCGATCGTCATCACGGTCTTGCCGGAACCCTTGCCGAACTGGTTGCCGAGCAGGCCGCCCGCGGCGCCACCCAGGGCCGAGCCGACAATATTGTTTTGCGACGTGCTGAAGACGTTCGAGAGCGACGTCCGGTCGCAGGCTCGATTGTCGGTCCCATAGGTTTGGGCATGGGCCGCGCCGCCCAGGACGACGCCGCCTGCGATGAGGAGGCACAGAACGCTACGCACGGGGAACCGCCTGATTTGCGGGCTGATATCGGGCACGATGAAATCCTTGGAGAGTCGAGGCGAGGCGGCCCTGGAGTGGAAAACCCGGGGCGCCCGGGAATGCCGGGCCGCGGAAGGGGCCCGACTAGCCGAGCCCCATGCGATCCGGCATCGGATCGCCTAGGCCCGGCTCAGGTGCTTCGAACCCCCCGTGCCAACGCAGCGGGCGGCCTGCAAGGAACGTATCAGAGGCCGTGCGCGCCCATGGCGAGGAATTTCTGGCGGCGCTGCAGCTTGAGATCGCCGGGAGCCATCTCGAGGAGCGGCTTCAACACCTCCTGCAGCGCATCGCCCAGCACGGCGATGGCGGCGGCCCGCTCGCGGTGGGCGCCGCCGACCGGCTCGGGCACGATCCGGTCGATCACGCCCAGCTTCAGCAGGTCCTGGGCGGTCAGGCGCAGGGCCTCGGCCGCGAGCGCCGCCTGGTCGCCGCTGCGCCACAGGATCGAGGCGCAGCCTTCCGGCGAGATGACCGAATAGATCGAATGTTCGAGCATCAGCACCGCATTGCCGGTGGCGAGCGCCACGGCGCCGCCGGAGCCGCCCTCGCCGATGATGGTCGCGACTAGCGGCACGGTCAGCTTCAGGGACGCTTCGATCGAGCGTGCGATCGCCTCGGCCTGGCCGCGTGCCTCCGCGTCGATGCCGGGCCAGGCGCCGGCGGTATCGACCAGCGTGATGACCGGCAGGCGGAAGCGCTCCGCCATCTCGAACAGGCGGATCGCCTTGCGATAGCCCTCGGGACGGGCCATGCCGAAATTGTGCCGCACGCGGCTTTCGACCTCATGGCCCTTCTCGGTGCCCATGACCACGACCGACCGGCCACGGAAGCGGGCGAGGCCGCCGACAATCGCCCGGTCTTCGGCAAAGGCCCGATCGCCGGCGAGCGGGGTGAAGTCGGTGAACAGCGCCTCGGCATAGTCGAGGAAATGCGGCCGGCTCGGATGGCGGGCCACCTGCACCTTCTGCCAGGCCGTCAGCTTGGCATAGGTCTGCTTCAGCAGCCGCGAGGCCTTCGCCTCGAGGATGGCGACCTCATCGGTGATGTTGATATCGGCTGCGGTCGGCAGGTGACGCAGCTCTTCGATTTTGCTTTCGAGCTCTGCGATCGGTCGCTCGAATTCGAGGAAATTTTGCATGGCCGGTGTCGTTACCACGACTGAGCCCGTCCGCCAATCGCGATGCAGCATGACGAGGCGGCCAAAGCGGCGGCCGCGCCGGCAAAACGCCTGGGCCGGAGCCGAAGGCCTCCGGCATATTTTAATGATCTCAATCGGTTATCGTCACCGGTCGGGCGAAATCTGCCCGGCCGGTGATTTCGCGCATTTGTTCAGTTGCCGGCGATCTGGGCGGCCTTCTTGACCAGCACCTCGGCCTGGCGGATCGACGCGATGTCGATCAGGCGGCCGTCGAGCGCCACGGCGCCGCGGCCCTCGCGCTGCGCCTCCGCCATGGCCTCCAGGATGCGCTTGGCCTTCTGGACCTCGGCGTCGGACGGGCTGAACACCTCGTTGGCGAGCGCGATCTGCGACGGATGGATCGCCCATTTGCCCTCGCAGCCGAGGGCGGCGGAGCGGAAGCCCGCGGCCTTGTAGCCGTCGGCATCGGAGAAATCGCCGAACGGGCCGTCGACGGGCCGCAAGCCGTTGGCGCGGGCGGCGACGACCATGCGGGCGATGGCGTAGTGCCACATGTCGCCCCAATGGACCGCGCGCTCGCCGGCCGCGTCCTTGTCGGTCAGGATCGAATAGGCCGGATTGGCGCCGCCGATATTGGTCGTGCGCGCCCGGGTCGAGGCGGCATAGTCCGCAACGCCGAAATGTAGCGACTCGTTGCGCTTGGATGCGGCCGAGATCGCCTCGACATTCTGCATGCCGAGCGCGGTCTCGATGATCAGCTCCAGGCCGATCTTCTTGCTGTAGCCCTTGGCCTGCTCGATCTGGGTGACCAGCATGTCGACGGCATAGACGTCCGACGCGGTGCCGACCTTGGGGATCATGATCAGGTCAAGCCGCTTGCCGGCCTGTTCGACCACGTCGACCACATCGCGGTACATGAAATGCGTGTCGAGCCCGTTGATGCGGACCGACATGATCTTGTTGCCCCAATCGATATCGTTGAGCGCCTCGATGATGTTCTTGCGCGCCTGCGGCTTGTCGTCCGGCGCCACCGCATCCTCGAGATCGAGGAACACGACGTCGGCGGCGCTCTTGGCCGCCTTCTCGAACAGCTGCGGCGAGCTGCCGGGCACGGCGAGTTCGCTGCGATTGAGCCGGGCGGGCGCTTGCTCGATCAGGGTGAAGCTCATGGAAGGCTCCTTCGCGGGGCGGAAGTTTGAAAATGGAAATATTATCGCAATCCGGAAAATCCGATATCGCCGCTGGGCACCGGTTTGTCAACCGCGCCGACGGGCGGTCCGGCACCGACCAAGTGTCGCGGCTTGCATCATGGCGCCGTCCTGCCTATTCAGAAAAGGATCGATCCACGCGCGGTCGACGTTCGATGCAAATCAACGGTGCGGGATGAAGAACGGCATGACGATCAGAACAAGCCTCCTCCTCGCGGTGGCCACCCTCAGCCTGGCCGGATGCGGCCTCTACAAATGGCAGAAGCCGGGCGCCGACGATGTGGCGTTCAAGAGCGATTCGGCGGCCTGCCAGCAGGTGCAGAACCCGGACGGCTATGCCGCCTGCATGCAGTCGCGCGGCTGGACCCTCAACTAGCGCCGCTTGGCGAGCGGATGGTGGGCGGTGACCAGCGCCGTCAGCCGCTCGACGTCGACATGGGTATAGATCTGGGTCGTGGAGATGTCGGCATGGCCCAGCATCTGCTGCACGCTGCGCAGATCGGCGCCGTGGCCGAGGAGATGGGTTGCGAAGGCGTGGCGCAGCACGTGGGGCGATAACTTGGCCGGATCGACCCCGGCCTTCACCGCCAGGTCTTTCAGCAATTGGCCGCAGCGCATGCGCGTCAGGTGCCCGCTCGCCGCGCGCGAGGGGAACAGCCAGCGCGAGACCTGGCCCGGCGCCAGGAACAGCGGCCGGACCGCCAGATAGTCGCGGACCGCGTTCAGCGCCTGTTCGCCCAGGGGTACCAGCCGTTCCTTGCCGCCCTTGCCGCGCACGATGATGGCCGGCTCGCCGCGGCTGACGGTGCCGAGCGGCAGCGCCACCAGTTCCGACACGCGCAGCCCGCTGGCATAGAGCAGCTCGAGCATGGCGGTGAGCCGGATGCCTTCGGGGCTTTCGTCGGCGCGCGCCGCCTCGATCAGCGCCGTCACCTCGCCCTCGCTCAGGATCTTCGGCAGGGGTCGGCCTTGGCGGGGCGCGTCGACGACCGCGGTCGGATCGTCTGTGCGGATGCCCTCGGTCAGCAGGAACTTGAAGAATTGCCTGAGCGCGGACAGGCGCCGGGCGGCGGTCCGGGGCGCCATGCCGGTCGCGTCCAGCCGTGCCAGATAGCCCCGGACGTCGTCGGCGCCGGCCTTGGCGATCGACCCACCCCTGAGGAACCCGTCGAAATCGGCGAGATCGCGCCGGTAGGCGTCGAGCGTCAGCGCCGCGGCGCCCCGCTCGGCTGCAAGCATTTCCAGGAAAGCCTCGCCCTGGGGCGCCAGCACGGCCGGCGGTGCCTTCGGCCGGCCGGGTCCGGCCATCGCGGCTAGAGCCCCTCGGCGGTGGCGACGTCGATCGCGAGGCGACGGGCCTCGTCCCTGAGGCCGACCTGGCGCAGGGCCGCGACGGTTTGGGTAGCGAGCAGGGGCTGGGTGCCGATGCCCTGGTCGCCCACGGCCGCGAACAGCGCCAGCAAGGTTCCGCCCAGGCGGTTGGCCGAGGCGGACGCGGCGAGCAGGGCCGCGGGTCCGGCCGGGGGCGAGCTCAGGCTCGCGGCGTTCGGGTCGGCCAGCGCCAGCAGCATCCGGTCGGGCACGGTGAAGCCCTCGGCCGCGAGCAGCAGCGCGGTGGTGGCGGCCCGCCGCGGGGCGGCCGCGTCCTTCTTGCCGCCGGCGAGGTCGGTGAGCGTTTCGCCGGCCCAGGGCGGGGCATCGTTGCCGGCGACGACATGGGCAAGCGGCAGCAGTCCGGCCTGAGCCTCCGGCGCTGCCAGTTCGAACCAGGCGAGCGCCTGGGCCGGCCGGTCGAGCGCATAGAGCGCGCGGGCGAAATCGGGCGCCACGGATTTCAGGTCCTCGCCCGCCGGCACCTCGGCCAGCAGGTTGGCGGCGGCGCGGATCAGCGCGGGATAGAGCTCGGACTTCGGGTCGCCGAGATAAGCGAGCAGGAAATTGGCCTTGGCCGCGACCTGGCCAGCGTCGTGCGCCGCCTGGAACAGGATGGCGCGTCCCTGGGTGCCACCGACCGCCTTCGCCCGGTTGAGCGGGCTTTGCCGGTCCTCGTCGGTGAGCGGGGCCGCCAAATAGGCATCCGCCAGCCGCTCCGGCGCGATGGCGCCATAGGCGGCGGCCTTCTCCGCGGCGATGAGGCGCTGGTCCGCCGGGAAGCCGGCGCCGAGCGCCACCGTACGCAGGATCGAGAGCGGTGCCGCATCAAGCGCCTTCTTCGGCAGCGGCTGGCCGGATTTCTGCAGCAGCGCCAGGCTCATGGTCTCCGGCGCGGGCAGGATGTCGGGCAGCCTGCCGTCGATGCCGACGGTCTTCAGCACCAAGGTCGAGAAGCCGTCGTCCTTGACCCTGGCCTCGCGCAGCATGTCGAGACCGAGCTGCGCCCGGTCGGCCTCACCGGCCAGCGCCTGGCAGGCGACGGTCGCCTGATCCCAATAGGCATTCTGCCACGAAGGATCGCGGGCGTGGGCGGTGGCGCAGGCGGTCCTGGTGTCGCCGGACAGGAAGGCGAGATCAGTGATGACGCGCGTCGCATCCTCGCCGCCGCCGGCCGGCGGCGCCGATTGCAGCAGGGCGAGCGCGCTATCGGCCCGGCCCAATGTGGTCAGGCGTTCGGCGCGAAACGCTAGCAGCGCGCCGGCATCCGGCCCCGCCGTGTCGGCGGCCGGCGGCGTCGCCGGACTGGCGAGCAGGCGAAAGGCCAGATCCTGCAGGGTCGGCGAGGTCGAGGGCTTGATCCGGGGGATCAGCGCCTCGACCGCCGCGCGGGACGTGCCCTGCCACAGGGTGGCGGGCAGGGGGCGGTCGTTCGGTCCGAGCGCGCCCTGGGCATCGGGGCTCGGCGGCGCCAGCGGGTTGACCGTGATGCCGAGAGGCGACGGCCGCTGCGGCGGCTGATCGGACGGGGCCGGTGCTGCCGACGGCGGATTGAGGGGTGTCGCGGCCGGTGTCGCGGGCGCTGGCGCCAGCCGGACCGGCGCTCCGCCCTGGGCCTGGACGCGCAGCGTCGCCGGCGGTGCTGCGCTCCGGTCTGGCGTGAACGCATCGTAGCGGCCGCCGGACGGGTACCGGCCGGGACCGTCCGCGGCATCACCAGGGCCGGTGGCGGCGACCGACAGATCCATATGCTCGATCATCACCCGCCCATAGGGCGTCTCGCTCTCGGCGCGGGCGCCGCCGGCCAGGGGCAAAAGCGCCGCGATCGCCGTGGCAAGCCCGGCGATCGAACGGGTGGTTCTTGATTTAGCGAGGGAAACGGGCATCCGGCAGAACTTTTTCGACCTTTTGCGTCGAGACCGTGGAGGGCGAATAGGCCAGAAACAGCCCGCCGCCGCCGATGGCGAGGATGATCAGGACCACCAGAACCAGAAATACCTTACCCATAACACCCATCTTGCGCAGACTCGGTAGCAGACTTGCCGCAACATGGCAGAACCGGCATACCGGACCATGTTACGCTCGGTCATGTACCAACTTCATGGCATTTTTTCGGTCGGTTGGGGAGAGGAGGACGATGCTTAATCCGCAGCCGCCATTTCGGCTCGGCCGGACCCTGGTGCTGGTGGGCCTCATGGGGGCCGGCAAGACCTCGATCGGCCGGCGCATCGCCTCCCGTCTTGCCGTGCCGTTCACCGATGCCGATGCCGAAATCGAAGCCGCCGCCAACATGACCGTTGCCGAGATCTTCGCGCGCGACGGCGAGGCCGCATTCCGCGCCGGCGAGCGCCGTGTCATTTCGCGCCTGCTCGACGGTCCGGTGCATGTGCTGGCGACCGGCGGCGGCGCCTTCATGGATCCGTCGACCCGCGCGCGCATCCGGGAGCGCGGCCTGTCGATCTGGCTACGCGCCGATGTCGACGTCCTCTTGGCGCGGGTCGCCAAGCGCCGGCACCGGCCGCTGCTGAACCAGGGCGATCCGCGCGAGGTGCTGGAGCGGCTGATGGCGGTGCGCTACCCGGTCTATGCCGAGGCGGACCTGACGATCGACAGCCTCGCCACCCCGGCCGAAGCGATGGTCGAACGCGTGCTCGCGGCCCTCGGCGCCCTGGCCGGTCCCGACGGCGTGATCGATCGCCCGCCGCAGCATCCCCATCCTGCCGTCCACGAGGTTGCCTTATGACGATCGTTCCGGTCACGCTCGCCGGCCGCAGCTATGACATCCTGATCGACGGCGGCCTGATCGCCCGGGCCGGCGCGCTGATCCGCCCCGTGCTGGGGCCGCGGCGGCTGATCGTGCTGACCGACGAGAATGTGGCGCGGCACCATCTGGCGCCGCTCGAGGCCAGTCTGGCCGCGGCGGATTACCGGTTCGAGACGGTGATCGTGCCGCCGGGCGAGCAGTCCAAGGACCTGCACCGCTTCCCCGACCTCGCCGAACGGCTGCTGGCGCTGGGGCTCGAGCGCGGTACGGCCTTCGTCGCCCTCGGCGGCGGCGTCGTGGGCGATCTCACCGGCTTCGCCGCGGCGACGCTGCTGCGCGGCATGGATTTCGTCCAGATCCCGACGACCCTGCTGGCCCAGATCGACAGCTCGGTCGGCGGCAAGACCGGCGTCAATGCCCGGCGCGGCAAGAACCTGGTGGGCGCCTTCCACCAGCCGCGCCTGGTGCTGGCCGACCTCGACGCGCTCTCGACCCTGCCGCGGCGCGAATGGCTCGCCGGCTATGGCGAGATGGTGAAATACGGCCTGCTCGGCGATGCCGGCTTCTTCGAGCGGCTGGAGCGGGACGTGGCCGAGATCCTCGCCGGCGCGCCGGGGCCGCTCGGCGATGCGGTCGCCCATTGCTGCCGCATGAAGGCCCTGATCGTGGCGGAGGACGAGCGTGAGGCCGGCCGGCGCGCGCTGCTCAATCTGGGGCATACCTTCGGTCATGCGCTCGAGGCCGAAACCGGCTACGGGCCGGACCTGCTGCATGGCGAGGCGGTGGCGATCGGCATGATGCTGGCGGCGGACCTGTCGCGGCGGCTGGGGCTGGTGAGCGACGCCGACCTCGCGCGCGTCGAGCGGCATCTGGCCGCGACCGGCCTCAGGACGCGGATCGACCAGGTGCCGGGCGGACCCTTCCCTGCCGACCGCCTGATCGCCCATATGGCGCATGACAAGAAGGTCGCGGAGGGACGCATCGTCTTCGTGCTGATGCGCGGCATCGGCGATGCCTTCCAGCGCCGCGACGTGCCGGCGGACTTGGTGCGGGCAAGCTTCCTCGCCGCCGGCGCCGTCTGACCCCGTGCCGATGCTGCGGCGCGAGATGCGGCAATTGACCGCACTCTTATCCCCTGCCACGCTTCGTAGGTCCTGAAGAAAGGACAGATCGCTTTTGCGTGAACAGGGACGCCCCGATGCGTCGGCGGCGCGGGAGATGTCTATGGGCCGAAAAATCGTTCCCGATCTCGTCCAGAACCAGGTTCTGACCATTCTCTCGCCGAGCCTGAGCGTGCGCGACGCCGCCAAGGCCATGGCCGAGCGCAACATCGGCGCGGTGCTCGTCGCCGAGGTCGGGCGTCTCAGAGGCATCTGCACCGAGCGTGACATCGCTCACCGGGTCGTCGCCAAGCGGCGGGATCCCGACCTCACGACCATCGCCGACATCATGACCACCGATCCCGCCGTGGTCTCGCCGAACGAGACGCCGGCCATGGCGCTCGAGATCATGCGGCGCATCGGCTGCCGCCATCTGCCGGTGATGGATGGCGAGCGGATCGTCGGCATGCTGTCGATCCGCGATCTCTATGCCGCGATCCAGCAGGATCTGGAGGAAGACCTGCGCCAGCGCGACGATTTCATCATGGGCAGCGGCTACAGCGTCGCCGGCTGACGCGGGCCGTCTACAGGCAGGCGACGACCCGGCGAAACGCCGCGGCGAAGACGGTGCGTTCCTTGGGGCGGCCGACGGTCACCCGGATGCAGCGATCGAGCGGGGCGGCGCCCGGCATGCGGATGAACACGCCCTCGCGCTCCAGGAGCGACGACAGCATCGTCTTGGCGCAGGCGTTGCCGCCGACGTCGATGGTCACGAAGTTGGTTGCGGACGGCAGGGCGGTGAAGCCCAGCTCGGTCGCAAGCGCGGCATATTCCGCCCGGCCCGCGGCAACGGCAGCGACCACGCTCGCGACATGCTCCTGGTCGGCGAGGGCGGCGAGGGCGGCGGCCTGGGCCATCCGGCCGACGCCGAACTGGTTGCGGATCCGGTCCATCGGCCGGATCGTCTCCGGCGCGCCGAAGGCATAGCCGACGCGCATGCCCGCCAGGCCGTGAGCCTTGGAGAAAGTGCGCAGCCGGACGACGCGCGGATCCTCGGGTGCTACCTCCGGGATGGCGTCCGCGGGGGCGAACTCGGCATAGGCCTCGTCCAGCACCAGCAAGCAGTCGGCCGGCAGCCGGTCGAGCATGGCCATCTGGGTCGCCGCCGACAGCCAGCTGCCGCTCGGATTGTCCGGGTTCGCCAGGTAGAGCAGCTTGGCGCCGACCCGGCGAGCGGTCTCGACCAGGGCTTCGGCGTCGTTGCGGTCGTCGCGATAGGGCACGGTCTCGATCAGGCCGCCCTGGCCCGCGACCTGGTAGGCGAAGGTCGGGTAGCCGCCCCGCGACATGACGGCGATCTGGCCGGGCTCGAGATAGGCGCGGACCAGCAGGCCCAGCAACTCGTCGATGCCGGAGCCGAGCACCAGATGCTCGAGGCCGAGCCCGTGATGGCGCGCGAGCGCGGTGCGCAGCTCAAAGCCCTCGGGATCGCCATAGAGATGGATTTCGAGCGCGGCGGCGCGCATCGCGTCGATCACGCGCGCGGATGGGCCGAACAGGCTTTCATTGGCGCCCAGCCTGGTGCCGAGCGCACGGCCCAGCCGGCGCTCCAGCGCCTCGGGGCCGACGAAGGGGGTCGAGGCCGGCAGGCCATCGACGATCCGGGTCAGGGCCGGCCGCGCCGGCACCTGGTCTGAAGGGACGGCCATGATCGGGCGCGGCTCTCTCGGGCGTGCTTAAAGCGGACGGCGATCAGCCGACCTTGTGTTCCTGGTTCTGATGGCCCGGGATCGGCTGCGCTGGCTGGCCCTGGCCGATGGTGGTCGGCTCGGCCGGCTTCTCATCGTCCTTCAAGCCCTGCTTGAAGGCCTTCATGCCCTTGGCGAGCTCTCCCATCATCGGCGAGATCCGGCCGGCGCCGAACAGCAGCACGATGACGAAGAGAATGATGATCCAGTGGACGAGGCTCAAACCACCCATGTCGCGTTTCCCGTAATGCGTTGCCCGACCCTACCATGGTTGGCCGGGCCAGCCTCATATAACTCTATGTCCCAATAGGTCGGACGTTCCGGCGCCGGATACAAGCATCTTGTTTGCCGGAGCGGCCGGAGCCCGGGCTAATCGTTGCGTCTGGCCTTTCTGGACAGGCGCTTTGCATTGGCCGTTGCGGCACTATGGACCGGCGCCAGCACCTGGGCCGAGACGCCGGAGCCGAGCGCCGCGAGCTTGAAGAGATGGGCCGAGCCGCGGGCCCAGCTATCCTCCAGGAAACGCCGCTGCACCTCGAACATCGCCGACGGCGTTTCGGACGAACCCAGCGCGAACACGGCCTGGGCCGTGCCGGCGACCTGCTGAGCCGCGAATTTCATTACCTCGCGATGGAGGTCGTGCAGTTCGTCCATCATGGCGGCCCCCGCATCGGAGAACGCCGTGACCTTTTCCGAGGTCATGAGCGAGAATTCTGCGTGGTGGTCGGCGTTGAGCGGATCGGCGACGGCCTGCGCGCCGAGTGCGACGCGATGGCCGATCACGGCGCCGGCGGCGGTCACCGTTTCGCTCACGGTCCGCGCCGTCGCGGCAAACCCGGCACTCGTTTCGTTCAAGGCTCGGGCAAGCGTGTCGATCGCCGCTCCGGGAACTGCTTTGGCCATGGTGCTTCTAACTCCGCGGCATCTCGATCCGATTGGTGCCGGATCGCTGGCCGGCGCTTCTAATAACACAACGCATGCGGCTGCAGGTTCCCGATTCTCGCATGGGGCGGGTCCCCCCGCGGAGGCGAGCCCTCACAGGGGCGGGTTGCAAGGAAGTGCGCCGCTTCGCGCGTGCCGTCCCGCCCGGGCTTCGTGTAGAGTGCGCGGCCATGACCAGATCAGCCCCTCATTCCGCGACCGCCCGCGCCCGACGCCGGCGTTGGATCATCGGGATTTCGGTGCTCGCCGTTCTCGCGATCCTGGCCGGCTGGCGCCTGACGGCGACCCATCCCACCGCCCCGGAACCGATCGTGGCCGCGGTCGTACCGACCCCGCCGCCCCAGACTTCGGCAACCTCGCCGGCACCATCACCCGAACCATCCCCGGCGCCATCGGCGCCGCCCGATGCGTCGGCAGTTCCCGCGGCGGCTCCGGCCGCTGCACCATCTGCACCCGAACTGCCGCCGCTGACCGCGGTCGTGGTCGCCGAGCGGCCGGTCCATGAAGTTCCCCCCGACAAGGATCCGCCACGGCCGGACTCGGTCGCGCTCGACATGACCCGCCCGCCGCCCGGATACGCCGGCCGGCGCCCGTCCGAGGGCTCGACCCAGCCGGCGCCCAAGCAGTTCAGTGGTGCCGCGCGCGTGACTGGTGCGACCTCGCTCAGCGTCGGCGCGGTCCCGGTGCAGCTGTTCGGGGTCAAGCCGCCGCTGCCGGGCGACCGGTGCGAGCTGGGCGGCGTCGCCACGAGCTGCCTCGACCTGGCGAAGAAGCGGTTGCTGGAGCGGTTCGGCCGATCCGATCAGGTCAATTGCCGGACGCCCAACCCGCAGCCGGGCATGGTCGTCGCCTTTGCGATCTGCCTCGACGCCAACGGCATCGATCTCGGCAGCTTCCTCCTGAACGAGGGCCTGGCCCTCGCCGACACCGGTCAGAGCTATGATTATGTCGGCGCCGAGGGCGTCGCGCGCACGCTGAAGCACGGCCTATGGAAATTCCGCTGACGCGCTGCCCGCCATGCCCGGACTCGGGGTTGCGTTGCAGCCGATTTGCCGCTAAGCCGGTCGCCATGCCGTGCCGCACGTTTCCGCTCCTCCGTCTTCGCGCCCCCGGCGCCGGGACGGTCGACGGGTACCGGGGCCCGGTCGCAACCCGAACCATCATGGGGCCGTCCCGCCAATGAGCGCCGATCTCGTCCACGGTGGCATGTTCACCGTCATGGTGGTGCGCGTCGACGATCCGAACGATCCCGAATTCGAAAGCCGGTTGGCCGAGCAGATCGCGCGCAGTCCGACCTTTTTCGCCAATGCGCCGGTCGTGATGGATCTGCAGCACTGCACCGGTGCCGCCTCGGCCGACGCGTTCCACGGGCTCCGGCGCATGCTGAAGCGCCAGCACCTGATCGCCATCGGCGTGCAGAACGCCAACGCGACCCAGGTCCGGGCGGCCATGAACGCCGATCTCGCGGCCTTCGCGCCGGCCAATGCTGCCCGCCGCACCGAGCCGGTCGAGCCGGCGGCGGCTCCCGCCCCGGCACCGGCCCCGCAGGCAGCGCCGCGCCCGGCGCCGGCGGCCCCGGTGATCTCCGCAGGTGGGGTCAGCCGGACCAAGGTGATCACCCAGCCGGTGCGCTCAGGCACCCAGGTCTATGCCCGTGGCGGCGATCTCATCGTGCTGAATTCGGTCAGCCCCGGCGCCGAAGTCATCGCCGACGGCCATGTCCACATCTATGGCGCGTTGCGCGGGCGGGCAATCGCCGGCGCCAGCGGCGATACCGAAGCCCGGATTTTCATCGACAAGCTCGAGGCCGAGTTGTTGTGCGTCGCCGGTCATTATCTGGTCAGCGAAGCGATCGAGCCCGATTACATCGGGCATTCGGTCCAGGTGACCCTGGTCGACGACCGGCTGACCATCTCGCGCACCTGACCGCATTGCCGTCCCTCCCGAAGCCCCGGCCTGTGGCATCGGTGAGATTTGTGACGATCGCTTATACTAATTGTGGTCTGATGCCTCCAGACCATCTATACTTAGATTTTATCGCGTATGAGCGCGCAGTGACAGGCGCGCGGGCCCCGTTACCGCATACCAAGGAGGATCTTGTTGTCCAAGGTCATCACCATCACGTCCGGTAAGGGCGGCGTCGGCAAAACCACGTCATCTGCCGCTTTCGCAACCGGTCTCGCCCAGCGCGGCAACAAGACCGTCGTCATCGATTTCGACGTCGGGTTGCGCAACCTCGACTTGATCATGGGCGTCGAACGCCGGGTCGTGTTCGACTTCATCAACGTGATCAACGGCGACGCCAACCTTAATCAGGCCCTGATCAAGGACAAGCGAGTCGATAACCTCTACATCTTCCCGACCTCGCAGACGCGCGACAAGGACGCGCTCAGCAAGGAAGGTGTCACGCGCGTGATGGACGAGCTGCGCGACAATTTCGACTACATCATCTGCGACAGCCCGGCCGGCATCGAGCATGGCGCGCTGACGGCGCTCTATCACGCCGATGCCGCGGTCATCGTGACCAATCCCGAGGTCTCCTCGGTCCGCGACAGCGATCGCATCCTCGGCATGCTGGCGTCGAAATCGCGCCGGGCCGAAGAGAACGAGGCGCCGGTCGACGAATATCTGCTGCTGACGCGCTATTCGCCGGAGCGGGTCGAGCGCGGCGAAATGCTGTCGATCGAGGATGTGCAGGAAATCCTGTCCGTGCCGCTGATCGGCGTCATTCCGGAATCCGAGGCGGTGCTGAAGGCGTCGAATACCGGCATGCCGGTCATCCTCGACACCGAGAGCAACGCCGGTGCGGCTTACGCCGATGCGGTCGCCCGTTTCCTGGGCGAGCAGCGCGAGATGCGCTTCCTCAAGGCCCAGAAGAAAAGCCTGCTTCGCACCCTGTTCGGGAAAGCCTGATGAGCATCCTCGAGCGTCTGTTCCGCAAGCGGAACGATACCGCCTCCGTCGCCAAGGAACGGTTGCAGATCGTCCTGGCCCATGAGCGTGCCGGCCGGACCGCGCCCGACTTCCTGCCGCTGCTGCAGAAGGAGCTGCTGTCGGTCGTCGCCAAGTACCTCGAGGTCGAGGACGAGATGATCAAGATCACGCTGGAAAAAGCCGGCGAGGTCTCGGTGCTCGAAATCAACGTCGAGCTCGACAAGGCGCGGGTCAAGAAGTCCCTGCCCGCGGTCGGTACCGAGCCGAAGCCGATCGAAGCGAAAAAGGCCGCGGTCAGCGCCTGACGCCGATCGCGGCCTTTTCTTGTTCCGGCGCCGTGGCGGCGCTGCCGTCCCGCCTGGGACGGCGGTCAGTCACGAGACGTGGGATTCGGTTTCGATCTGCCCGACCTTCTGCACGAGAACCTGCAGCAGGCCGTCATAGCCCGAGCGGCGGAACACCGAGGCGAATTCCGAGCGGCGCGTGGCCATCTCGCTGATCGTCCCGGTCAGGTAGATGTCGACCACCTGCCAGTGACCGTCCTGCCCTTCGTCCCGGTGGGTCAGGTAGTTGAGCACGACCGGCTCGCCATCCGACTTGATCAGCCGGGTCGCGACCAGGGTCGAGTCGCCCATCGGCTTGGCACCGTCGGTGACGAATTTCTCGCCCGAATAGCCGTCGAAGCGGCGGGCATAGGTTGCCGTGATGAATTTCCGGAAGGCGTCGGTCAGCTGGGCTTGCTGGTCGCCCGACAGCGTCGACCAGCCGCTGCCGACGGCGATCCGCGTCATGTAGGACACGTCGAACACCTGGCGCACGACCGGCTCCAGCGCCGCATAGCGGCCCTTGTAGCCCAGCTTCTGCGCGTTCTGCATGACGGCCAGCAGGTTGCCGTTGAGGCTGTTGACCACCGTACTCGGATCGGTTGCGGATACGGCCGGCGCAGCCATCGCCGGCACCACGCCGGCAACCGCCACCAAACCAGCCAACATCATGCCGCGCGTTGCCGCGTACCAGGCCCGCATTGTCCCCACTCCATAGCAGACGAGTCGCCCAGCCACCCCAGACCGGTGGCAGGCAATGATCGCGCAATCGTCATATCGATCGCGTGTGTACCATATAGAGGCGCGAAGTGAATGTTGCAGTGCAATCAAGGTGCGGCTTTCGAATAGCTGTGTCCTGGAAAGCGCACAGGCGAAGGGCTTGCGCGGACGCGGACCGAATCTGGGTTTTGCCTTGCCGGCCCCGATCCCCCTACACTCGTGCGCGACGATTGGACGAGCCCGCGCCCGAGGACCCCTGAACATGAGCCGAAGCGACCTTCATCCGCCGGTCGAGCCTTACGAGACCGGACTGCTGGCGGTCGATCGCCTGCATCGGATCTATTGGGAACAATGCGGCAATCCCGACGGCATTCCGGTGGTGTTCCTGCACGGCGGCCCCGGCTCGGGATCGACGCCGACCCATCGGCGCTTCTTTGACCCGGCCGCCTACCGCGCCGTCCTGTTCGATCAGCGCGGCTCCGGCCGCTCGACCCCGATCGGCGCGCTCGAGGACAATACGACGCCCGATCTCGTCGCCGATATCGAGCGACTGCGCGAGCGACTCGGCATCGAACGCTGGCTCGTGTTCGGCGGCTCCTGGGGATCGACGCTGGCGCTGGCCTATGGCCAGGCCCATCCCGAACGCTGCCTCGGCTTCGTGCTTCGCGGCATCTTCCTGTGCCGGCCGAGCGAGATCGACTGGTTCCTGCATGGCATGGGCACGATCTTTCCCGAGCCATGGCGGGCGTTTTCCGAGTTTCTGCCGCCGGCGGAGCGGGGTGATCTGCTCGGCAGCTATTATCGCCGGCTGACCGATCCCGACCCGCGCATCCATCTGCCGGCCGCTCGCGCCTGGAGCACCTACGAGGGCAGCTGCTCGACCCTGCTGCCCAGCCCGGACACGATCGCCGCCTTCGGCGAGGACCGGCTGGCCCTGGGGCTGGCGCGGCTCGAGGCCCATTACATGAAATACGGCGGTTTCCTGCCGCCGGGCGGATTGCTTGCCGGCATCGACCGGATCCGGCATCTGCCGGCGGTGATCGTGCAGGGGCGCTACGATGTGGTCTGCCCGGCCGTCACCGCCGATGCCTTGGCGCGCGCCTGGCCGGAGGCCGATTACCAGATCGTGCCCGACGCGGGCCATTCCGCGATGGAACCCGGGACGCGGGCGCGCCTCATCGGCGCCCTCGACCGCATGCAGCGTCGCTTCGTCTGATCGGCAGCGGCCGGAAAATCGAAACGGCCTAGGCTTAGCCGCGGTGCTCGCTTATGGTGAGCCCGCTCAAGTTGTTGGGGGAGAAAGTCCTTGTCGAAGCGTCGCCTCATTCCGGCCCTGGCCGCAGCCGCTCTCGTGCTGTGCGGTGGCCTTGCCAGCGGTCCGGCCAAGGCCGGCTCGCCCCAAAATGATCCGGCCCTGCTGACGCTCGGCGTCGGCGCCTACAATGTTCTGCATGAAGACAAGGATGCGGTGTTCCGGGGCGAATATCGCTTCGGCACGCAACTGTTCTACATCCGGCCGATCGTCGGCGTCGAAGCCAACAGCGCCGGCGGCGTCTATGCCTATGGCGGCTTCGGCATCAACCTGGCGCTGACCGACCATATCGTGCTGTTCCCGTCCGGCGCCTTCGGCTATTGGGACCGCGGCGACGGCAAGAACCTGGGTGCCCACGAGGAGTTCCGCACCGGCGCCGAGATCGCCTGGCGCTTCGACGATGCCTCGCGCATCGGCGTCACGTTCCACCATATCTCGAACGCCGGCATCACCCAGCGCAATCCCGGCGTCGAGGAAGCCCTGCTCGAATACTCGATCCCGCTCGGCGGCATGTTCCCCTGACCGGACGCCGGCCCGTCCCGGGAGGACGGACCGGATCGCTCTAGCGGCCGAGGAACTGGGCGAGATTGCTGGCGATGCCGATCAGCATCGCCGTTGCTGTCAGCACCACGCCGCCCGACCGGCCCAGGGATGGACCGCGGCTATGCGCCAGGCCCCAGGCGTGCAACGCCCGGCCGGCGATCAGAAGAATGCCGATGGCGTGGACCCAGCCGCCCGCCGCTCCGGACAGTTCGGCACTTGCCAGCAGGATGAGGCCGATCGGCGCATATTCAGTGAAATTGCCGTGGCTGCGCACGGCCCGTTCCATCTCCGCATCGCCCCCGGTGCCAAGCCCGATCTGCAGGCGGCGGCGCAGCTGGATGACCCGAAAGGTCAGCACCAGCAGGATGATTGCGGCTAGCGCCACATAAAGCGGCGTGACGGTGAACTGCATCGACGGTCTTCCCCCTGGAGAATTCTTATTGCCGGCGGCATGCCGGTGCCGACGATCCTCGGGGCGAAGCCGCGGTCAAGGCAAGCATTCCGCGTGGAGCCGCCTTGAATTCTATTAAAATGACATGCTTAATGAGCGGGCCTTCGCCCCCGATTCGGTCGATCGAAACGGAGGAGAGGGGTATCGGTGCCAAAAGCGTCGGATGTTCCGTACGCCACCCCCATGCTAGGAGCGTCGCGAGGCGTGCCGCCCATCGGCCACACGTCGAGATCTTCCGCCACGCTCATGACCGAGCGATCCCCGGATGTGCTGGAACCCGCGCCGCCGCCGGCGTTGGTTGCGGCCGTGCGCGTGCTCGACGAGATGGCATGGCTTGCGGACGGAACGGGGATGCCGGTCTTCGTCAATGCCGCCTTCTCGGCCGGGACGCAATATCCGTCACCGGGCCTGCTGCCCGGCGGGCTCGATGCGCTCTACGGTCCGCTCACGACCCGGGATGCCCGGCTGGCGATCGCGGCGTCGATCCGCGAGCGCCAGCCTCTGCGCCTGGAGCTGGACCTGGCCCGGCGTGACGGGGCCTTGTTCCGTGCCGAGCTGCGGCTCGATCCGATCGAGGAGGACGGGCGCGTCTGGTTCCTCGGCGTCCTCAAGGATCTGACCGATCGGCGGGCGGCGGCCGCCGTCGTTGCCCGCGCCCATGACGTGATCGAAGCGGTCGCGCATGGCGTGCCGGGCGTGGTCTATCAGTTCGTGATCGATGCCCGCGGCCGACGCCGCTACAGCTTCATCAGCGAAGGCTGCTTCCGCGTCTTCGGGTTCGAGGCTTCGGAGGTGACGGCAGGCGGAGCGGACCGGATCCTGGCGGCCGTCCCGGCCGAGAACCGCGAGGCGCTGCACCGGTCGATCGAGCGGTCCCGCGAGACGCTCGAACCCTGGCGCCATGTCTTCCGCTGCGAGGTCCGGGGCGAGGGCCGCTGGATTCGCGGCGCTTCCCTGCCGACCCGTCTGGCGAGCGGCGACACAGTGTGGAACGGCATGCTGATCGACGTCACCGACGAGGTCGCCGCCAAGGCCGCCGCGGTCGAGGCGTTCGAGCGCGCGGAGGCCGCGAGCCGGACCAAGTCCGAATTCCTCGCCGCCGTCAGCCACGAGCTCCGGACGCCGCTCAATGCGGTGATCGGCTTTGCCGAGGTGCTGCAGGGCGAGCTCTATGGGCCGCTCGGCGATCCGCGCTATCGCGGCCATGCGGGCGATATCCTGAACGGCGGCCGGCAACTGCTCGACATGGTCAATGGCGTGCTGGAATTCGCCCAGGTCGAAGCGGGCGGCCTGCAACTCGACGAGACCGAAATCTCGCCGCGGTCGCTGATCGAGCCATGCGTGAGGGCGCTCATCGACAAGATCGGCGATCGCGATCTCATCGTCGATTCGCGGATCGATCCGCTGCTGCCGCGGCTGGTCGTCGACCGCATGCAGATGCGCCGCGTGCTGAACCATCTGCTGTCGAACGCACTCAAGTTCACGCCGGACGGCGGCCGCGTGTCGATCGCGGCCGAGGCGGCGGCCGACGGCGGCATGCTGCTCGTCGTCACCGACACCGGCATCGGCATCGCACCGGAAGATCTGCGCCGGGCGTTCGAGCCCTTCGCCCAGCTGGACGGCGCCTTGAGCCGCCGCTACGAGGGGCTGGGGCTCGGCCTGCCGCTCGCCCGCGCGATCGTCGAGGCCCATGGCGGCCGGCTGGCGCTCGACCCGGCCGAGGGCGGCGGAACCCGGGCCTGGATCCGGCTGCCGCCCGGCCGCGTGCAGCGGGCCTGAACGACCGCTTCAAAGCGCCGCATCCACCCAGACGTGTCATGATGCTGGCCTCGACACGGCGCTTCGTGGATCATGCCACGAGGAACGTGCGATCGAAGGCGGGTGCGGATGGGGACGGACGCAGGCGGCGCGTGGGAAACGGATGTGGTCGTGGTCGGTGCGGGGCCTGCCGGGCTGACCACCGCGGCTGAATTGGTCCGCCACGGCGTCCGCGTGCGCGTGATCGACAAGCGCCCGGGACCGACGCTTCATTCCATGGCTGCGGTCGTCCAGGTCCGGACTCAGGAGATGCTGTCGGCCATGGGGCTGGCCGATCGGTTCGTGGCGCGCGCCTTTCCGCTCGAGGCGATTTCGCTGCACGCCTTCGGCAAGTTCATGGGCGGCATCCGCCTGAGCGGCGCCGACAGCGCCTATCCCATGCCGCGGATCATCGGCCAGCACGTGACCGAACGGCTGCTGCTCGAACGGCTCGATGAATTGGGCGTTCGGGTCGAACGCGGCATCGAGGCGCTGGAAACCTTCGATGATGGGCAACGCATCACCCTTCGCCTGCGGCGGGCCGACGGGACGGCGGGCGAGATTCAGGCCCAGTTCGTCGTCGCCGCCGAAGGGGCGAACAGCCAACTGCGCACGGCGGCGGAAATCCCGTTCGAGGGCGATCGCGGCGACGGCTTCGAATTCCTACAGAGCGATTGCGAGGTGCGCTGGTCCTATCCCAGCGGCCGCGGCTACCTGTTCGTCACCAAGGATCGCTTCCTCGGCCTGTTCCCGTTCGACGCCGACGGCACCTACCGGATCGTGTGCGCCCGCGCCGATCAGGATCCGGCCAAGACCGAGGCGCCCGATCTGGAAGAGATCGAGGCGATCCTGCGCGAGATCGCCGATCCCGACGCGACCCTGGCCGAGCCGCGCTGGCTCAATCGCATCCGCAGCGCACCGAAGCTCGCCGGGAAGTTCCGCGCCGGCCGGCTGTTCCTGGTCGGCGACAGCGCCCATCTCCACCTGCCGATCGGCGGCCAGGGCATGAATTCCGGCATGCAGGACGGCTTCAATCTCGGTTGGAAGCTGGCCGCGGTGATCCGGGGCACGGCCCGGCCCGAGCTGCTGGAATCCTACGGTGCCGAGCGACAGCCGGTGGCCGAGGACCTGCTGAAATTCACCGACCGCGGTTTCCACAGCATGGTGAAGCCGGGCGATCTGGCCCAGCGCGCCATGAAACTGTTCGGCGCCAGCGTCATGGGGCTCGAATCGGTGCAGGAGCGGCTGCGCCGGACGGTCGGCGAGGTGCCGATCTCCTATCTGACCAGCGCGCTCAGCGAGGATCACGGCGGCACGATCGGCCCGATCGCGGGCGAGCGCGCGCCCGACGGGGTCGCGGTGCGGGCTGCCGACCGGCGCACCGTGCGCCTGCTCCACGCGATCGAAGGCGAGGCCTGGAGCCTGCTGATCTTCGCCGGGCTCGATCAATCCGACGTCGGCGGCAAGCTGGCCGAGATCGCGGAGCGGGTGGCGGCGGATTACGGGCGCCGGGTCCGGCCGATCCTGGTCACGACCGACCGGCCGCCCGAGACGTGGCCGGGCGAGGTGCTGATCGACCGCGACCAGCTGCTGCACGATCGCTATGGCGTGCGCCACGCAGCACTCTACCTGCTGCGGCCGGACTGGTACGTGGGCTTCCGCGCGCCGGCGGCCCAGGCCGAGCTCTTGGAGAAATATCTCGCGCGCTGGCTGGTGCCCGAGGCCGAGCTGGTCGAGCGCGCCGCGGGTTAGAGCAGCGGTGCCTGCACGAAACAAAACCGCCGGGAAACGGATTCCCGGCGGTTTCGTCATCTCGTGCGAAGAAGAGGCGCCCTCGCGAAGGGGCGCCGGCAGGCTGCTTTAGGCGGCCTTCGCGGCCTTGGCGGCAGCGGCCTTCTCGATCTGCTTCTTCAGGCGACGGGCCTCGGTCGGCAGCTTGGACGCCGCGGTCGAGAGCAGGAAGGCATCGATGCCGCCGTTGTGCTCGATCGTGCGGATCGCGTTCGTCGACAGGCGCAGACGCACGGCAAAGCCCAGCGTGTCCGACAGCAACGAGGTCACCTGCAGGTTCGGCATGAACCGGCGGCGGGTCTTGTTGTTGGCGTGGCTGACGTTGTTACCCGTCTGCACACCCTTGCCGGTGATTTCGCACTTTCTGGCCATGACGTGTCTCTTCGCAATAACTGGTGTCGGCCGCTCGTCTCTCATCGAGGGCAGCCGGAACAAGGCTGGGGTATCTACGCGAGGTCGGGCGGCGCGTCAACATGAGTCGGGATATTTCCCGATTATTCGACCGAAAGGCTGGCTTGCATCAGCCGATGGGCAGCGTCATTCGCCGAGGAACAGGGCGAGCAGCCGACGGGCGCCGGCCATCGGCGTCATGGTGCCCGAGGCGACGGCGGCCTCGATCTCCGGAATGCGCTCGGCGATCGCCGGCCGACGGCGGAGCGCCTCGATCATGCCGTCGCCGAGGTCGGCCCACAGCGCCGCCTGCGCCTGGGCGGCCCGGCGCCGCGCCTTCTCGCCGGCCGCTTCGAGCGCCGCCTGGTGCCGCTCGACCACCGACCAGGCGTGATCCAGCCCCTCGCCGGTCACGGCCGAGACCGCCAGCACCTCGGGCTGCCACAGCGGGGTGAGCGGCCGCAGCAGGCGCAAGGCGGCGCGGTAGTCGCCGACGGCGGTCTGCGCCCGCGCCTTCAGCTCGCCATCCGCCTTGTTGACCAGCAGCAGTTCGGCCAGCTCGACGATGCCCTTCTTGATGCCCTGCAGCTCGTCGCCGGCCGACGGCAGCAGCAGCAGGCAGAACAGGTCGACCATGTCGGCGACGGCGGTTTCCGACTGGCCGACGCCGACGGTCTCGACCAGCACCACGTCGAAGCCGGCGGCCTCGCACAGGATGATCGATTCCCGCGTGCGCCGGGCGACGCCGCCCAGGGTGCCGCCGGTCGGCGATGGGCGGATGAAGGCGGCCTCGGCACGTGAGAGCTCGGTCATCCGGGTCTTGTCGCCCAGGATCGAGCCGCCGGTCCGGCGCGAGGAGGGATCGACCGCCAGCACTGCCACCCGATGGCTGCGCTGGATCAGCGCCAGGCCGAACGCCTCGATGAAGGTCGATTTACCGACGCCCGGCACGCCCGACAGGCCGATGCGGATCGAGTTGCCGGACCGCGGCAGCAGCCGCTCGATCAGGATCTCGGCCTCGGCCCGGTGATCGGGCCGGGTCGATTCGACCAGCGTGATGGCGCGGGCGAGCGCCCGCCGGTCGCCGGCCGCGATGGCGGCGACGCGCGCATCCAGCGAAGAAGTCGAGGCATCCATGGCCGGAATCATACGGGAAAGGGCATCTAGCTGAGGTAGCTCTTGATGTCGATGCTGGTGTGCTTGCCGATCTTGTCGAAGGTCGCGGCCAGCCACTTATCGGCCTGGGATCGGCCCAGTTCCTTGAGATATCGGAGGAAATCCGGATCGGCGTTCATCTTGCTCGACGCGCCAAACTCCTTCATGTGCTCCTCGGCGCCGATCATATGGATATGCATCAGCTTCAGGCGCTGGATGTGGTCGCCCTGCAGCATGTCCTGATGGATCAGGCGCTGGACGAAGGCGATCGCGCGCAGCTCGCGCATCAGCGAGGAATTGAAGGTGATCTCGTTCAGCCGGTTCAGAATCTCGGCCGTGGTCTGCGGCGTGCCCTCGCGCTCGACCGGGTTGATCTGCACGATCACCACGTCCGGGCTTTCGCAATTATAGACCAGCGGGAAGATCGCCGGGTTGCCCATGTAGCCGCCGTCCCAATAGGGATCGCCGTCGATCTCGATCGCCTGGAACACGGTCGGCAGGCAGGCGGACGCCAGCAGCGCGTCGATCGACAGGTCCTTGCGGTCGAACACCCGGATCTTGCCGGTCCGCACATTGGTCGCCGATACGAACAGGTTGATGTTCTTGCACCGGCGGATGCGGGGGATGTCGATCTCCTCCTCCAGCACGGTGCGCACCGGGTGCCAGTTGAGCGGATTGGTCTGATAGGGCGAGAAGGCGCGGCCGATCGTGTCGAGCAGCAGATAGCCTGGTGAGGTATCGAGGTTCCAATTGCCCATCAGCCGGTCCATCAGGCTGCGCTGGATCGGGCTGTAGCGGGCGAAGTCGCTGATGCGGTTCCAGAATTTGTCGAGCGAGGCGCGGGCACCCTCGCGGCCGCCATCGACATAGCCCTGGGCGAGGGCCGCGGCATTCATGGCGCCGGCGCTGGTGCCGCTGATGCCTTCGATCTCGAGCCGCTCGTCCTCAAGCAGCCGGTCGAGCACGCCCCAGGTGAAGGCACCGTGCGAGCCGCCGCCCTGGAGCGCCAGATTGATCCGCTTCGGTCCGTTCGGCTTGGCGCGCGTCTTCTTCGGCGGTACGGGCGCATCCATCATGTCGATCATTGAAGGTAAAACCTCGGCAACGGGACAGGGCACCGGAAACATGGCGCCATCCGTGCCGAAAAGCCAGGGGCCGGTGCCGGTTCCCGGGCGGGAGCCAGCCCTGTGCTGGGCGATCGCGACCGGCTCTAACCCGCCGTCACGGTGACCTGGACCTCCATGCCGATGAAGTCGCCGGGATTGCCGGTGAAGCTGCCGGACAGCGGCACGGCCTGGGACGCGTCGCGGGCGACCGCGACGCGGATCAGGTTGCGGCCGCCGGCGAGCGCGTTGGTCGGGTCGAACTCGACCCAGCCGGCGCCGGGCAGATAGACCTGGACCCAGGCATGGGTCTCGCCGCCGCCGACCAGGCCGCCGGAGGCGCCGACCAGCGCCTCGTCATAGAGATAGCCCGAGACGAAGCGCGCGGCGAAGCCCAGGCTGCGCACCGCCTCCATCATGAACAGCGCATAGTCGCGGCAGCTGCCGCCGCCGAGATCGAGCGTCTCGGCCGGGGTCTGGGTGCCCATTTCCTCGCGCCGGCCATAGCCGAATTCGTTGCGGACGGCCCGGGTAATGTTCAGCAGCACGTCGATGGTGCTGGGGGCGCCGTCGCCCGTCCCGGTCACGAAGCGGCGTGCCCAGGCGTCGACGCGATGGTCCGGGTCGGGATAGTGCCGTTCGTAGGTGCGGCCGAGATCGGGCACCTCCTCGGCGGCATAGCTGAACGGATAGAGCTGGGCATAGGGCTCGATCACGAGATCGCGCGCGCCGATCGGGAAATGCTCGGCCCGGAACGAGGATTCGATGACGAGCTCGGTCGCCAGCATGGCGAAGCTGGCGATGGCGATGGAATTGCCGAACACGTCATGCAGCCAGCGGACCTGCGCCGGCGGCGAGATCGTGAGGCCCGTCTCGATCAGGCGCAAATCGTGGCTGTCGCGCGGGCGGCACATCAGCCGGTGCTCGCCTAGCGCGACCGGGTTTGCATAGCGATAGACCGTCCGGTGCTGGACCGTCAGCAGCGTCGACATGAATGGGGACCCCCGGCAGAACGGGGGCCCTCGCCACCCGCTAGTCCTTTGACCGATGCCTTTTTACGATACACCCTCAGCGGGCTTAGTTGCCGACCGCCTTGTCGACCGCACGGCCGGCCTTTTCCACGGGACCCGGCGGGTCGATCGCGTCCTTGGCCTTCTGCACGGTATTGTCGATGGACTCACCGGCCTTTTCGGCCGGGCCCTTCTTGTCGTCGCAACCGGCGGCGACGACGGCGACCGGCAGAAACAGCACCAGCAGGCGCAAAAATTTGGTCATGGTTCGTGCGTCCTCGTTTCGAGCCGTTGGGTCAGGTCCGGCGGCGAGAGATGCCCAGATAGAGCATCAGCACGATGCTCGATCCGGCCATCGCCATGAGCAGACCGTTGCCGGTGATGCCAAGGCCGCCGAACAGCGAGAACAGGAAGCCGCCGGCGAGCGCGCCGATGCCGCCCAGCACCAGATAGGTCGGGCGGCCGGCGCGGTTGCCCGCGAGCAGGCCGGCGATCCATCCGAAGATCAGGCCCAGGCCGAGCCAGAGGACGACCGACATGCTCGAGAACTCCTGCCAATCGGGCGGCGGCCCATCAAGATCGCCCCCCGAGCGCATGACCAACACTCGGGAAGCGAAACGGATCAATCTTGGATTTCGGCCTGGATTTCGGCAAGGGCCGCCTCGCGCTCCGCGGCGCGGCGCTGGCGGGCCCACATGGCGGCATAGGCGCCGTGCTGCCGCAGCAGCTCGCCATGCCGGCCCCGTTCGAGGATCCGGCCGTGGTCTAGCACCAGGATCTCGTCGGCCTCGACGACGGTCGACAGGCGATGGGCGATCACCACCGTCGTGCGCTCGGCCGAAACCTGGCGCAGACTGGCCTGGATTTCCTGCTCGGTGGCGCTGTCGAGCGCGCTCGTCGCCTCGTCGAAGATCAGGATCTCGGGCGCCTTCAGGATGACGCGCGCGATCGCCACGCGCTGCTTTTCGCCGCCCGACAGTTTCAGGCCCCGCTCGCCAACCCGGGTCTCGTAGCCGTCGGGCAGGCGGGCGACGAAATCGTGGATCTGCGCCAGCCGGGCCGCCTCCTCGATCTCGAAATCGCTCGCCTCGGGCCGGCCATAGGCGATGTTGTAGCGGATGGTGTCGTTGAACAGCACCGTGTCCTGCGGCACGACGCCGATCGCGCGCCGTACCGAATCCTGCGAGACGTCGCGCAGGTCCTGCCCGTCGATGCTGATCGCGCCGCTGGTGACGTCGTAGAAGCGGAACAGCAGGCGGGCGATGGTCGATTTGCCGCCGCCCGAGGGCCCGACGATCGCGACCGTGCGGCCGGCCGGCACATCGAACGAGACATCTTCCAAAATCCGGCGGCGCGGATCATAGGCGAAGCCGACGCGGTCGAACCGGACCCGGCCGCCGCCGGGGGCGAGCGCCGGCGCGCCCGGCCGGTCCTGGACCTCGGGCGGCTCGTCCAGCAGCCGGTACATGGCCTCGAGATCGATCAGCGACTGCTTGATGTTGCGATAGACCATGCCCAGGAGGTTGAGCGGCTGGTAGAGCTGCAGCAGGTAGCTGTTGACCAGCACGAAGTCGCCGACCGTCATCTTGTGCTGGGCGACACCCGCGCCGGCCAGGACCATGATGGCGACGAGCCCGGTCGAAATGATCAGGCCCTGGCCGAGATTGAGCAGCGACAGCGAGGTCTGGCTGCGCACGGCCGCCCGCTCGAACGCCTGCTTCGCCCGGTCGAAGCGCCGGGCTTCATGGGCCTCGTTCGAGAAATATTTGACCGTCTCGTAGTTCAGCAGGCTGTCGATCGCCTTGGTGTTGGCCTCGCCGTCGCGCTCGTTCATCTCGCGCCGGAAGCGGACCCGCCATTGGGTGATGCCGATGGTCCAGGCGACATAGCAGGCGATGGTCGCGAGCGTGACGAGGGCGAAGCGCAGGTCGTAGCGGCGCCACAGGATGGTCGAGACCAGCAGGATCTCGAGCAGGGTCGGCCCGATGTTGAACAGCGTGAACGACAGCAGATATTCGATGCCGGTCGTGCCGCGCTCGATCGAGCGGCTGAGGCCGCCGGTCTGCCGCTCCAGATGGAAGCGCAGCGACAGCGCGTGGAGATGCTCGAACACCTGCAGCGCCACCCGCCGGATCGCGCGCTGGGCGACCTTGGCGAACACCAGTTCGCGCAGCTCGCCGGTCGCCTGGGCGCCGATGCGGGCCAATCCGTAGAATATGATGAGGGCGACCGGCACCAGCACGATCGGCCCGGCGCTGCCGCTCAAGGCATCGACCGCCTGCTTGTAGATGAGCGGAATGGTGACGGTGACGAGCTTGCCGGCGACGATGAGCGCGAAGGCCGCCAGCACGCGCAAGCGCAGGCCCGCCTCGCCCGCCGGCCAGAGCAGTGGCGCCAGATGCCGGACCACCCGCAGCTGCGCCTTCAGGGGCGCCGCGGGTGCGCGGGGGTCGGTCGAGGGGGTACGGATTCGGTCTCGCATCGGACCGACCGTAGCGTCACACCGTTCAGAGCGCCAGGACGCCGAGGTCCGCTGCGCGGTGGCGGCGCACGACCTCGCTGGCCAGCCAGGCCGAGATCAGCATCAGGGCGGCGCCTACTATATAAGGTGCGGACGGACCGCCGAACGTGAAGGCGATGCCGGCCGTCGGCGGTCCGAGCAGGCGCGCCAGCGAACCGACCGACTGGTTGACGCCCAGGATGCCGCCCTGCTCGATGGCGCTGGCCTCGCGCGAAATCAGGCTGGTGGTCGAGGGCTGAGCCATGCCCATGCCGAGCGCCAGCAGGCTGCAGGCCAGGATGCCGACGATGGGTGTCATCGCTGCAGCCAACAGGGCCAGGCCCAGCCCGACCGTGATGGTTCCGGCCCGTAGCATACGCGCTTCGCCGAAGCGGCGCGTCAACCGGCCGATCAGGCCGCCCTGGATCAGCACGAGCACGATGCCGACCATGGCGAACAGTTCGCCCACCTGGCGCGGCCCCCAAGTGAACCGCGCGAGCGCCCAGAGCGCGAAAGTCGATTCCATGCCGGCGAAGGCGAAGGTCGTCGTGAAGAACAGGATCATCAGCCGGCGCAGGTTCGGCCGCCCGAGCGCGTCGCGGATCTGGGCGATGCGCCCCGGCCGATTGCGCGCGGCCGCGGCCCGTTGCTCGGCCGGCAGTGACTCCTTCAGGCGGGCGAATGCCAGCAGCAGTGCCAGTGTCGAAAACCCGGCGGCAGCATAGGAGGGCAGTGCCACGGTGAGCGCGCTCGGATCGCCGCCGCCGAGTAGGCCGCCGATCGCGGGTCCGACGATGAAGCCGAGGCCAAGAGCGGCGCCCATCATGCCCATGCCCTTCGCGCGATTTTCCGGAGTGGTGATATCGGCGATATAGGCTTGGGCGACCGAAATGTTGCCGGCGCTGATGCCCTGCAACGCACGCGTCGCGAACAGCATCCAGAGCGCGTCGGCCGAGGCGAGCCAGGTATAGGCCAGAACCGACGTCGCGGTGCTAATCAGCACGATCGGTCGCCGACCGATCCGGTCGCTCAGGCGTCCCCATAGGGGCGCCGCCACGAGCTGGCAGCCGGAATAGGTGCACAGCAGCATCGTTACCGTCAGCGGCGAGGCGCCGAAATGTTCGCCGTAGAACGGCAGCAGCGGGATGACGACGCCAAATCCGACGAGATCGGTAAAGACGACCAGAAGCATTATCAGCATGGCGGTCTTCATAGCGCGCTCGCGCGCGCGGGGACAGGGGCGAGATGGCTGCCCCGCCTGCGGCGCGAACGCACGGGGCCGCTCTTTTGACTGTCGGCAGGCCTGTCGAGCCGCCGGGTGTGACAAGCTTCACAGCTATTGATAGATAATTCATCGGAGAATTCGCGTGACAAAATGCTCGGCGATAGCGCTCGGAAATCGAACTGATGCAAAGAATCTTCCCGAAAATTAGTATATTATTATTTTATTTACCGCTAATGTTGTTCGATTTTGGCAGGCTACAGCGAACGATTGTAAAATCGCTGTTAAGAACCGGTAAATCTGTGAGAACGAGCAAATTGTCGGGTACTTTTCTGGACATCTGCTTCAGGGCTCATCGAGCGCCGGATAAAACCGATCTTCAGTCGGGAGGCCCGCGATGAGCGGGGCGGGACAGATGGATCTCTTGATCGACCAGGATGGTCAGCTCTGGCTCAACGGCTCGATCGCCTTGCGGTGTCGCCTGGGCCAGGCGAGCCCGGATATCGATCTCGCCGGGTTTGTCGTGCGCAACATGGGCTATGTTCGGCTGCGCTACCGTGACGGCGTGATCCGCCTGACGCTGCGAGCGGGCCAGATGGGGTATCGGACGCTCGAGGCGGCCGCCCGCTTCCTCTTGACCGAGCATTGGAACCGCCTGCTGATCGAGCACGTCGACCATCGCCACTATCTCGAGATTTTCGGCCAGGTCGAGGAGGCGGTGGCGCGCCTCAAGGATTTGAGCGCACCCTCGGTGGCGCTGGTGCAGCGCGACAGCTTCTTCAATCAGGAGCTCTCGCTCGATCGGCTGGGGGCCTCGGGCCAGGAGTCGCTGCGGGCCTTGTTGCGCCTGTGGCGGAGCCGGCGCGGCCAGCTGGAACCGGAGAAGATCCTGCGGCTGATGCCCGATCCCTTGAAGCCGCGGATGACCCTGACGCGCATGACCGCGGCGGGCGCGGCGCGTAACCGCGCGCTGGTCGAGCATATCGGCTTTGGCTTCCGCGTGTTCGATTCCTGCTGGGCCCTCGGCGCGGTCGGCCGCGATCTCGAGGAGCAGCCGGATCCAGCCTATGGCGCGCGCTCTGCCCGAGCCTACCACGAGGTGGCGGAGCTCGGGCAGCCGCGGCTCGAACTCGTCGATGCCCTCATCGACGTGCCCGGGCGCCCGGTCACGCGCAGTCGTTACGATCGCTTGATGCTGCCCTGGCGGTCGCGCGGCGAGATCTTCGTCTGCGGCGCCTCGGTCTTGCGTTCCTCGTATCCGCTCCAGGTGGTGCCGGCGAGCCAGGCCGTCAGGTCCTGAATCAGCTCCTCGGTCTCCATCCAGATCAGATGGAGATCGAGATCGCCCCTGAACGAGCCCAGGAACCGGACCATCGGCTCGACCCGGCTATAGCCGTAGGACCGGACCACCCCCTTCTCGGTCAACACCGGCTCGACCATGCTGACCGTATACTCTGTCTCCCAGCGCGAATGGGCATAGGCCCGGGAGATCCGCGGCAGGATGCTCGACAGGCCGGAGCCGCGGCAGCTCGGGTGGTACCAGCCGCCGCCGGAGAACACGACCCGGCCGGTAATGCGCTCGGCCGAGGGCGCCAGCACCTCGCAGCGCTCGCCCGACACCAGGTGCGGTTCGGGCTTGCGATAGAACAGGCGCAGCGAATTCAGCTCCGCCTTCAGCGAGCTTTGCTGCAACGGCAGGTATCGCGCCGCCTGGGTTGCGACGACCTCGCCCCGGGCATTCGTGCCGGAAATCCAGAACGAATTGGTTGGGTCGAGATCGCTGTGCTCGGGGTTGAAGATCGGCACGAGCTTGCCCCAGCTCGCGCGGGCGCCTTCGTTCACCGCCCGCAGTTGCTCGAAATCCTGATTGAGGCTGAGCCGGATGCCGCGGTCATAGACCGCCTTGTCGGCCTGAAGCAGGAATTGGCCCAGTAGTTGGATCGGTCCCTTGTCGAGGGTGATCTGGTCGGGCAGGCGCTTTACCTGAGAGATTCTGGTCATTTTGGCTCACCAATAGTTGAAACGAACTATTGGCGTCGCCAAGGCCGCGAATTGACAAGAGCGTATAGCGCGATATTCGAAATAAAGATCGCGTATAGGTTACCAGGCGGGCGACTATTAGTCGGAAGTTATTCGGGAGTGTCGTCGCCGGTGGGCGCCTGGTCGGGGGGCGATGCCGTGTCCGCCGGCCCGGCGGCGGCGTCGAGGAAGCGCCCCATCAGCTCCGCCATCGTGCCGGCCTCGCCCGACGGGACCGCGCCATCGACGAAGCCGGCACCGGCCAGGCGCCGGACCAGGGCGGCGTCGCGCGACAAGATATGGATCGGCACGTCATGGGACGCGCTGGCATGGCCGATGAGTGCCGGCGGCTGATGGTCGCCGAGGACGATCGCGACGCCGCGCTCGCCCAGCGCCCGCGGCAGCCAGTCGGCCAGCACCGTCAGGTCATACTCGACCGACTGCAGGTAGGGTCCGGCCAGGTCGTTCCAATCGGGCGGGATCGCCACCAGCTGCGCCACCTCCGGATGGGTCGCGAACCGGCCGATGTCGGCCGGGTCGGTCACGACCGGCGGCACCGGATGGAACGGGACGTGGCTCGACACCAGCACGATCTGGGCGAACAGCGGCCGGGTGGGATCGCGCGGCAGCGCCAGGCTCTGCTCCAGCCCATATTGGTCGGGGATGCCGAACCAGCCGAAGCTCGGTCCGGAATAGTGCAGATCGTCGGCGCCGATGATCCGGTCGAAGCCCCAGAAGTCCGCATGCTCGAGCGGCGACTTGAGGCCGGGCTGGATGTCGAACGTCTGCCAGCCGGCCTTGGTCATGATCGCCGGCCAGGTCGGCCGGTCGGTCATCGTCTCCAGCCGATAGAGCCGCTGGCTGGATAGCCAGGTGCCGGCATCGACCGTGCCATGAGCGAGCCAGGAGCCGCCGCCATAGGTGGGAGACGCGATGCGCGCGCTGCGCAGGCTGACGCCGGCCTGGGCAAGCTGTTGTTGAAAGCGCGTGAGCGCGGGCAGCGCACGCTGGTTCAGCGCCGGATCGTCGAGCAGTACCGCGCCATAGGATTCGAAGAAGATCAGGTAGATGTCGCGCCGTCCCAGCCCGGCGAGATCGCGCTCGGCCGCGGGCGGCGGCCCGAGCCGGGCGAGAAAGCCGGCGCGGTCGCCATGGTCGAGCCGCCAGGCGTCGGCGACCGTCGTGCCCTGCCGGCCGATCGAGTCGATGGCGCCCTGGCTGAGAACCCGAGGGCCGATCAGGGTGGCCGTCAGCACGATGGCCAGGACGACGAGGATGATCGGTGCCAGGCGCGCCGGCCGGGGCAGCCCGGCCAAGCCGCGCTCGATGGCGCCGAGGCTCATGGCGATGAGCGCGATCAGGCCGAGCGGCAGCAGGACCGCGACGATGGCCGCAGCCGCAACCTGCCATGGGCTGGCGGCACCGGCGAACAGACCGATGAGCGACGGCACGTGCTCCAGGTCCGCGGCGAGATCGAGATCCCGGCCGAGCAGGGCCGGGCCTTCGACGTCGGCCAGATGGACGAGGGCCACCGGCAGCAGCAGCAGGGCGGCCAGCCAGCGCAGCGCCGCCGGCCAGCGGCCATGGGCGAGCGGCGCCAGGGAAATGATCGCCGCCAGCACCAGCAATTCGATCGGCATGCGCAAGTCGAGCGACGGCCAGCGTCCGAGGCGGGCGGGGGCGACCGCGACCAGCAGGAACGGGACGACCAGGCCGGCGAGCAGCGTGAGGCCGGCTTGCCGGGTCGTCCGGGCATCGCGCCGATGTCGCATTCGTTGCACGTCAAGTTCCCCCTTGGCGATCCGCGCGGCCGCCGCGCCATTCTTCGCCGCAGATCCTGCCTTGCGATAGCGCAAAGCGACTTCGTCCGGAACGTGTCACATCGTCTTGCGACGGCCGGGCCGGGCGCCCATATCCCTCACCGGGTCGGACCGCGCATCGCTGCAGATGGCGGTCCGGATTGGTGTGCTTCGGGCACCGGAAGGAGACAGTATGAATATCGAAAAGTTCACGGAGAGATCCCAAGGCTTCATTCAGGCTGCGCAGGGTTTGGCGCAGCGGCGCAACCATCAGCGCCTGATGCCTGAGCATTTGTTGAAGACTCTGCTCGACGACAATGAAGGGTTGGCCGCCAACCTCATCCGCAGCGCCGGCGGCGATCCCGCGGCGGCCCTGCGCGCGGTCGAGGCGGCGCTGGACAAGCTGCCGCGCATCGAAGGTTCCGGCGCCGGCCAGGTCTATCTGGGGCCCGAGCTCGCGCGCGTGCTCGACAATGCCGAGGAGCAGGCGAAGAAGGCCGGCGACAGCTTCGTCACGGCCGAGCGTATGCTGTTGGCGCTTGCGCTCGCGCCGGGTGCTGCGGCCGATGCGCTGAAGAGCGCCGGCGTCACGCCGCAGAAGCTCAATCATGCGGTCGAGCAGATCCGCCAGGGCCGGCCCGCCGATTCCTCGAATGCCGAGGCGGGCTACGACGCCCTGAAGAAATACGGTCGCGACCTGACCCAGGCCGCGCGCGATGGCAAGCTCGACCCGGTCATCGGCCGCGACGAGGAAATCCGCCGGACGATCCAGGTGCTGGCGCGCCGGACCAAGAACAATCCCGTGCTGATCGGCGAGCCCGGTGTCGGCAAGACCGCCATCATCGAGGGGCTGGCGCTCAGGATCGCCCATGGCGACGTGCCCGAGGGCCTAAAGGACAAGAAGCTGGTCTCGCTCGACCTGGGCTCGCTCATCGCCGGCGCCAAGTACCGCGGCGAGTTCGAGGAGCGCCTGAAGGCGGTGCTGGCCGAAATCTCGCACGAGGCCGGCCGCATCATCCTGTTCATCGACGAACTGCACACCCTGGTCGGCGCCGGCAAGGCCGACGGCGCCATGGATGCGTCCAACATGCTGAAGCCGGCGCTGGCGCGCGGCGAGCTGCATTGCGTCGGCGCGACCACGCTCGATGAATATCGAAAGCATATCGAGAAGGACGCGGCGCTCGCCCGACGGTTCCAGCCGGTGTTCGTCGCCGAGCCGACCGTGGTCGACACGATCTCGATCCTGCGCGGCCTCAAGGAGAAGTACGAGCTGCATCACGGCGTGCGCATCACCGATGGCGCCATCGTCGCGGCCGCCACCTTGTCGAACCGCTACATCACCGACCGCTTCCTGCCGGACAAGGCGATCGACCTGGTCGACGAGGCCGCCTCGCGCCTGCGCATGGAGGTCGATTCTAAGCCGGAGAACATCGACGAGCTCGACCGGCGCATCGTGCAGCTGAAGATCGAGCGCGAGGCGCTGGCCAGGGAAAGCGATCCGGCCTCCCAGGAACGGCTGGGGCGGCTGCAGAGTGAACTGGCCGAGCTCGAGGAGAAGAGCGCCTCGCTGACCGCCCAGTGGCAGGCCGAGAAGGACAAGCTCGCCGGCGCCAGCAAGCTGAAGGAACAGCTCGACCAGGCCCGGACCCAGCTCGAGCAGGCGCAGCGCCAGGGCGATTGGGCCAAGGCGGGCGAGCTGACCTACGGCCGCATCCCCGAGCTCGAGGCGAAGCTGAAGGAGGCGGAAGCCCACAGCGGCGACAAGATGCTGGAGCAGGCGGTGACCGAGCAGCATGTCGCCGGCATCGTCTCGCGCTGGACCGGCATCCCGGTCGACCGCATGCTGGCCGGCGAGCGCGAGAAGCTGCTCGCCATGGAGACCGAGCTCGAAAAGCGCGTGGTCGGCCAGGACGAGGCCGTCGTGGCCGTGGCCAATGCCGTGCGCCGCTCCCGGGCCGGCTTGCAGGACCCGAACCGGCCGATCGGCTCGTTCCTGTTCCTGGGCCCGACCGGCGTCGGCAAGACGGAACTGACCAAGGCGCTCGCCTCATTCCTGTTCGACGACGAGGCGGCGCTGCTCCGGATCGACATGTCCGAATATATGGAGAAGCACGCGGTCGCCCGTCTGATCGGCGCGCCCCCGGGTTATGTCGGCTACGACGAGGGCGGCGCGCTGACCGAGGCGGTCAGGCGGCGGCCCTATCAGGTGATCCTGTTCGACGAGGTCGAGAAGGCGCATCCCGACGTATTCAACATCCTGCTGCAGGTGCTGGACGACGGCCGCCTGACCGACGGCCAGGGGCGCACGGTCGATTTCCGCAATACGTTGATCGTGCTGACCTCGAACCTCGGCAGCGACATCATCGCCAACCACCCGGACGGCACGGCGATCGACAGCATCCGGGCCGAGGTGATGGAGGCGGTGCGCCAGGCGTTCCGGCCGGAGTTCCTGAACCGGCTGGACGAGGTGCTGCTGTTCCGCCGCCTGTCGCGCGACGACATGGGGGCGATCGTCGACATCCAGATCGCCCGGCTCAGGTCCATGCTGCAGGACCGGCACCTGACGCTCGACCTGGAGCCGAGCGGCCGGGAATGGCTGGCCCAGGAAGGCTATGACCCGGTCTACGGCGCGCGGCCGTTGAAGCGCGTCATCCAGCGGGAATTGCAGAACCGGCTGGCCCAGATGATCCTCGATGGCTCGCTCGGCGAGGGCGACATCATCAAGGTCACGGGCGACCGGCTGGGCCTCAAGCTCGAGGAAATCCGCAGCGCCGCTTGAGTAGGCGACTCGGCACCGCCGCCGCGCATGCGACGGCGGTGCCGAAGGCGTCAATCCCCGCTTCCTGCATCGAAGCTCTGCACGATGATGTGGCGGAATGGGGTGGACGTTTGGGATGGGAGGCGTCATATTCTTTTCATCAACGACGCGCTGACGCGGTTGCCCAGGACCTGGGAGTGATCCCCGGTCCTCTTCTTTTC
>Ga0070730_10000108_pt1 | contig 104369 bp, 74 predicted proteins | sample Coa_R1_3_FD_66447 | JGI IMG/M metagenome (GOLD analysis project Ga0070730, IMG submission 66447) | Surface soil microbial communities from Centralia Pennsylvania, which are recovering from an underground coalmine fire - Coalmine... | ecosystem: Environmental > Terrestrial > Soil > Unclassified... | reverse complement strand
GCGTTTCGTGCCCTTCTTGCAAACACTCTGTTATTGAGAAGGTGACACTCGATACCACAAGGCTTGTCTGGAAAGCTGGGCGCTTCTAGTGTAATAGAAGCATGGGGAGGGCCGGCGTCCTAGCCGGAGAGCATGAGTCCCGAATCACGCGGGGGCGCGCGGGCTTTTGTCCGCAGCCTGAACATTTTATTGAAATTCGCGCGGCTCTATGAATTTGGCCACGTGCGCACTGGCGCGCAATTTGAAACTGCGTGGAAAGAACTTCGCGGTGCGCTCGACGAGAGCGGCGGCAGCGGCCTCCTGCTCGGTGCTTCGGGTAATCAGATTTTGCTGGACGGCGTGCCTCTCGGCGCTTCCGCTGGTGAAAAGAGCTTCGCTCAGCTTCTGACTGGCTCAGGGATTGCCAGCATCCACTTCTCTCCGAATTTAACGCAGCCTCAGTTCGCCCGCTTCGTGCGTGCATTTCCCAGCGGCAATGCCAAACCCTCCTCTCTCGCGGAGCAATTGAAATCCGCTCTCGCCGGCGAGACGAGCATTCGCGTAAACGAGATTCGTTATGTCGCCGAGGATTCTTCGGTCGCGGGTATCAAGGTCGCTGCGCAATTGACCGCCAAGGCGTTAGGCGCCCAGGGCGACAAGTTCAAGGATTTCTTCGAGGACCCGAACAAACTGCTTCAAATGATTCTGGCTGCCGAAAGCGCTCGCGGCGGCGGTGGCGGTGGCGGAGGAGGAACTGGTCCAGGCTTCGGTCCCGGCGGAGGCGGCACCAGTGGAGTGCCTGGCGGCGGCGGGACAGGTGCCGGCGGCTTTGGTTCCGGAGGCGGCACGGGGACGCCAAGCCAATCCGGCAGCCTCTGGGAAGGCGGCGGAGGGGGTTCAGGGGCCGGAGGCGGTTTGGGCACTGGCAGCGTCTCGGGAGGCGGCTCGGGGCCGGGTGGTCCAGGCGGTGGCTTGGGTTTCGGAAGTGGTTCTGGATCCGGCGGTGGAGGTGGAGGCAGTGGCTCAGGCCCGGGAGGTGGGGGTGGGAGTGGTTCTGGCGGCGGTAGTGGCTCAGGTGTGGGAAGCGGCTCGGGTTTTGGCGGTAACACCGGTTCGGGAACCGGCGGTGGTTCTGGCTCCGGCGGCAGTGGAGGTGGGATCGGTACAGGTGGAGGCCCAGGAGTTGGGGGGAGCGGCTCAAGTACGGGAGCAGGTGGAGGGGGAACTGGGATCGGTGGCGCCGGTGGAGGCGGACCTGCTGAAACAGCGCCAGGCAAATGGCTCACTGCCTCGGCGTTGCTCCGCGGAAGCACCCTGGGCGGTAGTGGCTCGATCGCGGGCGGCGGTTCGCTGGGGGCTGGCATGGGCGGCGGCGAATTCAGCGTCGCGGAGGAAGATGTCCGCGCCATGCTGGGTCTTTTCGCACAGCTTGGGAAATCCCGCAAAGATCCCGAAGTGAAGATGGATGTTCCGACCTTTCAGTCGCGCTTGAGCGCAATGCCGGTCCGTGCGCAATTCACTCTGCAGCAGGCTCTGGCAGGCTTGGCGGCTCAGGCGCCTTCCGAAAAGGCCGACAAACCCATGCTCCTCAAGTTGGCCGAGCATGTGGCGATTCGCTTTGCGTTGGACAGCTACGAGCGCGGCGAACTGCGCGTCAACGCCGTCAAACAGCTTCTCGACCGCATGAACTCCGAAATCGAAGCGCTCCGTAAGATTCTCGGCTCGCAGGAAGAGATGATGGCCCAGGCGGGCCTTTCCGTTCAGACCTACACGGAGCTGCTCGATCAGGAATTCTGGGAACAAGTTCCGGAAGAAAACAAGAAGGAAGTTCTAACCTCGGATGAAGCCTGGTGCGTCCCTCCGCGCAATGTGCGCGCCTTCCTCGAGGACATGCTCCGGCGCGGCGAACTCAAGACTGTCAACGAAATTCTCATGAAGTACGCCGCTTGCATCTCGCTCGAGGCTCCCGAAGCCCGGCGGACCACCGCGATTGGACTTTCCGACCTCGCCGAACTTTACGGCAGCGGCGATGGCAGCGCGCTTATGGAATCGATCCGCAGGCTCGGAAATCAGCTGGCCATCGAGCGGGAACCCGAGCTTCAGACTTTGATCAGCGCCGCATTCGTTCGCCTGAGCCAGGAAGCCGCTTCCAAGCGCTGCTATCCGGCCATGCAACAGGCTCTTTATTCGCTCGATAGCATCGAACAGCAGCGCCCAGGCTCGACCCAGAGCCTTCGTCCACGCATCGGCGCCGAGGAGCGTCTGCCGGAATTCATTGAAGAGGCACTCCGCGGCGGGCACATTGCCGATGGCATGACGGAGATCCTCGGTCTGATGCCGAAAGCCACGCTGCATTACGTTACAAGCCGTTTCGGCCACTGCGGGTTCCGTGAAGATTGCGAAGTGCTCGGCCAAATCGTTCGCGGGCTGGGTGAAGATTCGACCCAGCGCCTTCTAGAAACGCTTCAAACGGCTCCGGCGATGGAGGCTGTCGAAACCATCGGCTTGCTTAGCCATTTCGCTCCTGAAACAGTCGAGAAAATTCTTCCTGTGCGCCTGACGCAATGGCCGCGCTCTTCGCACGACCGCGCCATCCGTCAGCTTTCCTCGGCTCCGCCGGAACAGCGCGCAAGATTGCTCGTCGCACTCTACGATTCGCTCGACGCGCTCATCAGACCCTTGGCTATTGACGAAATGGGTATGAGCGGCCAGCACGACTGCATCCCCAAACTCGTCGAGTTGGCTCAGAACGATCACACTCCTCCTTTTCACCGGCTCAAAGCTCTCGAAGCCCTTGGCCGTTTGCGCGCTTCGGCGGCAAGTCCCACGATGCAGCACATCCTGGATGCCCGCCAGGTTTGGCGCTGGGTTTATCCCGCCGAATTGCGCATCGCCGCCGCGCAGGCCCTCATGCATCTTGATCCCGCCATGGCTCTCGAAAAATTGAACGCCAGCGGACTTGAGCGCAAGGATCTGACGTTGGAACCCATCGATCCCGAGCCCAACTCTTCCGTCATGCGCCAGCGCCGCTACGCTCGCCTCAAACTTTCAAGAAATCTTGTCGCGGTGACTACCAATCTGCGCGAAAACTTCCGCCTTTCCATTCCGGAGCTCAATCTTGGCGGCGGCATCGGCTCAGGTGAGCGCCACCTCGCGCCCGGTTCGCTCCTTTCCCTCAAGTTTTCGCAAGGGGTGCGGCACATCAAGGCTCAGGCCATTGTCAGGGGCGCGCGTCCGCAGGCGATGGCCTTTGAATTTGTTGATATGGATCTGGAAGACCGCTCGAGATTGCGAAAAATTCTGATGGAGCTTGGCGGGCTACCACCGCTCTCGGTCGTGACGAATCGTAGCAGACGACGCGGCCGCGTAGCGCTCATGAAGAACTAACGCGACGGATTTGCCGCGTGCCCTGGCGCGCAATCCTTTCCTTTCCCTCCCTGCCTGTCCTTGCAAGCTTCGGAACCGTCCTGGTGAACAGGTGTCTCACCCGTCCCCTTGGCGGCTTGACAGCGGCGACACATGGAACCTCTGTACCATTGCCGCAAACGGGCTCTAACCCTACGGTACTAGTGAGGTAGTCCTATTCGCCGCGGGCGACACGCATAATGATCGCGGATTCAAAGTCGACTGCAGGACGGGCCTTCGTTCGAAGCCTCAATATCCTTTTGAAATTTGCCCGTTTGTACGGTTTCGAGCACAGCCGTACTTTGGAACAGCTGGACATCGCCTGGCGTGAACTGCAATCCGCAATTCCCATGGGCGTTGACAACGGCCTAATGCTCGGCGCCACCGGTTCTCAGCTTCTCCTCGACGGTGTTCCTCTTGAGGGCGCTCCGGCTGAAAAACAGTTCGCCCAACTCCTCTCCGCCGCCGGGCTCGCCAGCATTCAGTTTTTCCCGTCCGTCACTCAGGAAGAAATCGGAAGGTTTGCACGCGCGTTTCCCACTGGGAAGACCAAACCCACCGAGTTGGCTAATCAGCTGAAAGCAGCGCTCGCTGGCGCGCAGGGCATTCGCATTAACGAGATTTGCTTCGTAGCAACGGACTCGCGCTTGAAGGAAGCCAGCGTGGCCGCTCAACTCGCGGCCGCATCTCTCGGCGAGGATCAGGACGAATTCAAGAAATGGCTGAGTGATCCTCAAAAATTGCTTGAACTGATTGCCGCCGCGCAGGGCTCGAGGGGTGGCGGGCCGACCGGCGCCGGCGTTGGCACTGGTGAATCAAGTTCTGGACCCGCGGGGTCAGGCTTTGAAGGTAGCGGCCCCGGCACGGGTGACGGCCCAGGAACTGGCGGAGGCCCGGCTGGGACTTCTGAACTCGGCGGTTCGGGGCCGGCGCCAGCAGGCACTTCCCTTGCCTCACTCCACACGCAGGGAATAGGAATCGGCGGGGTTGGTTCTCAGGATGGCTCCATTTCCGCAGCAGGCCGTGGAATTGGGCCCGGGGGCGGGGCGGGCACCGGAATTGGCGGAGGGCTGGGAATTGGGAGCGGCGTTGGTGGCGGAAGCGGTCCCTGGCATGGCAGCGGCCGGGCAGCTGGGCCCACCGAGGACGATATCTACGCGATACTGGGCGCCTTGACGAGTTTCGGGAACGTCGGAGCCGGGCAGGGCGGAGCGGCTGCTGCCGGAGTATTCCAGGAAAAGATGTCTGAATTGCCGGGTAGCGCCCAGGAGAACTTGAGGAGAGCCATCGCTGGTCTCGCAGCCCAGGCCCCTGCAGGCGAGCCGGACGAATCGGTCCTCGTGAAACTGGCCGAACATCTGGCGATCAAGTTTGCCCTGGAACGATTTGAGAGCGGCGAAGTGAAGGTCAATGCTGTGCGCCAGATGCTCGACCGCATGAATCAGGAGATTGAAAATCTCCGCAAAATACTTGGCGCTCACGAAGACAAGATGACCGACGCTGGAATTATGGTCGAGACCCATCGGGAGATTCTCGACCGCCAGTTTTGGGCTGCGGTCCCTGATAGCGGCAAGCAGGCCGTCCTTCTGTCAGGAGACGCCTGGTGTATCCCTCCAAAAAACGTCCAGTCTTATGTCTCCCATTTGATTAAGACGGGAGATGTCGCGCAAGCCGTCAGTATCCTGCAAAACTATGCCTCGTGCGCCGAGAGCGACGAGGCCGATGCGCGCAAGAAAACTGCGCTGGGTCTCGCTGAACTCGCCGGCCTTTACGCCAAGGCGGACCCCAGGCTTCTCGGCGAAGCTTTGCGCCATCTCGGCCTCCGGTTGAACGTCGAGCAAGACACCGAATTGCAGACGCTCGTGAGCGCCGCGTTTGTGCGGCTCAGCCAGGAGGCCGCCACCTCCAGGTGCTTCCCCGTGATGGAGCAGGCTCTTGATCTGATTTCAGGCGTCGAAACACAACGCCCTGGTATCGGCCGCAGTTTGCGGCCGAAGATGGGCATCGAGGAACGCATTCCAGAATTTGTCGATGAAGCCTTGCGTGCACGGCAGGCTGCCGCAGGCATGACCAATGTTCTGAAAATGCTTCCGCAAACGGCGATGGAGCAGCTTGCCACTCGGTTCAATCGCTGCAGCCTGCGCGAAGATGCCGAGCACGTATCGAATCTGGCCTCCGATCTCGGTGAAGAGGGTTTGCAATATCTTCGAAGCACCGTTCGCGGCGGTCCGATCACCGAAGCCGTCGAGATGGCAGGCCTTCTTAGCAAGCTCGACCCGGAAGCGGTTGCGGTGTTCCTCCCCACCCGCATGAAGGATTTTCCCAGGAGCTCGCAGGATCGCATCGTGCGCCAGATTTCGGGCAGCGGCTCTCCGGCGCGCTCCCGAATTCTTTTGGAGATTCTCGATCATGTCGATCCGCTGATCATGCCCCTGGTAATTGACGAGATTGGCGTGGCCGCCGACCGCGAAGCCCTCGGCCGCCTTCTGACAATCGTTGACGGTGATTTGCCCGCGGGCGCCGGACCCTATTTGCAGGTGAAGGCCATCGAAGCCCTTGGCCGCATCCATGCTCCCGAATCGATCTCTTCGTTCAAGCGCGTGGTCGAGGCAAAGAAAATGTTTGGCTGGGCCCACCCGCACGAACTCCGTATCGCTGCCCTTCAAGCCATCATGTTGCTCGAACCGGACTGGGCGCGCGAATTTCTGCTCAGGAGTGGAATTGACCGCTCGGATCTGGCTCTGGCGCCCCTCGAACTCGTTCCCAACTCGAAATTTGTTCGCCAGCGCCGCCATACCCGCGTGCGGCTTCACAAGCCGGTGAACGCCGTGAGCACGAATCTCAAGGATGGCTGCCGCCTGGAGATTAAGACCGCGAGCCTTTCCGGAGGTGTGGCCACCATAAGCCGTCATCTCGCACCCGGCACACAAGTACAGCTCAAGCTTCAACTTGGGCTTCGCAACGTGCAAGCCACCGCCCTCATGCGGGACTATCGCGCTCAGGACATGGCTTTTGAAATTGTCGATATGAGCCTCGAAGAGCGCGGCAAGTATCGCCGCCTGCTCGCAGAGAACCAATCGCATTCGAACCCCGTGGCCGACACCAAGAGCCCTATCGTGCCCGTTGAAACCTCTGTTCCCTCCTGATCCGCTAGTCCGTCCTGCTCCCATCCCGGCCATGTCGACCTTCTTGGCGCTGGCGCATCCAACCAGATAGAATAGAATGTTTGTACTGGCCGCCGCGGATTCGCCAGTACGTTTACGCACGCATAGCACCGCCAGGAGACGGCGTAGCCTTCCATGGATGTTGCCAAGGCAGTTGACACGGTTGTCGCTCGGTTTATCGGCACCAAGCACGAGCGCGACATCAAAAAATTGCAGCCGCTCGTCGCTGCCATCAACGCCCTTGAGCCCGAAATGCAGGCGTTGAGCGACGAAGATCTAAAGTCTCGTTTCGGCGAACTGAAGGCGCAGGTGCATGAGCAGCTCAAGGACGCCGACCCCGCCGACGACAGTTACAAAGAACTCCTCAAAAAAACGCTTGACCCGATGATCGTGCCTGCTTTCGCGCTGGTCCGCGAAGCCGGCCGCCGCTTCCTGAACATGCGCCACTTCGACGTCCAGCTCATTGGCGGAATGGTCCTTCACGACGGCAAAATCGCCGAAATGAAAACGGGTGAAGGCAAGACGCTCGTGGCTACTTTGCCGGCTGCCCTCAACTCCCTCGCCGGGCGTGGCGTGCATCTCGTCACCGTGAACGATTACCTGGCCCGCCGCGACGCCGAGTGGATGAGCCCCCTCTATCGGGGCCTCGGGCTTTCCATCGGAGTGATCGTCCACGATTTGGACGACGAGCAACGCAAAGCAGCTTACGGCGCCGATCTCACTTACGGCACGAACAACGAGTTCGGTTTCGACTATCTCCGCGACAACATGAAGTACGACCTCGCGCAATGCGTCCAGCCCGGCCACCAGTTCGCCATTGTTGACGAAGTGGATTCCATTCTCATCGATGAAGCGCGCACTCCGCTGATTATCTCCGGCCCCTCCGAAGAATCCACCGACAAATACGCCAAGATCGACAAGATCATCCCCAAACTCATCCAGGACATTGACTACACTCTCGACGAAAAGCATCGCACCGCCACGCTCACGGAAGAGGGCTTCAGCAAGTGCGAGCGTCTCCTCGGCCTGCAGAATCTTTCCGACCCTGTCAATATCGAGCTCATGCACCACGTCTACCAGGCCCTTCGCGCGCACTCGCTCTACAAGCGCGACGTCGATTACGTTGTCAAAGACGGCGAAGTTATCATCGTCGACGAATTCACCGGCCGCCAGATGCCCGGCCGCCGCTGGTCCGATGGTCTTCATCAGGCCGTCGAAGCCAAGGAAGCCGTCAAGATCGAGCGCGAAAATCAGACCCTCGCCACCATCACCTTCCAGAATTATTTCCGCATGTACAAGAAACTCTCCGGCATGACCGGCACGGCGGAAACGGAAGCCGCCGAATTCGGCAAAATCTACAACCTCGACGTTGTCGTCATCCCCACGAATCGCAAGCTCATCCGCGAAGAGCACCGCGACGTCGTCTACCGTACAGAAAAAGAGAAGTTCGAAGCGGTGGTCAACGGCATCCTCCAGGAAGACAATTCGCTCGCCAGCGGCATCCGCCACTATAACGAGCGCGGTCAGCCCGTGCTCGTCGGCACCATCTCCATCGAAAAATCCGAAGCCATCTCCGAGCTTCTGAAAAAGGCAGGCGTCCCCCATCAAGTCCTCAACGCCAAGCAGCATGAGCGCGAATCGCGCATCGTTGCCCAAGCCGGGCGCAAGGGCGCCGTCACCGTCGCCACCAACATGGCCGGCCGCGGCACGGACATTCTTCTCGGCGGCAATCCCGAGCAGATGACCCGCGATCACTTTCTGAAAAACAAACTGGCTATGCCCTACGCGGCCGCGCCCGCCGTCATCCCAGCCGATGGCTCAGGCAACGGTGCGCAGCCCGCCGTTGCCATGGTTCTCTTCCAGAACGAAGGCAAAATTTTCCAGGTCCCCGCGGATCAGTGGAAGCCGGTCTATGACCAGTTCGCCCAGCAGTGCAAATCCGAGCACGACGAAGTCGTGGCCCTCGGCGGCTTGCACATCCTCGGCACGGAACGCCACGAAGCCCGCCGTATCGATAACCAGCTTCGCGGGCGCGCCGGACGCCAGGGCGATCCCGGCTCCTCCCGCTTTTTCCTCTCCCTCGAAGACGACCTCATGCGCATTTTTGGCGGCGAGCGCGTCAAGGCGCTGATGTTCCGCCTGGGCATGACCGAAGGCGTCCCGATCGAATCCAAGCTCATCTCTCGCCGCATTGAGAACGCGCAGAAATCCGTCGAAGCCCAGAATTTCGACGCCCGCAAACACTTGCTCGAGTACGACGACGTGATGAACAAGCAGCGCGAAACGATCTACGGCATTCGCCGCTCCGCGCTCGAGGGAAAAGACCAGCGCGATTACGTTCTCGGCGTTGCCGAAGATGTCGCTCGCGAACTCGTTGATACGTTCTGCTCACGCGAGCAGCATCCCGACCAGTGGAACACTACGCAATTTCTCGCGGAAGTGCACAGCCAGTTTGGCATTGACGCCAAATCTGCCGGAGCCGATCCAGGAACTTTGAGCCACGACGAACTCGCCGAAGCCACTGCGAAAGCCATCACCTCGCGCTATGAAGAAAAAGAAAAACAGTTTACAGCAGACCTCATGCGTTGGCTCGAGCGCCGCATCATTCTCGACGTTGTCGATTCCCAGTGGAAAGACCACTTGCTCTCACTCGACCACCTCAAAGAGGGCATTGGCCTCCGCGGCTATGGCCAGAAAGATCCCCTCGTCGAGTTCAAAAAAGAAGCTTTCGTGCTTTTCGAAGACATGATGGCGCGCATCGACAACGAAACCATCCGCTATCTCTTCCACATCCAGATGCAGCAGAACGAGCAGCCTCCGCAGGAAGGCGCAAGACAGCCGCGGCCGCAACAACCGCCTCCTTCGCGCTCCGGAGGCGCCCGGGCAGCCGTTGCCAGTGCCGCTGCGCGGGCCGAAGAACCTCCGCCTCAGCGCTTGCCAGCCTTCGCCCGCGAGATGGAACGCAAACAGGAGCGCCAGCAAAAAGAATTGCAGTATCAGGCCGGCCCCGCCCAGGCCGAGGCTCCCAAGCCCGTCCGCGCCGGCGCAAAAGTCGGCCGCAACGACCCCTGTCCCTGCGGCTCCGGCAAAAAATACAAAAAATGCCACGGCGCCAACGCATGACCGGATCGCGCATCTCCCTCTGTAGGGGCGCAGCACGCTGCGCCTCCTCGCGGCTAAATTGCCATTCCGAACTTGGCGAGCGCCCAATTTCTTTCGCGCGCCACTTACGCGTCGCGTACCGGTTTGCTTTCGGCGCGTGCGTGGTCTTTGCCGCGAGGAATGTTTTTTTGTACGAATCGCAAGTCGCTAGTCACGAATCACGAGTCACGAGTCACTAGTCACGAGTCACCAACTTATGCCACCAGCACCCATGCCCCAACCCGAACGCCATCCTATCCCCGGCGTAAAAAATCTCGTCGCTGTCGCCAGCGGCAAAGGCGGCGTCGGCAAGACCACCGTCGCCGTCAACCTCGCCCTCGCGCTCGTCAAGCTCGGCCACAAAGTCGGCCTCATGGACGCCGACGTCTACGGCCCCAACGTGCCCATCATGCTTGGCACCTTGCAAGAGCCCCAAGCCACCGCCGATAAGCGCATCATTCCCGTGCAGGTCTCCGGCATGAAGATGATCTCCATGGGCTTGCTCAATCCCGGCGACAAACCGATGGTATGGCGTGGCCCCATGCTGCATAGCGTCATCACGCAATTTCTCCGCAGCGTCGAGTGGGGCGAGCTCGATTACCTCATCATCGATCTCCCGCCCGGCACTGGCGACGTGCAGCTCACGCTTATTCAGACGGTCGCTGTCACAGGCGCAGTAGTCGTCACCACCCCTTCCACGGTCGCCCTCGCCGACGTCCGCAAAGCCATCGAAATGTTTCGCCAGGTGAATGTCGAAGTTCTCGGCGTCGTCGAAAACATGAGCACCTTCCGCTGCCCGCATTGCGACAAGCCCATCGACATTTTCGGCCACGGCGAAGGCGCCAAAACCGCCGTCGCCTACGGCGTTCCCGTCCTCGGCGAAATCGAAATCGATCCTCGCATCCGCATCGGCGGGGACACCGGCAAACCCGTCGCTGCCCTCGGCGAATCCGCTCCCGGAACGCAAAGCCTCTACGCCCTCGCCCGCGCCGTCACTGCCCGCCTCGCCGAGGTCTCCGCCACCTCCCAAGGTCCCTCCGTCCAAATCGACTGAACGAGAATGTTCTTGTGGCACAGCCATTCCTGGCTGTGCTCCTGGTTTCATTTCCGCCTTGAGCCCCGCCGAATATCTGATATAATTCCCTTTGGGATAACTTTGGCAAAGCTGGGCGCTGCGGCAACCGTGTTGCCGCATTTTCTTTTTGGGACCAAAATTACCGTGTCGCATGCGGCAGAATCACAGGCCAAATTGCTCGGCTTCTGGTTCGTAGCAAGTACCCTGGAATCAACACTTACGGATAGGCTCGCAAGTGTTGCATCTAAAGGGCTTACAGGAACGCTAAATCCTTCAGATGCAACACTTACAAAAAAATAGGGGGAGGGGGTGGCTGTTATGGTTAACCAGATTCCCGGCTCGAACCCCGCGCGCGGCTCGCTAGATCTTGGCCGCCAGCCCGACATTCGCCCCTATCGCGGCAAGCGTCCCCAGATTGCTGCCTCTGCCTACATTGACCCTGCCGCCGTCATCATCGGTGACGTGGTCATCGGCGACGACTCCAGCGTCTGGCCCTGCAGCGTGATTCGTGGCGACGTGCACCACATCCGCATCGGCGCGCGCACCAACATTCAGGACGGCTGCGTCCTTCACGTCATGCGCGACGAGCACGCCCTCATTCTCGGCGACGACATCACCGTTGGCCATGGCTGTACGCTGCACGGCTGCGTCATCGAGTCGCGCTGCCTCATCGGCATGGGCGCCGTCATCTTGAACGGCGTGCACATCGGCGCCGGCAGCATCGTTGCCGCGGGAACTCTCCTCCTCGAGGGCGCAAAAATTCCGCCCGGCAGCCTGGTCGTAGGCCATCCCGGCAAAGTCAAACGCGCCCTCACTGGCATCGATCAAGCCACCATCGACGCCTACGCCGCCCGCTACGTCGAGTACAAGAATATCTATCGCAAAGAAGTGGCTGGTGGTTCGTGACTAGTGACTTGTGATTAGTGACTCGTGGTTAGAGACACGTGGCAATTCACTTGCAAATCGATGCAGGCAATCCCGCCGTCGCCTTTGTAGGGGCGCAGCACGCTGCGCCCCATCCGGGCGAGATTGCCGATTTGCGCCTCATTCTGTCATTCTGAGCGCAGCGAAGAATCAGCGCGCGGTTGTCATCGCGGGCACAATGTCATCCCGAGCGCAGCAAGGAATCTGCTTTCATCCCGGAATTTACGTAGCGCCGGGCTTCAGCCCGGCATCCCGTGAAGGAGCAACCGGCAAGTGAGCGAAGGCGCAAAAAAGAAAGAAGAGAAGCCGCGCAAGTTTCAAGCCATCCGCGGAACGCGCGATCTTCTTCCGCCCGACACCGCCCTCTGGACCCGCGTCGAGCAAACCGCCCACGAAGTCTTCACCACCTTCCGCTTCGGCGAAATCCGCCCGCCGATCTTCGAGGCCACCGAACTCTTCGCTCGTGCCGTTGGCTTCGAGACAGACATCGTTAGCAAAGAAATGTTTTGGATAGACGACAGGTTAGAGGGTGAAGCTGGAGAAAGGCTAGAGTTTCTGCGTCTTCAGATTCAATACCAGAGCGTATCGTCTCCTGAGGGCCCCGATATCGCCGAATTTAAGAAGTTGTATGCGGAGTTTGTTGACCGCTACAAGGCTGCACTCGCCTCGGGCCTTGCGTATCGAAACGACTTTACCGAGAGACGCTTGTTTTTCATCGAGAAGAATCTCGAGCGCTTGGGTCAACTGGCAACCGGGCCTCGCAACCAAGTCGAGCAGTTCCTTTTTGATGAGACTATAAACCACTGCAAAACACAGGTGGCCGATCTTCCACTTACAGAGCCAAAGGTACTGCGGCCTGAGGCCACGGCGAGCGTGTGCCGCGCTTACATTGAGCACAACATGCAGCAGTTTCCGCAGCCGGTGAAGCTGTATTACATGGGGCCGATGTTTCGCCGCGAACGGCCGCAGAAAGGGCGCTATCGCCAGTTCTATCAGATTGGCGCGGAAATTCTTGGTGGTCCTGACGCTCCCGCCATCGACGCCGAACTCATCGAAATGTTGATGACGTTCTTCGACAAGTGCGGCCTCCAAGGAACTGAGCTCAGCATCAACTCCATCGGCCATTCTGCTGACAATTGCCGCCGCGGCTACACCGCGAAACTCAAAGCCGAACTCGAAAGAGTGAAAGACAAACTCGGCGCCGACTCCCAGCGCCGCATCGAAACCAATCCGCTGCGCGTTCTCGACTCGAAACTCGAGCACGAGCAGCCCATCATCGAAAAGCTTCCGCACATCGCCGATCATCTTTGTGACGAGTGCAAAACGCACTACGCCGCCGTGAAACACGAGCTAGAGCTACGCGGCGTGATCTATCGCGAAAACTGGCGCCTCGTCCGCGGCCTCGACTACTACATGCGCACCACTTTCGAGATCACCGCGCGCGGCCTCGGCTCGCAAGACGCCGTCTGCGGCGGCGGCCGCTACGACGGCCTCGTCGAACTCCTCGGCGGCCCGCCCACAAAAGGCATCGGCTTCGCCATCGGCGAGGACCGCCTGATCCTCTCGCTCCAAGACACAAAGTCCCAGTCACCAGTCACGAGTCACCAGTCACCGTCCGTATACATCGCCTGGATGGGCCAGAACGCCTACGCCGCCGCCATCCGCGCCACAAAATCTCTTCGCAATTCCGGCTTCCGCGTCGAGCTGCCTCCCGTCGAACAAAAATTCGGCAAAGCCCTCGAGCGCGCCAGCAAACTCAATTCGCGCTTCGCCCTGATCCTCGGCGATGACGAAGTCGCGTCAGGCCAATGGACGCTGAAAACTCTCGCAGACGGCTCGCAGCAGAAACTCACCGAACCAGCTCTGCTAGAATATCTGCGCAGCCTTTAGTGGCACAGGCTTCAGCCTGTGCGAACCACTTGATCTTGGCAACCCTGAGCGCGCAGGCACAGAGTCGTGTGGTTGGTTCAGAATTAGAAACGACAGAGCACAGACTGAAGTCTGTGCCACCGGAGAAGAATACTTGCTCGATTTTCTCGGCAACCTCGAACGCACACACTACTGCGGCGCGCTGCGCGCTTCCGATGAAGGCAAGGACGCCATCGTCATGGGCTGGGTTTCCGGCCGGCGCGATCTCGGCAACTTGCTCTTTCTCGATATTCGCGACCGCACCGGTATCGTGCAGGTTGTCTTCAACAAAGAGTCACAGCCTGCGGCGCACGCCAAAGCCGAGCAGGCCCGCGGCGAGTTTGTCGTCGCTGTCGAAGGCAAAGTCTCGAAACGCCAGAAAGCGAATCCGCATATCGCCACCGGCGAAGTCGAGCTGATCGCTTTCAGACTCCACATTCTCAACAACGCCAAAACGCCGCCGTTTCCCATCGAGGACGAAATCAACGTCGCCGAGGAAACGCGCCTGCGCTACCGCTATCTCGATCTCCGCCGCCGCAAACCGCACAACAATCTTGCCTTGCGCCACAAAATCGTTCTCGAAATGCGCCGCACGATGGACGAGCTTGGCTTCATCGAAGTCGAAACCCCCATGCTTACGCGTTCGACGCCCGAAGGGGCTCGCGATTTTCTTGTGCCCAGCCGCGTGCATCACGGCCAGTTCTATGCGCTGCCGCAGTCGCCGCAAATCTTCAAACAGATTCTGATGATTGGCGGCCTCGACAAATACTTCCAGATCGTCAAATGCTTCCGCGACGAAGACCAGCGCGCCGACCGCCAGTTGGAATTCACGCAGCTTGACGTCGAGATGTCCTTTCCGCGTCAGCAGGACATTTTTCACGTCATCGAGACGGTGATGGTGCGCGCGTGCGCGGTCGCCGGCGTCAAAGCAACGGCTTCCTTCCCGCACATGCTGTACAAGGACGCCATTCGCAAGTACGGCAGCGACAAGCCCGACCTGCGCTTTGCCATGGAGCTGCATGAAGTCACCAGCTGTTTTCCTGACGAAGCGAAAACCAAGCTGGGAATCGAAGGCAGCGTCTTTGCTTTCGCCGCTCCGGGCGCAGCCGGATTTTCCCGCAAGCAGCTCGACGAGTTGACCGAGAAGGCCAAATCACACGGCGCGCGCGGAGCCTATTTTGTGAAATGCGCCGCCGAAGGCACAACCTCGACAGTAGAAAAATTAATCGGCCCAGAAAACGTAAAAAAACTCGCCGAAGCCTGTGGCGCAAAAACCGGAGATCTCGTCGTCGCGGTCTCTGCCAAGCAACAAATCAAGGGAACGGAAGCCGCCGCGCTTGTCGCCGGGCAAGTTCGTTTGCATCTTGGCGAAGCGCTGAACTTGATCGATCGCACCCAATGGAAATTTCTTTGGATCACTGGTTTCCCATTGTTTGAATGGAGCGAGAACGACAAAGCCTGGGTCAGCGCGCAGCATCCCTTCACCGGGATCGTGGACGAAGATCTCGAAAAGCTAGAATCCGCGCCCTGGGAAGTGCGCTCGAAAGGCTACGACCTCGTTTTGAACGGCAACGAGCTCGGCTCCGGCAGCATTCGTATTCATCGCCAGGATATTCAGGAGCGGCTTTTCAAAGCGCTCGGCCTTAGCGAAGAACAACTCCGCCGTCGCTTCGGCTTCTTTCTCGACGCGCTCACCTATGGCACACCGCCGCACGGCGGTATCGCGCTCGGCATCGACCGCATCGCCATGCTCCTCGCGGGCGAAACTTCCATCCGCGAAGTCATCGCCTTCGCGAAGACCACCGCCGCCGTCGACCTCATGGCCGAATCTCCTTCGTCCGTCGACAAGAATCAGCTTCGTGAGTTAGGCGTCAATGTCGTGCCGCACATTGACGAAACGCCGTGCAAGTGCGGCGGTCGATGGGTTGCTTTTTACGAGATTGCTGGTCAGGGTGGTGGTTCGTATCCGGTGCTTCGCTGCCCCGATTCAGAGGAGAGTTTTCATTTCGTGCGCGCTAGCATGGGTGGTTGGTGGCGCGTGGAACACATAAGCTCAAAAAGCGGAAGATTCGTCGTCGGGGAGAGCGGCCAAACGGAGTAATGTCTCGCATACGCATACTGCCGGAAGCTGTTGCGAATAAAATCGCCGCGGGCGAAGTTGTCGAACGGCCTGCTTCAGTAGTTAAAGAGCTGCTCGAAAATGCGCTGGACGCTGGCGCAAAGACCATTCGCGTCGAAACGGAAGTCGGCGGCAAGCGCATGATTCGCGTCATTGACGATGGCCACGGCATGATCCACGACGACGCGCTGCTGGCTTTCGAGCGACATGCTACAAGCAAACTAAAATCCGCCGACGATTTGCTTTCCATCTCGACGCTCGGTTTTCGCGGCGAAGCGCTCCCAACGATTGCCGCAGTCTCGCGACTGCTGCTCGAAACGCGCGATGAATCGGAAGCGGAAGGCACGCGTCTTGAATTTGCCGGCGGAAAACTCGTCAACGTCAAGCCTGCCGGCTTGCCCGTTGGCACGACCATCAGCGTCGCCGATCTTTTCTACTGCGTTCCCGCGCGCAAGAAATTCCTGAAATCAGACACGACCGAACTTGGCCACATCGCTTCTCTCGTCACGCACTACGCGCTCGCCAACCCGGACAAACAATTCGTTCTGACCACGCCGACGCAGGAAATCATCAACAGTCCGCCGGCGGAAAAACTCGCCGACCGCGTCTATCAACTCTTCGGCCGCCAAGCGATGGAAGAGCTGGTGGAAATTCCACCGACATCGGCGGCGTTTCGCGCGGCGATCACCGAACCCGAACTGGAACAAAGCGAGGAGAGCGCCACTCTGACTGTGCGCGGTTTCACCTCGCGCCCGGAAGTGCAGCGCCCGAACCGCAACGGCATTTATGTTTTTGTGAATCGCCGCCTGGTGCGCGATCGCCTGATTCTGCACGCGATTCACGAAGCCTACCGCAACATTCTTCCGCCCACGGTTTTTCCCGCCACTTTGCTCTTTCTTGAAATGCCCTACGACGAAGTTGACGTCAACGTGCATCCCGCAAAAATCGAAGTGCGCTTTCGCCGCTCGCAGTTCGTCCACGATTTCGCGCGCGACTCCATCCGCCAGGCGCTGATGAGCGTGCGGCCGGTTCCCAGCTTCGCCGCCGCGGCCGCTGCTATACAGCCCGGCTCGCCGCCCACCGCGTCTTCTTTTTCTCCCGCTGCCTTTGGCGCAGCGGCAGCATCCGCCGTTCCTCGCGCGATTATTCCCGCGATGGAAGAAATCGGTGTTGGTTCGGGAGTTGGTTCCGATGGTGGTTTCGATCTGACGTCGGATCCACTTCGGCCCGTCGAGCAACGGTTTGCTTTTCCTGCCGGCCTGGATGCGCCGGTCGAATCCGGCATGGCTTCCGCCGCGGCCGCCGCCGCGCAGGCGCTGGCCGCCTCGAACTGGGCCGGCAATCTTGCTGTGCCGAGCGCGAGCGCGCCGGCAACGCTTCCGCATCCCGATCAGATCGCCGATTTGAAGCCGCTTGGCCAGGTAAGCTCCAGTTTTATTGTCGCCGTGAACGGCGAAGGATTGTGGCTTGTGGATCAGCACGTGGCGCACGAGCGAGTGCTCTTCGAGCAGCACCTCGAAGCGCGGCGCGCGGGAAGAGTGGAAGCGCAGCGCATGCTCATGCCGCTGGTGATTGAGCTTTCGCCGCGTCAAATTGTCATCTACGAAAAGATCGCCGAGGAACTCGCCGCCAACGGTTTTGAAGTCGAACCCATGGGTCCGCGCAGCGTGGCGATTCAAGCCGTGCCAGCGGGAATCGCGCCAGGCGACGGTGAAAAACTTCTTACCGAAATTCTCGACGGCATCGAACGGGAAAACGCGGCCATCTCCATTGACACGCTGCAAGCAAAAATAGCGGCATCGACGGCTTGCCACGCCGCGATCAAGGTGAACATGCCGCTCGATCAAACGAAAATGGAATGGCTGCTTGAAGCGCTGGCGAAAACGGATTGTCCGATGAGTTGCCCGCACGGCCGGCCGGTCGTGCTGCGCTACTCCGTGAAAGAGATTGAGAAAGCGTTTCACCGGATTTAGCGGCGGGAGAAAACAGAGTATACGTAGAGAACCCAGGGATCACAGACGGCCAGAGAATACTGCTTCGCTGTGCTGAAGCGTAAAAGTTCAGGAGACCAGGCGAATGACGGACGGGCAAAAGACAGCGGTGATTTTCGGATTGGCCAACAAGCGAAGCATCGCGTGGGCCATCGCGCAGAAACTTGCGCAATCGGGCTGGAAGCTCGCAATCTGTTATCAGAACGAACGGCTGGAACTCGAAGCGAAAGACCTCATCAAAGAGCTGCCGGCCGCAGCGGGGTTCATGTGCGATGTCACGCAAGACGATCAAATCGCCCGGCTGTACGAGGAACTTAAAGAAAAATATGGAGTGCTGCACGGCCTGGTGCACAGCGTTGGATTCGCTCCGCCCGATGAATTGAAGAAACCTTTCGTGGAGACTTCGCGGGAAGGATTCCGTATCGCCCATGACATCAGCGTGTACTCTCTGATTGCCGTGGCGCGCGGCGCCGCGCCGCTGATGACCTCGGGTGGAAGCATCGTTACGCTGACGTATTACGGCTCCGAAAAAGTCGTGCCGAACTACAACGTCATGGGCGTAGCCAAAGCTGCATTGGAAGCGACAGTGCGTTATCTGGCCTATGATCTCGGACCAAAGGCAATTCGTGTCAACGCCATCTCCGCCGGCCCCATCAAAACGCTGGCCGCGCGAGGCATCTCGAATTTCGGAGACATGCTGAAGACGCAGATCGAGCGTGCACCCTTGAAGCGCAATGTGGATGTCGGCGAAGTGGGTTCGACAGCCGCGTTTTTGCTTTCGGACGCAGGCTCGGGAATCACCGGCGAAACCATTTTTGTCGATTGCGGCTACAACATCATGGGCTTCTAGCGGCGCAGGCAATCTTGCACGCGCAGCTTTGAGTTTCTCTCTTAAAAAAAGCGCACCGCCGCGAATCATCGCGCAAAAAGCGCGCGATGGTACAGAATGGGCGGCGCCACCAAAATGCCAAAACTCACCATTGCTATCGACGGCCCGGCGGGTTCGGGAAAGAGCAGCCTGGCAAAGCGCGTCGCGCAAGTGCTCGGATATTTGTACCTTGATAGCGGCGCGATGTACCGCGCGCTGGCGTTCAAGGCGCTGAGAGAGAAAGCCGCGCTCGATGATATTCACGCGCTAGCGGATCTTGCGCGCCGCACGCATATCGAATTGAAACCTCCAACCGCGGAGCAGGAGGCGGCGGGCTCGAAGAACCGCGTTTTTCTCGATGGCGAGGAAGTGACGCCGGCGATTCGCACGGCGGAAGTGGCGCAGGCGGCCTCGCGGCTCGCCACCATCGCTGGCGTGCGCGAGATCCTTGTCGCCGAGCAGCAGCGCGCCGGCGCCGGCGGCGCAGTGGTGATGGAAGGCCGCGACATCGGTACCGTGGTTTTTCCGCGCGCCGAACTGAAAATATTTCTCGAAGCGTCGCCGGAAGTGCGCGCGCAGAGGCGCTGGAAAGAGCACCAGGAAAAAGGCGAAACAATGCCGCTTGCACAAGTCCTGGAAGAAGTGCGCGAGCGGGATCGCCGCGACCGCGAACGAAAGGTTTCGCCGCTGGTGCGCGCGTCCGACGCCGTGCTGGTGGATAACACCGCAATGGACGCCGAGGAGACGGCTCGGCTGGTGATTATGCTGGCCCGCGAACGCGAAAAAGAAATTGCGAACGCAGCGGGCAGGAAAGCCTAGATCGGCCTTTGCCGTGGCGTGAATTCAAGAAAACTCCCTTCGTGAACTCGCGACTTCCCCGAAATAAGTCCCGCAAGTAAGTATCCGTCCGCGCGCGGAAGAGTCTTTGGTGCCTGGCACAAACCTTTGAAGCGCGGTGTCTATTCCACAGCAGTTTTCGAATTGCTGTGAGGACCAAATGGGTGATTGGAACCTGGTGGAACTTTGGCGTTCCATGGGAACGCTGTGCCATGGCGTGGTAATCGTGCTGGCGATTATGTTCGTGCGGTCGATCAGTGTAAGCGCCGGGCGCGCCTTGCGCTACAAGCTGGCGAGGGAGCAGTCCAGAGCGTACATCGCGGAGTGCACCGTGCAGTTACTGGAGGGCGAGCTGGAGCAGGCGATTGTCGTGGCCGAGCACAACAAGAAAAGCCACATCGCGAAGATCGTAGCCGCGGGCTTGCTGGATTACCAGGCGGCGCCGGCGGGAATGCCGGAGAAGGCGGTGATGGAAGGCGTGCAGCGCAGTCTCGAACGGTCCAGCGCGGAAACTACGGAAGAGATGAAACGGGGCTTGAGCGGCCTCGCGACCATCGCAGCGACCGCGCCGTTCGTCGGATTATTCGGCACAGTGATCGGAATTCTGAACGCGTTTCGCAGTATTGATTTGGCGCACGCAACGGCCATCAAAGTTATCGCGGGATCGATTTCCGAGGCGCTTTTGACGACGGCGATTGGGCTGTCGGTCGCGGTGCCGGCGGTTTGGTTCTACAACCTGCTGACCAATCAGATGGACGCGTTTGGTGTGGAGATGCAGAATTGCGCCCTCGAGCTTCTGACATTCCTTCGCGCGCGCCAAGCAGGCGTACACAAAGACTTGAGAGCGCCGATTATTCCTGGTTGAGAACCAGTTTAACCAGGGTTCGCGTAGTGCGATCAAAGTAGGAAAAAGCAGAGTGCGCAGCGAAGTTTTCGCTGGACCTATTCTCTTGCTTGGTTAGAGGCCGAAGTTACGCGCAGTCAGGTCAGGTAGGCGCGGACATGGAGCCGAGAAACTCGGTGTTGGACTTGCTCTTGGTGAGGCGGCTAAGCAAGAGCTCCATTGCTTCGACGGTCGAGAGAGGGCTCAACACTTTGCGCAGAACCCAAACGCGGCTGAGCTCATCCGGCGGAAGGAGCAATTCGTCCTTGCGCGTGCCGGAGCGCTGAATGTCGATGGCCGGGAAAACGCGCTTATCGGCGAGGCGGCGGTCGAGATAGATTTCCATGTTACCGGTGCCCTTGAATTCCTCGAAGATGACGTCGTCCATGCGGCTGCCAGTGTCGATTAGCGCGGTGGCTATGATGGTGAGCGAACCGCCTTCCTCGACGTTGCGAGCGGCGGCAAAAAAGCGGCGCGGGCGCTGCAAAGCGTTGGCATCAATACCGCCGGAGAGAACTTTGCCCGACGGCGGGGTGACGGCATTGTAAGCGCGAGCGAGACGCGTAATGGAATCGAGCAGGACTACGACGTCGCGCTTGTGCTCGACGAGGCGCTTGGCTTTTTCGAGGACCATTTCCGCGACTTGAATGTGACGCTGCGGCGGCTCATCGAAGGTCGAGCTGATGACTTCGCCTTTCACGGTGCGCTGCATGTCGGTGACTTCTTCGGGGCGCTCGTCAATGAGCAGAACGATGAGCGCGACTTCGGGATGATTCGTGGTAATGGAATTGGCCATGGACTGCAGGATCATGGTCTTACCAGTTCGTGGCGGAGCGTTGACGAGACCGCGCTGGCCTTTGCCGACGGGGCAGAGCAGGTCAAGGACGCGGCCAGTCATATTCTCTTTGGTGGTTTCCATCTTGAGGCGGCCCTGGGGATAGAGCGGCGTCAGGTTATCGAAGAAGATTTTGTTGCGCGCGACTTCCGGGTCTTCGAAGTTGACGGCTTCGACTTTGATCAAAGCGAAATAACGCTCGCCGTCCTTGGGAGGGCGGACCTGGCCGGAGACGGTGTCACCGGTGCGAAGATCGAATTTGCGGATTTGCGACGGCGAAACGTAGATATCGTCCGGACCGGGAAGGTAGTTGTATTCCGGAGCGCGGAGAAATCCGAAGCCGTCGGGGAGGCATTCGAGGACACCTTCTGAAAAGATCAAACCGTTCTTCTCCGTTTGAGCGCGAAGGATCTGGAAGATCAGCTCCTGTTTGCGCATACCGCTGGCGCCGGGAATGTTCAATTCCTTGGCGATCTTGGCGAGGTCGGTGATGTTTTTTTCTTTTAACTCGGCGAGGCTGATGCTCATCTGGTTGCTTCCTTCAATGCTTGTTTCCTTCATATATCCTTAGCTTAGATTGTGTAAATTGACCTTCTTTTTTGCGTGGCCGCGGTGCGGTCAACAAAATTCCGGATTGTTCGTGAGGTGGCGCGCCGCACTGGCGGACAAATGAATACATGCCAGGGAGGGCAAACCAGACATTCAATAACCGGCGGCAGCGCCGGGCCACGACATGCTGGGAGTATCTCGCAGGGCGGGCCCAACTTACGCTGCTTAGTTGGTCAAACTCTTGTCTTTCTCGGCGCTGGCAACGAACGGTTCCGCAACGGGCGCAACCTCGGGATGCTCGAGCGGAACGATCAGCCGTTCGAGCGCCACCTGCAGCACTTCATCCATGGTTTCTACAAAGTGAACAGTGAGACAGGAGAGGATCTCCTGCGGGATATCCGCCAGGTCCTTCTCATTGTCCTTCGGAAGCAGTACTGTGTGCAAGCCCATTCGATGGGCGGCCATGAGTTTTTCCTTGACGCCGCCGATGGGGAGAACTTTGCCACGCAAGGTGATTTCGCCGGTCATGGTGACGTCGCGGCGCACGGGGATTTTGGTCAGGGCGCTGACGATCGAGGTGCAGATGGTGATCCCGGCGGAAGGACCGTCCTTGGGGATGGCGCCTTCGGGCACGTGCACGTGAATATCGAGGGTGCGATAGAAGTCCCTGGGCAGGCCCAGTTGGGCGGAGCGGGATCGCACATAGCTCATTGCCGCCTGCGCGGATTCCTGCATGACGTCGCCCAGCTTGCCGGTAAGCGTTAGGCGGCCCTTGCCCTCCATGAGCGTTGCTTCGGTAGCGAGCACGGAGCCGCCGACTTCGGTCCAGGCGAGGCCGGTGGTCAGGCCGATTTCGTTGTGTTTCTCGAGCCAGTATTCGCGGTACTTCAGGATGCCGAGGAAGTCGTTCACATTGGCCGGAGTGATTTCGACGCCTGCCGTAGTGCTATCGGTAACGACCTTGCGCGCCATCTTGCGGGCGATGTTCTGGATTTCGCGTTCGAGGTTGCGCACGCCGGCTTCATGAGTGTAGTGGCGGATGATGTGCAGCAGCCCTTCGTCGGTGAACTTGAGATTCTGCTCGCTGAGGCCGGTTGCTTCGCGCGCGCGGTTTACCAGAAAGCGCTTGCCGATTTCCAGTTTTTCCTGCTCCGTGTAACCCGGAAGGCGCAAGATTTCCATGCGGTCCTGCAGGGGCTGAGGAATCGTGTGCAGCACGTTGGCGGTGCAGACGAACATGACTTTTGAAAGATCGTACTCGACGTCGAGATAGTGGTCCGTGAAAGAGTGGTTCAATTCCGGGTCGAGCACTTCCATCAGCGCGGCGGACGGGTCGCCGCGAAAGTCCGTGGACATCTTGTCCACTTCATCGAGGACGAAAATTGGATTGACGGTGCCAGCTTTCTTCATCATCTGGATAATCTGGCCGGGCAGGGCGCCGATGTAAGTCCGGCGATGGCCGCGAATTTCGGCTTCATCGCGGACGCCGCCGAGGGAGACGCGGACGAATTTGCGGCCGGTGGCATGGCCGATGGACATGGCCAGGGAAGTCTTGCCGACACCCGGAGGGCCGACAAAGCACAGAATCGAGCCTTTTGGATTCTTCACCAACTGGCGGACGGCGAGAAATTCCAGGATGCGCTCTTTAATTTTTTCGAGGCCGTAGTGTTCTTCGTTGAGGATTTTCTCCGCCGCCAGGATGTCGCGAATTTCCTTGGATTTCTTTTTCCACGGCACAGCCAGCAGCCAATCGAGGTAATTCCTGCTGACAGTGGACTCCGCCGACATAGGCGGCATGAGTTCCAGCCGCTTCAGCTCCTGAACCGCTTTTTCATGAACTTCCTTGCTCATTCCGGCGGTGTCGATTTTTTTCTTAAGCTCGTCGATCTCACTTTTCTCGCCGCGGCCGAGTTCCTTCTGAATGGCTTTGAGCTTCTCGTTGAGGTAATACTCTTTCTGAGCGCGCTCCATCTGTCGCTTGACGCGCGTATTGATATTGCGGTCGACGTTCAGCTTTTCGAGCTCGATTTCGAGAATATCGCCGATGCGATTGAGCCGCTCGATGGGATCGACCGTCTCGAGCAAGTCCTGCTTTTCGTCGACGGGAAGCTGGAGGTTCGCGGCAATCGTGTCCGAGAGGCGCGCCGGATCATCACCGCGTGCGGCGGCGATCATCGTGTCGTAGTTCAGGCTTTGCGATAGCTTGATGAACTGTTCGTACAGGCCGGTGACCTTCTGCACGGTCTGCTCGACCTGCGGGGAGGGTTCGACACGCGCCGAGAGCAGGCGGACAGTGGCTCGAAAGAAGCCTTCTTCGGAAGCGATGGAAAGAGCGCGGGCCCGCTCGACGCCTTCGACCAAAACCTTAATATTGCCGTCCGGGAGCTTGACGCTCTGGACGATGTTCGCGAGCGTGCCGACCGCGTAGATTTCTTCGGGCTTGGGGTCGTCCACGGAGGCGTCGTGCTGCGTGGAAAGGAAAATCTTTTTGTCGCCGGCGAGCGCCTCTTCGAGAGCGCGGACGCTGGCTTCCCGGCCGACGATGAATGGAGTCATCTGCTGTGGAAAGATGACCATGTCGCGCACCGGCATCATAGGTACGCGCTTCAATTCCTGCTTTTCGCGTGTGAACATTAGGGCCCCTGAAAAGTTTTCGAATACCCGAAGCGGCCTATCCGGCCTTTTCGAGCAGACTCCAATTGATTTCCCGGCTGCGAACCATATCCGCGGTGACGACAAAGTCGCGCACCTTGCGCTGCATCGGGAGGTGATACATGAGTTCGAGCATGAGGTCTTCGAGAATCATGCGCAGGCCGCGCGCGCCGACTTTGCGCTGCATGGCGAGCTCAGCGACGGTTTCCAGAGCGTCGTCCGTGAATCGCAGACGAACGTTTTCGAACTCGAAGAGGCGCTGGTACTGCTTGAGCAGGGCGTTCTTCGGTTCCGTGAGAATACGAACGAGGACGTTTTTGTCCAAGTCATTCATCACGCCGGCGACAGGCAAACGGCCTACAAACTCCGGAATCAAACCGTAGCGAATCAGATCGCCGGGCTGGACCTGCTCGAGCAATTCGGTATTGCGGCGTTGCGGCGTCGAGGGCGCGGCGTCGGTATGAAAACCGAGCGAATGGCGGCCGGCGCGCTTTTCGATAATTTTTTCCAGGCCGACGAAAGCGCCCCCGCACACGAACAAGATGTTGGTGGTGTCCACCGGAGTAAATTCCTGGTGGGGATGCTTGCGGCCGCCCTGAGGGGGCACATTAGCGATGGTGCCCTCGAGAATTTTCAAAAGCGCTTGCTGGACGCCCTCGCCGGAAACATCGCGAGTGATCGAGGGGTTTTCGTCCTTCTTGGCGATCTTGTCGATCTCGTCGATGTAAATGATGCCCTGCTGGGCTTTCTGCACGTCGCCATCGGCGGCCTGCAGCAGCTTGAGAATAATGTTTTCAACGTCCTCGCCGACGTAACCGGCTTCGGTCAGCGTGGTGGCGTCCACGATCGCGAACGGCACGTCCAGCATGCGCGAAAGCGTCTGCGCGAGAAGCGTCTTGCCGGTGCCCGTGGGGCCAATCAAAAGGATGTTGGATTTGCTCAGTTCGACGTCGCCCGGCTGCTTGTTCAAGAAGATGCGCTTGTAATGATTGTAGACGGCCACCGCGAGCTTTTTCTTCGTGCGGTCCTGCCCGATGACGTAGCCATCCAGAAATTGCTTGATCTCCGGGGGACGCGGGAGCTTCCGCGCGGGCGCGGAAGTCTGCTCGCGCTTTTCATCCTCAAGAATGGTCTGGCAAACGCCGACGCATTCGTTGCAGATGTAGGCGCGCGGGTAGTCCGAAGGAGAGCTGATCAGCTTTTCGACCTGTTCCTGCGTCTTATGGCAAAAGGAACAGCGCAGCGGCTCGTCTGGGTTAAATTTTTTCACTGGTATGGGGGCCTCGTCTCCGCTGGGCTGCGACGGAGTCTCTATCCGCTATTCTAGGCCGATTTTTCCCCGGAGCAAAAGAGAAACTCGAAGCGATACTAACTCATAAGCACAAGCCGGGCACGAACGCCGCCCCTTGCGGCGCTCGAGCGTCAGCGGTGCTTGTAAATAATCTCGTCGATCATGCCGTATTCCTTGGCCTGTTCGGGATTCATGATGAAATCCCGCTCGACGTCTTTCTCGATGCGGTCGATGGTCTGACCACTGTGCTGAGAAAGGAGCTGATTGATGACCGTGCGCATGCGCAGAATCTCTTTCGCATGGAGGTCAATGTCGGTAGCCTGGCCGCCAAGACCGGACATCCACGGCTGGTGAATCAGGATGCGCGCGTGGGGAAGCGCGAATCGTTTCTTGGGCGAGCCGCCGGCAAGAAGGACGGCAGCGATGGACGCGGCTTGTCCGACGCAGGTGGTGACGACATCAGGCTTCACGAACTGCATGGTGTCATAAATGGCGAAACCGGCGGTGATGGAACCACCAGGCGAATTGATATAGAGCTGAATGTCTTTTTCCGGGTCTTCGGCTTGCAGGAAAAGCATCTGGGCGGTGGCCAGATTGGCGACGTGGTCGTCAATGGGCGTGCCGATAAAAATAATGTGTTCCTTCAGCAGGCGCGAGTAAATATCGTAAGCGCGTTCGCCGCGGCTGGTCTGTTCGACCACCATGGGTACAAGCGTTGTGCCGCGATACTCTGGTTCTTCGAAATTTTTCATTGAGATGGTTGAACGTCCGGGAAGCTTCACTTTGAATCTGTCGCGGCGCTTGCAGCCTCGACGGTCTTGATCTGAGCGTTCTGCGCCAGCCAGTCGAGAGTTTTGTCACTGCGCAGCTTCGCTTTCATCCTATCGAGCGCACCCTGCTTTGTCAAACGAGCCCGGACAACTTCTGCGGATTCGTCACTATGGCTGGCCATGTGCTCCAACTCGTTCTGGACCTCTTCTTCGGTCACGTCAATGTTTTCCGCCGTGGCGATGCGGTCGATGATCAGTTCGGCTTTCACGTCATCGGTGGCGCGTTCCTGCTGGCGCTTCCGAAGCGAAACCCAATCCACATTCACCGCGCGGGGATCGACGCCTTGCGCGGCCAGTGAACGGACCACGCGTTCCAGGCGCACATCCATTTGATGCTCGACGAGCGATTCCGGTACGGGGAAGTCGTGCAGCTTTACCAGTTCAGCGATGACTTTTTCTCGCCGTAGTTCCTTTTGCCGGTGATCGCGCTGATGCTCCAGGCCCTCCGACACTTTCTTCTTCAGTTCGTCCAGCGTCGCGGCGTCGCTTACGTCCTTTGCGAATTCATCGTTCAGCTCGGGAAGTTTCTTGTTCTTGATGCCGATGACTTCGACGGCATAAGCGTAGGTTTTCCCGGCCAGCTTCGCGTCGGGGTAATCGGCGGGATAGGCAACCTCAAAATTCTTGTGGTCGCCAATATTCACGCCGCGGAGGTTCTCGTTGAAAGGCTCCATCGTTTCTTCCGCGCCGATGTGGCAAAGAACGCTGTCCGCCTGCAGCGGTTCACCACCTCCGGCCGGAGTGCCCATCAACTTTAGTTGCACATAATCACCGTTTTCGACGGCGCGGCCCTCGACGGGAGCGAATGCCGCGGCACGTTCGCGCATGTCCTCAAGAGTTTTCGTGAGGTCGGCTTCGCTCAGATCCATGGCCGGCATTTCGATCGGGAGACCTTTGTATTGCCCAAGCTCGAATTCCGGCAGGACCTCGAAGACGGCGCGGAATTTCAGAGGCTGGCCTTCGGCAAAATCCAACTTTTCCACTTGCGGCTGCGAGACCGGCGTCAGCTTGTGCTCCGCGACGGCCTTCTCGACTTGTTCCGGCACCAGCTTCTGCAGCACTTCTCCTTTAATATCCTCGGCGAAGCGGCGGCGGATGAGCGACACCGGGGCCTTGCCGGGACGAAAACCCGGCACGCGGGCGATGCGCGCGAATTCCTTGGCTACGCTCTCGATCTTCTTGGTGACTTCTTCCGCGGGGACTTCGAGATCCAGCTCGCGGCGGCAAGTGGCTTCAGCCATGGAGGAATCCTCTCTTCGGTGCGCAAAATGGTCAGGATCGGGTCTGTGTGAAACTGCTCAATGGTCTCGAAAGCATGCGCCACACTGTATCGCGGAAAGCCCAGGCTTGGCGGTCGCCACGCGACCGCACATGAACTGAGATGAGGCCAGACAGGTAAGAACGCAGCCCGAAACGCAAACTAGAAGTATAGGCGAGGCCTGCCAAGAGCGTCAATCGTGGCGTCAGAGGGCGAAACATCGAATGCCACCGCGCTTTTAGTTCACGGCGGAAACGACAAGAGCGAAAAGACTATTCGGAATGCTCGGCTACAGCGTCCGGGCCGCGCAGAGCTGCTGTGAAATCGGCGTGCAGCAAACGGTGGAAGAGGTGCTCGCCGGCCTCGCGGCGGACGGAAAGACGCCCGGCGACGTAGGCGCGAGAGCCCAGACCGCGCTGCACGGCGTCGCAGATGGCCATGTCCTCGTCCTGTACCTTTTCACTGACGGCAATGCTTTCCTTGTGGCGTGCTTCGGCCGCAGCGCTGGTGTCGGCAAAATAGTAGTCGAAGATGACGGCGCAGCGATTGACGGCGAGAGGCAACACCAGATTCGTGTCCATCACGCCTTCGTAGGCATTGATCATGAAATTGGGATAAATCCAGAGATAAAATGCGCGGCCCTGCCGGGTAGCGGCAACGTCGGCTTCAGAGGAAGAATCGGAAGAGAGCGGACTGGATTGCAGGCAGGCCCGCTCAAAATTCTCGATCGAATATTTTGTGTACTCGATCACGCTGCTCAGGCCCTTGTGCGCGTGCGGGACGTGATAGCCGCCGTCGAGGTAGTTATCAACGTAGACCTTCCAGTTGCAGTTGAGGGTATAAACGCGACGATCGAAGAAATGCAGCTTTTTTGCCAATTCAAGCGGAGCGACAAGCTCCGGCACGACGCCAAGGAACTCAGGTAGGGGCGAGGCGCGGCCGTCAAGGTTTATGAGAACAAAATTCTCCCAAGTGTCCACGCGAATCGGCACGAGGCTATTTTTCGCGCGGTCGAAATTGCAGACACCGTCGAACTCGACCATGCCCTTCAGCGCGCCGTCAATTCCATAGGTCCAGCCGTGATACGGGCAACGAAATTGTTTCGCGCAACCCTGTGCATCGGTAACCACCGCGGCGGCATGGTGGCGGCAGACATTGTAGAACGCGCGCAACCGGCCATCCTCGCCGCGCACGACGACGAGCGGTTCACCCGCGAGTTCGGCGGTGAAAAACTCGCCGTTTTCGCGGACTTGCTCCGTCCGGCCAACGACCTGCCACGTCGAGCTGAAAACTTTCGAGCGCTCCAGTTCGGCGATGCGCGGATCGAAGTACCACGGAGCGGGAATTGTCCAGGCTTCTTCCAACGCGTCGTGCGGGTTGTAAAGGTTCACTACGTCGCGGACGCTCCGCTCCATGCGTACTCCTCGCAGGCGCGACAGTTGTTCGGAATCGTCGCGACTATCCTCAAAGAACTTCATATCCTGAAATGAGCGCGGGTAAAAGAGAAAAACAGCGAGACCTCTCGATCGGGAGCAAAGTCATGACGGATAGCTGCTCGCGACCATCGGCATTAATAAATCAACTTCAGCGAGAATTGAATCTGCCGCGAAGAACCGGCGGTATGGCTGATGATTCCGAACCCGCTGCCGCGCACGGTGTTTGAAGGCAGCCCGAAATTCACGATGTTGAAGATGTTGAAGAACTCCGCGCGAAATTCGAGGACGCCCAGTTCGCGGTTCGCGCGTTTCCCGAAAGGAGTGTCCTTGATCAGGGCCATATCGAAATTGTGAAATCCCGGCCCGCGGAAAGTGCTGCGGCCGAGCGTTCCAAAGCGGCCCTGATTCGGGCCGGTACCGCCGGGCAAGCCGATGGGGATGAAGAAAAACGAGTCGTTGGCCGTGCCGCGGCCAAAATAATCCTCACGGATAGTGCCGCTGGTTGAGAAGTGAGGCATCGAGATCAAGTCGGGCCGATCCGTACCGGCGGATCCAGCGCCGGTTTGTTGAATTCCCGAATAGACCGTGAACGGGGGGCCTGTGGTCAAGGTCGTGATATCGAGGAACTGCCAGCCTTTCGTCAGGCGGGAGCTCAAAGGGGCCAAAAAATCGACGCGATCGAATCGCAGCTCCTGAAACAGGCTGAGCGTAAATACATGAGCTTCATCGAACGTGGATAGACCTTTTTCAGCGCGCGGGTCGCGCGGATTTTGCGGCAACGTTTGCAGAATAACGCCACCGCCAGACGAAATTCCTCCGGGCACGGCGCTGGTGTCGTCGAGAGATTTTGAAAACGTGTAGCTGGCCTGAAAGTTCAAGCCGATACGGGAATAATTTCCCGTCGCGCTGGTTTGCAGCGAGTGATAGGTCGAGTGGGTGGAACTCGTCATGACCGTCTCAGGTCCAAATCCTCCAATGGCGTGTCCAGCCGCATTGAATTGAGTGAATGGAGCAAATGCAGGATCCGCGCCGCCGTAGCTATTTGGCGAGATCACGCCGGCAAGGTGAACTCCGGCGGTGCCGACATAGGCCGCGCTGACTTTCAGGCTTCCGAAATCGTGGTCAACTCCCGCGCTGTAGGTAGCGATGTACCCGTTTCTGAAGTTTCTGTCGATCACTCCGGGAGCGAACAACTGCACTTCGTGGCCGGGCGTGATCGCCGCGAGGTCATTTTGAAATCTCTGCAAATCGATTTGTGTATTTGGCGGAACGTTGGCTGTGCTTCCGGAGGCGAAGAGAAGTTGCCCCTGCGAGGTGTACACGGGAGGAAGCGTCTCGGGCACAAACGCATTTTGAAACGGGACAGGAACGCCGGGAAGCGCGGTGATGAGCGGCTGAAAGACAAGAGGGAAGCCGCCCGTTACGTAGTTCTGCAGCCACAAATTCGGGAGAATCGTAGTGATGGCCCCGCCGGCGTGGAGCGTGGTATGCGGCGCGGCGGCGAAATCCAAAGAAACGCGAGGCCCCCAGCCATGGAAATCCAAGGGATAAACGGGCTGCGGGTTGTACAAAAAGACTTGGCGGGCGCCGGGAGCGTAGAACGAAGTGGGATTCCCATCCGCGTTTACGGGCACCGCGATGGACGTGCGATGCTTGGCTTCCTTGATGCGGCTGTTCAAATCATACCGCAAGCCATAATTCAGGCTGAGCCGCGCGTTTACTTTCCACGTGTCCTGAAAATAAAAGTTGTAGGCCTCGCGCCGAACGGAGGCTTCGTCAAACTTGTCTCCCACCGGCGTCAAGTTGGCGGCGGCGGTAATTCCATACGAATAGGGAGTGGCGGTCAGCAACCCGGTCAACGAATCGGGCAGAGGAGCGCCGGGTTGAATGTCGTGTTGGCCGCTTGAGGAGGGGATCAGCACCGGCGAATAGGCGGTGCCGCCTCCGAAAGCATAAACACCGTTGGGATTCGTGCCGAATATCGTGGCGTCCCGGTTGAAGCGCAACTCGACTCCCCATTTAAGGCTGTGCGCTCCGCGCGTGTACGTCATGTCGTGCTTGAGCTGATACAAATTGCCGTACGAGCCGAAGATGGAGCCATCCGCGGTGTTGAATCCTTCATATAGCCCATCTCCGAAAGTGATGGCGGGTTGCGTGTGATTCTCCGCCGGGAAAAACGGCGTGCTTCGGATGTAGCCCAAGGACGTGACGAAAGCGAGGCGCGGGGAAATTGAGCGGGAATAGCGAATCGCCGCGCTGCGCTGGTGATCGAAAAAATTCACGCGAAAACTCGGATCAATCGCCGACTGATCGGGATTTGTCGTGGGGCCACGAACCTGATTCAGACTGAACCGGCCAAATAGGTTGGCCTTCGCCGAGAGGCGATGGTCGATCCTCAAGGAAAACTGGTCGGTGTTCGTCGCAACTTTAGAAGAAGTAGCAAAGGTGCGAGCCCCAAAGGGTCCCTGCGGATCGTTCGGCAGGGGATAGCCGGCAAGAACGGCGGCGATGGCGGGGCTTACGGGAACCAGTAGAGTGTCGCCGGGAAAAGCGCTGGTATCGATTCCTTGCCTCTCTGCCGGGGTGGGCACGGGGAACACTTGTGTGGTGCCGAGCACTTGGCGGAAGCCCTGATACTCGCCGAAATAAAACGTCTTGTTCCGGCCATCGTAAATACCTGGCACGACCACGGGCCCTCCATTCGTTACGCCAAATTCGTTACGAACAAAGGGAGGGATGCGCCGCTCGTCACCGACGCTGGGATGATCGAAGAAATTTCGCGCATCGAAAGCGGCATTGCGAATAAATTCAAATGCGCTGCCGTGAAGGTCGTTCGTGCCAGATTTCGTGATTACGTTGTTGAATCCCGCGGCGCCATGCCCGATTTCCGCGGGCATCACTCCGGAACTCGATTGCACTTCCTGGATGGCATCCACATTGAAATTGGAAAAGGTTGCGCCGCCAAGCTCCGGGTCGGTGGTATCCACGCCGTCCATGGCGAAGACCGAAGCGGAACCGCGCTGGCCGTTTACGGCAAATTGCTGCGTGAAATTGGCGGCGCCGTTCGTATCCGTCATGGTTCCCGCGGCCAGGAGCAGCAATTTGCTGAAGTCGCGCTCGTTCAGGGGAAGGCTGGAGACCTCTCCGCTGGAAAGTCGCTCACCGCCGCTCGCTTGAGCAGCGGCCGTCTCTCCAGCGGCCAACAAGCGGATGGACGGCGGCTGCGTGGACAATTCAATTGCGGAGGTGAGCGCGCTCGTGTCTGTTACGCTGAGAGAAGCTGATGCTTTGGTCGTCGCGCCTGCGACGGTTACGGAGAGTTCGTAGTTCCCGGGTGCAATGGCGCTGAACGAGAACTCTCCATTGAGCGCAGTCCTGGCGGAATAGTCGTGATCTCCGGAAATGGCATGCAAATGGATTGTCGCGCCGGCAATTCGGTTGCCCGCTTTGTCGTGAAGCACTCCAGTCCACGAAGGCGAGGGGCCGGCTGAGGCGGCCAGCGCGAAAAATATGGCCAGACAGAGAGCTCCCGCCATGCGAAGGCAGCCGGCAGACGAAAAATGAGCGCGACGATCAAGACAGGCATTTGCGCGATCTCGTCTCGGAGAGCCCACGATGGTCCTCGATGAATCCTTGAAAACGGTAATTAAGAGTAGCAAATCGCGGATTAGGGAGGGTGTCGAAACCGGAGGTCCATGAATTAATTGGACGGCCAGTCTCGGAAAAACGCGCTGAACAGCTCAGCAGGTTGCAAACGACTAGCAGGAGGAAAACGCGGTCAAAAAGTTGGTGCGGAAGGAGGGATTTGAACCCCCACGGCCTTTCGGCCACAAGATCCTAAGTCTTGCGCGTCTGCCAGTTCCGCCACTCCCGCAGTGGTTCCACCAATATACCGGGAATCCGGCCCCGGCTGCCAGCCCAGCGATTCCACTGGAATGTGGCGCTTGCCCGGGAGCATAATGACTCTGTACGGTAATACCAATCAGGCCACTCCCCGCGGCCGAAAGCTCACGCCCCGTCCAGGAAGGCGCGATCATCAGGTTCCGCTGCGAAAGAGGGCAGCGTCATGATCATTCAACAACAGGGCGACCAACTAATCCTGATCCGGCAGACCGATCACGCGCTCCTGTCCGGATTTTTCGCGCGTGCCCTCGGAAACAAGGTGTTCCATCGGCCCGAGCCCTTCGAGTCTTTCTGCCTGGCGGCAGCGGAGCACGATAACGGATGGTACGAATGGGAACTACTGCCTCAGATTGATACCAAGACCTTCACCCCGTATAACTTCATGTCCATCCCCACCGAGGAGCACATCGCTCTTTACCAGCGAGGTATTGAGCGGGTCGTCCGTGTGGACCCCTACGCGGGGCTCCTCGTTAGCATGCATTGCTCCGGTCTTTACGATCGGACGCGGGCGACTATGCCGGGTTTCTCGGCGAAGTACGTCCGGGCGAACGAATCACACCTCGTCTCGGACTTCCTGCAGCGGTTGAGGCTCCAGCAACTGCGCCTGAAAGTTGATCTTCGCGCGGATGCCGCCATGAAGCCGTTTTCGGACGACCGCGCCCTGCAAGCGAATCTGCAGCGCCTCGAGGCCTTGGATCGCCTATCTCTCTATTTCTGCCTTGCGCCGCTGGATGGGTCTACCATCGATGCGGTCCCGGTGAATGGCAACGGGAGTGAAACGGATTGGGATCTGCAGCCTGCGGGAAACAATTTGATCACGGTCAAGCCATATCCGTTCGCGAAGGATCCACTCGAGATCAGTATTCTTGGACGAAGGGTTCCCAAGAGGCCCTATGCGGACGAGCACGAATTCCAGAAAATCCTGGCGCAAGCCCCCTACTTCGCGATGAACTTCGCGCTGAGCGCGGACGGAGCGCGCGTTCAACCGCGGTCCGCGGTCGCCTGATTAATCCAGAACCTGCCCCCGCGTTTCCGGCAAAGTAAGCGCGAGCAGCGCCGCGATCAAGAACGCCCCTGCCTGCAGAAAAAACGCCGGACCAATCCCAAATCGCAGCGCCAAGGCTCCCACCGCAAACGGCGCCACCGCGGAAATTCCCCGGCCGATGTTGTAGCTCAGCCCCATGGCCGTAGCGCGGATTTCACCCGGGAATAATTCGCTGACAATCGCAGCGTAACCCGAGAAGTAGCCCGTGCCGAAGAAAGCTACAAAGGGCCCGAGTGCCAGCAGCCAGAACGCGCTTCGCGACATTCCATAAATTGGCACAAGAGCTGCCGCGATCAACAAATACAGAAAATAGGGTTTGCGCCTGCCGAACGCATCCGAAAAAAACCCAAAAAGCGCGTAGCCGAGCCACTTTCCGAAACAGATCACAAGAAAAAAGGCCGTGGTCTTGACGAGGCTCAAGCCCCGGCCTCCTTTTTCGGGAGACAAAGACAAATACGCCGGAATCCATGTGAACAATCCCCAGTAGCCGAACATGCTGCAGGCGTTCATGGTGGTGGCAAGAAATCCGTTGCGAAGAACGCCTTTCTCCAGGAGTTTGCGCAGAGGCACTTTCTCTTTGCGAGCCGCGCGCTGCTTCCACAGGTCCGGTTCCGGCACGCTGCGCTGAATCCAGAAGACGAGAAATGCCGGCAAGACTCCGACAAAAAAAACCGGCCGCCAACCAAAGTGCGGCAGAACGAGGGCCACGACAAGCGCGGAAATTGCTTCACCGATGGCGTAGGCCGACTGCATGAATCCCAGAGCTTTGCCGCGATGTTCCGCTCGCCAGGTCTCCGCGATCAGCGCCGCCCCGGTCGTCCATTCGCCGCCCATACCAAGCCCCAGCACGAACCGAAACGTCGCGAGTTGCGGAATCGTGTGCGAGAAACCGCACGCGGCGCTGGCGAGCGCATACACGAGGATCGAGGCCATGAGCGCCCGGATGCGTCCGATGCGGTCGGCAAGAAACCCGAAGAGAAAGCCGCCAATCGCGGAAGCAATCAGGGTCAGCGAATTCAGAAAGCCCGCTGTCCGCGTATCCATCGCGAATTCCCGGATCAAGAACGTGAGAACCAGGGAATAAAGCATCACGTCCATCGCGTCGAGCATCCAGCCGAGACCACCGGCAATTAACGATTTCCGTTCGGGAGGAGATGCGTGACGAATCCAATCGAAACTGAACAGGGAGGGAGCACTCGTGCGCGCGGAAGATGAAATCAAATCCGGCTTTGCTGGACCCGGGGGAGGAGAGTTCGTCACGCGGGGATTGTACCCAAAAGCACTTCGTGATGCGTCAGGAAGTGTGGGGGGCAAGATACATCCACACTTTCTAGCGCGTCTTGAGGCGCAGGGTGTACCATTCGGCCTCGCGGATAACTACCTGCCGTATTACTGGTGCAAAAAAATTTTGGGGGCGAAATGATGAGTGGTCTGAAAAGGCTGTTGAGAATTTGTTCCGTTCTTTTGCCGCTTGTAAGTTGCGGCCTGGCTTGCACGGCTGTCCGTTCGCAAACGCTCGATGAAAATGCCTTAAAGGGAATGAAATGGCGGCAGGTGGGGCCGTTTCGAGGGGGACGGGCGCTTGCCGTTGCCGGAGTCGCCGGCGATCCGGAGACTTACTATTTTGGTTCGGTTGCGGGCGGAGTGTGGAAGACAACCAACGGCGGTCTCACGTGGATGCCGATGACGGATAAAACCGGGATCATGTCTGTTGGCGCGGTTGCCGTCGCTCCCTCCGACCCGAATGTGATTTACGTGGGAACCGGCGAGTCCTGCTGGCGGGGAAATATTTCGTATGGCGACGGCATGTACAAGTCGCTGGATGGCGGCAAGACCTGGAATCACATCGGCCTGGAGGACTCGCGGCACATAGCCAGAATCGTCGTGAATCCTACAAATCCGGAGGTGCTCTTTGTCGCCGCGATGGGCCACGCGTATGGCCCCAACGAAACACGCGGCGTCTTCAAATCCAGCGATGGCGGCAAGTCCTGGCAAAAAGTTCTCTTCAAGGACAACAAGACCGGAGCCATCGATCTCACGTTCGATCCTTCAAATCCTCATATCTTGTTCGCTGCGCTTTACGAAGCACAACGCTACCCATGGACGGCCATCAGCGGCGGGCCCGGCAGCGGCCTATATAAGTCCATCGACGATGGCGCGACCTGGAAACGGCTGGAAGGCCACGGGCTTCCCTCGGGCGTTCTTGGCCGGATTGGTGTGACAGTATCCGGTGCCGATGGAAATCGCGTCTATGCGATCTTCGAAGCAGAGAAAGGCGGTATCTACCGAAGCGAGGACGCCGGTGACACCTGGCAGCTCATCAATCCGGATCATCGCTTCACGCAGCGCGCCTGGTATTTCCATCATATCTTCGCCGATCCAAAAAATGTGGATGCGGTCTACGTGCTGAACACGGCCGTTTACCGTTCCACTGACGGCGGCCACACCTTTAGCACCATTCGGGCTCCCCATGGAGACAACCATGGCCTGTGGATCGATCCGACTCATCCGGAATGGATGATCAATTCGAACGATGGCGGCGCAACCATATCTCACGACGGCGGGAAGAGCTGGACCACTCAGGCGAATCAGCCCACCGCGCAGTTCTACCACGTCGCTGCCGACAACGCCTTTCCATATCGAATCTACGGAGCGCAGCAGGACAACTCCACGGTGGCCATCGCCAGCAGGAGCGACGACGGCATTATCGATCGCCCAGATTGGTACGAAGTCGGCGGTGGTGAGTCCGGCTTTGTCGTTCCCGACTCCGCGAATCCCGATGTTGTCTACGCCGGCTCCTACGATGGCCTGATCACGCGCTTCGACAAGAAGAATCACCAGGAGCAGGACATTTCTTCGTGGCCGCTGAATCCGATGGGCTCCGGCGCCGCGGACTTGAAGCACCGTTTTCAGTGGACCGCGCCGATCATGATGTCCGCCAACGATCCAAACGCCGTCTATCACGGTGGGGAAGCCGTCTTCAAGACCACTGACGGGGGAATGAACTGGACGGAGATCAGCGGCGACTTGACCCGGAACGACAAGAGCAAACAGAAGTCATCCGGCGGGCCACTGACGCAGGACAACACCAGCGTCGAATACTACGACACCGTCTTTGCGCTTGCCGAATCGCCGATAGAGAAGGGCCTGATCTGGGCTGGTTCCGACGACGGACTCGTTCACGTCACTCGCGATGGGGGCCAGCATTGGTCAGACGTGACCTCGAAGGAGTTTGGGGAGTGGAGCCTGGTCAGCATCATCGAGCCTTCCCCGCACTCCGCCGGCACGGCTTACGTCGCCATCGATCGCCACAAGCTCGATGACTTCCACCCATATCTTTTCAAGACGGCCGATTTTGGGAAGACCTGGACGAAAATCACCGCCGGGTTGCCCGACAACAGTTACACGCATGCCATTCGTGAAGATCCGAAACGCAAAGGCCTGCTTTACGCGGGCACGGAAAACGGCGTTTACATCTCTTTCGATGATGGCGGCCACTGGCAATCCTTGAAATTGAATTTGCCGACCACGCCAATCCACGATCTCACAATAAAAGGCGATGACTTGATCGTGGCCACGCATGGCCGCGCGTTCTGGGTTCTCGATGACATAGCTCCCCTGCGCCAGATGAACGCGGCGGCCGAAAGCGCCGAAGCCCATCTCTACCAGCCATCTTCGGCCATTCGCTTCCGCGGCCCGGGCTTTACCTTGCCGGCCACGGTTCCGGTGGGCGCAAACCCTCCCGCCGGTGCGATCATTTATTACTCTCTGAAGACCGCTCCAAAGGATCCCATCTCTCTCGAAGTTTTCGACGAGCACGGCAAGCTTGTTCGCAAATATTCCAGCAAGAAAACCGGCGGCGGTACTTCGCCAGTCGAAGAAGAGTTTGGCTTCCGCGGACAATCGGCGCAGCTTCCAGCTGAAGCCGGACTGAATCGCTTTGTGTGGGACATGCACTATGAAACGCCCATCACCGTTCCCGGCGCTGTCGGCTGGGGAGGCCGTCCGGCGGGACCGCTCGTGGTTCCCGGCACGTACGAAATCAAGTTGACCGTTGGCGGAAAAACAGAATCGGCCAAGGTGGAGATCACCAAGGATCCGCGTCTTTCTGTTTCCCAGGGCGACCTCCAGAAACAGGAAGAATTTGCCATGAGGATTAGCGAACGCGTGGGCGCCGGCAATGAAGCCGTCAACCAGATTCGGAGCGTGCGCACCCAGCTTGAGGCGCTGAAGAAGCGCCTCGCCGCCGACTCCAGCGCAAAACCCGTGCTTGAAGAGGCCGACGCACTCATCAAGAAAATGAACGCGGTCGAGGAAAAAATCATCCAGCCGAAATCCACCAGCGGCGAGGACTCTTTGAATTTTCCAATTCAGGTGGCCAACCAGCTCGCGGACTTGCAGGGAACCGTCGAGAGCGCCGACACCGCGCCGACTGGCGGTTCTACAGCAGTTTTCGAGGAGCTGAACAAACGGTTGGAACTGCAGTTGACTGCGTGGCACGAGATCCAATCGAAGGATCTCGCCGCAATGAACGCCGCCATCCTGAAGGCCAACATTCCCGCGATCGCCCCTGCGGCCGAGAAGGAGGACAAAGCAGGGAAGTAGTCGCCACCGAATGAATCTGCGCTGCTCGAAGAGGCGGGCGCTCTCCCGGCCTCCTCTTCGAGCATCACTTTTCCAGATGCGGCGGTTAGCAGAATATCCATTGCTCTGGCAACGTGGTTTTGCTACTCTCCGCCCAAGGTTTATCCCTCCGGGAGGTGTGTTCATGGCATTTTGCAAAGCGTGTGGTCAAGATGTAGGCGAAGCGACATTCTGCCCGAAGTGCGGCGCGGCGCAAGCCGCGGCAGCAGGCGGTGTCCAAAGCGCGGCAGTTGCATCACCCGCTGCGGCTTCCGCCACGGCGGGGATGGAAGAAAACGTTGCGGCTTTGGTCTCCTATATCCTAGGCTGGATCACAGGGCTTATATTCCTGTTGATTGATACGCGGCCCTTCGTCAAGTTCCACGCCGCCCAGTCGATTGCGTTCAATATATGCATCGTCCCCTGCTGGATTGCGCTTTGGATTCTCGAGTTTGTGCTGGCGCATATTCCCATCATCGGGTTCCTCGGGTTGATCATGTTTCCGATTTTTGGACTCCTTATTTTCGCGGTCTGGATTTTCCTTATGTACAAGGCCTATAGCCACGAAAAGTTCAAACTGCCCATCATTGGAAACATTGTGGAGAACATGATCAGCAAATAACCGCTCCGCGAATCGTGCGCTTATTCGAGCCGTCCGGTCTTGCCGGGCGGCTCTTTTTTTCGTTTTCGGCAAGACGGTTTCCGCTTGACTTCTTTTCCGCGTCCCGACACCCTAAAGGGCTTTGTCCCTTTGAGGGCGAGGCGGCACAAAAAGCGAAAGGCGACACCGCGAGCACATGACCCGAGTTCGGCTCTGCTTTCATGACCGCTGTTTTGATGGGACCGCCTCCGCCGCTCTTTTTTACCGCTTCTACAAGGAAAAGTTCGATCCTGCGGCGGAATTCGGCTTTACCGGCATGACGCATCGCGCGTCGCAGCCCTGGACTCCCGGCCTCTTCGACGGCGATGAAAATGCCATCGTCGATTTCAAGTATTCGAACTCGCCCAAAGTAACCTGGTGGTTCGACCATCACCAGAGCGCGTTTCTCACGCCCGCCGATGCGGAACATTTCCGCAATCATCCCGGGCCGCACATGTTTTATGAGCCGGACTACAAGTCCTGCACAAAACTGATCGCCACGGTTGGCAAAGAAAAGTTCGCTTTTGATACAAAGCCGCTCGAGGAACTGATTCACTGGGGCGACATCATCGATGGCGCCCAGTACCCGACGCCAGAATCCGCGGTCGAACTCGTTGAACCGGCCACACAGCTCGCGCTGGTCATCGAAGCGGCGCCGGAGGATGGATTGCCCGCGCGCATCATTCCGGAGCTTGCCTACCGGCCGCTGGCCGAAATGGTCAGGCTGCCTCTTGTTGCAAAGCATCTGGGGCCGTTGCTTGAGCGCCACCGCAAATCGATTGAAATTCTGCGCCAGCGCGCCGAGGCCGTCGACGGAGTGATTTTCTTTGATGTCGGCGATCTCGATCTGGAGGGCTATAACAAGTTCATTCCGTATCTGCTGCATCCCGAGTGCGTGTACTCCGTGAGCGTCAGCGCTTCGGCGGTCCGCGCAAAAGTCTCCCTCGGTACGAATCCCTGGAATCAGGCCACCGCGGACAAGAATCTGGCCTCGCTGGCCGAGAAATATGGCGGCGGAGGCCATCCTCGCGTTTCCGCGATCTCCTTCGACCCTGGCGACCTCTCTCGCGCCCGCCAGGTGGCACGAGACCTTGCGGCGCAACTCCGAGCGAAGTAAAGCCACACCGTTCCAGGGCAAGGATTAATGGATTTCCGCGGGTACGACGCCGGTTCGACAAACCTGCTTGTCCCATGTAAAATTCTTAAACCGCAGTGCGCCGCTAGCTCAATTGGCAGAGCAATGGACTCTTAATCCATAGGTTGTAGGTTCGATTCCTACGCGGCGCACCAGTTTTCACTGTCCGAGAAAAATGCCCCTTATTTCCATCGTGCCCGAAATTGACCTACTCGGTCAGCACCAACAATCCTCGATTCCCAATTACATATCGTCGCGGAGTAGACCCCAAGAGGAAACAATTGCATTGGCTCGGTTCATCAAGCCGGGTCGTCTGGTACTGGATTCCCTCGCAACTCCGCGTCATAATTGCAACGAATGTTTCACGCGGAATCATCAGCACGGCCGCGAAACGTTGGGGCTGGTTCCTACGTCCAAAGGTGAAGCAGGAGAGGTGAGTCTTGGTGTGCTTTGAGACCGAGCAAGAGAGAACTTTCAAACGCACGCAGACGCGATACTCCGCACGCAACACTATGACAAAGTTCCGATGTCTGGCCAGCGTAACTGCCTTCGCTACAATCCTTGCCGGCGGGTGTTCGAAGTCCGTTTCCAGCACCGTGCTCGGGGATTCCACTCATCCCGCGCCCGTTCATGTTTACACCGTGGCGGAGGAAACGACGCGGCGTCGAGTGCAGGCGTCCGGCTCGCTCTATGCCCTCGAAGAAAGCATCTTGAGCTCGGAGGTCGAAGGCCGCGTATCCCAGGTGCTTGCAGACGTTGGAGACACGGTCAGGGAGGGCCAGCCGCTGATCCTGATCGATCCACAGGAGCTGCAGTTGGAGGTGGACCGCCAGCGCGGCCTGGTGAGGCAAGTGCGGGCCCAGCTCGGGATTGGTCCAAACGACCCGCCTCCTGCCGATCCCCAAAAGCTAGCCTCCGTGCAACGCGCCGCAGCGGACCTCTTCGACGCGGAGCGCAAGTATGGGCGCGCCCAACAGATGTTCAAGGACAAGCTTATTTCGCAACAACAGTTGGATGAGGCCGCCAGCCGCTTTCAAAGCACCCAGGCGGCGTACACGGTCTCTCTCCAGGAAGTGGACCGGCTGAAGGCCCTGCTGGTATCCAGCGATGCAAGCGAGCAGCTCGCAGAGAAGAAATTAAGTGATGCGACGATTCGGGCGCCCTTTCCGGGTTCGATCAAGACGCGCGATGTTCATCCGGGCGAATATCTCCGAGTACAGGGTCCTGTAATGGTCCTGGTGCGAACGGATACGCTGCGCGCGCGTCTCGCCGTTCCCGAGCGCTGGGCCGGATGGGTGAGAGACGGCGCTACAGTGGATTTACAGGTGGAGGCGTTCCCCGGAGAGACTTTTCACGGCCGCATCTCCCGGATCAATCCGGCAGTCGCTCAGGATTCGCGCACGTTTGACGCGGAAGCACTTATCTCCAACCCGGACGGGCGCTTGAAGCCGGGCTTTTTTGTGCAAGCGTCCGTTCCCAGCGAGAAAGAAGAGAAGACTATTTTTCTGCCAGAAGGAGCAGTGAATTACCGTTATGGCGTCTACAAAGTTTTTCTTCTAAGCGGAAATCGTGTTTCCGAACACCAGATACGTCCCGCGGGCCAGACCGAGGATCAGCGTGGAAAGCGTTTCGAAGTGGCTGAAGGGTTAAAGCCCGGAGACCGCGTTGCGGTGGCAGTTTCCGGAGATTTGCACGACGGCGCGACAGTCCATGCGGAAGCCGATGGGAGCAGTCCGGCCTTGAAGTAGTGTTTCCGGGAAGATCACTCACACGCCGATGAAGCTTGCCGAAACCTGCGTAAAGTATCCAGTCTTCACGGTAATGCTGATCGCTTTTCTGGTGACGCTCGGCGCGTTTTCTTACCGCGGGCTAGCCGTGGATCTCTTTCCGAAAGCGGATCCCGCCACGGTCAACGTCGAGGTTCAGCTACCTGGCGCCACCCCTGAGGAAGTCGTCACTGGCGTGGTGTTGCCACTCGAAGACGCGATCTCTTCCGTTAGCGGCATTGATGAGATCACCGTCTATTCCAGCGAGGGCTTCGCGGACATTACTTGCACGTTCGTCCTGGAACGCGATATTGACGGCGCGGCGCAAGATATTCGCGAAAAAGTGGCCGCGGCAGTAAACCGCTTGCCACGCGACACTTTGTCTCCCGTCATCACCAAGCAGGATCCCCAATCTGATCCAATTCTGACCTTGCTTGTGAGCGGCCCCATCAGCCGTCGCGAACTAACCGAAATTGCGGACAAACAAATCCGCCGCGCGATCCAAACCGTGGACGGCGTCGGCAGCGTCGAGCTCAATGGAGGTCAGGCACGTCAAATCCGTGTTCTGCTGGACGCTCAGAAGCTGACGGCGCACAACTTCACTGTGCTCGACGTACGCGATGCCTTGCAGCGCGAGAATATCGAAGCTCCCGGCGGCCGCATGATCACCGGCCCGCAGGAACTCGGCCTGCGAACTCTCGGGCGCGTGACTTCCGCAGAACAGTTTGGCGAGATCGTGATCGGGACGCGTGGCGGAGCGCAGGTGCGCGTGCGCGACGTCGCGCAAGTGGAAGATGGTGCGCAGGAGTTGCGCACTTGGTCAGCGCTGTTCCGCAAGGGCATGCCCGGCCAGGATGTCGTCAGCATCCAGGTGTTACGCCAGTCCGGGACCAACACCGTGCAAGTCGCCGACAATGTAAAAAGTAAGCTCGATGAATTGCGCGCCCAGTTGCCTCCCGGAGTCCAACTTCGCGTAATCCACGATGTTTCCGATTTTATCAAAGCTTCGGTCCACTCACTTCTCGAACACTTGATTCTTGGAAGTATCCTCGCCAGCGCCATCGTGTTTCTCTTCATGCGCAACTGGCGGGCCGTTCTGATTGCCGCGGTCGCCATCCCTGCGAGCATCATCGCGACTTTCACCCTCATGCGCGGCATGGACTTTTCGCTGAACAACATGACGCTCCTCGCCCTGACGCTTGCCGTCGGCATCGTCATCGATGACGCCATCATCGTCCTTGAAAACATTTTTCGCTTCATGGAAGAAAAAGGCGAGGATCGCAAAAACGCCGCGATCAAAGCGACTCAAGAAATCGGTCTTGCCGTGATGGCCACGACGCTTTCTCTGGTCATTATTTTCCTGCCCATCGCCTTCATGAACGGCTATGCCCGGAAGTACGTAAATTCTTTCGGATGGACCATGGCGATGGCTATTCTCGTCTCGCTACTAGTGGCCTTCACGCTCACGCCAATGATGAGTTCGCGCCTGCTGAAAGTAAGCGAGAAAGAGAAAAAGGCGCACGCCAGCGGAATTTTGCATCGGATAGAACAGTCTTACTTGACGCTTTTGAAATGGTCGCTCGCGCATCGCTGGGTCATCATCTTGATTTGTGTAGCGACCTTTCTTTCGACGTTTGGCCTATATCATTTGGTTGGGCGCGATTGGATTCCCTCCGATGATCAATCCGAGCTAATCAGTTCCTTCACGCTGCCAGAAGGCACGGCTCTTTCCAAAACGACGGACCGCGCCTCGGAGATCGCGCAGCGCATCGTTGCGCTGCCCGAAGTTGCTTTCGTGCAGTCGCTTACACACGGCCCGACCAATCACGCTCATCTTTTCATTGGATTGGTGCCCCGGAGCGAAAGAAAGCGCAGCCACGAACAATTGGCCACGGAGGTCCGCGGAATTCTTGCGAGCTATCGCAATATGGTCACGAACGTGCGCTTACCATCAGTGTTCGGCGGCGAGACGTACTTCCCCATCGGCGCGGTAATCCGTGGGCCGGAACTAAGCAAGCTTGCTGATCTAAGCAAGCAAGTCGCAGGTCTGATGATGAAGTATCCGGACCTCGTAGACGTCAATCCGAGCCTCAACTTGAACACGCCGGAATTACAGGTGAAGGTAGATCGGCAGCGGGCCGCGGATATCGGCGTGCGCATGAGCGACGTCAGCGATGCCGTGCGTCTGTTTTATTCCGGCGAAGACGAAATCACCCGCTTCAAGGAGGGCTCGGAACAGTATCCCGTGGTCATGCAGCTGCTCGAGCGTCAACGCGATAATCCCGACGTGCTCGCACAAATGATGGTGCCTTCGATGAAACTTGGGCAAGTGCGTCTCGAAAATGTTGCCTCGATCGTCCGCGGCGCGGGCCCCGCCACGCTCTGGCGTTACAATCGCGAATTTGAAGTCACGGTTTACGCCAACGTCGCCTCCGGTTATCCGCTCGATCTCGGCGCCGCCCACACCATCCAGTCCATCAAGGAAATTGGGCTGCCGGCTGGATATTCCTACCGCTTCACCGGCCAGGTGAAAGTTCTCGAAGAAACCACCTGGAATCTCTTGCTCGCGATGCTCCTTGCTTCGATTTTCATGTACATGGTTCTGGCGGCTCAGTTTGAAAGCTTTTCTCATCCGTTTATCATCATGCTTACTCTGCCCCTTAGCATCCCTTTCGCCCTGCTGTCTTTATGGATTACGGGCCGCGCCCTGAGTTTGTGGAGTGCGCTGGGAATGTTCTTATTGCTCGGGATCGTCAAGAAAAACGGAATCTTGCAGGTGGATTATACAAATCGATTGCGCGCCGGAGGGATGCCGGCACGCGAAGCCATCCTCGAAGCCAACCGCGTCCGCCTTCGGCCGATTTTGATGACCACGCTTTCGATAGTCGCCGGCTTGATTCCGGTAGCCATCGGCATCGGCGCAGGTTCGGAGCAGCGCGCTTCCATCGCCGTCACGATCATTGGCGGGCAAACTCTGTGTTTGGTCTTGACGCTTCTCGTGGTACCCGTGGCCTATTCTTATCTTGCTGAGTTCGAATCTGTTCCTTGGGCGACCGTGGCCCGCCGCCTCTTCAGCCGTGCACGTGGCTCTGTGGGCGATTCCGGCGCAGACTAAACAAGTGCGCGAACGGGTGGGGTGCACCTCGATCCAGAAGGCTCTCAGAAATGGCGGGCGACCAGGCGAGTGTGAACGAGGTCGTGTTCCTGCAAGATGGAATCCGCGAAACCGCGCGAGGGGGCGCGCAACAACAGAAAGAGTTCGCCGGCCCAGAGCAGAATGTCCAAGAGGCGGCCGCGCTGCAAATTGTTGATGGCCTCATAATGCAAGGCCACATCCAGTGCCCTGCGCGAGCACTCCTCGATGAAGGCCCTCAGGGCAGGGAGGTCCACCGGCAGACGGCCCGCTTGTTGGCCCCGGGGATCGATTCTTTGCAAACTTTCGTAGCAGAGTTCTATGAAGTGATTCAGGCAAAAATCCTGTTGAGCAAGTGTAGCCACACCAGCCCCTTCACAAAAATCCACTGCGCAGATCTTTTCGTCCAACATCGTTGATTGAGCCCCCAACTCAAGTTTCCTATCTCCTTCACCGTTCGCAGCTTTTCACTCTTATAAAACCCTTAGAAGCGTTGGAGGTTGCGAAGGAACTCAGCCCTTGCCGCAAGGCCGCAGGATTCCCGCGAAAAGTCCGCGCAAAAACGTTTCTCAAGCGGCGCACACGGCTTCTTCCTGATTGAGCGTTGCTTCTGGTGGAACTTCGTCTGCCGCTGGCTCGAACTCTTGCGCCATTTGTGCCGCGCCTGATCCGTAGGCGGAAAGCGTCTGCACGCGCAGGCAGCGGTCTTGATACGGCGCGAGCAAGGCCCGCACCCAGCGCACGTTTTCATTGCAACGCTGCATGCGATCTTCTCCACTCCAGAGCGTTATTACGGTAACCAGGCGCGCTTCGTGATTTGCGATGAACACGAAACTCCCCGTGAAACCTGCTACCTGGCCGAGAGCTCCTTGGATTGCCGCTGCCAACGATGACTGCACGTTTTGAGCTTCATTAGGCTTTGCAACAAACTCGATGCTCAGGACGGCTAGTTGTGAGCCGGCGTTCCGTATCGAGTGCGCTATTCCGTAACCTCTCGAACCGTTCGAATCGAGTGGCCGCAACACTTCATTTGAAAAAGGGTGATTTTGCTGCAGCCGTGACACAGAGCCTCCAAATCCATTGGTCCTCCCCGTTTTGGGGAGGCGCATCCTCGCCGGTCCAGGTCCGGCTCAGATGCGCCCTGGTGGGACACGCGTGGGACAGGGGATCAGTCCCTTCGCAGAAGGACGCTCCAACTTTCGTTGGGTTCCTACAACCGGGTAGTGGTTTGACCCGGCATTTCGTTTCATCCCGATCCCTCAAAATGGGAAAGCGCAAGCATTGCTCCCGCGAGTAGGCACGGCTATACTCCTGTGCACAAAACCGAGGGCCAAGTGGAACTCTTCGCGTTCACCAGGGAATACGTCGAGCGCCTCCGCGAGGGAGACCCCTTGACGGAACAGCATTTTGTCGCCTATTTCGACGAACTGCTCCGCATCAAACTGCGCGCGAAAATGCTGGCCTCGGAAACCGTCGAAGATCTTCGCCAGGAAACCTATATACGTGTTTTGGTCACTTTGCGAAAAGATGGCGTGCGCCAGCCGGAGCGCTTCGGGGCCTTCGTTAACTCCATTTGCAATAATGTCTTAATGGAATTTTACCGTTCCGCTTCCCGCACTCGCCCGCTGGACGACACCCACCTGGAAAAGCCGGACCACACCGTGGACCTGGAGGGGCTGCTGGTCACCAAACAAGCGAAGAAGCGGGTCCGCGAGGTTATCGAGGAGCTGCCCAAGAAAGACCGAGACCTTCTCCGTTCCTTCTTCCTAGAGGAGATGGATAAGGACGAGGTGTGCAAACTGTTCGGCGTGGACCGCGATTATTTTCGGGTTTTGCTCCATCGCGCCAAGGATAAGTTCCGTGTTTTGTATGAGAAAGACAAGGATGGACTCTCCGGAAGGACCCCTCCTCAGGCTGGGCAATCAGGGCCGTGAAACGAACCGCTCTCGTCATGCACTACTCATCGGATGGCAACCATGGATCATAATGAAGCTGTGCGGCTTCAGGCCGCCGAAAAGTATCTTCTCGGGGAACTCCCGAAGGCACAGAGCGACGAGTATGAGGAGCATTATTTCGACTGCCCCGCCTGCGCCCTCGATCTCAAGTCCACAGCTGTCTTTATGGAAAGCTCACGGCAAGTTCTGCGCGAGCAAGTCCCGGAACCGGTTGATAGAAAAGGCTTTGCCGCTCAAAAAGGTGGTTGGCTGGCCTGGCTGCGTCCGGCCTTTGCGGTGCCCGTATTTGCGGCTCTTCTGCTCTTCATCGGCTATCAGAACGCGCTCACCATACCAGCCTTGAGGCAGGCATCGTCGCGCGCCAGCGCTGCGGAAGTAGTTAAGTCCTTTTCGCTCATGTCCGTCGGCTCGCGCGGGGAGGGTTCGTCCTCGCTTAGGATCAGCGTAGGCCCTCTCGAGGATTTCGGCCTTGATGTGGACATGCCTGGCAACTCTTCCACCGGCTATCTTTGCCAGATTCAAGACGAGTCAGGGAAAGTGCGATTCACGCTCCCTGTTTCCGCTGAAGCCGCGAAGCGTTCCGTCCACGTGAATATTCCGGCTGGATCCCTCCAATCGGGCAAATACAACTTCGCAATTTTCACCGCCCAACCTTCAGGCGGCCAGATAGGCAAGGGAAGCGTCGCTGGCGAAAAGCCGTTTACTGTTGAAATTATACCGTAAATGAATAAGTATTAAGCCCCGTTCATGCCCAATCTCACGAGGTGTCCCCGATGGCAGCAGCTAAACATATCCCCTTTCACTTTCATGCTGGAGGTCACGCTCTAAGTGGAGTATTTGACCGACCAATCTCACACATTATTGAGGCGCAAGCGTCGGTAAACTTGCCTTCTATTGGAGGGATTGCCCAGGCGAGGGTAGACAATTTTCGCGATGGGCACTTTGTATCGTTCAAGGCCGCCCACACGCAGGCTTCCGGAAGCCGGCAGGATGACAACATTCTCACCATCAGCGCCACAAGCGTGATCGAGGGACTCGACATTTTGGGCGTTGTAACTGCGGACCGCATCGTTTCGCGCATCACATCAGAGTATGACTCCAGGAAAGATAGCAAACTCAACATCAACGGCAACAACCAAGAAGGTCACATCGTTGCCTTGGGAAGCGAGTTCCACAACCTTCGTATTGCGGGGCATCCTCTGACCATAAAACTTCGTCACAACCTCCTCCTCGAATGCAAGACTTTCCAGCACCTTCACGATAAGCTTGAGGGCGATAAGAACTCTGGAAGAGTAGAAGACGTCTACGGAGAGGTCGTGCTTTGTTCTTTGGTCGAGAGCATCGAGCCGGCAGATCTGCCTGGAGTGGAAAGAGAAGGCCGTCACATACTCAAGATCAAGCATTTCGGCACCATCTCGTTTGCCGAGGTCCTGGCGACCGCCGGAGAGCGGACACTGACGATGATGCGGCTCCATCTGGGTTCCCCCGACGGGGGCTTATTGACTGTAGCGGAATCCTGCAGCAACGGCCGTCCCTGGCCACCGCCTCCCTGAGTTTGCCGTATCGGCTCTCACTTCTGATTCTGATCTCATGCTGGATCTCTCAGTGCGCCTGTCGAAAGCCTGTCGATCCCGAAGTCTTATATTCACACGTCCGAGAAGAGGCGCAACGCGGCGATTTGGATGCCGCTCTCAAAGATGTCGCGCGAGCTTTTCAGTTTTACTCGGAAAAGGATAAGGACTTCGAGTGGGCCTGGAGATTCCGGGTTCTGAACGCCCACATACTGGTCCTGAGAGGAGCCAGCGCTGAAGCGCTTCACCTTCTGCAGGCATCTCTCCCGCCCTCGCTTGCAACTTCGGAGACTGCCGTACGCCAGAGATTGGTTTCGGGGCTTGCGAACGAGTCCCTTCAACAATTTGATGCCGCCGATAAGGATCTGGGCGAAGCGGAACGACTGTCGCGTGCCTATCAGCCGGCTCTGCTCGCCTCCGTAGAACAGGCGCGTGGGCAGCTCGAAATGGACCGCCACCGATACACGGAAGCCGAGGCGGATCTGCATGCGGCTTTGTCGTCATCCCGCGAGCAGAAACAGCCGTTCCTGGAAGTTACCGCACTGGGCGCACTCGGAAATGTGGCCATGGTACAGGAGCATTTCGACGCCGCGATTGACTGGTACGAAGAGGCTCTAAAACTCGCGAAATCCATCGGCATGCAATCCTCCGTTGCCAAGGCACTCGGTAACATGGGATGGAGCAGCTTTGAGCTGGGTGATTTTGAAGGAGCGCTGACGCTCTTTAAACAGGGAGCGGAGGATTCGCGGCAGAGTGGTTTGGTTGCAGATCGCATCTATTGGCTCTCGAGAGTCGCGAAAACGGAGTACGTTCTGCGCGATTACGCCACCTCCGAGAAAAATCTGTTGGAAGTCCTGAAGCTAGCACGGCAGCAGGATGACAAGAGAATTCTTACCGAGTGCCTAAATGATCTTACCTTGGTCACGCTGGATACGGGCCGGCTCGAGTTGGCACAAAACTACAATCAGGAGGCGATAGCTATCGAGCGCTCCGGCCTCGACCTGTCCGGCATCCCGAACACAAAAATGCTGACCGCACGGATCAGTGAAGCCCACCGTAAATTTGTTGAAGCGGAGCGGCTCTTTCAGGAGATCATCACCGACTCAAAAAACGATCAGTCTTTGCGATGGCAGGCACAAGCTCATTTAGCCAGATTATATGCGGAAGAGAACCTGCCGGCGAAAGCGGAACAAGAGTTTACGCATTCCTTGGAAACAATTCAGACGGCTCGAGGTTCGATCCAAGAAGAAGAGCACCGCCTGTCTTTCCTGTCCAGCAGCATCGCGTTTTACGGTGATTACATTGATTTCCTGATCTCTCGTCATAGGTTCGACGACGCGTTGAGTGTAGCGGAGCAAAGCCGCGCCGGAATACTGGAAGAAGGCCTCCACGACAGCGCGAGAAGCCCCGATCACTCCAGGAAATCGTCTGAGCCCAAAGTGCTTGCCGTGCGTTTACACGCCGCGCTGCTGTTCTATTGGCTGGGGGAGAAGCACTCCTATCTTTGGGTAATCAGTCCTTCGGGGACAGATTGCATCGCCCTGCCGCCAGAGCCAAGTATTGATTCAATTGTGAAATCTTACCGAGGAGCGCTGCTGGAAGCCCGCGATCCGCTGGAGAACGTGAACCCCGATGGGCAAAAACTCTACGAAATGCTCGTCGAACCCGCCGGGAAGCTGATTCCGAAAGGTTCGCGTGTCATCGTATTGCCGGACGGCAGCCTCTACGGACTGAACTTCGAAACATTAATCGTGCCTGGTTCCAAGCCCCACTATTGGATCGATGACGTTACGTTGACCACTGCCAGCTCTTTGACGCTGCTCAACTCCGCCGCATCGCGTCCCGTGCCGAAAGGGAAGAGTCTCTTCCTCGTGGGCGATACCGTTTCGCCCAATGCCGATTTCCCGGCCTTGCCGCAAGCGTCGGCGGAAATGCAAGACATAGAAAGATTTTTTCCTGCGCAGCGCCGCGAGGTTCTCTCGGGAAGCCGAGCGACCCCAGCTGCCTATCTAAGCAGCAAACCTGACCAATACACCTATCTTCACTTCGTCACGCATGGCACAGCCAGCCGGGCGCAGCCTCTCGAATCCGCCGTCATTCTCAGCAAAGAGAAGGATGAGGACACCTACAAGCTCTATGCTCGAGACATCGTCAAGCGCCATCTGTCCGCTTATCTCGTCACCATCTCCGCGTGCAACGGAGCAGGCAACCGCACGTTTTCCGGTGAAGGACTCGTCGGGCTCTCCTGGGCGTTTTTGCGTGCAGGCGCTCATAACGTGATTGGCGCACTTTGGGAAGTGAGCGACACTTCCACCCCACAGCTCATGGACAAGCTCTACGACGGACTCAGCCGCGGCGAGGACCCTGCCTCCGCCCTCCGTGCCGCCAAACTTTCGCTTTTGCATTCCGACAGTGTCTTTAGAAAGCCCTACTACTGGGCGCCATTCCAGCTCTATGCGGGCTCCTGACAGCCCCACAGTCGAGTTTTGCAGCTCCGGAATTCTTTCCTTCTCTGCGTTCCTGGCTTGGGCACACGCCGCGGCTCGCTCCGCAGTGAAACGATTCCCTACTTTGAAGCACTACCTCTAGTCCAACCATTCGTTTTCAAGGGGTGTTTCGGTGAATCTAGATCCTTCCAATGTTCAGGCCGGCGAAGAAAGCTCCGCAGTTCTTGCCCAAAGTCAGCCCGCTACCCATGCGGGTCCAAGAATCGAGCGCTGTGAGTTTGAACAATTGCTGCAACGCGCGATGGAGATCCTCAACGCTCGCGACCTCAAAGCACAACTAACGACGAATCCGTCAGCTTCAATTTTTTGATCTGTACGAAAATCAGAGGTGTGCGACGCATCAAGTAAGCGCCGCCCGCAATCTCTATTTATTTTGTCTGACGCAACGACCCTCCTGTCTCAAGCCATCAGCGCGAGTAAAAGGTTTTGCCCGTTGGGGCTGCCCAATCCCGTACAGGCATCCCAGCCTGCCCCCGCCTTGTAGTCCCCGTTGTTTCCCTGCGTGACGTCTCGAAAAGTCGTGTTCGCCGGTGCGGCGTAGAGCAGAGGATTGAGGAAACCAGCCTGCTTGTTCAGCCCTTGATTGATTCGCGCAATCAGGCCAGCCCAGAGAGGCGCGACGGCGCTTGTGCCGCCGACGGGAGGAATTCCCTGCGCGGGGTCCGGGAAACTCGTGCCATCGCAAACAATCCGATAGCCCGTAGCGGGAGCGGCGTCACCGGAAACATCCGGCACGCCGCGCATCACGGGACCCGCGGGATCTGCCGCTGCAGGCACTCCCGCATTCTGCTGATAGCTTGGCAGCGCAAACACCCTGCTGACCCCGCCGCCGGTTCCGTCATTAGCCCCGTCGTGCCAGACAACCTCGCTCGAGATGGTCCCGCTCGAAGCCGCCAATTGCGTTCCGCCGCAGGCGAGCGCAAATGGACTCGAGGCGGGGAAATCAACGTGGGCCTTGCCATCCCAATTGGGATCATCCGCGGCGAGGTCGGCCGAGCCGTTATCTCCTGCGGCCACACAAACGGTTATGCCGAGGTGCGCGGCGGACTGCAACAACTGGTCGAACTCGTTTCTGAACTGTGCGGTGGCGCCATCCTCCGGGCCGCCCCAGCTGATGGACACAATACCTGGCTTGTTCACGGTGTCGCCGAGGATTGCGTTCATCACGCCAAGGAAGCTCTGATCCGAAGCGTCCGGGCCGAAGTACACCACAATCTTTGCTCCTGGCGCGACGGCCCCGCACACTTCGATATCCAGCATCACTTCCACGTCGGGATTGTTGGGATCGAGCGCATTCGTGCCCGGGTTGTTGGTTCCGCCATTCGGAAATGTGGCTGCCGTCACGCTCGGTGGATTTGCAATGCCGAGGTTCGTGAAATAGCTCGTCACTTCCTGAGGATGAAATCCGCCGCCGAGCTCCAGGATGGCGATGGTCTGGCCGGTGCCGTCCAGATTTTTTGGAAAATTGTAAAGCGAAGCGAGTTGCAGCGGGGTGAATCCGGCCGGCACAGGAGCAGCTGCGGCGTGCGCTGTGGCCGCCCCTGGCACGCCTGCCGCACGCGCCGTGCCGCGCCGGATGCGGTAGTGGGGCTTAGCGAAAGGGCGGTTGTCGAGCCCCGTCACGCTGGTCACTATGCCTTGCAGATTTTCGGGAATCAGAATGTCGCCTTCGCGGCCGCGGTACGCCGCGCTGCCGGCTTTGTACATTTTCAGCTCGACGCCGAACGCTTTGCCGTAAGCCTCGGCCGTGCCCGAAAGCGTGACGGTGCGCTGGCTGGCGTTTGTATTCAAGACGCGCAGTCCGTTTTCCAGCGCGAACGCCTCGACTTTCGCGATGTCAGCCGGATCGGCTCCATGGCGCTCCGCGTGTTCCGCGTGCGTCATGTAGGTGCGTTCGCGCGGTTTCCGATTGCTTTGCTCTTCGATGGCCGGAAGCTCATTAAGGCCGCGAACCATGACGGTAACGCGGAACTCCGCGCTCGGCACGTTTCCCACAACTTCTGCATTCGGCAGCCGGCGCTTTGTGCTTCCAGCCAGCCGGATTTGCTTTTGCTCTGGACTCATGACTGAATTCTCCCTTCCGATGTTGGATTCCGTGATTCCGCTCTACGAACCGGATACCGGAGGAAACTTTCAACCGCTCAGCGGACAGGCGGCGGGTTTCCGGACAATCGCAAGTTAATAAAGTTGTTCAGAATGTCGAACCAGAACGGTGCGCCCATGACGATTGCGAACGATGTGAGCAGTATTCCCAGAACTTTCAAGGCCCCCGCACCTAAGCCGCTGGACAAGGCTCGAATGTCTTGTGCGTTGCTCGACCATCCGATAGGCGGCGTGTTCACTTCTCGAATTTCTCCGGCGATACGCTGCAGCGATACCTCTGGGTTGGTGGATTCGGCTGGGCTTGTAGATTGAACCGTTTTCGCCGCTTCCGCAACCACGGCGCTGCGAAGCGCCTGGTCGCTCCACAATTCTTTGACGATCATCAACGTGTCCGCGTTCACCGCGCAGCACAGCACCAGCGCTACTGCAAAAATGATTTTTTGCGCCATGCGTTTGTACCACCCGCTTACCCGTGCCATGGTGTCGTCGAACCAGTGCTCCACCTTGAGCCGCGCAGCTTCCACGTCGCCGCCCGCCGAATCGATGATGTTGAGCAGAGTCCCGCGAAGCTTCGCATCTGGAATTTGCGCAACTCCCGCGCGCAGGGACTGTATAGTGCGTGGCTGCGCCGCGTCTGCGGGAGCGACGACGTCGAGCAAGGCTGCCGCAAACATCCGCGCGGAAATGTAGGAAGGCTTCTCGCCTTCTGGCGCGGTGCCGAGAATCAGCGGATGCCCGAGAACTTTCGCCGTGTAGTCATTCGGGCCATTCTTCAGCATGTTTCGGATCGCTTTTTCGAGCGTCTTCGCGCGCAACGAGAGAGCTGCGGCTACGACTTCCTTGATCCCCGAGCATCCGATGCTCAGTGACAAGTAGATCAGCACCAGCCCAATCACGACTTCCAGGACCTGTGAGCCGAACATTCCCACCTCCACGCCCGAGAACAGCAATCGACGAAAAACAGAGTCTGGCGGTGTCGGCCAGGATTAGAGATCTTCACTCAGGCGACGCCGTCCCCCACCATCACTTGCTCCTATCAGTGCGGGGAATCAGGCCTATATGCAAATAGTGCTTCCACTCGATGAAACGTTTCGTGGCCTCCGCGTCACTACTTTCAGAGAATCAGCCAAATCTCAGAGTTGTGCGGGGGTGTCTATGCCGGCGGGATTGGACAACCTGAAACACATCGTCGTCCTAATGATGGAAAATCGCTCCTTCGATCACATGCTGGGCTTTGCGGCCACTCCTACATGGCCAATCGATGGGCTGGGGGGAACCGAAAGAAATCGTGATTCCACTGGCGAATTCGCGACTGTCTCGAACGACGCAAGTTACTCTGGCGATTTCACGCCCGATCCTGGCCACGCTCTATTCGACACCCTTACACAGCTCTACAGCGACGCGAAAACCTCCGTCTCTCAAAATCCCACCATGGACGGCTTCGTTCTCAGCTACGAGGGTAAAACGCACAATCCCTCCAACGCACATCGCATCATGAAATGCTTTTCACAGAACAAAGTCTCCGTCCTCACCACTCTTGCCCGCCAATTCGTGGTTTGCGACCGCTGGTTCTCGTCCATACCGGGACCGACTTTTCCGAACCGTGCGTTCGCCCACGGCGCCACTTCCATCGGTCGCGTCGACATGGGTGTGGATTGGCTAGCTATGTCCAAGACCATTTACGAGCTGCTCGCAGAGAATAACGTCGATTCGCGCATCTACTACCACGATTCGACGATGGCCATGACTTTCAAGGGCCTGATGAATCAAGGCCGCTATTTTGGCCAGTTTGAGGATTTTCTCTCTGACTGTAAGAAGAATCGGCTCCCCGCCTACAGCTTCATCGAGCCGCGCTATGCGAACGGTCAGGATCCCGTGGACAACACATTCTTCTCAGCCAGCGATCAACACCCTGATCACAACGTCGAGCAGGGCGAAATCCTCATTCGGGACACCTTCAACGCCATTTGGAACAATCAGCCCCTTCGTGAGTCCACCCTGCTAATCGTTGTTTACGATGAACACGGCGGACTCTACGATCACGTCCCACCTCCGACCGCTATAAATCCAGACAAGAAAAATTGGGCGGGCAGTCCCAACTCACTCGATCCCCCTTTTGACTTCACGCGCCTTGGCGTTCGAGTTCCAGCAGTCTTGATTTCTCCCTATCTACCCGCGGGCAAGATTGACCACACCCTCTATGACCACAGCTCAATCATCGCTACGGCCTGCAAGCTCCTCCTCAAAAACGTACCGAACGCTTCCCTAACCGACCGTGACCGCGCTGCAAATACGTTTGAGGCCAACCTTACTCTCACTGCTCCCCGCACTGACACGCCCAATTTCATACTTACCGCACCCGCTAATCAGTCGCTTGTGGATCTTGGCCAAGCGCATCTGGACGCCTCTCATTTGAACGCAGATATCAACGACCACCTAGCTGCACACGTTCAAATGGCATCCCGGCTCGAGAAGACAATTCTTCCTCCATCTCAACAAAGCGGGGTCAATCCGGACGACATTCGCTCGGAAAAACAGGCCTCTGATTTTCTACTTGGTGTCCAATCCAAACTACTCGCACAAGCAAATAAGCCGCCCAGCTCGACTGGCGCTGGGACAGGGAATTAGGAGGGCTCAGCAATGCACTTCGTCGCGCCAGCAGATTTGAAGATCACGAAATTACTTGTCGCTGCAGCCTTGGCCGCTCTTTCATCCGCGCCTCTCTTTGCGCAAATTGCTCCCAGCAGCCCTCCGACGAATCCACCGATGTGGACTTCCGACCCCACCGTCACTGGAACCGATGATTGGGATCAGTGGAAAAAGAACTGTCATGACATGACGACAGACTTGGGCAAAGACACTTTTCTCTCCTGCGCGACCAGCACCTTTCGCTCGCGCCCGTTCCACTTCCTCGCGCAAAGCGTCGATCCCGGCAGCGGCGTCGGCGGTGGTGGCTACTACGGCCGCGACCTCAACCACGATATTTGGCAGAATCGTCTTGAACTGACAGGCGTGATGACCATCCGCCAATTCTGGTTCACTGAAGCAAAATTCACCGCGCGACGACCGCACTTCGGCTCATATCATTCTGATGAAAACTTCGCTTTTCAGATATATGCCCACAACAAGCAGATGCAGGATCTGCCTTTTTACGGATTGGGTCCAAACACAAGCGTCCACAATGCTGTTCACTTCAGCCAGCGCGACACGCGCTTCGGCGCACTCCTGGCAAGTCCATTGACCTCCTGGCTTTCTGCCGCCGGCACACTCGAAACCTTGTTTCCCAATGTCGGCAACGTCTCTTCAAACAATGTCATCTCCATCGGCCAGATCTACACCGAACAGACCGCCCCAGGCTTGATCTCCCAGCCAACTTTTTTGCACTTTGAAGCCTTTCTTCGCCCTCACTTTAGCCTCGCATCCAACCGCATTCAGTTCGACTATCGTTTTCGCTATGGATATTTCCGCGACATCGACACCGGGCACTATTCCTTCCGGCGCTTGGTCGCTGATTTCGGCCACAGCTTTTACCCCGAATCAGAAAACGGACACCGCCGTCTCGACAGCGTATTGAGCGTGCGCTTCCGGTTGGCCATGTCTGACGCCAGCGCCTCCAACGCCGTGCCCTTCTATCTCCAGGAGACCATTGGCGGCAGCGATATAGATAATCAACCTACCCTTCGATCTTTCCGCGATTTCCGGTTCCGAGGCCCGAATTCATTCCTGGTCCAAACGGAATATGACCGCAGAATCATCGGTCCCGTCGGGTTCATGGTCTTTTACGACGCGGGGAAGGTAACGCTTGCCAGAAGCGATCTGAACTTTACAAATTTGCACCAAGGATTAGGTGGCGGTCTTTCCTTCTTTCTTGCCGGAAAAGTCGTGTTTCGCGCTTATGTTGGATTTGGCGGCGGCGAGGGAGCGCATCCCTACTTTGGAGTTGCGAATTTCATCTAGCGGGCGCTGCTGTCTTGCAACTTCCTCTCAGCCAGATTCACAGCGCCGACATTTCTCGCACTTCCTTTTCCGAATACCCCAGCCCTCGCAGAATCTCCATCGTATGCTCTCCCAGCATCGGGGGCGGCAGCCGGTAACTCACGGGTGTCTCCGAAAATTTGATCGGATTCCCGATACTCCGCGCCAATCCCAGCGCAGGATGCTCGATCTGCACGATCATGTTCCGCGCCAGCGTTTGCGCATCGCTCAACGCTTCTTCCACTGTGTTGATCGGCGCGGCGGGAATTTCTGCCGCTGCCAGCAGCTCTAGCCACGCGCCCGCCGGCTTCCCGTCGAACATCTTTTGCAATGCCGGAATCAGTGCGTCCCGATTCTTCGTTCGCAACGCATTCGTCTGAAACCGTTCGTCGCGCCCCACGCCGTCATCCATCTGCATCATGTGAACAAATTTCTTCCACAGCGCTTCCGTTCCCACTCCCAATACAAAGCTTCGCCCGTCTCCTCCGCGAAACATTTCATACGGCACGATGCTCGGATGCGCGTTACCCCATCGTTTCGGCAGTGCCTTGGCATTCAGATAACTGCTGCCAATGTTAGCGAGCCAGGTCAATTGCGAATCAAGCAGCGCCATATCCAGGAATTGCCCGCGCCCCGTTTTTTCTCGCGCATAAAGCGCCGCTAGAATTCCCATCGCCGAGTACATGCCGCAAGTCATATCGGCGATCGCGATCGGATAGCGCATCGGCCCGCCGCCCGGCTCGCCCGTAAAGCTCATCACTCCCGCCTGCGCCTGCGCGAGAATGTCGTAGCCTGGCCGCCCCGCTTTCGGCCCGGTGAAGCCGTATCCGGTGATGCTGCAGTAGATGAGCCTCGGATTTTTTGCGCAGACCGTCTCCGCATCCATCCCGCGTTTTCGCAGCGAGGCCAGCGAAGGCTGATTCATGATGAAAACATCGGCCGCCGCGATGATCTTCCGAAGCGCTTCCGCCCCGCGCGGGATATCGTAATTCAACGCAACTGACCGCTTGTTCCGGTTCGTTCCCAGAAAATACGCCGACTCCTTTCCAACGAACGGCGGTCCCCACCCACGCGACTGGTCTCCGACTCCCGGCCGCTCAATTTTGATTACATCCGCTCCAAAATCTCCCAGCAACATCGCGCAGTAGGGTCCCGCAAGCGCCTCGCTCATCTCGACGACGCGTACTCCTTCCAGGATCTCTTTCGCGCACATGGTGCGTGATTATAGCCGACATCGTCTCCATTCTCGTTTCTAGACTCGCGCGTCTTGTCGGACGGATCCCATCTTCCAAGCTACTGCCGTCCATCATCAAGAATTTGCATGCATCATAAAAATTAAACTCTCGCGAAAATTTTTCCACTGCGCTTCCAAACCTTACTTTTGTCTTGACACCTCTCTCATCACAAAGCTAGCCTACGCAAACCGGTGCAACTGGGGGAACATTCTGGAAAGACTTGATTTTTGTTTGTTTTCGCCGCGCGTTGGCAAGATCGTTTCCGCAGTGTGTGGCTCGACCCGGCTTCTCGGTTTCCCTCTGTCTAAGCTTTCTGGTCCCGCACATCAACCGGAACGCTGCCTTTGCGGAATGTTTCCGAAGCCTTCTTCTCGCGGCGCAACAATATTTGTTTGGGTCCGTCTATTGAGTGCGTTCTAAACGGGTGTTATCGAAAGGGGTGTCGCTCATGAAGTTTAGAGTCGTGCTTCTGCTCTTCGTCTTTACTCTCGCGCTTTCTCTCTCTCCGGCTCTTTACGGGCAAGCATCCGGAAGCTTTTCCGGCACCGTCCTGGACAAATCCGGCTCTGCCATCGCCGGCGCCACGGTGACCGCCACTTCCCAGGGCACCGGCGTCTCCCGGCAGGCCAAGACTGATGACGCCGGTCACTATCTCATTCCCTTGCTGCCTGTTTCCATCTACACACTCCGCGTCGAGTTCCAGGGTTTTCAAACGGTCGAGAGCAAGGATTTGCGCCTGCAAGTCGATGAGGCCCGCGAACTCGATTTCACGATGGCGCCCTCCACTGTGACTTCGCAAGTTGAGGTTTCCGCTTCCGCCGTCGCCGTCGAAACCGCCAATCCCTCCCTCGGCCAGGTCATTACCGCTCAGGAAGTCTCCCAACTGCCTCTCAATGGCCGTAACTTCGTTCAGCTCGCCACTCTTACTCCCGGCACCACGCAGGAAACCAACACGAATAGCTTCTTCAACGGAGCCCCCAGCAGCGAAGTCGCCGCCCGCGGCACCTACTCTCTTTCGGTTGGCGGTTCCCGCGCCAACAGCACCGACTGGCTCCTCGACGGTAATGACAACAACGAACTCACCGCCGGCGGCATCGGTATCTTCTCTTCCATCGACGACATCCAGGAATTTAAAGTTCTCACCTACAACTACTCCGCCGAATACGGTGAGCGCGGCGGACCAACCGTCCTCGTCACAACCAAGTCCGGCGGGAACAATTTTCACGGCTCCCTGTTCGAGTTCTTCCGCAATACTTCCCTCGACGCTAAGAGTTTCTTCGCCAGCACGCCGGAAAAATTCAATCTCAATCAGTTCGGCGGCTCCTTAGGCGGTCCTCTCCGCAAAAACAAGACTTTCTTTTTCCTCGATGGTGAGCAGAAGGATCAGCTTCACGGCGTCACTTTTACCGGCCTCGTGCCCACTGACGCTATGAAGACGGGCGACTTCACCAAGAATGCCCTTGGCGTCACAAATCCCGCTGGGGCTATTTTCAACCCCAATGTAACCGGTGGACCTGATTTTCAGTGCAACTCCGCCGGCAATCCGATGCCCCTCAACGGTGCCACCGTCGCCAATCCCGCCGGCAACGGCAGCCAGAACGCCGGCACTCCTTGCAACAAGATTCCTGCTGGCCTGATCAATCCTCTCGCCACGCAGCTGATGGCTTTCTATCCCGAACCCAATGTCGCCAATCCGACTAGTTTCAATTACCTGGCCGAACCGGTGCGCTCTCTTTACGAAACGAGGTTCGACGTTCGCCTCGACCACAGCTTCTCCAACTCCGACACTGCTTTTGCCAGGTTCAGCTATGACAATGCCACTTCCTATGTTCCCGGTGGCGGTGGCGTCGGCAATATCACCGAGTCCAATTTCTTTGCCAGCAATCAGGGCATCATCAACCACGGCCGCAACATTGCCCTCTCCGAAACTCATGTGTTCTCTCCCACCACCGTCAATCAAGTCAGCGGCGGTTACAACCGCATTTTCAATTACATTACATCGCAGGGCAGCTCAACCTGTGCGGCCGCCAAACTCAACATTCCAGGCGCAAACCTGGACTGCTCTTCCGGCAACACCTGCAAGCCCTCGGGCGTCAGTTGCGGCTTGACCATTTCCGAAGTTCTTGGCGGCTATTTCTCCGTTGGCGATCGCGGCTTTTCCCCGTTCCAGGGCGGCACTAACGTCTTTTCCATCGGCGATTCCTTGGACATGATTCGCGGCAAGCACGACATCAAGGTCGGCATGAGCATCCGCGCGAATCAGATGAATACCAAGACCGAGGGCTTCCAGGACGGCTTCTGGCAGTTCACCGGTTTCTGGGCTGGCGATCCCGAGGCCGATTTCCTTCTCGGTCTGTCCAGCCTGGCCATTCACGATCAAACCTTCAAAGGCCCCACCACCGGCCGTCGCTGGAAGGTCTTCCGCCCTTATGTTCAAGACGATTGGCGCTTCTCAAACAACATCACCTTCAATCTGGGACTCGCCTGGAACCTCACCACTCCTATCTCGGAGGTGGGCAACCGCCAGGCCAACTTCAATCCCGCCACCGGCCTATTTCTCGTGCCCGGTGTGGGAGGCGTCAGTAAATGGGCAGGCATTCAATTTGACAAGAACGCTCTTGAGCCCCGCATCGGTGTCGCCTGGAAACCCCGGGGCAGCGACAAAACCGCCGTTCGCGCCGGTTACGCTATCTACCACGATTCTTCCTGGAACCAGGGCGCGCAGGGCTTGTGGCAGAACCCCCCTTACTATGATGAATCCGATGCTTTCGCCTTCGGCGGCGCTTGCACTTTTGCGGCTGCTGCCTGCTTTACCCCTGCCACCCCTAACGCGACAGCAATTAGCATTTTTCCGACAGCATTCTCCGGCGGAGCCGGAGGTTTTCCGATTATCACCGGGCCGCCCACTCAGCCTAATTTCACCGATTTCACCGGCACCATTCAATCCCAAAACACTAACTTCAAGCTAGGCATGGTCCAGCAGTTTAACGTCAACGTCGAACACGAGCTCCCCGGCCAGATCGTGCTTACCGTGGGTTATGTCGGCTCACGTACCTCGCACATTTTGGTGGACGGAAACAACATCAACATCACCTCGCCCTCCGCTTGCGGCACCGTCTCCGGCTATACACTCGGCTGCGCGCCAAACGGCGCGAAATTCATCAGTCCCTTTTTGACCAACTTCCCCTTCTCCACCATCTCGGCCACCACCGATCAGGGCCTTGCTCACTACAATGGCTTGCAGATCAAAGCGGAAACAAAGAGTGCACGCCACGGCCTCTACGCCCTTGTCGGTTACACCTACTCCCGCACCTACGATACTGGTTTCTCCGACGGCCTCGGCACCAACTACGGCGCCACCTACTTCCCTCTCCCCAACTGGCAAAGCCTGGATTGGGCGCTCTCCGGCATCAATCTCAACAATAACTTTACTGCCAGCGTTATTTACGACTTGCCCTTCGGCAAAGGCAAGAAGTGGGGCTCGGATTGGAACGGCCCCATCGACAACCTTCTCGGCAATTGGCAGATCACGGTCATTGAGAAGATAACCTCCGGTTTCCCGGTTTTCGTCGTCGATAGCAACACATTCTCTACCGGAGTCGGTGGCAACGGGTTCCTGAACGGTAATGCCAACAGTCTGATGCGCCCCAATCTCGTCGCCGGCTGCAATCCGAATGCAGGCCCCCACACGCTCGCCGAGTGGTTCAACACTGCTTGCTTTGTGGTGCCTCCCGCCGGCCAACTGGGTACCGCCAACCGTGCGCCTGTCACCGGGCCGGACTTCGTCAACACCGATTTTTCGGTCATCAAGCAGTTCAAACTGCCCTGGGAAAACATGGGTCTGAATTTCCGTGTGGAGTTCTTCAATCTCTTCAACCATGCTCAATTTGCGACGCCCGATAGCACCACCAGCCTGGCCACTCCGGACATTGCCTCGCCGGGTTTTGGCTCCATTGCCGCCACCGTCAACAACCCACGCCTCGTCCAATTCGGCCTGAAGTTGACATTCTAGGTCGTTCGAGTTGCGCGGTTGTTAGCATGCGGAACCAACCGGCCCGCCGTACCCGCGCGGGCCCCCGTTTTTCGCCCGCCGCTGTGGTTGGCCTGCGAGACCTTTCCGTAGGTCATTCGAATGACATTAACTTTAATATAGACAATTGGTACATTTCGTGGTAAGATTAATAGTGTTGTTCGCTAATCAGCTTCGAACCTCCACTTTGCAACACCCCTCCCAAATCCTAGCTCTCGAATTGCCGCTCCCGGATCGGCTAGGGGATATCCGACACCCCCAAGCAATTTGTAACGGCGCGCGGGTCACAGCGAGCTTCGCTTGGTCTTCTAAAGCTTTTGGAATCAACACTTACAAGGCCCCGCGCAAGTGTTGATTCTAAGCGGTTTACAAATAATGTAAATTCCTTAGAATCAACATTTACAAAAAAACAGGGGGGAGGGGGTAGTTATTGTTAACTAGATTTCATTCCGCGCCGGATTCCTCACGAGGACTCTCGACAATCGCTTTGATCACGAGTCTCACGCTTGAACTCGCCGCCCGCCGTGTCACTCGCCTCGCAGCGCAAGTCCTGCTGGGCGTGGCTCTCTTGGCGCTCCCTCTCTGCGCTCAGTCCAAACGCAAAGTCATCATTGATCAAGATGCCGCCGGACCCGGCGGAACGGACATGCAAGCCATTCTCGCACTAATCAATTCGCCCGAAACCGACGTGCTCGGAATCACCGTCCTAACTGGTGACGCTTGGCGCGATGAAGAAGTGCAACACACCTTAAGATTGCTCGAAATCATCGGCCGCATAGACATTCCCGTTCTCCCGGGCGCGGCTTTTCCTCTTGTCAGTTCCAAGGAGTACATCGCCAGGTGGGAAACCCTCTACGGCAAAGTCGTTTATCAAGGAGCCTGGAATTTCGCCAAGGGTCATGCCGTCCACGGCCCTTACGAAATTCCGCCATTGCCGGAAGGCGCTCCCTCAATCAAGGCTTCCAACGAAGACGCCGCTCACTTCATGGTTCGCATGGTCCATCAATTTCCCCATGAAGTCACCATTTACGCCGCTGGTCCCATGACGGACCTCGCGCTCGCCATTGCGTTGGACGCCCACTTTCCTGAACTTGTTAAGGAACTGATCGTCATGGGAGGCAGCATAAATCCCATGTCCGATGATCCTGAGTTTCATCTTTCGCCTCGCCGCGAATTCAATTTCTGGATGGATCCCGAAGCCTCTCACGCCGTCCTGCACGCCCACTGGCCACGCTTCGTGCTCACAACCGTGGATATTTCCATCAAGACGCGCATGGAAAAAAACTTGATCGCACAAGTGGCCAAAAGCAACACGCCTGCAGCCCAATACGTCGCGAAATATGCCGAAGCCAATTATCTCTGGGACGAGCTCGCCGCCGCAGCCTGGCTCGACCCAACCATCATCACCAAATGGCAAAAGCTCTATATGGATGTAGAAGTCGATCACGGCGCGTCCTATGGCGACACGCTTGCCTGGGCCCCCGGTCAGCAACCCGGCATGGGCGAATCCCTCGTCGAAGTCCAGGACGATCTCGACAAAGAGAAATTCTACAAGGAGTACGTTGATCTGCTCACCCGGCCCACGCCTCAAGCGCATGCCGGAAATGGAAACAAGCCCCCGATACGCTGAATCGCCGCGTCCGACGGAGGGGCATATGGCAACTATCAATCCCTGTTCGCTTGATTGAGCCAGGAGTTTCCCCGACAATTAAAGGTCAACATCGGCGAGTTTTTCCCGCTTGGCCGCACTCGCGGCTTCGAGCGGAGAATTGAGAGAGATGTCCACGCACGCGAATTCGGTGAAACGCTTTGTCGCCTACTTCTCCATGGAGATTGCGCTGGAGAACGCCATGCCCAGCTACAGCGGAGGGCTCGGCGTCCTCGCCGGCGACACCATCCGCGCTGCTGCGGATCTTCGGCTGCCCATGGTGGCTGTGTCACTCCTCTACCGGAAGGGATTTTTTGCTCAGCATCTCTCCGAGGATGGCTCCCAGACCGAAGAGCCGGTTGTCTGGAACGTCGAGGAGTTCCTCAAGGAAGAAACCGCGCGCATCACTCTGCCGTTGGAAAATCGCCGCATTGAGCTTCGCTGCTGGCGCTACGACGTGAAAGGCGTACGGGGTTTTGAAGTGCCGGTCTATTTTCTTGACGCCGATCTTCCCTCGAATGTGGAGTGGGACCGCAATCTCACCGGCGCACTGTATGGCGGCGATTCGTATTACCGCCTGTGCCAGGAAGTTTTATTGGGCATCGGCGGCGTGCGCATGCTCCGCGCTCTGGGATACGAGGACCTCACGCGCTATCACATGAACGAGGGCCACGCCGCTCTGCTTTCGCTGGAATTGCTCGGCGCCGAAGCTTTGAAGGCCGGCCGCACCGCCATCAATGGCGAAGATATCGAGAAAGTTCGCGCAAGGTGTGTCTTCACCACGCACACCCCGGTACCGGCGGGCCATGACCGCTTCCCCATCGAATTTCTCACGCGCATTTTTCCGCTGCAAGCAAAATTCTTCGATCTGAAGGACGCTGCGGTCGCGGATCTTGTCAAACGGTCTCTGCAAACGGAACAGAACTACCCGGACCTGCAAGCGGCGGCGGCGCGCGGCGCGCATCTGAACATGACTTACCTCGCGCTGAGTCTGAGCACTTACGTCAACGGTGTGGCCAAACAGCATGGTGTCACATCGCGCCAGATGTTTCCGGAAGTTCCGATCGAGGCCATCACCAACGGGGTTCATGCAAAAACCTGGACCTCTCCTCCGTATCAGAATCTGTTTGACCGCTACATCGCTCAATGGCGCGAAGACAATTACAGCCTGAGAAGCGCGCTCGGACTTCCTCCCGAAGAAGTCTGGACGGCCCATCTCATCGCCAAGCACGAGCTGCTCGAAGCCGTGCGCACGAAAACGGGCCTCAGTCTGGACGAAGAGGTTTTCACCATCGGCTTTGCTCGCCGGGCCACCGGTTACAAGCGCGCGGATTTGATCCTTTTCGATCTCGACCGTTTGCGGCTGATCGCCAAGAACGCGGGCCATTTTCAAATTATCTATGCCGGCAAAGCGCATCCGAATGACACCGGCGGCAAGGACATCATCCGTCACATTTTCCTGGCGAAGAAGGCGCTTCGGAAAACTGTTCCCGTCGTTTTCTTGGACGAGTACAACCTCGAGCTCGGCGGCAAGATGACTTCTGGAGTGGACCTTTGGCTCAACACGCCGCAGTTTCCTCTCGAAGCCTCCGGCACGAGCGGCATGAAAGCGGCTCTCAACGGAGTTCCCAGCCTGAGTATTCTCGATGGCTGGTGGGCCGAGGGGCACATCGAGGGCGTCACCGGATGGTCCATCGGCGAGCCGAGACGCTCCATGGACCCCGCGGATTCCTCCGCGGATAACGCCAAGGAAGCCGAGTCGCTGTACTGGAAACTGGAAAATGTAATTCTTCCGATGTTCTACAAAGAGCCGCAGCAGTACATCCAGGTCATGCAGCACGCCATCGCCATCAACGGCTCTTTCTTCAACACGCAGCGCATGGTACAGCAGTACATCACGGACGCGTACTTGCGATAGGCCACTAAAAAAATCTTCGGAGCGCGTCCAAGCTCGCGGAAAGAAATTTCGCGAACGCGCGTTTTCTAATTATTCGTCTGCGGGTTGCGGAACCTTTTTGGTGCCGCGTAGTTCTTTTTCCAGGTCGGCGATGTTCCGTTTGGAAAAGTGGTCGAAGAAATCCCAGCTTCCATACTTCTGCTGAATTTGCGGCAACGATGCGTTCACCAGCGCATCGCCGGAAAGTCCGTTCTTGATGGATTGCGCGACGATCCCACGCAAGTCCGTGAGATAGCCGCGAAACTCCGTCACGTCAGCGGCATTGCCTACGTCGCCGTGTCCGGAGACGAACGCGGCCTTCGGCCATTCGGCCGCAAGTTTCGCATCTGTTTCCGCCCACTTGGCAGTGGTGCCGTCGATCAGATTGGGCAGTGTTTTCTTCCAGAAAAGATCTCCGGTGAAGACAACCTGAGCATCTGGAATGATGACGACAGTGTCGCCACCGGTATGGCCGGGGAAATAGCGAACGAGAATTTTTCGCGAGCCTAAATACAAATCGACGGCGGAATCGTAGCCGACGTTGGGGGCGACGAGGCCCGCAATCCAGGATTTCTGTTCGGGCTTGATGCCGGCGCCGAAGAATTTCAGATTTTCCGTGTGAATCCACGCGGGGACATTTTTCTGGGCGACAATGACCGCGCCGGTTTTCGCGAAAACGCCGTTGCCGGTGACGTGATCGAGATGGTAGTGAGTGTTAACGACGAATTTCACGGGCAATTTCGTGAGCTTCTGAATTTCCGCAAGAAGTTGCTCCGCTGCTTTGGCGTCCTGAAAGGTGTCAATAACGGCGACGCCGTCATCGCCGATGACGAATCCGGCGTTCGATCCCGCGCTGCTTTTGGGCTTGTCGATAGCCGCGTAGACGTTGTTGCCGAGAGGCTTTAGCGTGAAAAACGAAGACTCGGCGGTGGACTTTTCTTGCGCGTGGCTGGAGCACGCGAGCATCGCGAAGAGCAGAGACAACAGAATTGTTTTGCGCATGGCTGCCTATCCTATCGCAATTAGGTTGCGGTGCAAGCGGGATCGCGGTGGACGGCAGCAAGAGGAGGTAGGAAAAAGATCAACGCAGAGTTCGCGGAGAAATCGAGGATGGGCGAGACTTGGGATAGAGAAGCGCTGATTTTCGCAAGGATGACTCTGCGGTCAGCGAAGGCGGTTCTTGTAGAGGGCCATTCCGACGGCGGCATCCATCCCGACTTTTTCGAGCGAGGAGATTTCGCGGCGGGTCTGTATTCCGCCAGCGGCGATGATGGGATGGTTGGTGGCGGCGCGAAGAGATCGAAACCATTTCAGATTCACGCCGGACAGGGTGCCCTCGCGGTCGACATCGGTGCAAAAGAAAGCGGCACAGAAGGCTTCCAGAGTGGGCATGACTTCTTCCGGACGAAGAGAGAGTGTGCGACGCCAGCCATGAATGGCGACGTGGCCGCGGGCGGTGTCGAGAGCGATGACGATTTTGTTGCGCGAGATTGTTTTGTTGAGCGACCGCAGGAAACGCATGTTGATTTTTCCGTCGCGGAAGGCAGCACTGCCGATGATGATCTGGTCCGCACCCCACGCGGCGATTTCCCGGGCGCGAGCGATGGTGCGAATGCCGCCGCCCACACGAACTTTCAATTTGTAGCGCCTCCGCGCGAGGCGGCAGAGTTCGCGTGCTAGGGCGTTGTTGTCGCCGCTTCCGATGGCGGCGTCCAAATCGATGATATGAAGCCACGGATTGGATTTGAATTTTTCCAGAAGGCCAAAAACATCCACGACGGCAAGCTCCCGCCGTCTTCCGTGGACCAACTGAACAGCCTGGCCGCCTTGCAGGTCGATGCAGGGAATCAGCATGGCAAGCGGACCGCGATCTTCTGGGCGGCCAAATACTTCTTCAGTTCACGGATGGATTGCACGCCGTCATGAAAGATGGAAGCGGCGAGAGCTGCGTCGGCAGCGCCTTCGGAAAATATCTGCGCGAAATGCTCGGGAAGTTTGGCGCCACCGGAAGCGATGACGGGAACGGAGACAGCGTGGGAGATCGCAGCGGTGAGAGGGACATCGAAACCAAGCTGAGTGCCGTCGCGGTCGACGGAAGTGAGAAGAATCTCACCGGCGCCGCTGGCAATACCAAGCTTTGCCCACAGGATGGCGTCGAGATCCGCAGATTCGCGGCCGCCGCGGACCATAACGTTCCAGCGATGGTTTGCGCGCTTGGCGTCTATCGCGAGGACGACAGCTTGCGCGCCGAATTCGCGTGAGAGATCGGAAATCAGATCGGGGCGCTCGACGGCGGCGGTGTTCACGGTCACTTTGTCGGCACCGGCGCGGATGACGGTGCGCGCGTCATCAAGTGAACGGATTCCGCCGCCGGCGGTGAGAGGTATGGCGAGCTCGGCGGCGACGCGGCGGATGATTTCGATGAACGTGGGGCGGCGATCGCGGGACGCGGCGATGTCGAGAACGACGAGTTCGTCGGCTCCTTCGGCGTTGTAGCGTGCGGCGAGGGCGACAGGGTCGCCTGCGTCCCGGAGGCCGACAAAGTTGACGCCTTTGACGACGCGTGCGCCGTCGGTGTCAAGGCAGGGAATAATGCGGTGGGCGAGGGTCATGAGTTGCGCCTGGGACGGAAGAAAAAGCAGATTCCTCGCTCCGCTCGGAATGACAGATTTCCAAGTTGGGTGCTTCGCTCTGCTCGGAATGACATTCCGCCCTGTGGAAGTCTTTTTTGCATCAGCGGCAACCTGCCAGAAAAGTCTGGAGCAGTCTCGCGCCTGGATCGCCGCTTTTTTCGGGATGAAATTGAACGGCGTAAATGTTTTTTTGTTCGATGACGGCGACGAAGTCCATGCCATATTTGCAGACGGCCACGGCTTCGCCGTTGGGCTGGGTTGCGGCAAAGGAGTGAGCGAAATAAAAGAATGAATCGGGCGGGACGCCTCCGAGCAGGCGAGAGGGTCGCGTGACCTTCAGTTGATTCCAGCCCATGTGGGGAAGCTTTAGAGTCGAGGGAAGGGAGCACACACGGCCGGGGAGAAGATTCAAGCCTAGCAGTTCCGGCGCTTCTTCGCTGGATTTGTAAAGTGCCTGCAGGCCAAGGCAAATGCCGAGGAATGGGACACCGCGATGAAGGGCATCGACGAGAGCGTAGCGCAGATTTTTCTGGTCGAGGGCGCGGATCAAAGCGGAGTAGTGGCCGACGCCCGGAAGAATGATGGCTTCGGCATTGGCGATGCATTCGGCAGAGTTGGAACGCAGAGGCTCGGCGCCTAGACGGCGCAAAGCGCGGTCAACGCTGGTGACGTTGCCTGCACCGTAGTCGAGCAGAGTAATTTTCATAGCAGACCTTTCGTGCTGGGAAGAACGCGGCGGAGACGTTTGTCGCGGGAGACAGCGAAACGGAGCGCGCGGGCGAAGGCTTTGAAGAGTGCTTCGATCTGATGATGGGGCGAGCGGCCATAGAGGGCGCGGAGGTGGACGTTGGCGCGCGCGGCTTGTGCAAAGCCCTGGAAAAAATCCTCGGCGAGTTCGCTTTGAAAATCTCCGACGCGTTTCGCGCAAATTCTTGCGTGGACTATGCAATAAGGGCGGCCGCTGAAATCGACGGCGGCGGCGGCGAGCGTTTCGTCCATAGGCATTAGGAAGTAACCGGCACGCAGAATGCCGCGCTTGGAGCCGAGCGCGCCGAGGACGGCTTCCCCAAGGACGATCCCGACGTCCTCGACGGTATGATGCTGATCGACGTCGAGATCGCCTTCTGCGGTGATTTGCAGGTCGAAAGCGCCGTGGCGCGCGACCAGATCGAGCATGTGGTCGAAAAAACGGATGCCGGTGGAGATGCGAGACTTGCCGCGACCATCGAGAGTCAGCTTGAGGCGGATATCGGTTTCTTTTGTCTTGCGGTGAATTGTGGCTGTGCGGGGCATGATCGTGGTCCTCAGCGATAACGCTTGATGAGTTTCAGCAGGCGCACCATCTCTCTTTGTGTGCCGATGGTAACTCGCACGTGGCCGGGACCTATGTCTTTCGAGCGATCGCGAAGCAGAATGCCGTGTTTTTGCAATTGTGAACACATTTCCGAGCTGCCGGGACCGAAATCGGCGAGAAGGAAATTCCCGGCGCTCGGATATGTTATTAAGCTGAGTTTGTGAAGCTCCTTTTCGAACCACGCGCGCGTGCGCAGGATATTTTTCACATAGAGCTTCATCGTCCTGGAATCGTTTACGGCCGCTTCCGCCGCGGCGAGAGCGGCGACGTTGACGGGGAAGGGAGCTGAGGCGCGGCGAAGGATGGCCAGAGACTCGGCGCAAGCTATGACTGCGCCGAGCCGAAGGCCCGCGAGACCGGCGGCTTTCGAAAATGTTCGAGCCACAAAAAGCTGCGGGTGCTTCTTAATCCAAGGTACGACCGTGAGCCCGGAAAACTCGGCGTAAGCTTCGTCGACCACGACAGCGGTGTGCGTGGCGGCTTTCAAAATCGTTTCGATCGTTTCCTTTTGCAGCAGAGTGCCAGTGGGATTGTTGGGATTGCAGACGAAGAGGACGCGAGGGCGCTGCGCGAGCGATTGCAGGACACCATCGAGAGGAAATTCCATGCTGGAGCTGTAGTGGTGAGCTTCGATTTTCGCGCCCGCAACTTCACCCCAGTAGCGGTACATCGGGAAGGTCGGTTCGCAGATAAGCGCGGTGCTGCCCGAGTCGACAAAGGCATCGAAGAAAAGCCGGAGCGCATCATCGCCGCCGTTGGTTAGAAGGAGTTCTTCAGGGGCTACCTGAAAATGGCGCGCAAGGCGGCGAGCGCCACGCTCGTATTCGGGATACATGGAAAGAAGCTGGGGCGTGAGTTTGGCGAGCGCGCGTTGCACTTTCGACGAGCAGCCGGCGGTGTTCTCGTTGAAATCGAGGCGAAGTTTGGCGGCGCGGCCCTCGCCCGGCGGTTCATAGGTGCGACGATCGAGAATGGCCTGGCGTGTTGGGAGCTGGGGCTTCATCGGCGAATCCTCACGGCGTTGCGATGCGCGAGCAGGCCCTCGGATTCTGCCAGAGTTTCGGCGGAATGGGCGAGACGCCGAAAGCCGTTGTACGAAATGGCCTGGACGCTGATGCACTTTACAAAATCGGCCGCCGAAAGGCCGCCGCGCATGCGGGCCCATCCACCGGTGGGAAGAACGTGGTTGCTGCCGCTGATGTAGTCGCCGAGCGGCTGCGCGCTCCGTGGGCCGAGAAAGATCGTGCCAGCGGCGGAGATTTTTTCGAGCAGGGGATTCGCTCCGTCCGGAAGGCTCAAGTGCTCCGGGGCGAAACGATTGCAAAAATCGCAAGCGGCATCGAGCGAAGGGGCCAACAGAATCGCGCCCGTTTTTCGGATGGAGAAGTGCGCGGGATTGCCTCGGGGAAACTCCGCCAGCTGCGAGTGAACTTCTTTCTGGACGGCGCGGGCGAGCTTGAGGCTCGGCGTTATGAGAAAACTTCCAGCGTCGGGAGCGTGCTCGGCTTGGGCGAGAAGATCGGCGGCGACCCATTTTGCGTTGCCTCGTTCCGAGAGAACGATGGCCTCCGTGGGGCCCGCGGGAAGATCGATGGCGCAATCGCTGCTGACGATTTGTTTGGCGGCGGTGACGAAGCGGTTGCCGGGGCCAAAGATTTTATCAACGCGAGGAATGGATTTCGTGCCGTACGCGAGGGCGGCAATGGCTTGCGCGCCGCCAACGCGGGCGAGGCGTGTGACGCCGAGGAGAGCGGCGGCCGCGAGAAGATCGGAGTTGGGCTTTGGACAGACAACGGTGATGTTTCGGACGCCAGCGACCTGGGCCGGAACGACAGTCATGAGGAGCGTAGAGACGAGAGCGAAGCGGCCACCGGGAATGTAGCAGCCGATAGAATCAATGGGGCGCACCAGCTGAGAGACGGTGACGCCAGGCTCGACGGTGATGGACGACGGGCGCGGCAACTGCTTTTCGGCGACGCGGCGAATATTCTTTTCTGCGTGGCGGACGGCGCGGAGAAGCTCCATGCCGACCTGCTTGCGGGCGGAGTCGATTTCGCGCTGGGAAACCCAAACGCTGGTGCGGCGAAAGTCAATGCCATCGAATCGTTTGGCGTAGGCAAAGAGCGCGGAATCGCCGCGCTTGCGAACCTCGGCGACGATTTGTGCGGCGATGGATTCGGCTTCGCGAACGCGTTCGTGGCGGACGCGGAGCAGTTTTTTTTCGACTGTAGGAATGAGTTTCAGGATGCGCATCAGAGGACGATCTTATTTAAAGGATATTCGACGATGCCCTGGGCCCTGGCAGCTTTCAATTTCGGAAGAATCTGGCGAACGACGGCATCTTCGACGATGGTGTTGATGGCGACCCATTCCGGATCGCTCAGCGCCGAGATAGTTGGTTTTTTCAGCGCGGGCAAAACGCCGAGAACTGCGGAGAGATCGTCGCGGTGGACGTTGAGGAGGAGTCCGACCTTGCTGGTGGCCGCGATAGCTCCCTGTAGCATGAGGATGAGGTTGTCAGCTTTTTCGCGTTTTGCGGGATCGGCGGCAGCGGCGCGATCCATGATAAACACAGTAGAGGATTCGAGGACGGTGTCCATGACGCGAAGACGATTGGCGCGGAGGGAAGAGCCGGTTTCGGTGACTTCGACAATGGCGTCGGCGAGCTGTGGAACTTTTACTTCGGTGGCGCCCCAGGAAAACTCCACGCGCGCTTTGACTCCGTTTCGAGCGAGATAGCTCTGCGTAATCTGGACGACTTCGGTGGCGATCGTCTTGCCTTCGAGGTCGCGGACATTGCGCATTGTGGAATCTTCCGGAACGGCGAGGACCCAGCGAACGCGGGCGAGGCGTTGCTTGGCATAGACGAGTTCCGAAAGTTCGTCAACGGCTGCGCCCGTCTCGACGACCCAATCGTGACCGGTGATGCCGGCGTCGAGAGCGCCGGATTCGACATAGCGTGCCATTTCCTGTGCGCGGACCATCAGGCATTCGATTTCGGGATCGTCTATGGTGGGAACGTAACTGCGCGAACTGAGCGTGATTTTCCAGCCGGCCCGCGCAAAAAGTTCGAGAGTAGCGTCCTGCAAACTGCCCTTGGGAATACCGAGCTTGAGGCGGCTCATGCCTGTTTCTCCCGGCCGTAGACGGATTGGGGCGCGAAGGTGGGCTCCTCAGTGATTTTGACGCTGGCATCGGTTTCCAACCGGCGGAAAAAGCAGCTGCGATAGCCTTCATGGCAGACGCCGGGACCGACGGCGTCCACGCGGACGAGAAGGGCATCGGCGTCGCAATCGACGCGGATCTCGCGCACCTTGAGGACGTGGCCACTTGATTCGCCCTTCTTCCAGAGCTTGTTGCGGGAGCGGCTGAAGAAAACTGCTTCCCCGGTGCGCTGCGTCTCGCGAAGCGAGGCGGAATTCATGAAGCCAAGCATGAAGACATCGCCGGATAGATGGTCCTGAATGATGGCGGGAACCAGCCCGCCCGCTTTGTCAAAATCGATCTGCATGCCGCCTCCCGAACGAATAATGACTGAAATACGAATCCCGACCGAAGGAAACCGTACGTAAAACAAAAAACCCGCTGGGCTTACTGCGCCAGCGGGCCAATGAGTGCGTTGTACTTTGAAACTCTATGCACACCTCATCGGGCGCGGCGTGTGGCCGTGATGATGATGGTGACGATGCGCCCGAGAGTTCATAGTATAAAAATAAAGAAAATCGCAGCGAGAGTCAACCGGGGTTTTTCGAAAGAGAAGGCGACGCAGGGAAGGAGGGGAAACTTCAGCTACGGCTGCCCTTAGTTTGCGGACTCGAGGCGTTGAAGTTCATGCCCATTTGCAAGTGCACAGCGACGCCCGTTTTGCCGTTCCCGAGTTTTTCGACGCGAACGACTTGGGCGACGTACTCGCAGTTCAAAGGATCGTGCGGGGAAGAATAGGGGAATGTGACGAAGACGCGCATTCCGGGATAGTAGGAGTGCAGCCGGGAGGTGAAATAGATGCCGCTCTTTGACGCGTTGACGCTGACGGGCAGGTCCTCGAAGTGGTCGTCGCGAGGTTCCGAGGGACGCACGCGGACGGGCCGGGCAATTTTGGCTCTCCGGCCAGCGCGCTTCTCCTTGATTTGTTTTTCGAGCTTTTCTGGCATGGAGGTTTTCAAGCTAGAATCCTAGTGTAGCCGAGAGATTTCACAAACCGGGGCGAATCGTCGTGGGACTGCGGCGAATCTGATACCTAGGAATGCATGTCAAAGACCAAATATCGAGCAGAGCTTAGGAGAAGCATGGACGAGAAAATTCGGAAAGATGAGGCGGTTTGGAAGAAGCAACTCACGTCGAATCAATACTTTGTGACCCGTCAAAAGGGGACAGAACCGCCTTTCACAGGCGAGTATGAGGATGAGGACACGCCGGGGGTTTACAAGTGCGTCTGCTGCGGGCAGGCTTTGTTTCGTTCTGATACCAAATACCACTCCGGCTCCGGTTGGCCGAGCTTTTATGCGCCTGCAAGCGAGGAAGCCGTGGAGACGGAGACCGACGCCAGCCATGGGATGACCCGAGTGGAAGTGAGATGCAGCCGGTGCGACGCACACCTGGGGCACGTGTTCGACGACGGACCAAAGCCGACAGGCTTGCGTTATTGCGTCAATTCGGTGGCGCTGGAATTGGACGAAGACTAAAAAGCGCCCCGGCAGGGCCGGAGCGCTTCCTAGATAGTGTGCTCTCAGGAGAGATCTTTGAATTAGGCGGCCGGACAAGTGCAGACGACGAGATCCGCGACAGGATCGCTCTCGCGTTCCCACACGCCAACCAAGAGAACCTTCGTTCCGGAAGGATATTTGAAAACATAATAAATACTTGAACGCCCTTCGACTTCAAAGAAGCCGGGCCGCCGCGGATCTGGCCGCGAAGGCGCACAGGATTGAAGCAGAATGCGAAGCTCAGCAATCTGCTCCTGCGAATGGTTACGCAGGTCTTCCACCAAGGGCGGGTGTTTTGTAATTGTCATCATCATCTTCAATCTCCGCCACACTCAGCTTATCGTCTCCTTCTTCTGTAAAGACGAAAAAACAGGTAAAAAGTTTCATGGACTGCAACTTCTTTTGCGGAATGTTTCGCAAGGGATGGGGAACGGGGCCAAAAGGCTTAAATTTGGCCGGAAATCGTGGAAAATGAATATTTCAGGGGGTGGTCCAAATTGGATGGGGAGAAGGGGCCGCTCCGTTCTCGCCTGGACCAGAGCGTGGGCCGCGAAGGGAGGTGGATGCCTCGCTGGGCAAACGAGAAATTTTCCGAATTACCGAGTGCTACTGTAATAAAACCAACGTTACTATCCACAGCGGTACTTGCGCGAGTGGGGCTTCCTTGCGATAGTGGGTGTAGTGACTCTCGAACAGAAAAGGGATGGCCTCTGTGACAAAAACTTCGACGAACAAATCCCCCAAAAGAGAGAAGACGAATTACGATCGAGACAAACGGAGAAAACATCACCATTATCTGGTGACGGTTTTCTACGCCGACGGCGAAAAATTCGGGCGCGTGTACACGGACAAAGACAAAGCGGATCGCTTCGCGGACCGGCAGAAGAAGTCGCCGGTGGTGAAATCCGCGCGCGTCACGATGGTTTCCTGACGCTTCTGTAGAAAGCCCCCGTGCTTGGCAAGAGGGATGACACGGAATGCTTGTGGCTGCCAGTGCGGGCATGTTATAAAAAGAAGAGTCGTTAAGCGGCCTTAGTATAGTGGTAGTACGGAACCTTGCCAAGGTTCAGGTGTCGGTTCGATTCCGATAGGCCGCTCCATACACTCCAGCCCGCACACTTTCCCTTGTTCGCGTAGAAACAAACCGAAATAGAAGCAGACTGCAGGCTCTCCGATCAATCTCAACCACCTCAAGTCAGGATGCCGCAAATGGCCAATACTTGGCGTTATGATCGAAACATTCAGACGCGTTTCGTTCGACGGAGAACATGGCTCTTCCTTCTCAGGCCGAATTACACCGAGGACTAGCGGGCAATTAAGGTTTGCAGACTGCTTCATTAAGACTGGTACGGTTGGATTCCGGGACAAGGCACGCGCGGAGCGTGGGCCGCACGGTCGATAAAGTTGGAGGAAGATCAGCTCACAGAGGACCAAGTACCAACCTGAAGGACCAGAAGTACTGAAATTGTTTAGATGCTTGACGTAATTCATTCAAGAGTAGTACGCTCGCACGCTAACAAACCCGGGCAAGTCCCCCATGTCTGGTCGAATAGCGGCGAGCTCAAACCCAGCTCTGAGATCGATTGATTCTTTCCCATCGCACGTCCTCACTCAGAAGCGGCTCCAGAGCGCGAAGTCGGCAAGAAGAGGTATGTCAGGCTGAAGCTGTCATGATGATGGTTTTTTCCTAAGCTAGGTTAATGAGGAATTTCAAACTGTCGAAACTGGAACCGAAGTTTAAGTTCTCTTCCAAAATTCTTGGTAAATGAGGATGATTATGCGAAATACCTGCGTGGCACCGGACACAAGCTCATTGAGCCGAGGGTTTACGTTTTTTGCTGCTGCCTTTGGATTGCTGCTAGCGTTTGGATTTGCACGGCCGGCGTTTGGACAAGTTGTAAATGGACTGACCCCCGCGCAGAACTATTTTGTTACAGGTGACTACGTCGTCGGGGGATGGGACTTGACGACGGGAACCATAAGGATTCCGGATACGGTGCAGGCCAGTGCGACCGGCGTGCCCTCTCCAGGCGTGCCCGTGGGCGCTGATATCGTAGCTGCATTCCTCTACTGGGAAACCGTCGAATCAACATCGCAATTGCCGCCCCATCCTGGACAAACAGGAACTTTCAATGGTTTCGCCATAACCGGAAAGATTCTCGGCAACCAAAACGCTCCTACTTCCTGGAGCAATGGTGGCTGCGGGGGGTCAAACGGGGGTGTAAAAACCATAGTAGCCTACCGCTCAGATGTACGGCCGTTTTTGCCCGTCGATCCGACGACTGGGAGAATCCAAGGGAATGGTACATTTCCTCTAAGTCTGGCCGGCGGAGGAAATGGCAACGGGACACCTTTTACACTGGGGGCCAGTTTAGTAATCATTTACCGGGTCCAGTTTTCGCCGTCCCATCCGCTGAACGCAATCGTCCTCTACGACGGCGCCGTTGCCCCAAGCAATCAAACAAATCAGGCGATGATACAGACGATCCAAGGATTCTATCAGCCTGATGGTCTCCATAGGGCTAAGATCACGCACATTGTAGGAGATGGCCAGCCGAATAAGAGTGAGACCGCGCAACTAAACGGCTTAAACCTTCCCTTTCTGTATCCAACCATCTCAACGACCGCAGCGTTCCCCGGGGTCTATAACGGATCCTGGGATAATGCGACGTGGGACGTCAGCAGTTTGGTTAAGGGCGGAGCGAGCGGATTTGACACTACGGCAACCGCATCGGTCACGTCAGCTCAGTCGGGGGGCGGCTGCGTGGATTGGGGCGCGATCATATTCAGCACTACGGTGCAGTCCAGCGACGGCGACGGCCTGCTTGACGTGTGGAAGGCCAACCACGGCTATACGGACCTCCTGACAGGCCAGGCGGTCGCGCTCCCCGGGGCGACAACAGGTCAGCAAGATGTTTTTGTGCAGATCGATTACCTCAGCAACCTTGATGGTCTCGTCCCAAGCGATGCGCCACACTCGCATCTACCGAAGCAGACGGCTCTGGACATGGTGGGAGACACCCTTGCCGCGCGAAACGTGCACATTCATTTCGATGTTGGGCCTAATTATGCGAATAACTGCTCGACGACTTCTCCGTCTACCTGTCCCGACCCTTACATAATCCAGGGCGGCACAGGGGGAAACAAGATTTCTGAAAGTGCCGTGCTTTGCACCGATGCAACGTCGCTGTGCCAGTTTCCAGGCCAGGCGGCAGTCGGCTGGAAAGAAGGCTTGCTGTTCTTCAAGAACCAGCCGCTCAACTATCCCGACGAGATATCGTGTGAGGCTGCTCTGCACGGCCCCTGTATAAGGCGATTTCAGCCCGGCGGAAGAGATAGCAGGCACTATGTGCTGTTCGGCCACTCATTGGGATCGCCTAGAACTTTCTGGTCCACTTTCGGCAGCGCGGTTTCAAACAACTCATTCGCGAAGTTAATTTCGATCGTGAACTCCGGAACGACCGCGAAAGTAACCATTGCAACGCCCCAAGGGCTCCTAAAGCCGGGAGATTGCCCGAATTCGGGCTGTGACGCCAACTCGAAACGTGTAAGCGTGACCGGAGCGATTGGACAACTCGCTCTAAACGGGACGTATTTCTTCACGAATCTCAGCAATTCACTCCCTGACGCAAATGGAGTAACGACTACGACTTTCAACATCGCCACAACAAACACGACCGCGACGTGCACTTTGACACCGTGCGTGGCAGACGGGACCTACAATCTAAGCAATCAGACGCAATTGGCAGTTGCATATGGTGGTCCGACGAGCAGCTCTGGGCATTCGGACCTGGGTGGCGGAGACTCGATGATCACGTTTGGGTTGTGGCCGGTGGACGACGCGCCGGGGTGCCAGACAGATCCTTCAATCACTCTGGCGGTAGGCCAATCGTATTGCAGCAACGAGGTTGGCAGCATCACGGCGGAGGCCGGGACGCTGCTACATGAATTGGGGCATACGTTCATGCTAACGCATGGCGGGACGTTCTTTCCAAATGGTCAAAATATCGACGGCAAACAGGTCAATAGTTCGCCCTTGGATGGTTCACCGGGGCTGCCGAGCTACGGATTGAACTGCAGCCCCAACTTCCTGAGCTCGATGAATTATCTGCACCAAATCCGAGGATTCCCCGATGGAGGAATTGGTTATTCCGGGCAGACGTTGTCGAGTCTGTCTGAACAAGCACTAAACGAAGGGGTGGGGATAGGCACAGATATGTATAGCGGCCTCCCTGCCGACCACTTCACTCGCTGGTACGCGCCTCCCAGTGCGCTGGATATCCAACTCGGCCGTGCTGCCACGCGGCATTGCGACGGCACGCCGAAGTTGGATGCAGCCCAAATGACGAGAGTCGACGGAACCACTTACTCCGCCCCCATCGATTGGAACAACAATGGGAGTACGGCTGACGCTGGTCTGACGCAAGACGTTAATTTCAACAACAATTTCTTCAATACGCCCGCGGGCAGCAACGTGGACGCACCCTTGGCCGGATATAATGACTGGTCAAATCTAGATCTGCGTCAAACGAGCGCCCGAGCCAATACCTTCGGATTTTCCGGAGGAAATTCGTTCGACACAATTGGCGGGAATGCGTTCGACACGATTGGCGGGAACTCATTTGATACTGTTGGCGGAAACGCGTTCGACACGATCGGCGGGAACTCGCTGGATACAGTCGGCGGCAACGCCTTGGATACAGTTGGAGGGAACGCCCTCGATACGGTTGGCGGCAACGAACAAGATGCGGAGACGGCGTGCTCCACTGCCGATCCTCCGACCGGGCTGAACGCAGTTGAGCCATCCAAGGCCCATTTCGTGGTCCTGAGCTGGATGCCGCCTGGAGTGTGCCAGGTCAGACGAAAAGCGGGCTATACGGTCTGGCGCGCTTTGGGTTCGTTCACCACGGTTACAGCTGCGAACAGGACACTGTTCACAGTCATTGGCACCGTGAATGCGCCGTCTACTACTTTCACAGACGGCAATGTGAAGAACAACAACACATATACGTATTTTGTGACGGACATCAACACGCAGGGAGCAGCGAGCGGCGCCTCGAACCTAACGCATATAACTGTAAGCTTCTGAGGAATATTACAGTGGTGCGGGCCGCCCTGACAGGCGGCCCGCTGCATTCTTTACTGACCGAAAACCAATTGACGGGGATCTGGAAGGGTACTCTGGACCGCGAGATCGCCCGTCACGATCCTTCTTGGAGTGTCCCTAACCACGACCAAGCTTGACGGTCTGCGCAACCCGAGGCAAGACAATTCGCGGGTTCGCTCCTACCGCTTGTTTAGCTCATCAATGCGTTTCTTGGCGTTTTCGAGCATTGCCCCGCCGTCCCCTTTTTCTTGGATGGACACGAATTTCCAGTAGGAATTGGCGGCCCCGGAACTGCGAAGTCCCTCCTCCGTGCGACCGAGATAGTAATAGACCGGCGGGATGTACGCATACGTGGGCACGAAATCAAACAAATCCAGGGATTCGCCGCGTCGCGCAATACATTGGTCGAATTCGGAGTCCGCTTCAACGAAAGAGTCCGTTTCCAGATAGGCTTTGCCGAGATCGAAATGTCCAATCCAGCTATCAAGCAACTTATTGGCTTCGCTGAACAACGCAATCGCTTTGCGAGGGTCTTTATCCTGAAGGGCTGCTTCGCCCTCAATCAATTTAGCGTAGGCCTGAGGCTCGGGCTGCGACTCGGCGGCGAGCGTGGCAGCCAGAGAGCGTGCTTTGGCGGTTTCGCCGGCGGCTGCGTAGACGCGCGCCGTCAGAAAACGAGTCGAGATCGATTTGCTATTGGCCAGGGCCTTGTCCAACGCAGCTAATGCGGCCGCTTTCTGGTTTCGCAAAACCAGGGCATTCCCAAGCAAGGCCAAGTCAGCGGCCGCAGAGTCGGTACGGCCGGCTTTTACGTCGACCGCCGCGCCGCGCTGCAGCAATTCCACGGCTTCGCCAAGACGTCCTTCGTAAAGGGCGATGTCCGCCAGTCCACTCGCAGCAGAGGACTCTCCGACATTGCTGACCGTCTCCAACTGTTGATAAGTTTTGATCGCCTCGGCTATCTGGCCCTGCCCGACCTGGGCATACGCGAGACCACGATACGCCTTTTCGTATGAAGGGTTGACCTCCAAGACTTTCCTCGCCTCCCGCTCAGCCGCAGGGAAATCACCCATGTACGAAAGGGATAACGCAAGATTCGCACGGGAGGGCTGATTCTGGGGCAGGATCTCCAGAGAGCGCTGCAGCTCCTCGACAACTTTTGGCAGGTTGTGCAGGTTTTCGTAACAATAAGTTATGTTTATATGACCGGCGAGATCTGCCGGGTACTGCTTTACGAGATCATTATATTCATCGACGCATTTTCCCCAGTTCCGGGTCCTGAGGTAATACATGGCCCGGCTGCGGTAGCGCTCGCGTTCAGTCATGCGATCCACGTGTTCCATCGCGAGCTTGATATACTTTGTCGCATCTTCCACACGCCCCAGGTTTCCTGCAATCGCGGCCATAGCGGCGTAGGCACGTGCGAAGCTCGGGTCCAGCTCCGAAGCCTTGGAGAATGAGCCCAATGCGTCTTCCATCTTCCCAGCGAATTGCTGTTCCACTCCAATACCATACTGGTGCACCGCTTCCAGATTGCCGGCGGCGAAGCTTCCTTGCGTGGCCACCAACTGCACCGATTCGGGCGTAGAGTCGCCGAGCGCTTTGCGAATGGGGGCGACCAACTTGGGCACGTCGAGCAAGAGTTCGTCCTTGCTGGCCGCACTTACTTCCGAAGTCGCGATGGAATTGCCAGTCCTGGAGTCCAACGCTTCCACAGACAGCTTGTAGCCGTCGCCCCGGCGACTGAGCGAGCCAGTGACGACCGCAGCGACCCCCTGACCGACCGCAACCAGCCGAGCCGACTGCTCGTCGAGTTTGGCCGTGGGCTGGGGAAGTTGGCTGGCAAGCTTGCGTGCGCTGCCACGGCTGAAGGCATTGATAAAGCTTGCCCCCTCGAGCGCGACATTGAACATAGGTTCCAAGGTATCGTCGAAGATCGGATCGCCGGTCTCATTTCTGAGGTCCGCTACGAGAACGCTCACAGGGGGATGAGCAGCTTTGGGCTTAGTTGTGCGAATCAAGCGGAGCGTAATCATCGTTGCAACGAGCAATAAGCCGAGGGCTGCGGATGCCCACTTCCAATAAGCCGAAATGCCCTTCGCGGGTAAATAAACGGTTGAGCCGCCCGACGTCGGTCCCAACCAAAGTTCCAATTGCTGGACCATTTCACGGGCACTCGAGATGCGATCCTCCGGTTCGATCTCGAGAGAGCGCATGACAATGTCGTTGAGTGGCTTGGGAACGCCAGCATCGACCTCAATGGGTGGTTTTGGCTTTTCCTGCAGACGTTTCCACAAGGTTCCCAACGCGGCGTCCGAGGGATAAGGTGACTTGCCGGTGAGAAGCTCGTAGAAAATAACCCCGAGAGAGAAAAGATCGGAACGCTCCGTGAGTTTCTCGCCGCGAGCCTGTTCCGGAGACATATATTCAGGCGTGCCGATGAGCGAGCCTGTTTGCGTCATACCAGGCAGATGGGCGGAGCGCGCAATGCCAAAGTCCATCACATAAACGCGACCATCCGAAGTCACCATGATGTTTTGAGGCTTCAGGTCGCGGTGAATCACGCCTTCTGAGTGAGCGGCTTCCAGAGCGCGGCAGATCTGCAACATGATGCGGGCGGCTTGTTCGGGCGGTAATTTGCCTCTCTCCAACAACAAAGCCCGAAGGTCCTGGCCCTCGACGAAATCCATGGTGATGAACTTGACTCCGTCGGACTGGCCCAGATCGAAAATGCGGATGACATTTTTGTGAGTTACCTGGCGGGCAAGAATCAATTCCTGCTTGAAACGCCGAAGAATTTCGGGGTTCTTGGCAAGATCCGGACGGATGAGTTTGAGAGCGACAACGCGGTCGAGTTCGGTATCGCGCGCTTTGTAGACTGAACCCATGCCGCCTCGGCCAAGCAATTGGAGGATTTCGTAGCGCCCGGCTAAGACGGTTCCCAGCTCGAGATCTTCGACAACGGGTGCGATTCCTGTTGGCTGCGGAGTGACTTCGACAGACCACGATCCCGGCGTGCGACCATCATTTAAGGTTTCCTGTCCAAATGCACCGGGAAGTGGTGTATGACATTTTCCACAGTGCGATAATTCGTCTGGATTTTTAGTGGCGCAGACTGGGCATTCCATGGGCTTGCTGCTTGGCTCCGAACAAACTCTATTATGACCCCAGCGGAGTCCAATGCAAATAGACGTGCCAAACACACGTGGCTTATCTGTACTTCCAACTGACGTTATATCCTAAGTTTTCAAGTTCGACGCGCAAGGCCGTCGCTGCGTTCTCGACCAAGCGAGTAGGCTTCTCAGTCTCCGAGTTTTTCGAAACAACATTTTGGATGAGGATTGGCAATGATGATTCGGCTTCTACAAGTTCGAGCGGTAACGTCCGCCCTGGGAAATCTTGTCAGATTAGCTTTGTCCCGCGGGGTCGCGAGTCGATTTGCGCCAGCGGTAGAAGAATGGAACGCCTGCCAAAATGACCAGCATGCCAAGCGAGGAACGCACGGGGCGGATCATCCACAGATTCACGGTAAGGGCGACCGCCGCGAGTAAGAAGATGAGCGGCGTCCATGGATAGCCCCAGGCACGGTAGGGTCGGGAGAGACTGGGCTCCTTCCTGCGCAAACGAAGCAGCGCAATCGCTGTCAACGCGAAGAAAATCCACACCGCGAAAACGAAAAGGGAATAGAGCTCTTCGTAGGTTCCGCTCAAGGCGAGTAGCGCCCCGATCGAACCGAGAAAGAGAAGCGAACCGCTGGGCGTGCGGAAAGAAGGGTGCATGCGCAAGGCGAATTTGAAGAAGACGCCGTCGCGGGCCATGGCGTAGGGAATGCGGGCTCCGGTAAGGACGACGACATGGAGGGCTCCAAGGGCGGAAATGGCCATGGCTATGGTCAGCCAGGTTGCTCCGCGCGAACCGGCTAGAGCCTGTACAACAGCAGAGGCAACGTGCTGAGATTGCGTGATGGTTTCGAACGGTAACACTCGGAAGTAGACAACGTTCGCGAGGAAGTAAAGACTGCCGACGGTGAGCAGTCCCAGGATGATGGCACGCGGAATGTTCTTTTGAGGATGTAGGATTTCCTCGCCCAGATCGCCGAGGTCGTTGAAACCGTTGTAAGCCCACATGGCGGGGACCAGGGCGGTAAGCAGAGCACCGATTGTTCCCAGGCCAAGCGGGGCGACGAGTGGCGCGGCCGCTACGGCATGTTGCTTGCCGAATAGAATACCTGCCACAACGATGACAAGGATCGCTCCGATCTTCAGAGAAGTCAGCAACACCTGGATGCCGCCGCCCAAGCGAACGCTCAAATAATTGATTGCAGTGACGGCCAGGACCACAATTGCCGCGAGTGGTTGGGCCACGGTGAAGGTGAAGGGGTATCGCCCGATGTGGCTTGTAAACAAGGGAGCGGCTACCGCCGGAAAAAGGAATCCGAGGAAGCGCAGAAATCCTGCGGCCAGGGTGGCCATAGAAACGGGACGTTCAAGAAATGAACTCATCCAGCCGAAGAGAAATCCCCAGAGCGGCCCCAGGCCGCGATTAAGGTACACATAGGGGCCGCCGGCGTGAGGGAACGCGGCACCAAATTCGGCATAGCAGAACGCGCCGAACAGCACGATGATGCCGCCAAGGAGCCAGGCTGCGAACACCAATGCAGCTGAGCCGACAGCGCGGGCCATGTCGCTGGTGACGAGAAAAATACCCGTACCGATTGTGTCGCCGATGACGATGGCGGTCGCGGACAAGAGGCCAAGGCCACGGATCAGGTCCGAAGATTGAGGAAGAGAGGCTGCGTCAGGACGCTCGGGGAGCATGGAAGCGCGGAGAGTACTACTCGGCCGGAAGGCGGTCAACCGCTGCGGCGCTAATCGTGAAGATCCATGTCACAGCGCAGTTCGAGGACACGAGTAAATTTTCTCCTGTCCCTTGATTCAGGAACGCACTTACGCGGTATCATCAAAGCGGCCATGGCTGCGCAGAATTACATGCTGAACGAATTTGGCTGGGACCCAAGATATGAAGTGCGCGGGGTCGAAGAAGTGATGACGCCGGCGCTGGTGGTGTATCCAGAGATGATCGCGTCAAATATCGAGCGGACGGTCGAATTGCTCGACGGCGATGCCGACCGCTGGCGTGTGCACATCAAGACGGCCAAGTTGGGCCTCACGCTCCGCATGCTTGTCGAACGGGGAATCCGGAATTTCAAATGCGCAACCACGTTGGAATTACTGACGGCCTGCCAGTGCGGAGCAACGGACATTCTGGTGGCCTATCCGTGTATGGGTGCAAATGCGCGCCGGGTAATGGAGATCGCTGAGGAATTTCCGAAGATACACATTTCCATTTTGGCGGAAAGCAAAGAACAGATTCAGCAATGGCGCGCCAACAGAATGGGAATTTTTCTGGACATAAATCCCGGCATGAACCGCACAGGAATTCAACAAGACCATGCTGACGAAATTGTTGCGTTAGCCAGACAGATCGCCGCGGGCGGCTCGGAGTTCCGCGGGCTTCATTATTATGACGGCCAGTATGGGGCGCTGGAAGAGCCGGAGCGGACCAGGGCGGTCCGCGAGGGCTATGATCGGTTGCTGAGAATCGCAGACGAGCTTGAACTGGGCGGAATGAGAGTGCCGGAAGTGATCACGTCTGGAACGCCTACCTTCCCGTGCTCGCTTTCTTACGCGGGCTTTCGCGGAGGGAGATTCCGTCACCGAACTTCGCCCGGAACAATTGTGTATTGCGACGCGACAAGCCTTGCGCAACTGCCAAGAAACTACGGCTATCGCCCCGCAGTGTTAGTGTTGACGCGCGTAGTGAGCCGGCCTCGCCCAGGTATTGTTACCTGCGACGCGGGGCATAAAGCCGTTTCCGCGGACGCCGGTGTCCCCACATGCGTCGTTGTCGGACATCCGGAACTTACGCCACTTTCGCCGAGCGAAGAGCATCTCCCGATGTCATTCGAGGCGGGCATTTCAGGCCCGCAGCTTGGGCAAGCACTTTATCTATTGCCCCGGCACGTTTGCCCGACGGTCAACAATTTCGATGATGCGCTGCTGGTGCGGAAAGGCGAGATCGAGTCGGTAGAGAGAGTCTCGGCGCGTGGACGTGAGGCGCCTTTGCTCAGGGCAGCCAGCAAAGCTGTTTCGCTCAAAGTTTAAGAGCTTAGTTGCCAAGGAATCCGAAGCGAAGCGCCGTCATGGCACTTATTTGTGGCGGAATCTTTGCAAAATCCGATTCCCGCCAGAACCCGTCGCCGGCTGACGAAGATTTCCTCAGGCTCTCGAATTGCGCGTGATATTCTCATGCCATTCCCGTTAGAATCAGCGCGCTAGTTTGCGGCCTTCATGAAGAAGATCATCGTCGCCGTCGGCAGTACCCGCAAGCCCAAGCTCCGGGCCGTGACGGAGGCTCTGAACTCCTTCGCGTCGAAGCTGATTCCGGATGGGGACTTCGAGGTTGTGGGCGTCGAAGTTGAGAGCGGAGTAAGCTCCACGCCTTCGTCCTCGGAAGAACTGATGCGCGGGGCGCGCCAGCGCGTGGAAGCGCTTGTGCAGATCGCCCGCGAAACTCGCAAGCCATGGCGATATTTTGTCGGACTAGAAGGCGGTCTCGAAGTTTTACAGGATGATCGAAGCCGACGCGTCTTTCTGGAGAGCTGGGCTTACGTGAGCGACGGAACGCAGGGCTTTTACGGGAGGTCTGGCGGCATCGAGCTGCCAGAGGAACTCGCACACGAAGTGCTCGAGCGGGGATTTGACTTGTCCGATGCGATTGATCGATATGCAGGGGCGGTCGGCATTCGCGACGGGCAGGGCGCCTGGGGAGTTCTCTCCTCGGAATTGATTCCGCGGGACGAATCTTTCCGTGTTGCCGTGATCACGGCTTTTGCTCCGTTCTATAATGCGAAGATGTACGGAAGGGCGACAAACGCGGCAAGTTAGACTTTGTGTGGCGATAGTCAGGGGGACTAGCGTGGACATTGTTAAAGGCAACATGGGCTGGATCGAAGTCGTGGTTGGCCCGATGTTTTCCGGCAAAAGCGAGGAGTTAATCCGCAGGCTGCGCCGGGCCGAAATTGCGCGGCAGCGCGTGCAGATCTTCAAGCCCGCGATAGATGAACGCTACGCCGCCAACGAAATCGTCTCCCACTCAGGCCTCGGCATTCCTTCGGATAATGTAACCAAAGCTTCAGAAATCATGGAGAAGCTTTCGCCGCGCACCGAAGTCGTGGGCATTGATGAGGCGCAATTCCTGGGCGAAGAAATCGTCGACGTTTGCACCAAGCTTGCGAATTTGGGCAAGCGCGTGATCGTCGCCGGACTCGACACCGATTACCGGGGCCGGCCCTTCGAGCCCATGCCGCGTCTGCTCGCCATCGCCGAAGAGATCACCAAGTTGCTGGCCATTTGCATGAGGTGCGGCAACCCCGCCGTGCACACACAGCGACTGGTCGAAAGCGAAGAGCTGATCGTCGTGGGCGCGGGCGGGATGTATGAGGCACGCTGCCGACGGTGCTTCGAGCCCAATCCGGCGATGGCTCAAGAGAAAAGAGACGCGGGACCGCAGTTGATGGTCCGTAATCGCGCCGCGAGCAGCAGTGGCAACTGAGCTGCGACCTCATGCTTTCGCGGCCGTTTTTTCAGCCATGTACCCCTCTTCGCTTGAGCTTGCCGGGTGATTCCTGCAAACTGTCTCGACAGACGGCACCCCAATTTCATCTAACGGACTCCAATGATCATCGAATCCAAGGCCCCGACCCGCGTTGACTTCGCCGGAAGCACCCTCGACATCTGGCCTCTGTATCTGTTTCATCCGGGGTCGGTGACACTGAACGCGGCGATTTCCCGGTACGCTTCCTGCGTGATTCAAACTCACGCGCCCTGGGACGAACGAATCAAGCTCGTCTCCCGCGACATCAAGCGGGAAGAAAGCTTCCCGTCGTTGAGCGCGCTGGTCAAGACCAAGCGCTATCGTTTGCCGCTTCTCGCGGAAATCGTGAAATTTTTCCAGCCGCAGGGCGGCTTCACGCTCACGACGGATTCAGAGGCTCCCAATGGCGCCGGCATCGGCGGGTCGAGCGCAATGGCTGTCGCGATCTGCGCGGCGTTGGACCGGTACACGGGGGCAGGGAAGAGCAAAGTCGATTGGATCCACATCAGCCGCGACGCGGAAGCCATTGTCATCAACGTTCCAACCGGCACGCAGGATCATTATCCGCCCGCGTTCGGCGGAGCCGCCGCCATCGAGCTACCTCCCGGCGGCGAGCATCGCGTCGAGCTGCGCGTTAATCTCGATGAACTGGAGCGCCGCATCGCCGTTTGCTACACGGGCAAGCCGCGCCAGCACGGCATCAACAATTGGGAGGTGTTCAAAGCGCAGATTGGGGGCAATCGCTCGGTGCAGAATAGCCTCGAGCGAATCTCCGAAGTCGCCCAGAAGATGCGCTTCGCGATGGAGAAGCCCGATTGGCACGAAGCCGGGCGCCTCATGCGTGAAGAATGGTCGTTCCGCAGGCGCAATCTGCCGACTATCTCCACTAAGAAGATTGACCGGGTCATCGAGGGCGCGCGACAGAAGGGCGCTCTGGCAGGGAAGGTGTGCGGCGCGGGGGGAGGCGGTTGTGTTGTTCTTCTAATCGAGCCGGATGCGCGCAAGAGCGTGGAAGCCGCCATCGTCGAAGCGGGTGCCGAAGTTCTGCCCGTGACGATAGATCGCCAGGGAGTTCAAGTGATTTCCCGGTAGGTCTGCTGCCTGCCTGCGCCGGGGCTTATTCTTCGTGCCAACTCTCGAGCACTCTCTCTGGCAGGGCTAGTTGATACGAGGTCCCGGTCTCCCAGCCCATTGGGTGGCGGTAGCTGTTTTTCTCATTTCCTGCATCATAGAATCTAGCGGATAATCTGGTTATAGAATAGGATTGCCGGTCAGAGAAGAGGCTGGCTCAAATTTGGCATGGCGACTCGGCTCATTCTCAGTTTGGCACTCTTTTTTGTCACTGACGCGGACGTCCCGCGCATCAACAGCCTTCGTACGCCCGCTCAACCCATCGCAGTGTTTCCCTCCGGAGCCGAGATAGATCTTTTCCCGGATATTCTTGCAGAAGCACCCGACGGACAGGGAAACCCGCAGAATCCGTCGAAGCCTAAAAGCGCAACGCTGCAGGAGTCTTCGAAGCTCGACCTGATTCGATACGTTTCGGGCGAATTCGCCAAGGCCACGAAGTCACTTCCCGCGGGCAAAGAAGGCCTGATTGTTTACGTGGGCAAGCCGCTGAACAGCGACCTATTGGAACGCGCCTTGGCAACGCACGGCGCTGCCGTCAACAATGGCGACAGGGTTCAGATTACCAAGCTGGATTTTCGAGACCACCAAATTATCGTGGACTTGAACGGGGGCGGGCGGGGCAAAAAGCGCCTGCGCGATCGTTTCCATATTGAAATGGGTGGCATTCCGACGGTTACATCGACCACTGAGCAGCAGCAGACAGGGCCGCCTGGATTGCAGCCCGGAGCGGGGAGCACCATCTATTTGGATTTCAGCAAGCCCGTTCCGGATTTGAGCCCGAATGATTTGAAACAGCTTCTCGCGGCATTTCTCGATTTCAGGAGGGAGCGCTCCGCCTCCGTTCAATGGGTGGATACGCTTCCACCCGAGATGAAAAAGGCGATAGCAGAACGCCGGCCTGTGGTAGGCATGGACCGCGAAGAGGTAGTCGCCGCGATCGGCAAGCCCGACCACAAAGTTCGCGAACGGGACCCCGAAGGGAACGACATCGAAGATTGGATCTATGGACAGCCGCCTTCGAAGACCGTTTTCGTCCGCTTCAACGGTGACCGGGTAACCAAGATCAAGCAATATCCAGAGTAGCGGATTTCTTGTCTTTGCAAAGCAGGCTGCTCCGGGACACCGGAGGATGTTCGTTTTCCCACTCCCCTTCCAGGCGTTTGACTTTTCTATTGGCAGCACCTAGCATTTTGGGTTCTACCTTGCGGCTGTTTCTCTGCACAGAGTCCGCCGCAGTTTCTAACAATCCACCGGAGGCAGCATGCCCATCAAGGTTGGTATTAACGGCTTCGGCCGCATCGGCCGCAACATCGTGCGAACGGCCCTCGACGACAAAGGCATCCAATTCGTAGCCGTCAACGACATCACGGACGCGAAAACTCTTGCGCACCTGCTCAAGTACGATTCCATCCTCGGCAATTTGCCGCACAACGTAACTCACACCGAAAATTCCATCTCCGTCGAAGGCAAGGCTTTCAAGGTTTTCAAGGTGAAAGACCCCGCGGAAATCGACTGGGCCAGCGTGGGCGCGGATATCGTGGTGGAATCCACCGGCCTTTTTACCAAGGGTGTCGATGCCAAGAAACACCTTCGCGGCCCGGTCAAGAAGGTGATTATCTCCGCGCCCGCCGACGGCCCGGATGCGACCTTTGTCCTCGGCGTGAACGACAAGACTTACGATCCGGCGAAGCATCACGTCGTTTCGAACGCTTCCTGTACCACCAACTGCCTTGCTCCAGTCGCCAAAGTCTTGCACGACAGCTTCGGGATTCACAGCGGAACGATGACCACAATCCACTCGTACACGAACGACCAGCGTCTTCTCGATTTGCCGCACAAGGATCTCCGCCGCGCCCGCGCTGCCGCCATCAATATGATTCCCAGCTCAACGGGCGCCGCCAAAGCCCTCCATCTCGTGATTCCCGAGCTGAAGGGCAAGCTGGATGGCTACGCGATGCGCGTACCTACACCCAATGTCAGTGTCGTGGACCTCACCGTATTCGTGGAGAAACCCGCTACCGTCGAGGCGGTGAATGGCGCCCTGAAGGCAGCCGCCAACGGTCCCATGAAAGGGATTCTTGGCTACACCGAGGAAGAACTTGTCTCCGCCGATTTCAAAGGAAACTCCAATTCATCTATTGTTGATTCCGGCTACACCAAGGTTGTCGGCGACCGCTGCGTAAAAGTTCTGGCCTGGTACGACAACGAGTGGGGCTATTCTTGCCGATGCCGCGATCTCATCAAATTCATGGCCGGGAAATTCTAGCGCTGCTGGCGCGCGGCAGAGGCAGGGAGGAGTCCCCCTCTCGTCTCGCGGGCGAGCTATAACGAGTCACGAAGCCATGAACAAGCTAACCATCCATGATCTAGAACTCCGCGGCAAAAGGGTTTTCATCCGCGTGGACTTCAACGTTCCGCTAAAGGACGGTGTCGTTACCGACGACACGCGCATTCGCGAAACCGTTCCAACTCTGCGCCTCGCCATTCAAAAAGGCGGACGACTGATCCTTGCTTCGCATCTCGGGCGGCCTAAGGGCGGCGTCAATCCCAAATACTCGCTTTTCCCAGTCGTCAAAAAGCTCGAGGAACTTCTCGACAAGCACGTTCGGTTCGCCTCCGATTGCGTCGGCCTGATTCCCGAATCCAAAAGCAAGACCCTAGGCGACGGCGAAATACTTCTGCTTGAAAACGTGCGTTTCCATCCCGAGGAAGAAAAGAACGACGAGACCTTTTCGAAACAACTGGCCGCCCTTTGCGACGGGCTCTTTATTTGCGACGCCTTCGGCTCCGCGCATCGCGCGCACGCTTCGGTCGTCGGCATCACGCGCTTTGTGAAGGCCTCCGCGGCGGGGTTGCTGATGGAAAAGGAGCTCAACTATCTCGGCAAAGCCCTGACGAATCCTACGCGGCCGTTCGTGGCGATCCTTGGCGGAGCGAAAGTCAGCGACAAAATCGAAGTCGTCGAGAACCTGATGAACGTTGCCGACGCGATGTTGATTGGCGGCGGCATGGCCTACACCTTTTTTAAAGCGCAGGGTCTGCCGATTGGAAAATCGCTCGTCGAAGACGACAAGCTCGACCTCGCCCGCAGGATTCTCGCGGACGCCGAAAAGAAAAACTTCAGGCTGCTACTTCCCGTTGATCACGTCATTGCGCCGGAATTCAATGCCACCGCCCCAGCAACTACGGTCGATATCTCTGCCACGCCGGCTGACCAGATGGGCCTCGACATCGGGCCGCGAACCGTTGCCGCATTCTCGGCGGAAATTGCCAAAGCCAAAACCATCATTTGGAATGGGCCCATGGGCGTGTTCGAAATGCCGGCGTTTGCCAACGGCACGCTCGAAATCGCGAGAGCTGTGGCGGCCTCAACGGGTGCCGGAGCGACGTCCATTGTTGGCGGAGGCGACTCCGTCGCCGCCGTTCACCAATCCGGAGTCGCCGCGCGAATTTCCCACATTTCAACGGGCGGCGGCGCTTCGCTCGAGTTTCTTGCCGGTGCGAAGCTGCCGGGTGTTGAAGCGCTGACGGACAAGCCTGAAGAAAGGGTCGCTAGCGTCATTCCCAAGGCTAGGCGCAGGCGCGTCATTGCGGGAAACTGGAAGCTGTTCAAGACGCAGGCGGAAACCGAAGCGTTTTTCTCGACTTTTTCCGGGCTCGTTTCAGGCATCACGCAGTGCGACATCGTGGTCGCTCCTCCCTTTACGGCCCTTCATTGCGCTGTCCAGGCGACCCGCGGCTCCCAGATTGCCATCGCCGCGCAAGATGTCTTCTGGGAAAAGGAAGGGGCCTTCACGGGCGAAGTCTCTCCGCAAATGCTTGTCGAAGCCGGCTGCCGTTACGTGATTATCGGCCATTCGGAGCGGCGGCAATTCTTCGGCGAGACGGACGAGACCGTGGCAAAAAAAACAAAGTCCGCCCTGGCCGCCGGCCTCACTCCCATTGTGTGCATCGGAGAGATGCTGCACGAGCGGGAGGCGGGCCACGTGGAGCACGTCTGCCGAAACCAATTCCTGAATGGCCCGGGTTCGTTGACCCCCGATGAATTCTCCCGTATTCTGATAGCTTACGAACCAGTCTGGGCCATCGGCACGGGCCGCACGGCCACCCCGGAAATTGCGGCAGACGTTCACCGAATCATCCGCCAATGCGCGGCGCAGAAGTTTTCGTCCGCTCAGGCTGCCGCTTTGAGGATTCTCTACGGCGGCAGCGTCAAGCCCGAGAATATTCAGGGTCTAATGGCGCAGGAAGAGTTGGATGGAGCGCTGGTCGGCGGAGCGAGCCTCGACCCGAAATCGTTCGCGAGCATCATTAGAGATTGCGCAGGGAGATAGAAATGCCAGGTTGGATGAAGTGGACCATAGCACTGTTGATAGGATTCGCGATCATTGTTGTCGGTTTTCGTTGGGCCGGGTGGCTGCTGAGCGGGTTTTTCATCTTGAATTGCCTCGTTCTGATGGTCGTGGTTCTGCTTCAAAGCGGAAAGGCGGCTGATCTCGCCGGAGCCTTTGGCGGGGCGGGAAGCCAGACGGCGTTTGGTCCGCGTGGTGCGGCCACGATTCTTTCGCAGGCCACCACTTGGTGCGCCGTCATGTTCATGGTGTGCGCGTTTGCTCTGGTTGTGCGGGTAGACAAGGCCGTGGAGCAAGGCGGCTCGGTGCTGCAGCAAATCTCAAAGCCTGCTCCCGCGAAGATTCCTGCGCCGGCGCCAGCCACGAATACGCCAGTTCCGCAGAGTTCGACGCCGCCGAGCAGCTCTCCCGCATCAGGCGGTGCGCCAGCATCCTCGCAGCCGGCTGCCCAGCAACCTGCGGGAAAAACTCCGGCGTCCCCGCAACCCGCTCCTTCACAACCGAAGAAGCCCTGAGAAGGCAACAAGCGCTTTTCGCAGGCTGAGGCGACTGGCTTGCGGGGTTGACGCCTCGCGGCTACAATGAAGTTCTCACCTCAGTGCGGTCGTGGCGGAACTGGCAGACGCACCAGCTTGAGGGGCTGGCGGTAGCAATACCGTGGTGGTTCGAATCCACTCGACCGCACCAAAATGTCCAATCCATTCTTCCGTCATTCTTTTCCAATGCGCTCGAGTTGTCTCTGAAGAGAAAGCTTGTCCAGAGTTGCGAGAGGGAGGCAAAGAAAGAGCCCGATCCTGCGGTCGAGCGTCAAATACGCTTCACGAAAAGCGCGCTCGATCTGTTCGGGAGTGCCGGTAACTTGAGCTGGATCGGTAACGCCCCAGTGCGCCGTCATCGGCTGCCCCGGCCAGACAGGGCATACTTCTTTTGCGGCGTTGTCGCAAACCGTGAAGACAAAATCCATTTTCGGCGCTGCGGGTTTAGCAAACTCGCCCCAGTCCTTGCTGCGCAGCCCTTTGGTCGGCAACTGTGCCAGTTCAAGCTGGTGCAGCGCCTCCGGCCGGACGAAACCAGAAGCGTGGCTTCCCGCGCTGTGAGCTGCAAAGGTCGGAAGTCCCTTTTGATTGAGAATCGCCTCCGCCATGATGGAGCGAGCCGAATTCCCCGTGCAAAGGAACAATACGTTATAGCGTGCCTGCATTTTCGGCCGCCTGATCTGGGATAAGCAGAACTGAATTTCCTAGTTACAACATGCCGGGCCGCAGCAAGCCCCACTAGTCTTCCCGGGGACCGGCTTCACAGCGCGCACGAAGGCGCTCATGAACTTCCCATCAACGTGTTGCGCGAGCGCATCTACATCCAGTCCTTTTTCCGAGAGGAACTGTCTTGCATCTTCGACATGATATACGCGCGTAGGTTCGACCTCGATTCCTTCGAATCCTGCCGCAGCCAGTTTGCTTCTGTATTCACTTTCTTCCAGCGCGCCAGCGACGCAACCGACCCACAGGAGGATACTTCGCCGAATCTCGGGAGAAATCTCGCCACGCGTGACCACATCCGACACAGCGAAGCGTCCGCCCGGCTTCAGCACTCGGAAGGCTTCGCGCAGAACGCCGTCTTTGTCGGCGGAAAGATTGATCACGCAATTCGAAATGATCACATCCACCGAATTATCGGGAAGAGGGATATGTTCGATTTCTCCCTTCAGGAACTCGACGTTTTCCGCTCCGGCTTTGCGCCTATTCTCGTTCGCCAGCGCAAGCATTTCGTCCGTCATATCCAGGCCATACGCTTTGCCAGTTGGTCCCACCCGCCGCGCTGAAAGCAAAACGTCAATCCCGCCCCCTGAACCGAGATCTAGAACAGTTTCTCCGGCGTTCAATTTCGCGAGAGCCGTCGGATTGCCGCATCCCAACGAGGCCTGCAGCGCTTTCTCCGGTATTTGCTCCGCCTGCGCGTCGTCATACAGATTCGAGGTGATGGGGTCGCACCCTGAGACGCCAGCGGGTGCCGCTCCGCAGCAGGAGCTTCCACCCGACCCCGCACGAAGCGCCGCTTGGCCATATTTCTCTTTCACAATTTCCTTGATCAATGCGCTTTCCACATTTGTGCGATCCATCTCGTCCTCCAGTCTAGCTTCTTGAGCAAAACCTTTGTGCAAGCCGATTCGCGCGAGCGCCTCTTGCCCGCCCGGGTGTTTACCGGCAAATTTCAATGATGTCTCGCGGTTTCAACGCCTTGTTTCGCGTGCAGCATTCCGAATAGAGAAACTGCATCAGCTTCTGCAGAGCCTCCGTGTTCGCCGTGTACCGCAAAAAAGTGCTTTCGCGCTTCACCTGGACCAGATTTTCATTCTTCAGCTTGTCCAGATGGTGGGAAAGCGTTGAGTTAGGGATTTCCATTTCTTCTTGAATGTCGCCGACAACCAGACCTTCGGGGTGTGCGGACAGTAATAATTGCATGATGCGCAGGCGAGGTTCCGTGCCCATGGCCGACATCATGTCTGCGTACCTAGCGACCTCTTCCGCGCTGTTCCTGCTTGCGGGGATTGTCATATTTCCATATTTGCAGAAATACGGAGGCGTGTCAAGTTTGTTCTTCCACCTTTCCGCTCTCGCCCCTCTCGCCGGGCTCTTCCCCTCACTTGCGCGCTCTTTTTCCTGAGCTTAGACTCAGAATCAACGACGGAGAGGAGGAAAATTATGTTCAAGGGCACTCTTCGTCTGTTTGTCATCGCCGCACTGGTGCTATTGCCTGCCCGTGCGGACGAGGACGCCGTTACAGCCATTCGCGGCACGGTCACGAAGGTCGATGCCGTCACTAAAACCATCGTCGTCGAAGCGGGCGATGGCACCGAGCACACATTTCATTTCGTCGACAAGACCGCCGTCCACGGCGCGCACGCTACGGCCTCCGGAGCGAAAGACGCGTTCCACGGCGTCACGGAGCGCTCGGAGGTTGTCGCTCATTACACTGAGAAGGGCGGGGAAGACACTGCCGTTGAGGTGGACAAGGTTGGAAAGGGTGGCATGCACGCAGTTGACGGCACAGTCACACGCGTCGGCGAGGGTGGCAAGACAGTCGTCGTCAAGGCCGCCGATGGGACGCAAGAAACATTCCACGTGGTCGGCCAGGACACCGCAGCGTCCGCCAAGGAGATCGGCAAGGGCGCCGAGAAATCCACCAAAGTTACGGTGTATTACACGGAGAGCGCGGGCAAGAAGGTCGCTCACTTCTTCCAGAAACTCTAATTCGGTCTCGTTCTTGTCTCCAACTCGCTTCGCCCTCTGCTCCTCTGGAGTCAGAGTGGTATCATCGCCGTCATTATGAGAGCAAAATCGAACGTCGTCGGTGTGCTTGCGTGCACAATCTTGAGCTCTGCGGTCCTTCTGTCGTCCTCTCTCCGGGCACATCCAAGAGCGCCCGCCTCCAAACACGAGACCGTCCTGCATGCCGCGCGCCTTCTCGACATCGAAGCCGGGAAAATCATCTCCCCCGGGGAACTTCTCGTCGAGGATGACCGAATCGTCGAGGCCGGCTCCACAGTCAGGCATCCGGCTGGAGCGGAAATTCTCGATCTCGGTGATACCACGCTTTTGCCCGGTCTGATCGACGTGCACGTGCATCTTTTCCTTCATCCCGGAGCGGAAGATTTGCAAACCGTCGAGGAGTCCGTCCCGCAGCGTACGATCATAGCGACTCTCGCGGCACGAGACGACTTGATGGCCGGCTTCACCGCCGAACGCGACATGGGCACCGAAGGTGCCGGGTCCGCCGATACCGCCGTTCGCAACGCCATCAATCGCGGCGCCATTCCCGGACCGCGCCTGCGCATAAGCGGCAACGCCATCGACATTCTCGGAGGGCACGAAGACGCCATCCGTTACAATCCGGAGCAGCGCGTTCTCTCCAATGCCACCTACGCCAACAGCGCCGCCGAACTAGTGGCCGTTATTCGCCAGCAATTCAAGGAAGGCGCCGACTTCATCAAAATGTACGAGACCGGTCCCGATTCGTTTCGCGACGGGCGTTTTTCCACGCCTTTTCAATACACCGAAGCGGAATTGCGCGCCGCGGTCGAGGAGGCCGCGCGCGTCGGGAAACGCGTAGCGGTGCACGCGACCGGTGAACCGGGAACTCTGTACGCTGCGAAAGCCGGCGTCGTCTCCATCGACCATGCCGACCAACTCAGCGACGAGACCATGCGTATCATGCGGGAGAAGCAGATCTTCGCTGTGCCTACATTCGCCATCGCGGAATATTTCGCGGAGCATGCCGCGTCTCCGGCGCAAGCCGAGCGCGAACACAAGATGCTCGACTTTCATGCCGAGGAGTTTCGCAGGCAGCTTGCAGCCGGAGTGCCGATGGCTGTCGGCTCGGATGTCGGCCCATTTCCGCATGGGACGCAGGCGCGTGAACTCTATCTCATGGTGAAGTACGGCATGGGCCCCCTCGACGCCCTTCGAGCGGATCTATTGAATGGCGCAAAGCTTCTCGGCTGGCAGGGACATATCGGCGCGCTCAAGCCCGGCTACCTCGCGGATATCATTGCTGTTCCCGGCAACCCGCTCACTGACATAACGGTTCTTGAAAAGGTCAGCTTTGTGATGAAAGGCGGCGTCGTCTATCGGCGAGAACGGTAGGTACGAGATTGTCCGGAGCTTGGGGCGAAGCTGGAGGGAAAATGCAACCGTGGGAATTTCGCCCAAATCGACCGGTCATTGAGTTTCTAGCTAGGTTTTTTCTCACGTGCTGGAAGAGAATCTCTTATCGAGGCATACTTGTCACAGTCAGATGCTGATCACGAGAGTGCGAAGCAAAGAATGCCGCGATTTTCTAGCCCGCCTCGGATTTGGCCGGCTGGCCTGTTCTTCGAATAACCGCCCGTACGTAGTTCCGATTTATTTCGTGTACGACAGCGAGCGTCTGTACTGCTTCTCGACGCTGGGACAAAAGATTGAGTGGATGCGCGAAAATCCGCTGGTCTGCGTCCAGTCCGATGAAATTCACGCACATGATGATTGGACGAGCGTTGTTGCGTTCGGGCGCTACGTGGAAATCCCGAATGATCCCGAGAACCGCAAGGGCTGGGAGCACGCGCGCTCCCTGCTTCAGAAAAGGCCGAAGTGGTGGCAGAGCGGTTATACCGTCACCCAGCTTCGCCGGCAGCCTCGGCCTCCCGTTCCTCTCTTTTACTGCATCCTGATCGAAAAACTCAGCGGAGTGCGCGCCTCCCCTGACATCTCGCAATCTTCGAAACGCCGCGCGGCGCTCACTTTTAAGGATTAATCCTCGTTACGCAAAGTACTTTCCCGGCGCTTCCAGCCTCGAACCCGCAGGCGTATAGTGTCACTCGGCCATGGTCAGCTATGACAGCAGCGAGGGACCGGGATCGCGATCGGGAGTTTCTTCTTCCGGTTTTTTTGCCAGGACAGTACTGAATTCCGACCACAAACGGATCGGGACGAGCTACCTTTGGCTTGCCCTGGGAAGTGTTCTGCTCGGGATGTTTCTTTCACTGCTGATGCGCATCCACCTCGTCTGGCCATCAGTCCAAATCCCGTTTCTTAACGGATTCGGCGACGACCCCGCGCGCTATACCTCCCTCACCTTGTGGCACGGTTCATTGATGATCTTTCTGGTGCTCACCACCGCACCACAAGCGGGCTTCGGAAACTATTTCCTGCCTTTGCAGATCGGCGCTCGCGAAATGGCCTTCCCGGCCATGAATCTTTTTTCGTTTTGGACTACTGCTGCTTCGCTCGTCGGCATGACCTGCGCATTCCTAGTTCATCCAGAGGCGGGTATCACCCTCTGGACGGCCAGCGTTGCTTTGTTTTGCCTCGCGGCACTTCTCACCGCCCTCAATTTCAGCGTCACGACGCTCGACCTTCGTGCCTGCGGCATGACTCTGCCACGCATGCCGCTGACGGTTTGGGGCTGGTTCATCAATGCGATTCTCAGCCTCCTGATTTTCAGCATTCTTCTGGCTGCATGCGTATTTCTCCTTTCAGACCGGCTGCTCGGGTCACAGTTTTTCTCGCCTCTGACTTTTCTTTCGCGCCAGCCGGCGCCGCTCGCGCAGTCCACTCTTCTGTCTCTGTGGCAGCGCCTTTTCTGGTTCTTTGCGCAAGCCGATGTCTACGTCGCCATACTCCCGTGTTTCGGAATTGTGTCGCACCTGCTCTCCACCTTCTCCCGCAAGCGCGTCTGGTCCGAGCGAGCCGCGGTCCTCGCCCTCTGCGGAGTTGGAGTCTTCGGTTTTTGCATCTGGGGCCAGCACATGTTTTCGAGCGGGCTCAATCCCTGGTCCCCGCTCGTTTTCTCGCTGCTGGCCTCCTCTCTGGGCTTGCCCGCATGTGTTCTCGTGCTCGTCTGGTTTGGCACTCTCTGGAAGGCGAAGATCCAACTCAACACGGCCATGCTCTTTGCGCTTGGCTTTGTATCCCTATTTCTGGCCGGGGGCGTTTCCGGCCTTTTCCTTGCACGCAACGACCTTGCCTCCGCCGCCATCAGCAACGATTTCGTCACCGGCCATTTTCATCTCGTAATGGGCGTGGCAGCCACGTTTGCGATTCTTGGCGCTCTCTTTTTCTGGTTTCCTAAAATATTCGCGCGCCGTCTCAACGAATCCCTCGGCAAGGTCCATTTTTGGCTCACCTTTGCCGGAGTCTACTGCGTATTCATGCCCATGCATTGGCTGGGTTTGATGACACATTCGCGGATCGCAGGCGGCGATTTTACAGGGGCGGCTCCGCTGGACTCATCGCTCCGCACTTTCATCACCGTTGCAACGATACTCACTGTCGCCGCCCAGGCAATTTTCGTGGTCAACTTTGTCGGGACCCTTTGGCGCGGTAGGAAGTCCGAGGAGCGGAATCCCTGGCAGGCCACAACACTCGAATGGACCGTTTCATCCCCGCCGCCCAGCGGAAACTTTGGCGCGAGCGAGCCCGTGGTCTATCGCGGCGCGTACGAGTTCGATACCTCCGCCGTTTCAGAAGATTTCACCGCGCAGAATCTTGCTCCCAATGCTCCGGAAGCTGGGCGGCAGGCCCGGCGCATTGCAAAATTTATAGCAAAGGAGACGTAGGAGAGACTTCCATGCCTGGTTCAACGATCGTCGAGGACATCGAGCTCATCATCGAAGACATCGGTGGCGGCGGAGGAAATCGCCCGCCCGGCGGTGGAGATGATGGAGAGGGCGGAAAGCGCCGGGGGCCCCAGTCGCCGTCTTCGCGTCGTTATGCCACGGCTATCATTCTCGCCATCCTCTCGATAGTCATGTTTTTCATGGCCATGGCCAGCGCTTTCATTTTCCTCCGCGCCACAAGCAAGCTTTGGGTTCCCCTTCGCTTGCCCTGGCTCATCTGGGTGAACACCGCGGTCCTACTCCTAAGCAGCGGAGTTATGGAATTAGCGCGGCGGCGGCTGGCTCTCGCGGATATTCAGCGATTTCGTAATTTGTGGTCGGCGGCCACTCTTCTTGGCGTACTTTTTCTCATCGGCCAGCTGGCTGCCTGGCGCCAGCTCATCCGCGCGGGCTTCTACGTAGCCACCAATCAGGCCAGCAGTTTTTTTTATATTTTTACCGGACTCCACGGCTTGCATCTTCTCGGCGGCCTTTGCGCCTTGTTCTATGTGGCCTTTCGCAGATTCGAAAGAGCCAAAGTGTCGCGGACCGTTGCCGCGGAAGTTGCTTCCTACTACTGGCACTTCATGGATGGCCTTTGGATCTTCCTGCTCGCACTGCTCTATTTCGGCAAGTGAATGCGGGCGCCGGAAGGAAAGGCCCGAAGTGGCAATCAGGGAAAGTGTAGGACCATGCGTGGGCATCCACCGAGCCCATTCGGTGCGGCCCGGTGATTGGCGGCTATTGGGTCACAAATTCAGCAACCGCTTCGGCGACCCGCGTTAACTGCTCCTGATGCAACTCCGGAAACATCGGAAGCGACAGCACTTCTTGGGCCGCGTGTTCGGCATGCGGAAAATCACCCACGCGGTGGCCGAGCGAAGCGTAAAGCGGCTGCAGGTGCAGGGGCATGGGATAGTAGACCGCGCTCCCGATTTTTTGTTCGTTCAAGAACTTCACGAGCGCTTCGCGCCGTTCCACTCGAATCGTATATTGGTGGAACACATGTTCATATCCTTCCGGAACGAGCGGCGGCGCAACCCCCGGAATCCCGAGCAGTAATTTCGAGTAAGACGCCGCGTGCGCCTGCCTAGCGCTTTGCCAAGCGGGCAAATGCCGCAATTTCACACGCAAGACTGCGGCCTGGATTTCATCGAGTCGGCTGTTCCATCCGGGCTCGCTGCTGACGTACTTTGTGGACTGGCCATGATTTCGCAGTGTTTTGAGCCGTGCCGCGATTTCGTTCGAATTGGTGACAACCATCCCGCCATCGCCGTAGGCGCCAAGATTCTTCGTCGGATAAAAGCTGAAGCAGGCGGCATCGCCGAGCGAGCCGGTGCGACGGCCTCTATAGCTTGCGCCGATGGATTGCGCGTTGTCTTCGATCACACTCAGATTGCTCGCTCGGGCGAACTTCACGATCGGATCCATGTCGCACGAGAGTCCGTATAAATGCACCGCGATGATTGCTTTCGTTTTCCGCGTCACCCGTCGCGCGAGATCCGAAGGATCGAGATTGTACGTATCGGGTCGAATGTCGGCGAACACCGGTTTGGCGCCGAGCGCGCTTACTGCGCTGCCCGTGGCGACAAACGTGAACGGCGGTATCACCACTTCGTCCCCTTCCCGCACGCCGCACGCCCGCAATGCAAGCATCAAAGCGTCGGTTCCGGAGGCGACTCCGATGCCGTGGGCGACTCCGCAGAGTTGCGCGATTTCCTGTTCCAACGCTGCGCCTTCGCGGCCCAGAATGAACATCTGCGACGCGAGAACGCCCTCGACCGCGGTACGGATTTCTGTGCTGATCGCGGCATATTGCGCTGCAAGATCAAGCTGCGGCACAGTCTCAAGCAGAGGCGTGGTTTTTGGTTGGGCGCTCATTCTTCGGCTCTCTCCAGCATGGCAAGTATACGACAGTGAGTTCCGCCTGTGCGCGAATCGCCTATAATGATGCGCCAAAAGAAATGTTTGCAAAGCGCACAAACTGGAATTTGGAGACGAATCGATTGAGCCTGGCCCTTGCGGCGCATCGTGCCGCAGGAAGGCCGCTCATCGACTTGACAGTTTCGAATCCCACCGAATGCGCCTTCAAGTATGACGAAGCGGCTATCCTCGACTCCCTCCGCAATCCGGCGGCGCTGAAATACGAACCGAATCCTCGCGGGTTGGCCGTCGCGCGAAGCGCCGTCGCGCGCTACTACGCAGAACATGGAGCGGCCTTTCCGATTGACGATATTCTTCTCACAACAAGCACAAGCGAGGCGTACAGCTACGCGTTCCGTACCCTCTGCGATCCGGGCGACGAGCTTCTGATTCCAGAGCCGAGTTATCCTCTGTTCGAATACCTCGCGGACATTCAGGATGTCCGGCTGGCGCGCTACCCGCTGGTCTACGATTACGGCTGGCAAATCGATTTCCACGCGCTGGAGCAGGCCATCAGGCCGCGGACTCGCGGAGTGATCGTGGTCCACCCGAATAATCCGACCGGTCACTTCTGCAAGCCCGCGGAGATCGTCAAATTGAACGAGATCTGCGCCGCGCGACCGATGGCGATTATCGCCGACGAAGTCTTTCTTGATTTTTCATTAACCCAAGAAAAGCCCGCCACATTTGCCACGAATACGGGAGCCCTGACGTTTACGATGAGCGGTCTCTCCAAAATTTGCGGATTGCCGCAAATGAAGGCGGCGTGGCTGATTGTGAGCGGCCCGGAACCGTACAAATCCAAAGCGCTCGCCCGCCTCGAAGTAATTGCGGACACCTATCTCTCGATGAGTGCTCCGATTCAACTGGCAATGCCGGCATTTTTGGGGCTTGGGCACGAATTCCAAAAACAATTGCTGGCCCGCGTGAACGTAAACTTAACCGAACTCGACAAACAAATAGCGATGCAGAAATCCTGTAGCCGTTTGGAAGTGGAAGGCGGCTGGAATGTCGTCATCCGAGTGCCTGCAACGCGTTCCGGCGAAGAGCTTGCGCTCGAACTGCTTGCCACCAAAGGAGTGTACGTCCATCCTGGCCACTTTTATGAATTTCATTCCGACAGTTACCTGGTACTCAGTCTGATTAGTCCTGAAATGGCGTTTGCACGGGGCATACGCCTCCTGCTCTCGATGTGGTGACAGCGGTCCGAGTCTCTAATGCGTTCCTGCCAGAATGAATACGCTTCGGGCTCTGCATTCCAAGCGTCCGCAGTCGTAATGCGTACTGTGGCTTTCATAAATCTCGCGCTTGCAGAGACAGTTAGATTTGAAATCTTCTCGCATTTTATTTGCTTTCTGGAAGATTTCAGAGAGAAAGATACATAGATTCGGATAAATTACATCTAATTTTCTCCTAATCCTCGAGAACTAGGCATAAGAACAAAGGGTTTAATCCGCCACGAGGATGAACAAATCATAACTCCAAGATTGGGCAGTCTCTTGCAATCCATTGGCAGGCCCTTGGTATGCGGGAAAGGTCCTCTACAAATGAAAATTATACTGTCAACGGGAGTAAGCGAATGAAAGGTATTGATCTTACATATATGAAATCGACTCGGTTGCTACGTATTGCGATGGTTCTTGTCATTCTCACCGTGGGGGTGACATCCCAGCCGGGATTTGCACAAACAAGTAACGGGACGATCGTCGGCACGGTAACTGACTCGAGCGGGGCGGCGGTTCCTGCGGCTAAAGTAACAGGAGTGAGCAAGGAACTCGGCGTGGAGCGAAGCACGGTCACGGACTCCACTGGTTCGTATCGGCTCGAGAATCTGGCACCTGGCATTTACGACATTAGCGTTGAAGCGGGTGGGTTTTCCGTCTTTCGGATGGCAAAGATCCAGGTTAGGGGCTCCTTGGAAGTCACGGCGAACGCGAACTTAGAAGTGGGGAGCGTTTCCAGCACAATCACGGTCGAAGCAACCTCCGGACAGGAACTGCAGACCGAGTCTGGTTCGCTGGGCGCGGA